>Ga0181612_183437_pt1 | contig 11374 bp, 6 predicted proteins | sample HoacroProtozoa21_FD_119630 | JGI IMG/M metagenome (GOLD analysis project Ga0181612, IMG submission 119630) | Hoatzin crop microbial communities from Cojedes, Venezuel. Combined Assembly of Gp0051906, Gp0051904, Gp0051908
CAGGTTGCTCAAAGCCTCATCCAACCTGGCCTTGAACACTTCCAGGGAGGGGGCATCCGCAGCTTCTTTGAGCAACCTGTTCCAGTGACTCACCACCCTCACAGTGAAGAATTTCTTCCTTATGTCCGATCTAAAGCTACCCGCTTTCAGTTTAAAACCACTGTGCCTTGTCCTGTCCATGCAGGCCCTGGTACAGCCCCCTCTCCGTCCTTCCTGCAGGCCCCCTTCAGGCACTGGAGGGCTGCTATAAGGTCACCCTGGAACCTTCTCTTCTCCAGGCTGAACAACCCCAACTCTCTCAGCCTGTCCTCATTGGAGAGGTGTTCCCGCCCCCGAGCATTTTCGGGACCCTCCCTCTGGACTCGCTCCAGCAGATCTTTCTTGTACTGGGGACCCCAGAGCTGGATGCAGTACTCCAAGTGGGGGCCTTAAGGGAGTGGAGGAGAAGGGGAGGATCACCTCCCTCAACCTGCTGGCCACGGTCCTTGTTATGCAGCCCAGGATGCTTACAGTGTCCTTACACTATGACTTGTCATTAAAAAAAAAAGTGGGCTGTCATCCTTGGTTCACTTTTGCCCTATAAATGGGTCTGTAACGTAACCAAATTTATTGGGATATAAAATTTTGTGTCCAAACTTCACTCCCTGATGGCAGTGCGTTTTGGGTGAAATTGAGCTCTCTGCAGAGGGAAGGTGTAGGGCATACACATCACTAGGATGTGCTCCTGAGAGTTAAACTCAGGCTGCAAGGGAGTAAGTAAGAGTTTGACTATTGGTGTTGATGGGGACAGGACTTCACTCTGATGGCTGAAGTCAGATACAATTCTTGCACTGGCCCTCTGCAAAGAAATGCATACAGCATTTCCTTGCACTGCCTGAACTTTTTTTCGTAAGAGAAAAGAAAGTAACTCAGCTAACCTCTTACGTTATTGTTTCGGGTTCTCCCAATTCCCCTTTAATGTTTTTCAGGCAAACCAGTATGATTCCAGAAAGAACACCTGTAGAAAGTTAATTAAAATAAATCCATGTACCATATTTATCCTCGGCATGCAGTTGTTCCTAAATGACTTTATGATAATAATCAGCTAACCCACACAAAGCAAGCCTACATGAGTACCCACAAGAGAAGAATGAGTATTGTTTCCCTTTCTAAAACTCACCTGTGGACAGACTTTGTATCAAACCAGGGCATCCTGTATTTAGGGGCAAGTGTATGTTGGCCTTGAAGATAATAAAGTTTTGGAGATGTGTTTCTCTGACCTAGTGGATGGATCTGTATTTAAGTGGAATTGGTCTTCTGGAGTCACAGGGCTCTCAGCCCTAGTGAAGGTGCCTACAGAAGGCAGCACAGGCTAACGGAAACCTCTATCGTAGCAATGTTCCTGTTGAGAATAATAAAGCGTGCAGTTGGTAGTCCCAAGGGAACTTACTTCCGTTTGCTCTGTTTTCTTTCGGAAATTACTGCTTTAAAGATAGATTTGTTTTTTTTAATTTAAATATGAATACCAGTGTGTTTCAATTTCTGTCAGAATAGTGACATGACCCCCATTATACCCTACATATTCTTAGGCATCTGATGGAGCACTCATGCAAATGTATGTGTAGTGCTTTGCAAAGGTCAGTGCTTGTGTTTAAGTTGTTAGAGGTCTGATGTCTCATACCTGAAGATCCAGAAGCCTGACTTTCATTCCCTAGCAGCTTGAACAGTTAGTTATTCCTATGCAAACTAGAAGTAAAATACAACCAACGTGAACAGAGAGTTCAGATTTGGTAGTACTGCACTGTCCCAGTGGAGGAGTAGGTGACTATACCGGGTACTGGCTGGTGGAGAAGCAAATTGGAAGCCTGTAAGTATAGGTTGTCACTTTTGTCCTTCCATTTTATCTGTGTTGGAGCCTGCTGGATTGGTCCCTTTCCCACAAGAAAGGGTTTAGTGTTCTTTTTATTTAATTGTTTATTTACCTATTTGTATTTAAAGTGCTTTCATGTTGAAGCAGACTAGCCTTAGATTAATATTAAGTGAAAAAAAAGGTAAAACACCAAACTATAATTAAATATTAGTAGGTAAGGCATGAAGATACGTAGTTCTAGTCCAGCTACAGCCTGTGTCAATGTTCATCAGTTGTTTTTAGTGACAATGTTTCAGTATCTCCTGTTAAGGGATGGTCAGTCTGGGGAGATATGGATCTAGATAAAAAGGGATTGGTCCTTTAATACACCACCTTTCCGTTTTCACTTCCTTTCTAAAATCCACAGAATGCAGAGTATTACTAGACTGCAACATTCATGAACAGTTTGAAGTGGGTCTATTTGGTGTTCCGTGTGGTTTTCATCCTTTCCTCTACCCTCCCTGTTTTTACTGTGGAACTAGTACACGCAGACAGTAGCCACGATTAAGATGCAGTTGGCTACTTAATACTGATCTTCACCAGCAAGTGCTGTATTCTGTCCTCTGTGAACAACAGCGATGCTACTGGCAGCGAGTGGCAGCCTTTTGTAGTGAAACGTCCCATGGCATTTGCTGAACTTCCAAGACACTGTTCTGCAGTCCAGTAGACAAACAGATACTTGGCTATCATGATGTGCTGCTTAGTTTGTTTCTGTTGTTTAATGTTCTTACTAAGTGGTTTAAATATTCCAGTTCAATGTTGTGCTGTTTTCAGAAGCAATGCTATCAATAATGTCTTTGGGAGGTTCTCTGTGTAAGGGAGCATAGAGTGGTGGGCCCCAAAGGAGAATACCTTGCTGTTTCTGTTATGTGTTATCTTCACGATGTTGAAATATTTTAGTTTCCAAACTTCCAAAAGCTTTGGGACTGATGTGGTCAGTTACAGGGATTGCTAAGTCATATCCCTCTTGTATAGTGCCTCATGCTTTCTATTCACAGTGAATTATTCCCTCTGTATTGCAGTCACGTTTGGTTTTCCCTCAGAAGCTGTTAAATACCAATACTTTATGAAAATAAAGCAAAACAATCATCCAGTTGATTTTTATATTTTAGTCAAAACCCAAGTTTTGGCATTGATTTTCTTGCTAGGTTTATAAAACAGTGCCTACAAAATACCAAAAAGTTGCTCATAAATATTGTATTTCTATGTCTCTTAGCAGTTACGTAGCTCAGCCCTCTACCACCCTTCTGCTAGAAAATTCTCATGAGGAAGTAATGGAAGGAGACAGTAAGTTAAATGACTGAAGGGTCAGTTCAAGTTTTTATGTTTTCTTTTCTGATTTGTAATCATTTTGCATAAACAATGCTTACTTCACTGTGTAGTACAGTATATGCGTGAGTTCAGTGTCTTTTTATGCATTTCACTCTACAGTGTGTTTGAAATAGTATATGTTGACAATTTCTCTATTATAAGATGGAGTTTTGTATTTCTGGTCAGCTTTTCTAATTTGTATTTCTGTTTCAAGTTGTGGGCAGCATATTTACACATGCTCGCTTACGTGACTTATACATTAGATGGCTTTTGAGCTTCTTGTCCGTTTTTTCTCTGTAACTGCACTTAAAGCCATGTACGGTAAGAAAGAGAAGATGACATTTTTCAAAGTGATTATTGTTAGTGCTAAGAATACAGGGACAGATTGTTTTATGTACATGATGATACCAATGCAGAAATTGGTTCTGAGGTGGTATTAGCTGTGATAAGAGAATTTAAGGAGTGTCTTAGTACCACTTGTGTTCAAGTGCTTCCTAATCATATATTTATTAGAAGGACTGAAATCATACAAGCAACCAGAGGCTGGCTGCAGTTCAGCTGCTGGCTGTTTGCACTGCTGATGGAATTTTCCCCAAAGGGTAGGGGCAGTTCACACGCACACACAAACACGAACCGTGGACAAGATGTGCAAGCTGGCTTTCCATGAGTTTTGGTCATTTAAAGCTTTGAAGTTACACAATTGAATGTTAAATAGAAAGGTAATCTTGAGGAAATGCATGAGCCTCATGTGTTATCATTCCACTGCAACTCGTAGCAGCTACAGATATTTTTCTTTCATTAATTCCATTTCTCAAACTTCATTGACACATATACATCATCTTTTTTCATATGAAATTTCATGACTCTGCACTGTTAAACCCTTCATCTTCCCAAGTGTCACATATGTGAAGGGGTCCAAAATGTGGATGCGATTTAGCTTAGTATGTGCTTTCGGATAACTCCAACAATTTGAACAGATGATCAAAAATATTTTTATTTGAGACCTATTTAATTCATTCATCTTAGTCAAGAGGAACCTTGTGAATAAATAAGTGTAAGGTCAAGACTGTTTTTCAAAGCTGCCCTGAAGTATTTTGAAGCTTTTTTCTCCCAAAACTGGATAGAAATTGTACATCTGTAATCTAGAAGAAACCTAAGCTTGTACCATGTCTTAGAACTGTAAAACTCTTCAAGAAGTATCTGCATCATCACTGAGTTCCTTAGCTTTTGTCAGCATTAAAAATGACTGCACTGGGCACCTTCAGTAGGTACACGGGTTTAACTGCAAAAGCTGAAGAATTTTGCAGCAGACTGGCGTGATTCTTGTAGAGGTTTCCTTTTTTCCCCATGATACAGGATTGATTCTAAGAAAAACGCTGAAATCAGTGCAGATATTTCCATCATCAGGGATTTTGTCCAAGGCCTGTATTATACTCTTGCATTTGAGCTGGAGAGTACAGCAGTTCGTTACAATAGCAAGGTCTGGGGATTTGTTTGCCTTTTTTTTTTTTTTTTTTTTCACTGGCACCATGCCTGTTGTGCAGATTCTGAGTTACCAGAGCAGTGATGCAGCCAGGTGCTGAGGTGCGTGGTATGTTTTTTGCAGCTTAGAGCTCAGCGACTGTTTCCGGAGCATTGTAGTTACATGCTGAAGTAATTATTTCAGCATTTTGAGGTTGAGGTGCCTTGTCTTCTCTGGGATCCATGACTTGCTCAGGAGGGCAGGAGACCTCCACTCTGGAAATGGCAGACCTCCTGCGAGCCTTGGGAGGCCGATTCTCCTGGCTCTGTTGTGACAGATCAGAACAGTTCTGATACTTTACAAAACGCAATTTCTCTGCACGTGGAGGAACCAGTTTTCAGAAAAACAGTAGACTGGCCATCTCTGCATCCTGAATACTATGTTATTAAAATAACGTAATTACCTAATGAGCTAACTATTGGCATTTTTCTTTTTCAATATGAAGTTTTCTGGGTGCTGTGTTTATGCCAAGAGGTACTTAATACAAGCCAGCTTTTTCATTGTTAGTCATTAGATAACAATAATGCAATAGAACAAACCTGCTGTTTCCTGTTGCTTCCTGTGTTTGTATTTTGCACTTGACTCTTGACTGAAGGAGCCACCCTTGTCTGCGTATCATCAGTTTCATTGGACTTTTGTAATTCATTTCACTTTGTCATTTAAGTGTTCTTGCAGTTTGCTTTAGATGTTGCTCTAGTCTACATTTTCATAGTGTCTGGGTGCTTCTGTAGTTGCTTTGGGGTTCCATCTCTAGAGGAGTATTGGTGAATTGCCCAAAAATACTTTTCGATCTTTGGAAAACATTGTAACACTTTATTTCCACACGTTGCTGCTTCTCTTGTGCAGAAGATCTGTACATCGCCAAAATTCCACTCAACTTCTTGTGTAAGCACTAAATTTAGAAGTAAATGTTATTCAGATCTCTTTTGTAGGACTGTCTGCATGGCTGAATTTCATTGTATTTTGATGAACACATTCTTTTAAATTCAGATCTAATCTTCCCTCAAATCTTAACATAATACAAAGCAACATTATAACACAGAAACATACCTCTATGTACAAATGCAAGCATTGTCATTTCCTTCCAGGTGTTTTCTGTGTTCTTACAGAGCTCGCTTAAGCACAGGAAGAAACGCTGCTAGAGATGTTCAACAGTACAGCTACTATAAATAAGCTCTCTTTCCAGTGGCATTACCACCATACTGCACCGCCGTCACATGGTGGGTGGCAGCTCATTGAGGAAACGTTCCTCTGTAGGAGCAGCCTGAGGGATTTCATTTAGGTGTTTCTGCACCTTCTCCGTAACAGTTGCCATTTCTGGAATAACCTTCTCAAACAGACTTCAAGATATCAACCAAGTAGGAGTAGGTATCTTACTCTCCTGAGTAACCTGGGCAGGCATTACAAGTGTTTAAGCCTCAGATTGCTGGTCAGTGAACTTCAGCATACCAGCTAATTTTAGAAGAGCCAGTGTTTATTACATACAAGGAACATAGTTCTGTAATTTTATATATACACTAGGAAAGAGCATTATTTATTGATTCTGCAGATCCAAAAGATATGCAGTGTAAGCAGCAGTACTGCAAGGAAAAAAGACCCCAATTGTAAATATGGGGACACCTGCTGCTGCCCTTACATTGCAGTTACACCTGCAGGGAACTCATTACCTCTCAGTCTTTGAAACTGTTTATCTACATCTTGCCCATTACGACTAATGCTTGTAGAGTATGGGCCAGTAAAACTTACTAGCATCAGTGGTTTCCTGTCTCATTTCTTTAGGGACTTTCTTTTCAAGATTTTTTTCTTAAACAGGACAAGTGGTTTCAGAGAGTGGGCAAAAAAGGCTATACCTTACCTTGTTGGTCATGGAGAAATTTGTACCTTAGGAAGACTTCATGGGCATGGAACCTATATTCAGATTTGGAAAGAATATTCCATAAGAAAGATAAAGGTATTGTCTTTTTGTTTTGATAAAAGTAATAATTCTTAATGATTAGCTTGCTGAGTTAAGGCTCAGTTTGTTGAATGTTTTCTGTTCTTATTCATATGAGTAAACTCGGTGAGTTAAATAGGACTGTATGACTACAGCTGATACACAAAAGTAACTTCAGGAATCCATCCTCATGCTGCACTAATTTCTAACCTTTAAATACCCTTTAAATAAAGTAGTTGAAATAAACCAGTTAATTTAAGGGATTTTTTTTTCCTTTGGCTGTGAATTAATTTGGGTATTAGCCAGCATTTGTTAAAATCACATTCAAAGTAGAGTTATGTATTGCTCGTGGACTGTGTGATTGAGATGGAAAACCTGTATACTGTTTAGATAATGTTATACTTCCTTAGACTACATTTTAAACCTCAGTAACATGAATGTTTTTTGTTCTTTTTTTCCAGAGAGAAGAGGATCCAGGACATTTTCTTCTTTTCCATTTAAAAATTGCTGAAAAACTACTAAATAAATTATTTCTATTTCTCAAAATAAACAGTTTTCTACCTGCTTTCTTACGCAATCCTTTTAGTACCCAAGATGAATGAGGCATTGTATGTCTGATTGTTTACGTGTATGTGACACAGTGTAAGGAGAGCAGTATGATAAGGACTACCCTTGTCAAATACTGGCATTTATTGCTGAATTCAAGGAGTTTCTCATTTACCTCGGCTGTTAGAAACTTGTGTTCTGGCATCCGATGGGCAGGGAGATTGAGAGATTCTACCTAAACACTGAATTTCTCCTTAGAGTCAAGTGGAGAGGACCGTACAAGGAGTGCTTCAGAGAACTTGACTGGAATGCCAGTTTTTCTTCACAGGCAGGCTGGACACCAGCATGAGGATGATTTGGCAGCCCTCTTCAAGAGGGCAGAAAGCTGATTGCTAGGGAGCACTAGGCCCAGGGTGAGTCTGTAGTATGTTTAACTCAATAAGTATACTTATGAGTGTACTTACATGATACTTAACTCAGGTCTCCAGCATGAGGGTTTAGGCACTTGTCCAGGAGCTGGGAGATCCAGCCTGTTTGGCAGCACCTGAGCACCACTTCTGCTGCCTGTACCCAATGTAGGGCCATGGTGGTCAGGCTGAATGTTTACTTCTAGATCCTCGAAGAATAATTTTTTGCACAAGAGGCATACTTACCTTTGTCTTGGTGTAGCAAGCACAATAATTTTCATCTTTTCATTTTTGAATTGTATTTTTTGAAAGCTGGGTTCCTTTTTTTCTATTTTTCTGCTGTTAGAAAATTGTGCTGTTCCTCCTGGAATTACTGAATGATTGCACTGGAATGCTGAAATCATGCAATTCTGTTGGAAGATTAATGAGGTGTGCTTTCTTTTTCCAGAGTAAATTCTAAAAGGTGGAGATCACAGGAGACGTACACAATTTGTTATTATGGTTTATATTTTGCTTTGGGTGAATATACTTTATTTCACTGGGAATATGGTAGATGTGAAAAGTCATTTGCCCTTTTATATAGGGGCATATACTGTTTATTACTAATATCTTTCTTTCTTAGTTTTAATGTCTACCAAAAGCATTGTAAATGTGTTGTCCATATTTATTTAAATAACTTTTGCCCATAATAATATTTGAAATTGACCCCCCTACAGCATCAGTTCTTCAGAGAGATGCACATGCCACATTTTAAGCACTGTGAGTAGTCCCGTTGGCTGCAAAGGAACTGCCCAATGCATGAAGTCACTTAAGTCTTTTTAGGAGCAGGTCTAATTTTTTGCAGTGTTGAATACAAAGAGATTAGCATTGTTATCTTTATTTTGAAGGAGCAAGTGAATGTTTGTTTTAGATGCAATTCACTCACTTTCCCAGGAAGACTTGTAAAAATTTAACTTTGCAAAGGTAACAGAGTGATACATACCTACCAGCTTCACCATGTCTTCTTGACAGTGTTGTTTCTGTGTACCGTATGCCAGCTCACAGTTTTTTGCAAGGCTTTTTTTTTTTTTTTTTATATAGATAGGCAAATGCACACACACAGCCACCTTGGTGAGCTGTGCTGTTGATATCTCTTCCTTTGACTGAGATGCTATATGGGGGGCCTGAGCTCTAGCTGCTTGTATTGATTGCAGCGATAGCCTTCTAGCCATATTTTACCTAATGTGTTCCCGGTGCAACTGGCCTTTGCGTTCATTCTTGGAAATGGCCGTTTCTCAAAAGTGAAAAAAAAATTACTCGTGCATGAATCAGCCATTCTTGCTGGACGTGATGTATTTTCATGCCTAGTACCTGCAGCCTGAAAAACAGTGTTTAAATCGGGGCCTCTGGAAGAGGGCAGTTGAACGTGGAGGTTGGGGAACCACTGAAAGGAGGTGGCTGACCTTGTACTGGGAACAGTAGGAGTGGGAGCCTGTGCCAAGCATTTCTTGGAGCCTTTACTAACAGGCAGCAGACTCAGCAGCTCCTAGCTTCCATACTTTGCCTTCACTCCTTTCCGTACTATTTAGATTCTTTGTAAAGAATTTTTTGAGCACAGGCCCTTCCTTTATCCCTCACCCTACTTTGGCTAGAACAGAGCATGTGAAAAAACTTAGCTGTCAAGGGATTTTAATTTTTAGAGTGGCATAACACAATCAGTTTTATTACACAACTAAATAGTTCTGCATTGATTATTTCATCTTCTTTGCATGTCCAAAAATATAGTGAGATGTCTCTCATACCTTATCCATGAGACTAGTTTTGTGGACTTCTGGAAGCTACTCGTGCACAGTGAACAGGATAAAATGTATTTATGTACAGCTCTTGAAAACATCTGGTGTAGTGCTCCTGGGATCACCTAACCGTATCGAAAAAAGGGAAGCCAAGCTTCCTAGTATGCCTCTTTATACTCAAGTTGGTATAAGATAAAATATAATATATTTTATAATATATTAACATCAAGGACTTTTTATCCAATGTAGTAATTATTTCTGCACAGCATTAGCACAGGGTTGCTTAGTCTCTTAAAAATTATTCAGAAGGAATATTTCCTGGGAATGTAGGTAAGTATTACCAAAGACAGGATTTGTTCTTAGGTATTCCTAGTGACTTTTTTCTGAAACTGTGTTGAACTTCATATTCTGGCATGCAGTTAACACGTGTGTAGGTGGACCTAAGGGCAGACCTTCAGACTTCAAACTTACTGAGGTTTTACTGTGAGCATCAGAACTAAAAATGTCACAGTAAGCCCTTCACATTTAATGCAGATAAGTTGAGTTTAGTATTCCAGCCACCAATAACAGTGGCAGGTTAGTTATCTCACTTTTTTTTTTGCCTTTGATGTGGATGCACACGTGTGCAAATCACAGATGCATGTCCACCTTGAGCCACCTTTTCATTGTTGTTTGGAACTGGCAAAAGACTATTTTGGAGATGATGACCTTGCTCTTTTTTCTTTTTGATAGGAGTTTCTGTCTCCTGGGCTTACAAGAATATAGCTATCAAGGAGAGTGGAGGGATAGATTATATTTATGGGCTTAAACCTACACAACACTGAGAAGACAACCAGTCTGCTCAGCCGTGATGATATCCCCTAAGCTTTTTAACAAAAACCTCCTTGCAGTACCTTATTCTGTTGTTGTTTCCTACACAACTGAACAGTTACCTCACATGCAATTAAACTGCCGAGTCTTGGGGGAAAAGCTGCATTTCATGGTGGATGGAGTGGTTATATGAAAAATAAAATTCCTAAACAGCTTGAGGGTTTTCAGGGTGAAATAAGAATATCGGTAGAAACTTTCTATATTTATGAATATAAAGTTAAATACTTTGTTTTGTATTGCATGATCCAATGTCAGAGCTATGATTTTAGCACTGTTACAGCCTTCTTTTAATGCTACTTACCTATCAGAAGACTGTAAAATTAAAAACAATACATCTGCTGTGCCTTCTTGAAACTGTGCGTTGTTTGGCCATCACAGCTAGAGTGAGCTGTAACAACTTGTTACTCCCCCATCCTCATCAGATCTGCGTGTTGAGATCCAGCTACATGTTACTGCCATCCTTCATAACAAACAGGATTAGTTATTGCCGTAGTGCATTTCTTTTTCTTTTATTCCCAATTGACACAGGTTGCGGTAGAGGAGAAACAGGTCCATACGCTACTATGATGGGATCAGACACCTTCATGGTGTTAAATGCCAGGTTAAATGCAAGGTAAAATGCTGACATCGCCTAAGAAGGAGCGTTCACAAAAGCTAACTCAGACCTAGTAGCGATCTTGCTTGGCAGCCTCTTGCCAGTGAAGAGGGACAGGTTCCTCAGGTGACAGCTAAATTAGTCTTTTGCTTTGAATCATTGTCTGGAAGGGTCTTCCTCTCTTCTCCATTGTCTGGACCATTTTCTGGATAAATGAGCTGATGCTCTGCTTTGCAAGTCATGTCCTGTGCTGAGAAGGTTAAGCTAAATTCCCCTGTGGAGTAACTTTACCAAAATTAGTGGCATTCACTGATGGTTGACTATGGCTCCAACGTATTAGAAGATACCTTTTGAATAAAATGGCACTGGAACCCCACTGCCCCTACTTTAGTCAGTTATAAGAAATCCCACTGACTTCACTGAGGATAGGGTTTCATCTGAAGGGTCTTGGGATTTACATGGCATATAATGAAAGCCATGTCAATTTAACAAATATGCAAAGAAAATATTAGACTAGCATCAATAAATAA
>Ga0181612_116497_pt1 | contig 11372 bp, 10 predicted proteins | sample HoacroProtozoa21_FD_119630 | JGI IMG/M metagenome (GOLD analysis project Ga0181612, IMG submission 119630) | Hoatzin crop microbial communities from Cojedes, Venezuel. Combined Assembly of Gp0051906, Gp0051904, Gp0051908
AAAAAAAAAAAAAAGAATACCAAAGCCATACCTTTCAGCTATTTTCAAGGGTTTTTTTCCTCAGCCTGTTTTTCTGCATTGGCTTTCCAGTTTTAGTCCTACATCTCAGTTCAGTTAGTACTGTTTTTCAAGGGACTAGAAACTCCTTTTTTGGTCATTCCATCTACTAATATTTCAGGGATGTGACAATAGCAGGTGCCAAATTTCATGTCAAAAATAAAATTTTCAGGCTGATGGAATCCTTGAAACCACAGATCAAGTTTCAGGCCAGTTAAATAAAGCTGTAGAGCATCCATTTGTATCATTCATTCATATAATGAAACCTGTTCTTATAACTCAGTTCTTGATATATTAACCTGGCAGTTATCCTCATACATAAATGGGAGATGTGTTGCTTTTGTCAGTCATAATAGGATATAACCATATAAATCCCCTGTGCATGAATGGAAAAATAGAGGCCCTTAGGCGATAGGTATCAAAGGTCTCCCCTATACTGACAATAGCCTAATAAGGTTATTTTGGAGGCATAGGTAATTACTCACGGACTCCCTATAGCTACTGATTCATTGTTCACTACTGAAACACTTCTAAGTGAATTATGTTTTAAACAAGCAAATCCTTGGCCTTCTCTTTTATTGGGGGGGGAGAACTGGAGGGGCACAAAATTCCACCATTTTCTGCATTAAAATACACTGCTTGCTAGTTAAAAGTTCCATGGCATTTGAACCAATTTACATGTAGTATCGTGCTTCTTGCTGATTTGATTCCATGGATGCATATTTCTGAATTTCACGTTTTGATGAAAATATTATTGTTATCATTAATTTGATATTTAGAAAAGGCTGTGGCTACAAGAGATCAGTGCAATGAATAAAACAGTTGGAGTTAACTGTCCCTGGGGATAGAATCAATCACTGTTGTAGAAAAGGGTGACATTTAAAAAAGAAACTCAGAAGAAAATGTCATGCTTAAAAAATTAGATTTAAACGCACTAGCTCCTGATTGATTTTTATTGCACTCAGATGGATACACTGATTGATTATCAGCCTTACAAATGTTTAGTACCTTTCTCACTTCTCTAATAATCAGAATAATCTAATTTTCAATGTCATTTAAGTTACCATATTCAAGGTTATAATAGATCATATTTCTAATAAAACATAGCAATTATGTAATGAATAATACAAAGCTGCAAGGCAGAGTTCAGATTCACCATTGTCAAAAGAAAAAAAAATACCACCAGTGGCTGGAAGAGCTGGCATCGGTGAAGGCTTGTGGTGTTTTCCCCCGTTGTTGAACGGAGGGTCCTGGAGCGTTTGCCATAGCTGAACCTTGTTTCTCAATAGGAAAACAGGGGTGGGCTTGAATTCTGTAATATATGTGCTTGCTCTGTGCCTGGGGAAAAAGGATAGCGTGCAGGTACTTACGAAATTTCTTCCATGATAGTTTCTCTGTGTTCCCTGTTAATTTTGATACGTGTCTGTAGAGAGATACGATCTCACTTAAATGGAGATATTTTCTTGTTGCAATTGTGCTCGACGGCTGACATGGTTGATTTCGCTGAATCAGCTACGAAATATGCAGTTTTCAATGTGTTTCGGTTTTGTACTTGAAGCTCCTGACATGACTGTGTACTTGTTAGTGCCTTTGTCTGTTAGAGAGGAGAGTTCTGTGTTTGAAACGTGCTTTGCCTCTGATCATTCTCCGTATGTCGAAGCTCAGTTTTGGCATGGGAATTGGTTTTAAGATAGTTTCCTGTTCTTTTTAAAGACTGAGCAGTTTTGCCTGAAAGACAGCATTATTTCATCTGGAAATCACAACCTAGGAAAACCAGTCTATTTCTAACTACCTGATGTTCTGCATATTTTAATGCTATGTTTGGCTTGCGATCGCCTTGCTATTAAAATTTGAACGGGAGCCTTACCATTCTGAATGGATGGCGTGTCGGTTTGCCAGGCGTGATTGTGTGGCTTTCAAGATGGTTATTTTGTTCCTTTTCTGATGCTGGAACTGGGAAAATTGACCTCCCTGAGGTCCCTCATCTCCCTGCTGGCTTCCCCCAGCTCCTGGGCACAGGGGGCTCGTGTGATGTGCGGCTGGGTGCTGGCTCTGTCTACGGGGTCGGAGAGCTGATGGACCACGCTGATGAACCAGCAGCAGCATCAGCGGTGCTAAGGCTCCCTTGGTTCTAGGTTTTGTGAGGTGACTGTTGTGGAAAACATCCTCACGGTTCGTTACCAAGAGCAGAGTTTATTGAGGGGGTGACGCGTGGTATGTGTGGGGCATTTACCCTGATGGATCAAACTTGGCAGCGGCAGTAGGTGAGCGTTTGGCATATTTGACTGAAATTGTTCGCAGCTGCTAACTTCTGTCGGAACTGGAAATCTTTAGCAGCTGCTGCTGGGGTTGGAGAATTCAGAGTGTAAAGGAGCCATGCAAGACTTGGGGGTTTCCCCCCTCGCCAGCAGCTTGGTGCTCCTGGAAGCCCTGGGTGCAGCCTCGAGCACCAGCCCCACCGCCTGCGTCCAGCACCATAGCCTGCCTTGTCGGGCAGCCCGGCGTTCGGCAAGGGGTAGATGGCATCCTGAGGAGCGGGAGGGTGAGCCGCGGCCCGGAGGGCTGACAGGTCTGCGGCCGCCCTGCCTCAGCTCACCTCCCATTTCTCTTCTCCTCAGTGCTCGCAAACAAAAGGAGTCTGTCTGAAAGCCTGCCTTGCGCCCGGCGCTGCGCAATTGCTGACTTGCTCTGCAGGCTTTATGGTGCTTTTGAGATCTGTTAGCTTAACGAGTAACTTCCAAAATATTTAGGGACGAGAGAAGTGTGGTTTTACAGGAATGCGAACTAACTGGAAACACGAGTGGTTGTCGCTACAGGAACAAAGCTGGTTAACTAGTACACAAAGCTCTTCAAAGGTCACGGGGATCTCCGAGAGGCAAAACTTCAATGATAGCATTTCGAGTCATGAATTTATAGCTGATTAATCATTATGATACTTGAAGGGTGCTGTCTAACTGTCTTCTGGGCATCTGGGAAAGCAAAGGTTATGCAAGTAATTGGAAATACTGTGTTGTGAGCTGCAGGTTCTTCTCCCTTGGATGGGTTTGTGCCACCTTTGACAAAGGAGAGTACCAGTACTCGCTATTGCATAATTGTGCCTGATTACCTAGAAACGGGCTGAATGTCTTCAGCTAGATCCCAGACTCTTCTTAGGCCAAGCAGTGACTAAGTCTGGTGGACCTGAGGGGCTGGCGTTTAAGACTGAGCAATTCCCAGCATTACGACATGCTTGAAGTGCTCCCGCTCAAGCAGGAGAATCGCTGCATGGTCGGTAAATGAGAACGCTGGGTTCCTCCAAGAGAAGCTGTTCGTGTCTTTCCTATACTTCGTTTCCTCTACAGCAGGCCCTGCTTCTCTTGAAGGATGCGTCCTTCCCTCCTGCAGCTTTCGTGCCCTACCCATCGCTTCAAGCAGGAGAGGGACAATGCATCTGAGGCTCAGGAAAACAGTGGCAAGCCTGGGGTGAGGAGAACAGACTGGGTGGTACGAGAAACAATGTTCAGCCCCTCTACCGTCAGGTTAGGGGGATGAATGTTTGCGGGTAAGGGCTGGTCCTTAAAGCTAAGGCAACAAAAATGCCTTCACCAGCTCACGAACCCTGCCACGGCTGCCTGGAGGTTTCTGGGTGTGGAAGTGCAGGTCCTGGCGTGTGTGTCGAGGGGACAGGGAAGCTGTCACGGGGAGATGGATGGGAGCAGACATGCTCAGGCATGGGCGTGCATTGCTCAGCTGTCCGAGCAGCACCGAGACGTGGCTTCCTCATGTACTGAAACACACCTTTCTTCATTCTCTTTCCCCATGCCATGATCTTATTTGTTTTCTTAGTTTTTTTAACTTCCAATATTTCTCACAGGGCAAGAGAGCTTCCATACTGTCCCCTGTCGGGAGCTCTTAAATAATGCAACCATTGAGTCAGAATTTAGTAATGAAATTCATAACCTGAGTTTTCCATGGCAGCATTAAGTGTGACACAGATTCATCACTGGGGTATCATCATTAAAAGGCAGTGGAATTGCATGGGGATTGATGTGATTATGTGCATGTAAAGATCAGGATACAAAAAGGTGTGATTTATGTAATATAGGCACAAGCTGTAATCCAAAACCCTTCCCACATGCGATGTGACAGTTCCTACTCCCAGAGCAGTGATGGCTTTTAAATTTACTGGGTAAATGTGTGTGTTTATATGTTTTTATTTAACTCTTTTAAACATAGTGTTCTCTGAATCTCTTTCTCACTTTTTTTTTTCGTTGAATTACGATTGTAGTTGAATCTGCATAATAGTTCAACGTCATTGAAATTCTTTATATTTTCGGAGCCTGGGTGGTATATGTCAGCACTTTATTGTGTTGTCTTACAGGGAAATATAGAAACACTGCTGTGTCTGATGCAGCCTTAGCGAAGACGAAAGTAGGGAATGTAAAAAGTATACATAAAGCAAGAAGATAAATGTTATTTGGGTTTTATCGTTATTACAAAGGCTGTCAGAATTGTAGAAAAAAGAGAACAATGAACAAAAACTGTTCTTAGTTTTAAGGATGTGTTTATTCTCCCCTTCCTACACTTCTGTGATTCGCACCTGAAAAAAAAAGAGGACAGATCTGGGCCAGTTTGGCCATGTGGGCTGACCAGCAGCAGTGTCTCTGGTGGCCTTTGGAGGGGAAGGGACCTCAGGTACAGCTGCGGAGGGAGCTGTGCCTGGGTAGCGCGGGAGCAGTGGCGTGGTTCCTGCTGGAGTTATCTCCTGGTCGCTGGCAGCTCTTGGCAGCTGCTCCAAAGCCTGGTCTAAATAACGTGTTTGTCTGCCACGAGGAGTTCAAAGCTGTTAAGATAAGTAGTTGCTGAGGCCACCTGTTTGGCAAATTTGTCAATCAGCTCGTAGAGCTATAAGTAAATGGGGCCTTATTACAAAGGCTTATTGCTTTTTGCGGTTGTGTAGGAGTTTACATAATTTTCTAAGGACCTCTTTTATCTCCCAAGTACAGCAGCGATTAGGAATTGCTGCTGGAGTGTGGTGGCAGTTCGGAGCGCTCGAGGCAGATGTGTTGGTCCTGGATGTTTTTTCAGTGCAAGAGACCGTACTTGTGCTCTGGCCTGGGGCCAAGTGAACAAACCGGGGCATTGGCTGAAGGGGAATATTTGTAAAAGGAAGGGGGGGGGGGCGGGATCCAAACCTCCCCTAAACCTGGCCACACTGGTAGCACTGAACCTTCACAAGAAGGTACCTTTTCTGTCTGCCTTTCTTGGCCTCCTTTAGGTCTCTGTTACTCCAGACTCTAGAATTGATGGTGTTCGAGGTTAGGCTTTAATCCGATGGGGTGCTCAGCGTCCCAGCCCTGATCCAGCAAAGCACATAAATGACTTCAGTGCGGGCCTGTTCACGCAGTTAAAGTCAAGTTCATCCTTAAAATATCTGGTGGATCTGGGTCAGAGTCCTCTCAGTTGCAAAGTGAAACCTTTTGTGAGAAAACCAGAACCGTTCGCCACACGGAATATGTGCCTGATCACCTCGTAAAGGAGCAACAATATGCGCTGATCTACCCCTTGTTTTCTATTACATATATTACATGGTTTTTGTAGATGCCCCCGACTCTGCTGCCTTCCCACCCCACCATTTTCCCATGTCACTCTTCATTTTCTCTCAGAAATGACACCTAGAGGAAAATGAATCCGACTGCGTGTCACTTGTTCTTGAACAGATGCTGTAGGTGAGACTGGATCGAAAGCTCCTCGTCCTGCTGAAACGCTCACCATTTGTCTGCTCTTTGCAATCATTTGCGGGTCACAGGCCTGTAGGAGGCAACCACAGAAGACGTGGAGATGGACCCAAGGGGGAATAGAGCTGGCATGGAGGTGACTCCGGGCATCTGCCCATTTCACTGTGCTTCCCTCCCTACGGCACAGATAGATGCGCTCTCTGGGGAAGGATGGTACAAATGAGAATCAGCAGATGTTTGGCCATCCAAAATCCCTGGCCATCCCCATGTGTGGCAAACCCACCGGCCACACCCTCAGAGTTCAGAGCTTTGTTTGAAATATCAGGAGGTTTTGAACACAAGTGAAAGTTAGGATTGGTTTTATTTGTCCAATAACATTTAGTCTTCAGAGTGTTTAATATTGACACAGAGTCTTTGGGGAGAGGGATTGATTTTGCTTGGCTTTGTTGCAAAGCTTTATGCATCTGGTTGTGCTTAAGATGTTAGATTTAGCTAAAAACAAGCCTCTTGATCAAATTCACAAGTACTGGCAATACTGCGGACAGAGACTTATCTCCTGGGCACGTTTTGTAAAATTAAGCTATTTTCATCAGAAGAACAAAGAGTAGCGTGGTGATGGAGCAGCTGTCATGTTTTATTACAAAACACAAATATGTGGGAAATCAATTACAGCACGAGCGCTGCACAATGCATATTTCCAGTAATCCCCCACGGCCGGGGGAAGGTAGAAGGCTGCTCTGAGCGCAGGAGCAGATGGCAAGCAACTTTAGATAGCTTCACTGCCATTTTTACTCTTTCAAGTGTTTGTGCTTCTCCTTTGATCTTCAGATCTTGAGTTTAATGCATTTCATCTTCTTTCATTTACTGTTTTCACACTTAACTTTCCTTCTAAATAAGTTTTGCTTGGTGGAGTTTTTATTAGTGTGGGTTTTGTTATCTTCCATTCCGAGAAATCTCAGAAGAGAGGCAGTTGCTGTCTTTTTTTAATCTTGTTCACGTCCAATAAAATGCTGACTGCATCACTGCAGTGGACTTCGCCATTCACCATGCACAGCTGTAAGGAAAAAGGAAAAAATTCCACCTCACAAAGTTACTGAGGCACTTACAGTGCATGTGAAGTTGCAGTAGACTTTCTTGGAAGGTAGACACTGTGGGAGTGTGATGGCATGTCCACAACAAGCCCCTGTGGAACTTTGGTTTCATCATTACCCATTACATTTAATTCTTATGGTTAAGTAACTAAGCTTGCATTAGTATTCTCTGTGCATATTATATTTTTATCTCCGCTTAAAATAATCTGTTTAAAATAAAAGCGTTTTGCAGTGCTTTGAAGTAGAGCAGCAAAAGCAACATGGAACAGTCTACATAACCACATGTGATCTGTGTCGCTGCTTTTTCTTTAGCTGTCAGAAATGACAGGAACAAAAAGAAGAAGGAACCTCCAAAGCAGGAGTCCACAGAAAATTATGAAATGACAGCAGAGTTGGATGATCTCACTGAGAAGATCCGAAAAGCTCACCAGGAAACCTTCCCTTCGCTCTGCCAGCTGGGAAAATACACTACGGTATGTATGGCTTGCAACACATATGTTCTGGATGTGCTTGGGTGATGTGAGTTTTGCACTGGAGGTTTCAGATGTTTTAAGTAGATGCAGAAGTGGATGCACTCCTTGCACCTCCTTAGCCATCAAAAAACACAGATGCGTATGCAAATGGGTGCTGAAGAAGAGAAATTGCCCTAAACGGTAAGCATTACTTAGCGGTATTGTGAGAGGCTGTCTGAAGGATTAATCCAGCCAAGAGACAAGCTTGCAGTGCCTGAGTCAATTACATGCCATCATTCATTAGAAATCTGTTGGCTTCCAACGACGTGATCTCTGCTTGTGCGTCAGTGGATTACAGCTTCGCAGGTGCAGAGAGTTCTTAAATGCTGCTGGATTACTGGTGACGGTCCCAAAGCTACTGAGGTCAAGGAAAATATGAAATGTCTAAATAAGCCAGTTTCCAAAATAATAATTTTCAATTTATTCCTTCTTTCAGTCTACCAAAATACCACAAAGCAGCAAAACCTTTTGCTGCTTTTAGAAATGAAAAATCAGCCCCTCCAACAAGAGATTCAGTACTGTGGGGATTTCTCCAGAGGATGAGTCAGGGAAATAATTTTTTTCCATACATATGGATGTTGCTAAATACAGGGAAGGTCAGTGATACTTAGTGATTTCAGGGAGAAAACTCAATGCCAAATTTGCAAATGCAGTAATAAGAGAGATGCTAAAAAATAACCCTTAGGTTGTGTTTAGAGTCTTGTCGGTAGAGGAATGACTTTGGTGGGTCTGGTCTTGCTGCCAGTTGTGGCATTAGCGGCTGTTTCAGAGACACGTGCAGAAGGCCCTGAAGTAGTTGAGCGTGCGTTCTCACTGCCGAGACCAGGAGCTCAGGAGTGGCGTGGCTGGGGCGAGAAGACACCTGCCTCCATGGTCCCTGTCCTCCAGCCCCAGCTGGAGCTTGGGGACCAAGCCCCAGAGGCCCAGTGAAATACCTCTGTCACTGGATTGCTCTCTGTTTTGGGTCAGTGCTCTGCTACTGAAACGTTAAACTTCTCAGAGTGATCTAGGCAAATCCCTCTGTGGCATCAATATTCACTGTTTTAGCGAGCAGGGTGCTGTTTTATGGTGTACTCATCTGTTTACAAAGTGCAAGGTTCAAAACTCTCAGGTCTAGGTGTAAGGCTTGGTATTTAAGTGCAAGAAAAGCAAGCACATACGGTGCGATGTTAGAAAAAAGCAAGTGGCTGGAAGTATTTTCACAAACATTTTTCACATTCAATTTTGAGACCCACGTGAAATGGTTAGTACCAGGCAAGGCGCCTCTCCTCTGCATGCTTCTCTGGAGCTCGCCCTGCTCGGGTGAGATGGAGTCAGAACAGTCGGTGTAGGTGTGCTGGTAAGGACCGCAGGCAAGCGCAGGCAGAGCCCCGGGGACTAGCGCAGCGTGCCGGGTTGGGGGCTCAAAAGCAGCCCGCTGGTGACACGACTGACGGCGAAGCTGGAGGCGGTGGGGTCCGTAGTAGCGCGTCCTTTCAAGGAAACTCCTGGGTTAAAGCCCTCCACCCCACCCCTCAGCACGCGCGGTTGCATCCTCGTCTTGGAGTGAAGAAAATCTTCCAAACAGGTTTTCACGCTTCTGCAGATCCAAAAGCGCTTCTGAGCAAGTGTGAAGAAAGTCTTCCCAGTTCAAAGACAGTGAGTTTATGCCTTGTAGAAGAGGTGGTTGTGTGTCTGCAGTTGGGATGCGTGGCCGGGCTGGTGTGCATGCCGGAGTTTATGGCTCCCGGGCTGCCTTGGGAATGGCCTGGCCATCCCGGGATGGCAGTCCGTCGGTGTCCCTCTCAGCGCGAATGTGTTGGTGCGTCCATCTGTGTCACCTCCGAGTTAGAAGAGCGCACGGCAGCTGGTGTGAGGGTACTTCGTACTGGTAATTGCCAGTGATCCTGGAGGGCTGAAAGGTAAACCTGGTCACCTGTACACTTGCATTATGTATTGGATGCTTACATGTCATTAATATTTTAACTCTTGAAATTACACAAGAGGATAAAATTGGAGAGGGTCTTGTTGCATATCACAGCCACCACTGATGCCTTCATCCTTGAGTTCCTGCTGACTCCCACGGTGAGTTTATGTCCCTGATGGAATTTCAGAGCCCTTACCGAGAGCACCTGAATCTAAGGAACGAACAGATGAACCTGATCTGTCTGTGGGTCCCAAGTAACCATGACCTGACCACTCTCTCTCTGAGATATCAGTCACTCGTATCTCAGGCCAGATCAGACAGCTTGGGGAAAGCGATTTCTTGGTCTTATCATTGGTCTGTTGGAAGTCCACAGCAGTGAGCTGCACGTGGCTGAAGTCCCTGCCACTTTGTCATGGTTTGGTACTAGACAAGTTGCAATAACAATATTATACTCCAAGAGTTCTTTTTGGCTTACCTTGAATCTTTGAGAGCGATACAGCTTCCTTCAACAGCTGTGTCGAAACTGATGGTGGTGGTGCTAAATACAGACTGTTTTCTTACTCCATTCTCGTAGTCTCTGTGTGAAATGCGGAGTATTTAAATCTCTCATCTAGCTGAGGTCTGGTGACCACTCCAGCTTTTTAGGTGGGAATTCAGTGTTAAGAGCTCATTTTTATGAACACTGTCTCTGCCCAGCTGTGGAAGGGACAGCTTACCGCTGGGGCTGGAGTAAGGGTCAACTTCATCTCCAGCTGTCCGTCAGCCCTGCAGCAAGGGAGAAGCCTTTCTGCGGCGGCGGAGGGTCCGGGAGGATCAACACCACCAGCTGCTGATCAAGCAGCAGGGCTCAGGCAATAGTCTTTCCTTTGGAGACACTTGAAATAGAGACCAGAAGTCAAAAACGAGGAGCACATAGCCCTTTTAGTAAATGCTGGGTCTAAGGGGAGCTAGAAGCCTACGCTGCTCTACTTTTCTTGACAGTAACAAGCCAGTACGGGTGGAAGATGGCCACCAGTCCTGCTGTTGTGCCTGGTTCTGCAGGTTAGCAGTCACGAAGCATGGCGCACTCACACTGCGAGCATTCAGATTGCTTTCGTAACCTTAGAGTTTTTTATTTAATTCTTTACACGAGAGGTGAGAAGTGAGCGTGTTGAATCGATGTGGATTCACTTGAATTTCATGAGCTTTGCGCTTGGGTACTGAGGCGGCGGATGGAAGAAATGGTTCTGCAAGCATAGACCCTGTTGTCCTTCAGTTATCTGATCATCCAGACTGATTTAAGACATGATTTTGTTTGTTGCTAAAAAGAGCAAAGAATTTTAAGTGTAAGAGAATGGAGTGAAAGAAGACCTTGCAGAGATGCAGTCATAAAAAAATCTGTTCAGACATTTTGCTTGCATATCTGGCTCCTCTTGCTCTTGAGCGCTGCAGCCTGCGTTTCCCAGAGGGAAAGGTTACGTGGTGATTTTTTTCCCCCATTGTGTATTTTTACCTCTTCAGAAACGGTTTTGAAGGAGCATTTTCAGTTATGTTTTTTTATATCCATCTGCTCTTTAAAAAGAAAAAGTGTCCCTATCTGTAACAATTACCATGCTTTGCATAGTTAATAAAAGTCTACTTAAAATAATGGGAGAATAGCACTCGTATTAAATTCCCTGGGTCATTTGACTTAACAGTTGCATTTGGTGTGCAGTGGCAAGTACAGTTCTGCCGATGATGAGAATCAGCAAGCTGTTTAAACGTAATGGATTTCAAAAGTCCATCATAAATATATCTGGTTTATTACTGTCATCCAGGTAAGAGAGAGTGCCTTAGTAATTTCTCTGGAGATGTCATACTTTATAGTATAATTGAGTGTAACTATACTGCTTTCCCCTTGAGACTAGTATTAGTTGTAAGTCTACAGCTGTGTTACATCCAGCCTTGTGATAAAGGGAGGATAAAACAGAAAATAATTTTGACTCTGCGGACCCTTGCTGCGGGTTCTCCCGGGTTGCTCTGAGCTGGCTGGAAGCCGAGAGGTTTTGCGTCTCGGCGGCATTTTGTCCTTTGCAAGTCCTGGGATTGGGAGTTACACAGCTATTGTTCT
>Ga0181612_172980_pt1 | contig 11372 bp, 3 predicted proteins | sample HoacroProtozoa21_FD_119630 | JGI IMG/M metagenome (GOLD analysis project Ga0181612, IMG submission 119630) | Hoatzin crop microbial communities from Cojedes, Venezuel. Combined Assembly of Gp0051906, Gp0051904, Gp0051908
AAAAAAAAAACACACAACCACCAACCTTTAACCAAAACATCCCAGAGGATTTTTTTTTTTAGATTCTATGTCAACAAGTGACACTGACACAACACTGTATACTTTTCCTCCCCTCTTTAGCAGAGGAATTTTGACTGACCAGGTATTTTATCAACATCAAGTAGAATGATATATACTGGCAAGGATTCAACCTTAAAAGTCATCATTATTTTTCTTCAAGGTACTGAGCACCCATGTTCCTAGTGAGAGTAGAGACATGGAAAAACATCACTATTCCAGTATGCACTCATACTCCAAATTACTATCTAGCACAATCTAGTTTGAAGACACAGTGAAATTTCTAGTAGCTATAAATTCAAGGATCATTTAAAGCTGACCAGAATAAAAACTTAAGACAGACCCATAAAAGAAACAGCATATATGAAGGAGGCAGACCTCTTCAGCTTTACCAATTGTCCAAAACAGCACTTTTTGTTTCAGAATTTTGTGAACACGGGAATCCTAAGTTTCATCTTTTCAAAAACAGAAATTTCAAGAACTGTAGTTTCTTACGGAAAGTTTGCACATGTGAAACAAACCAGCATCCCAGATGGGAATCTTAGCAGTTTCATTTTTCTTTTCAGGACTTAGTTTCAATGAAATGTTTATATGCATACTTCTTGATGCTGATGCTAAATAATATCAAGTGCTAATTACTTTGCTGAATCAGGACCCATTTGCTGAAATAGCTTTTTATCAGTGTTGCATAAGAAAACCTAACCACATCTCTTCAAAAATAATTAAATCCAATTTGTATTGGCATCACCACTCTCAGCTTCAAGTCTAATTTCTTTATGCCATCAGCTAATTTCATCTGTTCGCTGTGTACTGGCTTTCAACTGCTTTAAACGCCTCTGTAATTACCCACCCTATGCTACCTCTTTTCAAACACTCAATGAACTTCTAAGGTTTGGCGTTTTGAAAAAGAACGCCTGTGTATCTGGCTAATGCAAACGTACCTTGTGCAGTCACGCTTTTGGAACACAGCTCTTGGGTACAGAGCCATAAGAGCAAGGCAATTATTTCTTTCCTTTCTGATACAAGCCTCTTGCACAGAGCTGCAAAGATCAAGACAAGGACCCAGCGGGAAAATATGGTAGTGGAAAACTTTTCCCCTGGAGCAAAGGAACAGCTCTAACTAGAGCAAGTGAACACCTATAATAATCAAGCTAAAAAACCAGCTTGGTGGTGCAGTCAGCAGCAACAATGGAAAACATCAGAAGTGTGCAGAACTGATGGCGTATCCCATAGAGAAAGCTGACTAGTGCTTTGAGGGAAGCACCAGGAATACGGGAAAAAGACTGTCAGAGGAGCAACTTCATATCAGGATGCAGAGCCTGAATCCTGAAAGGATTTGTAGTAATTGATGATATCATTTTACTTTGCTTGGGATCCACATTTCCAATAAGAATAGTTACTGTAATCTTTTGTTCTTTAAAGAGAAGAAAAATCCATGGAGCAGAAGGAAAAGGGCTGCAGAGCTGGAGTCACATCACTCACAAATCACCCCAGGCCACATGTGTATGAAGTTACACTGTTTCGAGCTGGAAAGCTTCTATAACCCAGCACCACCAGGCTACTGTTTCAAAAATAAATTAATTGGTACTTAACTGTATGTATTAAACTGACATAGTGGCGTCTGAACATGTGAGCAAGAATGTTCTTTTCATAGAGGCCAGCCTGTGTGGACTGACTGTTCCTCCTCAACTAGCTGTCAACATACTCAAAACATCTTCTGTTGCTGACAAACACCATCAATATCATTTAAATTGCCATCACGATTAGTGCTGCAGAATCACCTAGCACTCCTATCCCAGATGAAGCTCTCCTCATCCCTTATCCCACCTTGCTGGCCAAACAGTCCCCCTTTCGAAGGTCTTGCAGTTTAATGAGGCACATCAAGAGAGAAGTGATTTGTCCAAGTTCTTCTGCAGGCCACAAGGAGTGCTGTAAATGGACTTCAAATATCCAAATTTCCATCCCTTCCACTAGAGCATACTTTGCTAATACAAAGTGCTGGGTTAATAACAGGTGTATGCCTCTGAGGTAGGACCACAGAAGGCTCGCTCCCCAATCTGGTCTGTGAACACTGAATTTGTAAAGGTGTGGCCTTCAGAGTCTGATCTTGTCTAGCCTGTTGCCCCAAATTTGCTCTTTCCTCTACACAACCTCTTGTTTATTGATGTAGGCTTAGGGGGAGAGCGGAAAAGGAGGAGTTGTATGCACTGATTTCACTGATCGTTATGGGCTTCCTCTAACTCGGTCTTTTCATTTCATCTTGCTTCGGTGGAAAACCTAGGATAGGAATGGGTTAGGACAATTCCTAGAGTTTGCTAAAGGATCTTGAATAAATGGAGTAATAAGAAGCTTAAAAATCACAGGTCAAAAAGAGGACCTTGGACTATAGATTTTCCGAAGTCAGTTAAAATTTCTCATCCTATTCTATTTCTCTTCCCCATGGAGAAATACTCAACTCGCAAAAATCCTTATCTCGGAGTTCCACTTACCGATTGGTAAGACACTATGCCCTACATAAAGCTCTCTCCAAACTGCATTAATTTCCCTGAGAACAACTGCTCACAGACAGTGGAATGACTTTCACACATAGCTGTAAACAGAGTCTAAGCTGATGGGCACAGTCGTATTGTCACCAACAGTTTTACTCCTTTTCCCAGCTGCAGGCTATCTTATTTTGGTATCTTGGGTGCAGTGCAACAGTGAATCTGTGTCAACTACTGCACTGCCATTTCCTACAGCCCAGAGAAAGCTTCCCACTGGAACAAATCAGAAAAACTGGGTGTCTGTCAGGCTCATGCTACACTTACAGTCCTAGATGGAGTTTCTGCCCTACACATCTCCTGAAAGGTACTAAGGGAAAACACAGCTCTGTTGGACAACACTTGGTTCAAAAACAGTATACTGGTTAAATGTGCGACAAAGCTCAGTTTTAAAGACTCAGGGAATAAAAGTGCATGTGTACTTGGAGAATTATCAAGTGGCTTTACACTGCCAATTTAAAATAATAATATAGCTTGATCTTCAAAGAGCAACAGTAAGGGCTGCAAAAACAAAAAATGGTGGAAAAATGTAAAGTTTCCTTTCCCAAACTGCAAGTCTTTTCTAGAAAAGCACACTGGTTTTCAGTCCTTGGTTTGTGGGGTTGTTATTTTCCCCCATTGAAAATACATTTCAAGTGCAGATTAAAAATCTGATTTTCATTTTTTAATTTTCTCAAAGAAAATGTTTTTGCTAGATGTAGTGCCACCTGGAAATGAAACCTTTTGAAAATGGCTCACAGGTGGACCTTAGAAAAAATTTGGAGGCACCCAAAGTTGTTAGTTGCTTTTGAATTTTTTTCTGCTAAAATATATATAACCAATTCCAGAATACTTGAATACAACCTTGCTCCTGCTTCCACTGAAATGAAAGGAAGTTTTGATGTGGTTTGCACAAGATAAATCCCCAAACCCATAACATACCATACAAATAAAAGCCCTGTTGGTTGTTCTCTGCTGGAATAAATAAAAAAATCTCTTCAGCATGAGAAATGCCATCATCTGGTGAAACCAGCTTTATGCCATCTCCTGTCAGGTGTGATGGCGCTTGGGAGTTCATAAGATGGGCAAGTGATTAAAAGCCACCATAAGGCAATCGGTTGTCATTTCATTTTACTTTAGTTTCTGGAAATAACCTTTGTAGGAAAGATACAAACCCATGTAGGAAAGAGCAACTCCTTTTGCCTAATGGTTTTGCAGTCATCGAGACTCAAATAAGCTGACTGCTTAAAAAACAACTGGGGAGCCACAGTAAAAGATAGAAAATTATTGCTTCCTGTCATGACCAAATATTAAACACAGCGCACACCTAATGGCTCTATCACTCCCCAGGGAAGACGCTTTATGAACAATAAAATCCCAGCAGACTTACACTGTTTGGACTTAGAAGCCTCATTATAGGCTCACTGATCCAATACAATTTACAAGCTCAATGGACTCCACTTGAAGAAAAAGCCACCAAACACAGGACTATAAATGGAAGGCCCATGGAGAAATAAGCATTTATCTGTGAAGGAAATTAGCAGAGAAGAGGAGATGGAGAGAAAAAGGAAAAAAAAAAAAGAAAAAGAAAAAGAAAGATTGGTTGGATGACAGCAGCACATTAGAGATCCAAAGCAGAGAGAAAGATGGAAATATGAATTACATATTCCTTGCAGAGAGGAAATGCTGTTCCAGGACACACTTACACGATCCAGCCTGGAACACACAAGACTTGGATTCCACTTCTCACTGTGTCACAGACCTCTTACGTGATCTTAGGCAAGTCATGTAAGCTCTGAGTATCTTCAAAATTACGAGCCCATCTCCAACTGACTTAAGCAAGTTTCAGATATATGTTATATACTTCCAATCTCAAGCTTGTCTTCATTTTACCAGGACTTTGGATTGATGTTCTGAGCAGGACAAATTATCTCATGACCTATCTGAAAGCAGGAAACACTACACATTAATCGGGAGGCCTTCTTCAGATGCGAAGCACTCGCTTTAGAGAGGCTCAAATCCTGGGATGTTTACAAGGTAGAAAATATATGAGATCCCACCAGAAACAGATGGTGAAAGAAACACACAAGAAAGGGACAGACAGAAACAAAAAGTTCAAAAGGAAAGCAAGAGGCAGTAACAAAAAAGGTTAGGGCAGATGAAGTGACAAGTCCGTAAAACCAGGTCTAGACAGAGGCCGAGAGGAGTGCAAAAGTGATAAGGAAAGGTATTTCAGGTCATAAATACACAGAGGATGCTTTCATTAGTATGCAAATACTGTGAAATATTGGCATTTTCGATGATGAGTGCAGATGGATCCAGGCAAACGCAGGCTCATTTTCAAAACATTGAGTTGTAGAGACCCCATGTCACACACTACTGCTCTATACGCCCAGAATTTCTTCTGTTCTGTTTGCATAGGGAATTTATCCTCAGCTTCTATTCCCAAAGGTGCTTTAGTTCATGGGAAACTTTTATTCCCTTTCCCTCTCCACTACTACCAAACTCATTGATTCTAATGGCTCCTTACACTGCTATCTCATCTGTCCGCCTGAGACCCCTTACTATCAACTGGCTGTACAGCCATTTAACGTCCTCATTTGCTGTTTATGTGAACACAGCATAAGCTGGATCAAATTCTCCTTACTGCAGGGATAAAGCTTCAATTTAAAAGAGGACAAGCTTTTCCACACTGTGTTTGAACTTTGCTCAAAACTTTGCATTTCTCAGTCAGGATTCAGCCAGCCAGCACCAATGTTTTTTATCTCCGCTAAAGCACAACTAATCTAACAAGACTGGAATTCATCCATGCTTGCTGTCCAAACTGCACTAAGGCATCATGGAAGCTTATCTGATTTATGCAGAATTGCTAAAATCCTTTGGGTCTTGTATTCATTGGACTTACTTTCTTAAGGCTTCCAGGCAGTAGTAGCAATAGTCACATTTTATTTCTTTAAATTATCTAATATGGCCTTGCTCGGACTTACCCAGGCTCCCCTTGCAGTTCTGAAACCAGAACATGAGCTAACTATTCCAGTTACAGACTTAGTGGAACTAAAGCAATCAATATTGGTTAACACTCCACCCATTACATTTTTCCCTCTAACATGTCCAAAAAGGCAAGCACCCCATTCAGAGGGCTCAGATGGGGTGCTCAGGACAAATGGCTGCATGGTCATACAATGACAGCACATGGCTAGCAGCACACATGTACAAAAAGCTAGTGGAAGTGAGGTTCCAGCTCTGTTAGCTTCCTAATAAATCTGTGCTTGAAATCAGCAGTGATTTAAACTCATCTCACTTATTTTTGGCATAGTTTCAGAAGTAGTAACACCTTAAGCCCAGTCAGCAGCAGCTAACAACTAATAGTCTGGGGGAAGAATAACTTTTTTAATCACTCCAAAACAATCTCCACTTTAACAGCAACGGTTTTCCACATCACCATCACATTTCCACACATCAATTTTCAGCATATGTATCTTTACGTTATCAGTGAAAGCTAGAAAAGCACTCACTTATTCCTGGTTTACTGTTAAAGACAGACTACGTGAATGGCTAGAAAAATACAGAGAGTCTGCAATGGAGTGAAAGGAACAGAACCCAAGACTTCCACAGCTCAAACTAGTTCCTTAACTACAAGGCCATTCTTCATTTTTCTAGCACGCTCAAAGAGATCTTTACGCTTCTTTTGACACACCAGCTTGATGGAAAAATCTGTTGTCTGTCGACATTAAAAAAAACCACCAAGATTAAGTGACATAAGCTAGTCCCCAGTTTACTCCATTTACAAGTTTAAGTGATTGTACACATCAAATATTTTAAAATGCTTTGGACGGCAAACTAGTAAGGAAATTTTCTTTTGGCCTAACAGTGAGGGGGGGTAGAAACAAGCAAATTATGCACTAACGGAACCACTTGTCAAATGGCTAGGATAGTGCACTTTAAGTTACTGACTCCCCACAAACATCCAGTCTACTAAAAAATTCATAAAGAGACAGATGGCACAACAGCAGCTCTTTGCATGAGAGCAGGGTTTAGCAGTGAACAAAGGACTTTGACTCCCTAGGACAAGAGACGAGATCATTGTGGGTTTTGGAGGCTTGGAAGGGGGGACTGGAGCATGTGGGGAGCTGAAGAGGGCTGTGTCTCTCTGTGGCTCCTAGTTTCACCCCACAGCAGCAACAGATTTGAGACATTTATTCTACCTTGGCAGGCTTACAAGGAGTATGGAGAACAGAGTAGAACAAGAGCAATCCAACTCTGCCATGTATACAAAAATCCCCTTTGCAGTAGAAACATGAAAAATAAAAACAGAAACTCCTGTTTCAATGATCTGAAAAAACTTCCCACAGCTAGGTAATTGCTAACACTCTGTGTTAATGAGGAAACTGAGGCATGGAGTCATGCGACTCGTTTAAAGTGACAGGGCAACTCAGTATCAGTGGGAATTTGATCCAGGCCTCTCCACTCCTGCTGTTCTGCCTCTAAGCATTAAGAAATACCCTTCTGTTACTCAGTGGTTTTGGGGATCAGCCTGAAAGAGAGATGGAAGGGATAAAGTCCTTTTTAGATGGCTGAGATTAAGAGAAAGCAAAAACCAGAATAGGATAGCCAGAAATCCGCACTTCTTTCAAGCCAGACCCCTCAAAATGAAAGCCAATCTATATGTCCTTTTGCCTTTTTTTCAGGGAGAGGGAATTGGCAGTGGGGACATAAGAACACATAAAGCCCAGTCCTATTAATGTACACATCTCACGCAGAGCGCTTTAACACACAGCAAGGACACTATAGGGGCATAGTCAGAATGTTTAAGCCTGGCAACAGCTGTCTTTCCTAAAGTGAGTTTTAGTTCTTGCGAAATGTGCCAGACAGCCAGCCTGGGAGAGTTCGGTCCTCTGTTTATCTGTACAGCAGGTAGAGCATGAGTATCAGCAGGGAAGAAATTCTCTATCCGTGCCGCCCCATTTCTATATTGATGGGATGGACCCCTATGGCACAAGAATGTAATCCAGTCTCTTCTGCTTCTTTTTAGAGATGCTAACAAGTGCCAGCTGTGTTCATGCTTTGGGGTTTTTCTTTAAAAATAATAATAACAGCCAAAATGTTTACAGCATGTGCCAGCTGACCAGTATTGTAGCTCACTGTCTACTCAAACCACTGTGCCAGGTGCTCAGCTGGTGCAGGTCAATGCAGCACTGCTGACCCAGCTGCAGATCTGGCCCCATGCCTCCACCCACTGGTTAGTGCATGTCTTGACCCAAGGTAATATTCCACACAACCCAGCAGTTCACTCAAATCCCATTCATCACTACAACCACTGCCCCAGTAACAACTGCAATAAATACATAAATAAAAGGTGGTAACAAAACACATTAGAGTCTTTACAGGACAACTAGGAGGAGTCCAGGTTAACAGTAGGAGGAACTGAACGCAGGATCTCAGATTCTTAAAGCATCTGAGCTAAATGACCTCATTCCATCAGCTCAAAGACAGCAAAGGACTCCAGAGCCTCCACACAGTAAAACCATAAAGACAGCCAGCTACATACAGCACAGAGCTTATGCTCACATTTTGTAGTGGTGTTCCAAGCAATTTCCCATCCAGCAACAAAAAAGTCTGTCCCACCCCAGTTACACTGCATTGTTTAATCGAATTAAGATGTTTTATTTGAATTACATAGGAATTTCTTTTGACTATTTATGTCTTATTAGAAGAAAAAAAAAATAAGCAAATAAACTTTTCAACCAAAAAAGTCACCCAATTCTCCCCAGTACCCTGGAGGCTTCCATTAGATCACAGCTTCAGTAAACTGGGTAAAGCACTAAGAGTAACAAGTGCACAAAATAACCTGCTCTGAAGAGCTTACATCTTTGAGAAACAAAGAAAAAAAAAAAAAAAGATCATTCCCACTTGATGAATGGGTAATTTATATCCCAAAGTAAACAACTCACCTAAAATGAGAGAGAAAATCTGCAGTAAAATGAGGAATTAAATTCATTTGCAGTATCCACCACTTCTTAATCATGAGACCAAGATGCTTTTTATTTACATAACTAGAGTGGGAAAGGTAGGAAACTAGGTAATTATAATATAGGTGCAACAAAATACAGTTTTCATTTGGGAAGTATCATCCTCAAAAGAACAAAATTCCACCCTTCTATCTGAAAGCCACCGCAACCCATCCACTTCATATCCCAGTCTAAGATTTCAGCAAAACAGGATATATTAGTATGTGAAGTTCACACTCTTAATTTCCAGGAACTACAAGGAACATTGAGAACCATCACTTCAGCCACGAGAAAGAAAAAAAAACCCAAACGTTTACATTTCTGAAGTCTCAAAAACCTACCAGTTCCACAAGTACCAACTTCAAAAACTAAGCAGCAAGACAGGATGAACAGAAATTAAGATCACTGGGATCCACCAGTGCTATGACCCTCCGTGGGAACACACTAGAACCAATTTAGCTCTGTTTAATTTTGATCTTGTACGCAAAGTTAAAGCTTGTTCTAACATCTTGAGAAGTGACCATGGCTTGTGTTGTCTAAAAAACCTAAAGCACGTATGTGCAAATGCTTCTGGACTAAAGATCTAGCACGTAATCTCCCATGTATGTTCAGGTGGTCCTTTCAGTCCTGTGCACCAGTGGAGTTATGTCTGTTTCTGCTTTGTGACGCCTGCAACAGCAGCATTGCAGGATTTGAGCTGTATCATTGCTGTTAAAACAGAGTCATCATTCTGAAGTCAGATTCTGATCAAAGTTACACTGGAATTCTGACTCGAAACATTGCAGGAACCTAAATACTCTCATGTATCCTACAGATCTTTGTCGGTGGGAGAGGGTAACACAGTAAATTTCAGTGAAGAGGCTCCCTTTCATATAGAAAAATGCTAGTTTCCGAGAGTGAACAGAAAAATAACGGCAAGTCCTTATGATCTAAATCTAGTTCCCAGAGCAAAGGTCACAGCAGAAATGTTTTATTCAGCATAAGAACTTCTGGAATTCATTCAAGGAGAAGAAAAAACGCAACAACAACATGGCTGACATTTTTTTCCCACTGATCTGTTTCTTCCTTTTTAAACTGAGGTACAAGTTTCCATGATTTGGCAAACACCAGTGAATTGTGCCTACCTACAACAATAAACAGATAAACCAAAACAATAGTCTAAGCATCAGTCTCTGGAAGCGTAAAAGGCAAGGAAGTGGGGAAAGCAACAAATAAAGGGGAAAATGCCGTACTGCTGATGGAGTTACATTCATTTGCAACAACTTGTAAGTCCCTGCACTCAGCTAAATTTTGTGCGTTTAGTTCAGTGCAACGTGGGATGGCAGGTCATAATCTCAACCGATTCGAATGCTTCATTAGCCTAGTGAGGTTTGTAGGATGCATCTACAGCGTGGCCAGAAGCATGCAATTATGGCACAGACAGGCATACCAGATGCAGCCACTTAGCTCAGGCTAAAAAGGAAAACAATAAAGTTTCAGTAGCACAGACATCGGTGTATAGCTCTACCCAGTGGCAATGCCTCTTCTTGCTTCTTCACCACCCTTACAGGTAGAGTAGCGAATTTAACTTGTGCCCACTCTTGGTAGGAGTATACCTCCAAGTACTATCCAGAGCTTATTCCATCTTGGACTCTAAACTCCTCTACCTTGCAGCTCCTTTGTTGTTGAGGAAACCTGCTAGCTATGCATGGGCTGCTTGTACAGTAGAGTAGCTTAGCACTTAGTAACGGGGTGCCCTCCCGAATCCTTTATATTTGAGTAGGCCACTGCATTTGTGGGGATTGCAAAGCAAACACAGAACTTGCTAGACCTAAGCTATACACAGCTCAACCTAAAATGGGTTCCGTCTCTGCTCTTACACCTTGTGATAGTCATCTGCTATAGCTTTGAAGATGTTGGTCTTCTCTGTGCTGTACAACCAAACCGTGTTTTAACCATGTAGGTCCACACACAGAGCTGGAATTACAGTGCAGATGGCATCTCCTGCGTGACAGCCACAACTTTGTCACACGCACTTGCAAGCAGGAGCCACGCATGTGAATTAACCTAGGCTCAAAGGGAGAACCCTAGAACCTTCAGATAACCAAGTTCTTCTCTGGCCTCTGTTTTCCTTCTGTTCTAAATTGAAAGCTCTAGTCCCGTTTCACTTTGCACGCGCTGTTTAGACATGGCTTTTCATAACACAAGTATGGTTTTGTAATCCCTTCTCTCTCCATTTTACATTTTTTTTCACTTCTCTAGAGACATGCTAGAATATAACAGCTGCATTGTTACATGACAAATTTTTACATTTACCTATCATTTCAAACTATGAAAAAACACCTTCATTGCAATCATTATATGTTTTTAAAGAAAACCTGTAGTTCATTTTAAACTAAGAAAAAAAAAACACCACAAAGGCAACACTGAACTGAAAATCTCACTGTATTTATTGGCCTGCATGATTGCAGATAGTTGTGAGCTACATTTCAGAAATTATATTCTGCCTGCTACCAAGTTCTTAAGCATAGATGTTGTCTTCTAAAGAAGCCATATAAAGACCCCCTAAATGAATAAAAACACTGCTGCTAGTTCAAGCTAGTTCAAACACACATGACTCTCCAGCAGAGTCTTCTGCTTGTTTGAAAGATGGAAAGATTAGCCCCATTGAATGTAGCTTGGGACAGTGGACTGTTTCGTTACACTCCTAAGTAGTTGTACTTACTTCCATGGAAATGTCTGAGGATGACAAACTAGACAATTAATTCCTCTGTGCACAGCCATGTACAGCATAACTTTGTTATTATAT
>Ga0181612_182344_pt1 | contig 11372 bp, 4 predicted proteins | sample HoacroProtozoa21_FD_119630 | JGI IMG/M metagenome (GOLD analysis project Ga0181612, IMG submission 119630) | Hoatzin crop microbial communities from Cojedes, Venezuel. Combined Assembly of Gp0051906, Gp0051904, Gp0051908
AATCCTGAACCATAACCTTTGCTATTTTTAATCTTAATTTGGAATGGACGGGTTTTAGGAGTATGTGTGGAGAGAGAGAGAGAGAGGTGAGCAAGGGAATTCAGATTCCAAGATCAGAAGTCATCATGAGGATTCAGTTTGACTCTCTCATCCTTCTGACCTCCACAAAGCGACTAAAAAATTGCTCATAAAATTCTGTACCACACTGTCTTTCTAAGCTGCCTGCTTTTACCATGCAAGGCAAAACTGCCATGCTTCTTAGCAATATTTTATTTACTTGTAAGAAGTAGCAATTTAATAAAAAAAAATTCTTTGATTTTTCACTCATTGAAGCTTGTTATGCCCTTTCAGAGGGTCAAAAAGCACATTGCTATCAAACATTACATGATCAAGTGTTCCATCTTGTAACATACCTGTTCTGGGGCATTTTCTCTTTTTCTTTAGGCACTTAAAGTCTTTATTTTGGAAATGCAGATTTTCTTGCAACTTTTCTGCTCTATACATTTGCAATTTTTAACAATTTTTTAATAAGTTACACGTTCATACTGTCATTGGACACAACACTGGCAACAGTCTTCCCCACTGTGCCAGCTAATGCAGAAAGCAGAAGTAGTTGGAGCTTCCAGGTATACAAAAATATAGAAAACAAGAATACAGGAAAATCCTGTCATCTTAATTTTGTTTGGTTGTAATGGGCTTAGTATCTTTTTGTATTCAGGTCACACTGAAATCATAATGAAGGTGTTATCTCTTATCTGAATTACTCAGTTGTTTTGCTCATTAGCTTTCCTACATAGAAAATGCAAACATTTATTTTTTAGTTCTTGCTCTGTTTTGTTTTGTTTTGTGTGTGGTTTTTTTTTTTTTGTGGTGGTGGTTTTTTTTTCCCTTAACTTTATGGGATCATCTGATCGGGTATGTTTTACGGATATTCAAGATACCGTATTCCTTGTTCCTGTGATTCTTTATCCTAGATTTCCTCTAACGTGTGGTTTATTTTTATTTCTTTTGTATTCAGGTAATTCTGAATTGTTCAGCCCTGCAGAGTTTACTGCACTTGCTAAGCAGCCCAAAAGAATCTATCAAAAAGGAAGCATGCTGGACAATATCTAATATAACAGCTGGAAACAGAGCCCAGATCCAGGTAACCTTTTCAGCTATGATCTTACCTTGCAGGCTAGAAGAAACACATGTTGGGCAATGCACTGGTTTTTGTGTATAAAGTGCGTATTTGTGTGTATACACAGTCACAGATATGTAATTACATATAAGGAAAAGTATATTGTAGGCTCTGTGGATAATTAGAATACTTCAGTGGCCCAGTCATCTCTCAAATTCAAATTAAAATTATTTAATTTTATAATCATCTACAGATTATAAGGGAGGAGAGACAGTCATGCAAGAGAATGACAAAATGAGGCTAAGCTCAAAAAAAACGCTTGTTTTAAATAATTTCCTTCATGCTTTTGACAGTCATTGAGATACAGAAATGCTTAAGTAAGAAAGGAATATGCTACAAACTTTGAGAATCAAATAACTTTACAAGTTTTTTAATTTCACCACCAGATCTGGACATCTGCATTGTAAGCTACTTTATTCCTGATCATATTTTCTTATAATTCCTGATCCAGGCAGTTGTACTTAGCTAAATCTAAAATTGCCTTTTATTAAACTGAACGGTAATCGAGGACATCTAACATACTGTGTTGGGATTTGTCCTTACTAATGATGCTAAATTTTGTAATCCCTTCATGTCAAGTGATAGCACACAGAAGCAAATGAAAGCGTCTTGTGTCAGTCTTTAGAATTTGGCCTCCAAAAAACCACATCTTTGTTCTGAGTCTGGACTTAGTGTCAGCCATCAGGAAGAAGTCCCAGGACTTGTCTCCAGATGGTGTAAATGAGAGATTAACCATCTCCTCCCCAGAGAAAGTTTTTTTCTTTGACTAGTTAAAGAACAAACTGCTCAATATTCCTCCCTCCATCCTTCCCCCCTCCAGTTAGAGTGTTTTCAGAACAGCTATACTAGGGGAGTTTTTCCTTGGCTTTCAAGAACAATTCCTCATTCCTTCTATTTTTCAGAAGTGATGGAGAAACAGATTATAGTGAAACCAGGCTTTATCTGGTAAATATGTAAGGTTCCCATCAAGGCAGTTGAATGAAAATCTCCTCATGTAAATCAAATGTAATTCTTCTGAAGTTATGTTTCTCAATGCTCTTCTCCCTCACTGGATACACAGAGTATTTTCAGAGATTGCAGAGGATATGTGGAAGTCCAGTTGGAGATACCTGTTCTTTGAGGAATAGAAATAAATAGCAGAAGTATTGGGCATTAGGAGTATGTGTCTCACTCATTAGTAACCAGGCAGAAACAGTGCATGTTCATGCAGAAGGTAAACCAAATCTTTTACCTTGGCAAGAGGTCAAGGAGTACTTTCTTTCTTCCATATCCTTTTCCTTGGAAGGCAGCCTGACACTTGCTAGTCTTGTATCTGATGGCTCTGGATTGTTCATTCCATATGATCAGAATGAGAATGAAGTGGTTAACCCTCTTCATCCAAGGGATGGAATTACTTGTCTTTCACAGAAAACTTGCAGGTGATTGTAGAAAGGCTGTATGTTTTTCCTGAGGAAAAAGCGTATAACATCCTTTGCAGGTAATTCTTGCAATCTTTTGGTTATATGTTCTCCCTTACAAAGAACACTCAGCTGCTGAAGGGGCAGCGTAAAGTCTTAATGCCTGGAATGAGGTCTTCATCTTCATCTTGGAAAGCACAGGAAATACATTTAGTAGTTTTGTGGACGATAACTCAGTCTCTGCTAAGCTTCCTGGAATGAAGAGTGAATTCTCATCTAACTTAAGAGATGCTTCTATTAGGAAATGAGTAGGCAAGAAAACTTATGAAGATGGAAAGGTGTGTAGGTCCTTCTTGTCAGATGTACGGATGCGACTAAGATGGAAGTGGAACTATGAGCAAAGAAACCTCCTACAGTTGTATTTGCTCCGGCTTTCTCAGTCCAGATTTTACTTTTACCACCGAAGATCTTGTTTTTTGTCAGATACAGAGAACAATATGGTTACTTAATCTAACCTTGGCAGAGCTCCAAGAATTTAGATTCTGCCTTTATTGTGGCTTGTGTGTTAATCTGTGGATTAGCTAAATTTCCAACAAAAAGTGCTGTGTAAAATCAGCAACTGTATCACTGTTTTTTTTCCTGCATCAGCAATTGTAATTATTGTGCAATTGGTAGTGCAGAGAAGGTAGTTACTACTGCTTGTACTAAGGTGAAAATGTTTTTGCCTTTGCTTTTCTTGCAGTGAAGAATCTTTTGGTTGCTTTATCCATGCTGCTATGACCTTAGAGACAGGGAGGAGCAGTATTTTCTCTCTAGAAGGCCATTTCTGCTTTTCCTGGGAAGTCTAAGAGTATATTCTGGGGAACAATCCAGCTCAATACATTTTCTTAACTTTGTGTTTTTTCCCAACTCTCTTAAGAGTTGCTTCAGGATGCACAATCGTATAGGAATGTTGCGAACATAAGAAAAAGAAGAGCTTGAGAAAATCAGATATCTGTACAAATCATTCCATAAGGAAGGAAGTATTGGAAGTGGCAAGAGAAAGTAAAGTTTGCGATTAGAGCATTTTTTCAAAACTTTAGGATCTCTGTTTTCATATTCTTGATCTACTGAAGACACAGTTGTGAAGAGTTCTAGAGGTAACTTAAATTCTAGTGCACCAGAAGCTATTTCAATAATGTATTAACTTCTGCGACTTCTACATAAGTATTCACTGTACCACGTCATCCTGTTCAAGTGAAGCAGTAAGTGCCTGTCCTTGTTTGCACAGTATTCTTACACCTGGTATCCACTACTCAGACATGTGAAAAATAAGGCTTTAGGTGGAGACTCTCAACTATACCCTTGGTAATCCTCTGTCTTCTAAACTGTTGTCACATCTTTATTTGAAAACAAGTAAGGATAAAATAATCTGTCCTTCGTTAAAACAGAATTTACCTAATCTAGCTGAACAGATTCATTAGGTACATCTATGCGTGTGTGTTTAATAGTTTTTAAAGGCTTTGGTGTGTCTTACCACCAGTTCAGATCAGCCCCCTTTCTGCTGAGAACTGCTTTGTGACTTGGAAAGAAGAGGTCGGAAGGCAGGGAGGGGGGAAATTAATGCTATGAGCCATGAATATTGCAGCTTCATTTCTAGCAGGAGATTCTTTAGAAGTACAAAAACCCCCTTAACTCTGCATGGAAAAATAGTTATGGATGTGTGGGCAGCAGCTTGCTTTCTAGGATTCTTACATCAGGAAGAAAACAGTGTCAACTAAATCACCAAAATACATGTAGATTTAAAAGAATCCAGCTTAAGACAGTTTAGGATATGTCATAGAGAAAGATGGAAGCATGTTGATGTCTTACTCAAGTCCAGGGAAGAAATGTGAGAAGCAGCTTCTCAGAAGTGAAAGCTATAGTTCATTTAAGAATCCCTCAGGCCTCACTCAGAGTAATTGAGCTGCCTTCGAACTCGGAACACGCACAGGCTATATATAGTGAAACACTGACTGCCCTAAGTGTGTACTCAATTTAATACATACTGGCAGTTATAAAAATGAGATTGAAAAAATAGTGTTTCTTATTCTGAGCAGGAGATGACTATCCTGGTAATTATGACATTGCAAATAAGTCCATCACGAGGCTTAGATTTTTTGGAACTACAGGAGGAGGCCTGTTAGAGGAAAGTTGTGAAGTAAAGGAATGTTTACAACATGCTTGATCGGAGATCTTGAGGCCACTGATTCTTGGAAGTAAAACTGGCAGTTGAAGGTGTAATTGTAATGATTATCTCCTGTTGAAAGGAAAGTCTCATCACAGATGTGTAACAAATGCTAGAAAGGCTCTAATTCTTTAGTTTCATGTCTCAACCTAGAGAAAGTCATGTGAGGTAGAAGGTGTGATGAAACTTCCTTTCAGCTCCAGAGATGGTGGGTCTGGTTTTCTCAGAAAACTCCTTCTCTGAGGTATAATATCAGACGACTCCTACTCAACGTCAAAATCATTGTAACATTTGAGCTGAAAAACACTTTCTGAAATTGGAAAATCCTGTTTAGTAAGGTGTTTCTTGACGACAGTCATATGCTAAAATGGAGAATAAAAGCCTAGTCTGTTTTCAGTAGCTGTGAGGACAAAGGATAGTTCTCATCTGGGAAGAATACGTGATTTAACTAAGTTCATAGATGAACCTATTTCATCTGTGAGTGGAGGTTTTTTTTTTCTTTCTCTAAATTAATTTAACATTGTGATGAATTAAAACATTATTTCTTGAGAACTGGTCTTGCTTACAGAAGGAATTCTAAAATACTAGATGCAGCTCTAAACTAAATTTATTCATTTTGAACATGCACAATCTTTAGCCAGAAATCAGGCAATAATAATTTCAGCACATGGTAACTTTTTTCCCTGAAAATTAAAAGTCTGCCTGGCATAGTAAACCGCATTATTGTAAGTTACCAGCTGAACTAACTAGTGGGTTGTTGCTCCAGAGCAGTCAGGATTTTAGAATACTATGAAAACTTTGGGTAGTGCTCAAGCCATAATCTCACAATCCCTTTTGCACTCCAAGAAGAAAATGACATATTTTGGCAAATCTAATAGGTATTTTACCTAACCAATATTAACAGACAGAGCTATATTTAGTGTTGTTTAAGATTGCATTGGGTTACACTCTCGCCATCCACCCACTCTGAAGTATAGAAATACAAAGTTAGAGGGAAGGACTTCTATATTCATTTCCACTTTCATACTGCCTGCAATGCTGTTTGGTGGCACGCTCTAAAGGCTTTCACTGCCATTTCTAAAAGATAAGACAACAGCCTATCACAATTAGATTTGCACTCAAACACAATCAAGTAAACCCGTTCTAGTGTTAAGGCGATGTAAGTTAACATGCATGAAATGTGTGCAAGTCAGTGCTGAACTTTCTTTTGTAGCTACTGTTAAAACACAGGAGGTTTGGTTTTTTTTTCCCCGCCAAAGGTGGAAGTGAAAGCCTTCAGAGTGTGTTATCAACAGTGCCTAGGCAACAGAAAAGCATGGTGGAATACAGCAGTCTTTCCCCTCTTTATTTCTGTGCTTTTAAGGTTTGGGTTGGATGTGTGTATCCTGATGCAGTCGTGATTGTCACTAAGTATAGTTTTTGTTTGTTAATTTCCTAGTTTGTATACAGCTTTGCTGTACTTCAGTGGATAGCTTCCCCAGTCAGGGAGAAGGGGAACTACATCTTCCTGGGAGTCAGAAGGAGAACTGCACAGCTGAAGCTAAATCCTGACTGTCGACCCTTCTGAAGGGTATGAAAGGCTATCACACACCCCAGGAAATGTTCTGTGACTTAACTTCGCAACCTGTTGAAAAGCTATGAAAGGCAGTACATCAGACACAATCTTCTGTATCTGACAGTGAAGACATCATAGGAGTTCTCTCCTGTTAACAGGTTAAGAAACTTACCACTTCTTTTTTCATGTACCTTAAATTCTTGCAAGAACATCTGAAAACTGGAGTATGGCTAGGCACGGTAGCAACAGGATCTGTGCTGTATTTGTCCTCCTTTAGGGTTTCCTATTCTTGCTGAAATGTGACGTGGGCAAGTGTAGCAAATGATTAATTGCCCGTCAGTTTTAAAAACTCTGGAATGAAAGTAATTGTTACAGACTGGGTTAAAGATACAAGGGAAGAATTGTCAGAGGCTCTTCTCCAAAAAGACCACAGTATTGCTGGGGACATGGAAAATGAATTACATGATTCACACAGAGTTGGGGCCTACACAGGCAAACTGTGTATCAAATTACTTCAGTATAAAGTGTGTTTAGTTTATGCTATTGTTGCACACATGGTCTAAAAACTTCACATGCTGTTTGTGGTGGCAGGACTTCAAAAAATATCTCAGTTAAGAGGAAAATATGGCATTGCTGACAAAGTCATATTTGTTTGAGCACCAGCAAAAGTCAAAGATTAGTCTGTCAGGTTAAAGTTTGTGTTTAAGTACAAAATATGTTTTCTGGCATGTGGTGAATCCCATACATCATACCACATTGAGGGCAGCAAAGCTAGAATACCTTTAATTCCTTTATTCTGCCTGCAAACTTCAGCAGTCAGCGGTGTATTTTGCCATCTTATTTTTGTAGGATGGACCCTAGAAGCTGGAGACACCTCAACAAGGTGTTGTTCGTTATAGTGCAGGTTATTCTGACAGTGGCAGCAACCTTGCATAAAGTGGCTAGCAGCTTGCTTTATACACAGTTTGGAGTGCATAGGCTTAGGTGTCTGTGTCAACAACGTAAAGGTCTACTAGAACTGAGATCTGAAGTGCTTCCTTCCTGACTCTCAGATGGCCGTGGTCTTGTACTCATGCCATCATGTTAAGTAGCTTTGGCATACAAATATTTGCTATATTATTTAAAAAGCAGTTGTAAATTCAATCAATAAACATGGTAACTGGGACACAAGTAACTGAGACACCTCTATGAACTGAAATTTTCAGCCAGGAGATCATAGCAGCCAGGCTATATTCACAGCTGCCAGCTAGTGGTGACTGTAATCTTGAGTTGTTAAAGGTAATGAGAGAGCTTGCAGGAGCAGGAAAGCAGTCATGCTGTAAGACTAGATTGCTTTCATGTTTATGTGATGAATCATATGTAGAGACATGATGCCAGCACTTGCATGCTAAATGTATAGGTGTACTTTTGCATACCATGAATGATTTATTTGTGGGAACTCAAAAGGGAGGAGAAGAAAATTCACTTGGTATTGACCAGCTTAAAAGACTAATTTAATACACTACTGCTGAAGACCTGTTCCCTAGCAGTGACTACAATGTATTTAATTCAACATCCATGCAGATGTAGTATAATTCTGAAAATTCACTTTTATCTGGCTTCACACTCCAAAAATTAAATACTATAAAGTGAAGAAGCTTGATTAAAATAAATAAGAAGCATAGAATGTTTCCAAGAGACAGTCAACCCTCTTGGAGGGCCACAGCACCAGGGATACCAGCTATTAAAAAAAAAATATATAAAACCCCAAAACACAATAAAGTTGACACTTCAAAAGTGAGGGCCAGATTTGCTGAAGGACCGAGCATTACCATTCAGTTCAATGTCAAATTAAAATTGAAAATTCAGAGTGCAGGTAAAATTCAAGTTCGGTTTTCTGAAAACTTGTAGTTACAAGGCAAGATGGGCTTCACTTCCAACAAATGTCAATGGATGCAGTTGGGCAAAAGTCTCAGTGTTAGTTTAATGTATTAAAGGATGAGTTCTGGATTACCTATTATGCAGAAAACAGATTTCTAATGTATTTTGAAGATACCACCTCAGTGCCTAGTAGTAGCAGCCTAAAGCCAGTGTGAATATTAGAAATCATCAGGAAAGGGATAAAAAAAAAAAAAAAAAACAACGAAAGGGGAATCCTTGTTCTTGTTCTAGTTTAAGTCTGCCACGTTGTCCTGTGTGTAGATCCATCGTCAGAGGATATGGTAGGAGTGGGTGGTAAGGAGGGACCATAAAATTTCAGCTGGATCCCATAGGAGGAACAACTACGTAGACTATGAGACAAGCAAAGGGAGATATGGCAGAGTTCTGTAGAAACGTGGGTGGCATCCTAGAAAGTGATTGAGAAATGATTGTTCTTTGTTTTTTGAGTAAGATCCTTGAAGGAAGAGGCATCATAGAAATTACTAGGTGCTGTGTTTAGGTCAAACAAGCAGGTATCTGCTCATACAGGTGTAGTCAAACTGGACCTTGTTGCTGCAACTGTGAATACTTGAAAAGGAGAAACAGAAAAATAAACATAACTAGAGTTTACACTTCCGTGTGCATCTGCTGTTGATTGCTGTTGGAAGCCGGATGTTGGTATGTTTTGTTCTTACATGCAAGCACAAGACTAATTTGGATTGGAAAAATTCATTTAAAACTGCTAAAAATGAGACAGGTTTTAGAGTGTGTCTTTAAGTTTTGGTTACTCTGTTGGCCTGCTATTATACTCCTTGAAAAATTCTGGTCATATTTAGAGGGCATAGAAAAATGCAAGCATTACAGCTCATCAGCAGCTCAGAATGTTTAAACATCCTTTATGGCACGTGTGAGGCAGTTGCCCACTATTTTCATGAATGGCATTTTTCATTTTTCAAGCAATAATGGAACAGGTGGCAAAGAGTAGAGATCTGCAGTAGCTTGTACATCCGTCCTTAGTTTACAACTTGATTTTTTTTAATTTCCTTTTTATTTCTTTCACAAAGTTCTTGTTGAACTGAAATACCTAAAGCGTGTTAATTTTGAGTGAAAGCTATACTTGCCTTGAGCATTTCTATATGCGCTACATTGCTGTAGTCTTCAATACGCTTCCACATGTCAGACACACACAGCATAGTAATGCTAAAAAAGTAATTTGAATTAACACTTTCTAAATCCTCATAAGTTTTAGGTACCTCATTCTGCCACAGTCCTTTAGGGTTTTGTTCTGCCTAAGGTTTGATTTTCTTCAAGGAAAAAAAAAATTCAGTAGTTTACTATTTTATCACTTAGAAGGAATTTAACTGAAAAGGAAACATTGCCTGTTTCCAAAATAACTGTGGAACCTGTTCCCATGTAAAACGTCACAGAGCTTGGAATCCTTCGGTATTCTAGTTTGCTTTCAAGAGTAACTGCTGTGGGCAAGGCTGCAAGACATGGGGTGTAAATAATAGATACTGCTGGTGCATTCTCTGTATTAATGCTTTATTGTTTCCGCCCTTGTTGAGCTTAACTGGACTTTTGAAATCTAGTGAAGATATTAAGGTTAAAGCAAGTTATTTTCTGACCTAGTTAATGTATTTTTTTAAAAACAATCTAAGCTCTGACAGTTTCAACTATTCAAAACCTTTGCTGTGTTATAGAGGGACAGTTAAGTACCTTTAACAGGGATTCATGCTAGGGTGGGGTGGTGACAGCACTTACATTGCATGCCAAGCAGTAGGAAACATAAAAATATAGTGACTGATAATCTGCTTTTCTTTTGAACCAGTCTCTTTCGGTGAAGTGCCTTATGAGAGGCTGCAGTTCACCGTGGTGTTTTAACCTGTTCTGCTTGGGTAAAGATAGTCAACTTGACTGTAAAGCAGAAAGTAAACAAGATGTCCATAGGCTTTTATACAACAGAATGAGAAACAGAAATAAATAGAAATAGAAATAAGAGCACTCACCCAAGAGATGTGAGATCTGGATTCAGTTCCTTCTGAAAAGGTTCAAATGCACATTTCTCCACTCTGAGAAGAGTAATTTTACCCACCAGTCTTTGCATTGAAGCAAAGAGTTCAAAATTGATTGAGCCAGAAGGAAAACAGTAACAATCTTCTGTGATTCTCCCTCTTGTTGCCCTCTCATTGCTAGTGCCCTTTGTTGTGGAATTCTTCTACTATTTTGCAAGTTTAAATTGAAATATTTGAAGGTAACTTTTTTTTTTCATTGAGAAGGCTCAAAGTATGTTGTTACTGCCTGCCAAGATGTGCTGACTTAGTTGCGTGCTGTCAAGTAACATACTCTGATTTTAGTACTTACTAAAGAGGTTGGTTTTAAGAAGACAGTTTCTAAGGAAATAGATCTCATGTAAAAGCTTTCTTTTGGGGAGAGTATTTAAGAAGCCATAAATAGATTTTTGACATGTTCTTTGCTAGAATAGTAAAATACTAATGCCCTCACGTATCCTATCCTAGATCTGTATCAAGCTCTTTTGGTACAAAATACTTAACATCCCTTAACACACTGGTCTTATAAAGGCTTCCACCTCAACAACGCCTTTGTATAGTACTATCTGGACTCACATAAAATGTAAGTGTAGACTGCCAAGCCCCCTTTCTCCTCTCCAGCTGGTCAGGACTGAAGTTCACTAGTGAAAAGTTGTATTCCCTTACTCTAGATCCACAAGCACACATGCACATTCATGTATCTCTTGATATCAGTGTGGGCTCTCTGCCCATCTACTGTCTGTGGCTGCTTCCTGAGCTCTCTTAACTTGCTGTACTTGGCTCCTGCTTACTGGCTAGTTCAGCCTGATTCTTGCTAGTAAACAGATGCACGCACTTGTCTCAAGCATCCCCACACTTGCAGACCCCTGGAATATCAGCATGGGCCCTCTGTCCATGCCTGGATCCTGGGCCTCCTACTTGCTGCCTAGTCCAGTTTGCCAGCAAATTACGTACTCCACAATCCTCCATTCCCACCATTGTGTTTGTGGATAATGTAATTCCCCCCATCCCATGGAGCTGGTGCCCAGGCACTTGGGTCCTGTGACATGTAGCCCCACTCCAGCTGAGGTACAGAGACCCTCACTCA
>Ga0181612_120895_pt1 | contig 11370 bp, 7 predicted proteins | sample HoacroProtozoa21_FD_119630 | JGI IMG/M metagenome (GOLD analysis project Ga0181612, IMG submission 119630) | Hoatzin crop microbial communities from Cojedes, Venezuel. Combined Assembly of Gp0051906, Gp0051904, Gp0051908
AAGAAGCTGTGTGAGGCACACGGCATCTATCGCATACCTCCTGGTGAAGAGAGACAGCAGGAATTCGTCACTCACTGTGCGTAGCTACAGGTTGGCCGAGTTTTTCCTTCACACCACTAGCCAGCTCATGAGGCTTAAATCACTGCCACGTACCCAACAGCCATGAGCCCAACACAGCAGATTGCCTTCATCCAGGCCATAGACTGCTCAGATTTCCTCTGCCTCCCTCCCCAGGGTTTGCTGTAAGCTCCTTCCTTCGGCGCCGCAGCTCCTGGAGCGCTCGTGGCTTTTTCTCCTCACCATTTGGGGCTAAGTCAACGTTCTTCCCACAGTGCAGAGCTGCTCCATGTGGCATCAGTATTTCTTTTTCCACTTCCTCTCTACAGTCAGTAGCTTTGGGTTTCTAACTTTTTATGTAAAATATGTGGTGATATCTGAGGAGTTTGTCTGCGTGTGTGTCTTGGAATTTACCACGTTCATCTGTAGGTGGTCAGCTTAATTTCTGAAGCAGCTGAGAACTTTATAGAAAACAAATACAGAGTAGTCTCAAGAAACAGCCTTTCCTCAGATAAGGATACTGTCAGTCTTGATTACTGGATTGTTTTTTTGTCTTTTTTTTTTTTTGTTGTTTTCTTTACGCCAACACAATCCTGTGCCTCCTGTTAGTAGATGGAGAACGTCATTCAGTGGGTGTCCAGGAGGGGACACCTTCTATGGCTGAGAAGGTGGGCTCTGGAGATAACGGCGCCAGAGCTCTGCTCTGAGACACCTCACTTCTAAGTGCAGTGGCACGAAGTGAAAGTGAAGAACAAGGAGTTAACGAGTGGCATTGTATCCAGTGTCCCACTTCAGAGACCGTGATCCACCCGGACTGCCTCCTCAACAGGTACCCCAACAAGGCTCCCCAGTTACCGCTCCAAGGCCCCACACCAGGACAAGGGTTATTATAGTCCTGGTTCTTGTTGGCTACTTAGAAGCATTAAGCTCACAGTTCATCTTTTTAACCACTTATCTCTCCCTCATGTCACATTCCCCAGGTTTCCTCTTACCACTACAGTCTAGTCTCCAGTTGCATCCGAGCGGCTGTGACCACAACTAAATGATAGAAAAGGAAAAGAAACTCTTCTGTCATTTCCACTATTTGTCTAAGAGATAACGCAGGCTGCATAAACAATGAGGTAGTATGATGTGAGATCTTGTAAAGTATTCCACATATTCAGCTCTTCAATACTCTGAAAGGCACTGAGCAGAAGCAACCAATTCCTGCACGGTCTGAAAACCAGCTACAGCCCAGAAGTATTTCCCATCGGGGCAGATAACGGGAGGCAGTGAGCAGGAGCAGTTTCCAGCGTGTTTGGGTTGGCAGCAGCGCGGCAACACGAGCCTTCCTGGATGCCAGGAGAGGGCAGACATTCCCGCAGCCTTCTCCTCCCAAAGTTCTGTGGGATGCAAGAGGACCTGCGCAAATACATGGACACCTGAACGCAATATGCCAAAAGCGAAAAGCAATTCCCTTATACAACAGGATTTGCATTTGTAAACACACAACAGTAACTTCAAAATTAAATACTGTCCAAAATACATTGTAAGGACTCTGCATAGTAATATACATGCAATAAATGCACAGAAAGAGACTACAGGAATTGTCCCAGGCCGTGGAACAGGCGTATGTCCAGGACAAGCGCTCCTGGCTCTAGGTACCCCTTCTACCCAGCTAACACCTCAAGTAGTGCATTCTATCGGCGAGGACTTTTACGCAAGCTACAACACAGATGAGCACGCAAACGCAAGTCCAGTATGTTAACGAGGATTAAAGTTACTCAGTCACCTAGTGCAGGGAAAACCTATGCTCAGCTCCGTACAACTACCAGGTGCTCAGGCACATCTTACCCTTGAAAGAATTTTAATTGTGTTGGAAGACAGGATCTGCTAGGCTTGTGTTTTCACACGCACCTCACGAACAGGACCGTACTGAGCAAGGGCCCACAGCGATCTCCTCTTCCGCACGCTGAGGACACGGCGGGGACCAGAGCTCCCGAAGCCTCACCCAGCGGCTGGGCTGGAAGGCTCCCACCAGCGCTAGGTAGGACACCACTGCCCTCTCCTGGAGGCCGCTCCGCTGCGTGGCCTCAGGCTTCCACCGCCAGCCTTCAACTTTTCTTCTAAAATAGGTCAAAATTTGAATTTCCCAAGCAACAGCATACAAACAGAATCCTAGGCTAGGATTAAACGATGTGATAACAATGCAGTTATTTGCAGGTTATCGTAATCAGTGTTTCGCACTTCAGAAACAAAGATACAGTACAAGGAAGTTGATACAAACGTTCTCCAAAACCAGCCAAAGTAACTGGCCCTTGGACCATCCAGTGCAACTTGAAACACTTCAACTGGGAAACTTCAATGCATATGAAACCATTAAAGCAGATGACCTGCACCCTCCAGATTTCACGTGACACTAAAAAGTAGCCTTCGTTTCTTATTTAAAACCAAAGTAAACAGCAATATAAAGTCCCAATATAACAAACTCACTGTGCATGTAGGGATGTGCCTGGAGCAAAATTTCCTAATTTTCCTGAAAACATGCATTTTGCTCTTTGGACTACTGCCATCTCTTTTGCTGCTGGCTCTGCCCCCTCAGGGCCACGCACTATTCAGCTGAATAACTGTAAAGTTCTCACTCGCAGGCAAATAGGAAGGAGTTTAATGAATCGCAACATTTTGTTCATATTTTGCTTGGAGGAAGCATTTTCCACATTTTCTCCCTCTTCGTGAAGTTCAGAGAAATTCCACCCAAACCCTGTATAACTGCTTTATTGAGACCAAAAGTTCACTGTCAGATCCTAGGGTTTCCCTACCAACCAAAAAGAAAGAGAAAAGGGGGCAGGGAAAATAAATGCTTCTATGGAGAGAATTAACTAATGAGCTTGCTGAGGCTTACTTATACTCCTCCAGAGACCTATGAAGACGAAGGCTGCGAAGGGTGCCTGCGCGTACGTACAATCGCAGCTCACATGCTGTGGAATGCTCTTTCAACTATAAAAAAATTCCTTTGAAATTCCTTCTCAGTGATCCAGGATTCATTGGAACTCAAATTCCCGTTGCTGTTCCATGTCAAATAACGAGAAAGATACGTGGGAGAAAGCAGAAAGGATTTGCGCGATCGAAAATCCGGCTTGCGGCTGGCCTGCCAGCAGAGCAAGTGACACAGCCCCCGCCAGTCGCTTTTATCATCTCGAGGAAAGGTTGGCAACATGGAAATCAATGCAGGGCTACTCACGGCTGTCGCTTTGATTCCCGCGCTGCTCTCCCTTGGTTCAAAGCAGCGTGAGGGCTTGGGGGTGAGCTAGCATCTTTGGTCTCTCCACGCGGCCATGGGAGATGTGCATGGCCAGTGGCGACAGCATGGAGCAAAACTGCAGTCTGGCTTCTGAACTGGGAACGGGACTTTGGGGAATAACTCTACAAAACCAGAGAATCCTTTCGACAGTAAGAGAGAGGTCCCTTATTTTGACTCCTGGGAGTCAAAAGAAAAGCTACACGTAGCACCAATTCTCTGAAGAACAGCTACTGAACGACTGAATTCACTGAAGAAGTACTACCCCTACTAAAATGGGATGATCAGGGTGCAGAGGCGCATACAGTTTAATATTTAGAGATCTAGTTTTCGATAAAGAAATTCCTTAATTTAAACTTTTAATTAACAGTCCAGCAATGGGGAATTTAAACAGAGGAAATTAGCGTGAAGCCACATTCATCTGTAATATGAAAGGGTCTTTCATTAATCCCTAATTAAATATTTCTCCACACTGAAATCAGCTAGACATTCAACTAAGAAAGAATGAAAACGCCAGTAATTTCGAAGGAAACGCCATATGCAGCTCAAGAAAAAAACAGTTCAGTTCTACTTCTCCGGCTTTTTTCCTCCTCTAATACCTTTCCTTCCAGGCAACTGCTCCTGAATGCCCTGATGAACAATCTATCCTCATTTCCAAAAGACATTAAAAATAAAACAAGGAGATATTGGCTACTTTAGAAATAGCTCTTCCCTCCAAATTTGCGAAGATACTTTCAGAAAAGGATCTTAGACTGAAGGAGAAGAAAGGGCTAGTACAGATGTATGTGAAAAAATGTAAACACAATGGGTGGAACAAAAGTTGCTGATGTTTACCCGTAATTCATATATTAATTTTTTAAAAAAAGTAGTGAGAATAGAGAAGTTAAAAGAGGTAGAGGAGCTTCCAGGAAATCTAGGTTACTAGCAATTTTTTTCAAGCATAGCTGTTCTTAATAAAAGCACAGCAAGTCACATTCAGCAGCAAAGAAGATTAAAATACCAACCCTTCTTTCACATTTTTCCACCTTGCTTTTACCTCAACAGATCAAACAAACTACATTAACAGCGTTATGGTGTGACCCCACAAACAATAAGCAGGAAAAAACATGTTATAAAGAAATACATTTTGCATGCAGAGAACAGCTTAGCATACTGGTGAGGTAAAGGAAAATGACTTTTGCAACAACTTCACTGCAAAGAAAATTCACAACACACGCAGTTTCATATCATAAAAATTAATGAGATGTACAGACATCTTTAGCGTGAGTCTCATCTCCGCTTCTTTTCTTGCTTGTGGGGGTTTTTTTTCCCTCCCTTATAAAATTTTGATCTCGTACTGGAGATTCCTGATATGGATTTTATGAAGGACAAAGCCACCTGCGGCTGCTGCTCCCTGCCACGCGCGCTGCGAGGGCAGACAGCCCCGCGGCACCGCAGCCACCGGTCAGCGCTCGCCGGGCTGCGCCACAGGGCCCGAGGGTCTGCCTCTGCACGAGCAGCGAAAAGAAATTATGCTCTACAGGAAGATACAATATTAGATTTTGTCTTCTTTTTAAGGAGAAATTTCAAAATGCAACACAAAGCTGAGTTCATCAGGAACCAAAAGCGTAAATTTGTTCTGGTTTTAATTGCAAGTGACATTCTTCAGTTCCTTCCTCTCTCCGAGGAAGAAAACCTGCATTCAGATTCTGTGCTTCCCACTCTGTCCCTCCTGCAGTTTGCCCAGCTTCAGAAAGAGTTGCAAACAGCAGAGGAAAATAAGCCAATAAATGCCCACTCCTATCACCTAAGCAGGAGTACAGGGCAAAGCAGAAGCAACGGCAGTGTGTTCCTGTGAGTAACAGAAGTACAAACACCTCTTCCCTCGGCCATGACTTTGTCCCGCCGGAATGACTGCTCTTGCTGTGTTCGCAAGCCAGACTCCAACTTTTTTCAGGAGTTGTAGCATTTAAAAAGTAGATTCCCTGTTGCTTAAGAAAACCAAGCTCTTGATGCAACCCTGCCCTTACCCTGGTCAGTTCTGCAGCCTGTCTCTTCCAGCTATCTCCGTGTTCTCAGGCTATTTTCTATTAGAGGGGTCAGGGAGATCGGAATCAACCACTGTCCTCCCACGGGAGCGAGGATCAGGCAGGGTAAACTCGGTTTCCACAGAAAGCTACATCAGCAAAGATAAATCAAAATCCATATGCAGCATTACATAGATGCAATATTTTCACAAATAGGTAGGGGAAACATCAACTTTATTAAATAATGTGCCAATTAAAGAATACCCTACGCAGTACAAACTGCTCTGCCCAGCACATACAGCAGACATGCACCCATGGGTGCCCGGCACAGGCTCTGCACCACGCTCCCCCATGCTTGGGGAAATTATCCTCCTCCTCCACTCACTCACCTCCCTCCCCATCCTCATTTTTCCTGCATCACACTTCTGTTAACTTCCGAGTAGCTTTCTAACACGTCCTATTCAGTGGCTCGTACCCAGCCTGCTGTCCCGCCACCCACGGCTCCCAGCACAAGACCGAGAAGGAAGGAACTGAACTCCCCCAGACGCGCCCGTACCGCTGCAGAGCACTATCGCAGGAAACACTTACTGGCAGTTGCAGTGTTGGATAATGCTGACTGACAAGCAATGACAGCACTTCTCAAAGTCTGGCATACATGGACACGCAACAAAAGTAGAGAGATTGGGGCAGCACAGCAGCAATCACTATTTAGACACAAGTTATCCGATAATTTTGCTGTTTCCTGTGTTAGGGAGAATGCATGAATGTGTCCTGCATCGTAGCTTTAGTTAATATGCGCCTTCTCTTACTTGAACTTCAATCTTTTGAAAACTCCTTGAAAGGCAACCAGAGGTCGCACCCGAGGTTCAAGCCATGTCTGGCTGTTTCTGGATATTTTTTAAAAATATCAGCCATTGCTGTGCGAGCAGCAGCAACGGCAAGCACAGAAATAGCAGCATGTAAAGAGATCCAGGAAGAAAGCAGAAATGTTGCAAAGGATGAAAACACAACAGTAACGGGAGCCTGCCATTACCTCCATGGAAACGAGATAACGTCAGATCGGGAGGCACTGCAAAGCCTTCATCCAAGGGTGTGATTAGCAGCAGCTTCACCCAGCAGCGAGGCAGGAAAGCCACAAACAGGGCAGCCGGAGTTCGCTTAACCCTCAGCAGTCTGCGGGACCTGGGTAAACGTCGGCATCAAAGCACGGCTCTGCAATACTGCCCACAGCATACTCAGATGCAGCATCCACATAGGAGCAGTGAGAATGTAGCTTAGTGGGGATTTTTGTCTAACTTCAAACACAGAAACTGCAGGAAAGTAAGAAAAGCAGTTTCTTAAACTCTGAAAAAGGAGTGAAAAGAAGCAGTCGACACACTAAGCCCTTGGTGGGCAGCACAGAAACTGTTTAAAGACACCACAGTAAAGATTCAGACAAAATACCACTTATCAAAAAGAACTTGAGAAGGACCAAGAGAAAGCCATCGCAGCTGGAAAATATGGTTAAGGACATTACAAAAATAAAAATCATTTTTCAAAGAGCATCAAAAGATCCAAATGAAGCAGGAAGGATCATGAACTCCAACAAGTTAATCGCAAAAAGACAATTAGGTGGGGTTAAAAAAACCACAAAACCAACAGTCACAAATGAATTCACAGAAGTCCTCAAAACCAGTAAAATACTCCTCTTTCAAAAGCGAGAACCCTGCCAGAAAGCCTAAAGGATGGCGAGGTGATCAAAGTATACAAGTCACACTTGGAGTTAGCGCCAGAACAAAACCAGAAAGAACTTTGTTTTTATCCACGCTCCCGCTGAAGGGAAGTTCTCATTCCAGGACACCTCCGTTTGGTGAATGCCTCTGAAGCATCAGCAGACTATCGAAGACAGCAACGAAGCGAACAGCGAGATACTGTCAGGATGAGAAGTTATCTACCTGAAATTCCAAAGGGTTTCTGAGATTAAATAGTCAAAGCCATGGAAACATCAGCTCAATAGCTTTTCATTAAAAAAAAGAAAAAAAAAAAAAGATAAAAGAAAGAGTTAGATAATATCAGGAGTAAAGTAAAACACAAAGAATGAGGCATTATATCACTCTAAATCCCAGGTGTGCTTTCCACCTTCAATGCAACCTTTAGTATTGTTATACTCACCACAGAAGGAGCTGAAAAAAACCTGGGGGAAGATCCTGCTGGTAGAACTGGGAAAGGTTCAGAGAAAGGCTACAGAGAAGAAACAGCTTCCGCACCAGAACGACGAAGCCAGCCAGGACTATTAGAGATGGAAAATAAGCGGCTGAGAGGAGATACAAGGAGAGGTCTATAAATTCATGTGTGACGCAGACTGATACTCAGCGAGACAAACCTTGACTGCTGCTTACCCAAAGAGCCAGCTGCCATCGAAAGAACCAGAGGCAGACAGGGCAAAACCAAACAGTGCAAGCAGCTCTTCAAACATGGCAAAGCTGTGACACCTTCTTGCTGAAACACATCTAGGTGCAAAAGCTAACATGAATTCAAATAGACACTGGTCAAACTAATAGAAGAAAATTCTCCTGGAATTATTAACAACTATGAAGACACCTCCTGTCTCCAGGAGCCTGGGATGCAAAAGGGCTGCAGACTGGCAGCGTATGGCATGGATGGTAGACATGACATTCCCGCTCATCCCTTATGCGCATCTCCAGGCACCTACCATGACCACAGGCAGAAAGACGATGAGCTTGACCAACCACTGCTCTGATCTATTTTTACATAACAGTCATTAAGTTAGAGCAGAGCGGCTGCTGCTGCTGCTTTACATACTTGATTGGGCAACCTCTGAAAAGGACAAAAAAGTTCTCAAAGCATCTGAGGCCTTGTCTGTCTGCTCTGAAACATGTTTTGCACTGGAGGCTTAGATGGCAAGCAAGTATTAACAAAGACTGCCCTACACTATCAAATCCGTCCAAACTGGAAAGCACTATCACTTCAAAGTTCCTGTGATCTTGTTGCATTACAATGAAGTAATAGCAAAAAAGTACAGAGAACATTAATCTTTATCCCAACCCATGTAACTTCACACAAACTTTAAATCTACAGTTACGCAGACACGCCACACACTTCCCTCCTCATTTCTTAAAAAAAAAAACCAACAAGGGCTAACTAAATACTGAGAGCAGATTCAGATAAAAAACATGACCCAAAGATCTTCTCACTTGCTCAGGATTCTTGGTGTTAACCCCTTGCGCCCTCACTGTGACTACAGGTTTACACACCGTGACCTTGAAGTGCAAAAGGGGCTTGGCATTTGCGATCCCTGTGATGCTCTCAGCAGTATCTTCACACCACATTTAAAGGCGAGTGGGAGGAAGAAGGTCCTCTCAAAGTAATGGTAAAAAGACAGATTTCACAAGGTCAGAGAGAAGGGTAATATTTCAGAGAAGAATACATCAAACACAGTGAACAGAAGACGGTAGGACTGGCAAAGAACCTTGTATGATCTGGTACCCAAGTTCCATTATTTTTTAACACCATCTGTGTTCCTCAGCTGCACCTGAAAATCCCATCCAGGGAGAATATGTAATACAGGAACAGAGGTCAGACTGGAACATTCTTAGCAGAAGAAACCAAAAATTAGGGTGACAACAGGCTCAGCCAAGTAGAGCAGATTTTAAGTTCAAGTGAAGGAGACTCAGCTTGACTACACTCGAGACATCCAAAACAACTGGCACTTCAGAGGAGAGTTAACTGAAAACTACTTGTTGAATTTTACATTTGACTTCAGAAAGAAAAAAGTTCTCAAAAATTAAAAAAAAAAAAAGTTAAAAGCTCACTCAACACATTTCAAAAAGGGGAAAGGGAAGAGAAAATATCTTCCTTTTTACTCAGAGAAGTTGACCTCCGTCAACCCAATCCAGCTGGCTGGATTTTGACTCATAATATGCTTTGAATAAGATCTTCCTGCGAGTTTTGTAACCCACGATTGCCAAATTATTCTACCTCCAAACTGACACCATTAAGACTTGAGTTTCACTGCCCAAAAATCAATGGAAAAGTGAAATAACAACACAGAAATGTTCTCCTGTCGTGAATTAGTATCGTGAGTTTTGGAAGCCTTTCTTGTCCTAGATAAACGAACCCCGTGTGTTCTTACTCTCTTCCCTGCAACTAGTTCTTTCTCAAGTCACATATGCAATGGAGGTGACAGCATTTCTTTGTAAACATCCTTACAACCAGTGCTTCAGGTGCAAAGCAATCAGCAACTCATCTTATAAATCAATATTTACAAAAAGCTTAGCACTGTGAAGCCCACAGGAAAATACACGTCTGCCAAACGAACTGGGCCATAAGGTACACGAGAACTGTGCGTGTCATTTAGTTTTCAGTTCTCCTTCCTTTTGCAATTTCATTCCCTAAATTGTATGAGATGTATGAAAGGCAGTGTCAGAAACCTCACCTGGCTTTTAGGCAAGGGAGATTGAAAAATAATGATAATTTACATTTTTCTACAGAAATTCTTAAATATCCAAACCATAATCCAATATTTTCTACAAATCATCTTGAAGCCATTTCATCATACCAAAGCAAAGGTGTCATTTTTGTTCTACTTACAAACATCAGGAAATTTTGAGAGAGATCATTTGTTTGATTTACATTTGGGGGGACTTACACCACCACTGTGTACACAGTACGTACCGATTTGCACATTAGCATAGAGTGACTAGGAAAAAAAGCAAGCAGCTGAAAAGCTGACTGCACCTTTTTTCCTAGTCTTGTGTTTTGCTGCTGAGAAGACAGCTCGGTCTGGCTTTCGGCCTGTGAATGCTCTGTCAAACCAGTCAGAGGAACTATAAAGATACCTGAGTCGAGCAGCACCAACAGGGGACTTCTTAAGGCCTCTTGCCAGGTATAGCGAGAGTAAATATGAAAAGTTTAATATTCCAGGAATGAACTGGTGTCATGTTTGCAAGCAGTAAATGCCCAAAACCTCGCCAGCCTCAGACTTACTGCGCCGACCAAGTCGCCTGCTCTCTCGCCGGAAGGCTGCTTCCATTGGAGTCGTCACATCTTGTGCTCTGGGAGAGATGTCTCACTCAAAAAGCCACAGCAGCCTGTAACTACTCCTTGCTTTAACAAAACTCCTAGATTACAAACATAGTAGGGACTGACTCCTTTTTGCACTGCAAAATTCCATTTCTTTATTTGTTTCTTTTGTTCACGCTGTAGGTATAGTGCTACTTGGAGCATAGTCTTGATATTGAGCCTGTCAGCAGTTCAAGGAAGAAATGAGGCTAGATCCAACAACCTCCCCACAGTCCCTTCCAACATGAACAACTCTCTGATCTCTTTATTGTTGGTAGCAGCACCTCGATTTTGTAACCTTCTTCCAGTTAACAAATGCATTACCTTCCAGCTGTCCTTCCGAGCCTGGGCTGACCTTCACTTTAACACTAATATTTTGCTTGGTTCTGCACCAGTCCAGACTCATCGCACTGGTACCATTGTAAATCCCTGCCAAAGAGCAGGAACAGGTTAGACGATAACAAAGCAACAGGTTTAGTAGGCTTCAACTAAAATTCTCTTAATTTTTAAGCTGTTGCCCAAAGTAATGCTCTGACAACTACAAAAAAAGAAAAATACTATGAGAAAGAAACAAAACAGTTTTAAAGAAAAGCATAGCTTAGAAAAAGATACCACTTATTTAACTGATGTAGTTCTGGAAAAAAGCAAAAGGGCCCAAGCCAGCAAGATGCTAACATGAAAGCAGAATGCTAGCAGGCCAGTGACAGAATTACTGTGCTTTTGACCAGTTGTAAAAGTGGCCTTCCTGGTTCATGTCCTGTTCTTCTAATCTGAGATCCGAACTTCTCCTTTTCATTTAAATTGAATGACACACTCATTCAAATACTGAAGTCCCAAATAAAGACCTTGAAGTAAGCAGAAGTTCTATAGTTTCATCACTCTACATCAAAGAATCATAGAATGATAAGGGTTGGAAGGGACTTTAAAGATCATCTGGTTCCAACCCCTCTGCCATGAGCAGGGACATCT
>Ga0181612_123363_pt1 | contig 11370 bp, 14 predicted proteins | sample HoacroProtozoa21_FD_119630 | JGI IMG/M metagenome (GOLD analysis project Ga0181612, IMG submission 119630) | Hoatzin crop microbial communities from Cojedes, Venezuel. Combined Assembly of Gp0051906, Gp0051904, Gp0051908
AAATATTTAAGGTTTCGTGCGGGATTCCGAGGATGATAAACAGAGTGTGTGAAAAGAGTCTGATGTATGCGTATCAAAATCAGAAGCGTTTGATTGACAGTCACATGGTCAGGTATGTAGCAGATCATGAGATGTTAAAGGCAACAGAATAAGGTGACCGGGGCGAAAGCCCCGGAACATCTATGACAGGAAAATGAATGAGATTGTGACAGCGAGTGAGAGCAAGGCTGTGACAGCTCATGAAATTGGCAACATGATTATAGTTACAGAGCCAGAAAACATGGCATTATAATAATCGATGAGTTTGATAAGGCCTGCTTCCAGGGACATAGCGCGAAAGGTGATGATGTAGGAGAAAAATGGCAGGCAGGACTTCTGCCGATGTTTGAGGGTACAGAGATAAGAGGTGACATCGGAGAAACGTATGATACAAGGAATCTGGTATTTATACTGACAGGTGCATTTAATGAAGTAAGAAGACTTGATGAGAATAAAGAGAAGAGGATGGGAAGCTTCGGCTTCGGTGAGGCAAGTAAAACCGATGAGGAGCTTAGACTTGAGGAAACAAGGAAGCGTATATACGGAGGAAACGGTACATTTGTAAACGAGCAGAGTAAGCTTATAGAGATAGGTATGCTTCCGGAAATAGTCGGACGAATAACTGAGATAGTTCATCTGGATGAGCTGACAGAGGCGCAGGTCTTTACTGCACTTATGAATCCTGAGGGTCAGTTCCTGAAGAGTAAGATGGCACTCCTTGGTGCATATGGTATGCAGCTTCGCATAAATCAGAACTTTGTTCGTGACCTTGTGGCCTGTGGCATGGCTGATCATATAGGTGTGAGAGGCTGTCGCAATCTGCTGGAGAAGGCATTTGAGGGGGCTGTATACAAGGCGTTTGAAACAGGTAAGAAGTTCGTAATAGTCGAGTATCCGGAGGGCAGTAAGCCGTCCGGACGCAGTAGTGCCGCGAAGAAATCGGCGAGGAAGGAGTCCAAATCAAGAGCTGATAGTACCGGCATAGTCGCTTGACATATATTTATAATCGGTTATAATAGCCGGCGTGGCTTGATTAGTCCTATTCACATAGGAGGTAGGGCACACAGAAATATATAAACACGCAGGTGAATTATGAGTACTAAAGAGAGTAAGATAAATAAAGACTTTACAAGAGGTCCCATAGCGGGACCTCTCATTAGGTTTACATTTCCGGTGCTTGTGGCACTTATGCTGCAGTCACTGTATGGTGCGGTGGACCTTCTGGTTGTCGGAAATTATGGAACGGAGGCAGATATATCGGGTGTATCCACAGGCTCGCAGCTAATGATGACATTTACGAATCTGGTTGCAAGCTTCTCGATGGGTACGACCATACTGCTGGGACAGAAGCTTGGAGCCGGTAAGACATCGGCAGGCGGCAGGATAATCGGTACAAGTATATGTCTCTTCACTACGATAGGTCTGGCACTGACGGTGCTGCTGACGGTCTTTGCACCGCAGCTGGCAAGCCTGCTGCAGGCGCCTGCCGAGGCATACTCGGCAACGGTGACTTATATCAGAATTTGTGGTGCCGCAATGCCGATAATTATCGCTTATAATCTGATAGGTTCAGTCTTTAGAGGTATCGGTGACTCGAAGACCCCGCTTGCAACGGTTGCTATCGCGTGTGTGGTAAATATAGTCGGAGACATGGTGCTGGTGGCAGGCTTTAAGATGGGTGCCGCAGGTGCGGCAATCGCCACGGCAGCCGCACAGCTTGTAAGTGTACTGGCGTCATACTTCATCATAAGAAGGCTGAAGCTGCCTTTCAAGGTTGATAAGAGCTGCATCAGACCGGTTAAGGTTATAGCTGCAAGAGTTGTGAAGCTCGGTGCACCGCTGGCACTGTCGGATATACTTGTGAGCATATCGTTCCTTGTAATACTCGGAATTGTGAACAGTCTGGGACTTGAGGTGTCATCAGGCGTCGGCATAGCCGAGAAGGTTTGTGCGTTTATCATGCTTGTGAGCGTTTCATTTATGGATTCGATGGCAGCCTTTGTGGCTCAGAACTATGGTGCCGGACTGATCGACAGGTCTGTAAAGACACTGAAGATAGGACTTTTACTGTCATTTGTCAGCGGTATAATCATGTTCTTCGTTTCCTTCTATTTCGGAAATGTTTTGGCATCGATATTTACTGATGATATAGCGCTTATCACTATTGCACATGAGTACCTGAAGGCATATGCCTTTGACTGTGTGCTGACGGCATTTCTGTTTTGTTTTGTCGGATTCTTTAACGGTGTCGGTAAGACGAAGTTTGTTATGGCACAGGGTATCATCGGTGCGTTCTGTGTGAGGGTGCCGGTATCATTTTATATGAGCAGACTTGTGCCGGTCAGTGTGTTTAAGATAGGTCTTGCCACACCGATATCTACGGTGATTCAGATTACGCTGGCGGTGATAGTTTTTGTGAGATTTCTGAAGTCGCATAGGACAGAGAGTGCCAATTGATGCTAAAATGATGGTATCTGAATCGAAAGGTGAGTGCATGGTGGACGGAATCATAAACGTATATAAGGAGGCGGGATTTACATCGCATGATGTGGTTGCCGTTATGAGAAAGATACTCGGGACTAAGAAAATCGGACATACCGGAACACTTGACCCGGCGGCTACGGGAGTGCTTCCCGTATGTGTCGGAAATGCTACGAAGGTATGTGAGCTGATAACTGATAAGAAGAAGAGGTACCGTGCGGTAGTAAAGCTCGGTATCAGGACGGATACACTGGATATGACAGGTGAGGTGCTGGAAACTGATCCGTCAGTAGAGGTAACGGCTGATGATGTGAGGCAGGCGGCTGTGAGCTTCGCAGGCATGTATAAGCAGCTCCCTCCGATGTACTCGGCAGTTAAGGTGAACGGTAAGAAGCTGTATGAGTATGCACGTAAGGGTCAGGTGGTTGAGAGAAAACCGAGAGAGGTGTACATCTGCGACATCGCGGCTTATGACTATAACGATGAAGCTAAGGAGTTTATGCTGGAGGTTGAGTGTTCAAAGGGAACATATATCAGAGTTCTCTGTGAGGATATAGGTAAGAAACTCGGAACGGTGGCTGTTATGAAGTCACTTATAAGGCTGCGGTCGGGAGAGTTTAAGATAGAGGATGCGCATACACTTGATCAGATAAGGGATGCGTATGGCAGCATGGACGAGGAGGATTTTGCTAATTGTTATGTAATCGGTGTTGAAGAAATATTCGGTGAATATGGTGAGATAGTTCTGGACGCTGAACAGACGAAGAGACTCTATAACGGCGGATGGTTCAAGTGTACGCAGGTTGGTGTGCCGACTGTTGAGGGGACCAGATATCGTATGAAGGACTCGGGCGGAGCGTTTAGGGCAATATATGAGGTCCGTGGTGATGTGCTGAAGCCGGAGAAGATGTTTCTGGCGTAGAAATCCTTCGGAGTTTCGATAGGCTATGTAATAGAGATTTGATAGTTTATGGCTATGAATGTTTGCAAAGGATGGCAGGAGACTGCTGTCCTTTTTGCGTATATAAGCCGGATAAAAAGTCTCATTTCCAGGAAGTACTTCCTGCAAAAAATTTCTGCATAACCATATGTGTTTTGTGTTAGAATGATTAATAAATTCGGGATTAGTATATATGATATGTGAGGGGATATCTATATGAGCAAAAATCATGGGGCAGTGTCTGAGAATATCTCAGAACAAGTATCAGAACAGCTTTCAGATCAGGTCGAAAAGCAAATAACAGAAAACGGGGATAGTGGCAGTGAGACGCATGGCGCACGTAAAGATACAAGAGTAGTAAGGCGGAGTATTGCATGTGCAATCATGGCTGCATGGGTCATATATATAATTCTGATAGTTATTAACAAGAGTTTTATATCAGACATTGTATCCATAGGAATCGTTTTTGCTGCCACATGTCTGATTGCTATGTCAGTAAACCGGCTGGGGCGCTACCGCTATGTTGGTATAAGCTTCCTGGTTGGAACAATCAGTTATCTTGCAGCCGATATATGCTGGCTTATAGATATTTACTTTACGGATGAAAACGACATCCTCTATATCGTTGCGGATCAGGTATATATGTTCATGGATGTGGCTGCAGCTGTCGGCATAGGCTTCTTTGTACTTGCCGAGTACTGCAAGAGCTATCGTCAGAGATTCTTCGTAAATGCCTTCGAGTTCAGTGTTATATTCTTCCTTCTGTCGCTGCATTTACTTCACTCAGATCAGTTCCTGAGTCTTGGAATGACCGGAACTACAATAACCGGTATAGCCTACTACTTTGTGGTGTCGGTTATATTTATCATGGTTGTACTCATCATGTGTATGGGCGGACTGAGGCACGTGACCTTCTGGGAAAGTGTCATGGTTGTGTCACTGATTTTCTATAACCTGATGGAAACACGCTATACGTGGTTTCTGTTTAAGGGAGAAGACGGTGAGAACAGCCTGATAGACATCATATATCTGCTGTGTATAGCATCGTACAGCTTCGTATTTGCATTTGGACTTTTTGAAGACAGACCACAGCTCGGTATGAAGGAGCTGAAGAGTGTGAAGAAGTCAGAGATTGCTATGTGGGGCAACGCAGTGGTGATGCTGGTTATCACACTGGCACTGTATGTAGTGAATTTCTATAATGCATCCGAGGTGTACTACTCACTCACGACGGTGCTGGCTTACATCATCATGTTTAAGAGCATTGTCACAAATGAGTTAAATGAGCAGCTTATGAAGAATCAGCAGGAGGAGAACGAACGTCTGGAGAGGATGGTGGAGGAGAAGACCCGCGAGCTGACCGAGATCAATAAGCACTTGGTCGAGATATCCACGACGGATCCGCTGACGAAGCTCTATAACCGTCGGTATGGTATGGACTTACTGGATAAGCTGACAGCAGAGAAGAGCGAGTTTGCACTGTACTCCATAGACCTGAACTACTTCAAACCGATAAATGATAACTATGGTCATGATATGGGTGACCTGGTACTGAAGGAGGTTGGTGTCAGGCTGAAGGCTATGCATGAGCATAACTGTACGGCGTGGCGTAACGGCGGTGATGAGTTTATGCTTCTGCTGCATGACACGACAGATGAGAAAACGGTTGCTGACACGGCTGAAATCTTCTGTAAGAGCATGGATGAAACTATGCACTTTACAGTGAAGAGAGAGGGAGAAGAGGAGGAGAAGTCCTATGACTTCACTATCTCCGCAAGTCTCGGCGTATCGAGATTTCCGACGGATACATCAGACCTGAATGAGCTGATAAAGCTTGCGGATGAGGCACTGTATGAGATAAAGCATACGTCGGAGAAGAGCTGTTATCTTATATATCATGAGAAGTGATTTTACTATGATTATAAAGAGAGAACCCGCAGGTTAAACCTGCGGGTCTATGAGAGGTGTTTGAGATTAATATGAACGACAGAAGAAAGCTTGCTTTCACATATAATGCGCCGGTTACGCTGACATTTGCACTGATATCGTTTATTGCTCTGGTTATAGGTTGGATGACCGGCGGCAAGAGCACAGCACTGCTGTTCTCTGTATACAGGAGTAAGCTCAGCATCTTCTGGTTTATCAGGTTGTTCGGACATACGCTCGGACACTCGAGTCTCAGCCACTATGCAAACAATATGATGCTCTTCCTGCTGCTCGGTCCTGTGCTTGAGGACCGATACGGACACGCAGAGCTGCTTGAGATGTTCGGTATCGTTGCGGTTGTGTCGGGGCTTATAAATATAGCATTTTTCCCGAATACGGCGCTGCTTGGTGCAAGCGGACTTGTGTTTATGATGATTATACTTGTATCGGCCACTGATCTAAGACGCGGCGAGATACCGATTACCATGGTGCTTATAATGATTATCTACCTCGGCTCCGAGATAGTAACCATGATTACGGCAACTGATAACATAAGCCAGCTGACGCATATCATCGGAGGACTTATGGGTGCGGTGTTTGGTTGGATATATGCAGATGGGAAGATATAAGATCTAACCTTCCCAGAACAGTTCATCCAGTGTTTTATCGAGAGCCTTGCATATCTTGATGCAGAGTTGTATGGTGGGGTTGTAGTCACCCTTCTCGATGGCGTTTATGGTTTGGCGGGATACGCCGCAGATATCTGCAAGCTGCTGCTGAGACAGGTCCTTGCCGGCGCGTGCAGCCTTCATCTTAAGATTCTTCATGAGCAGCCTCCTTACTATCCATCACAGATTTGATCCCTATGAATATCAGAATGTTAACAAAGAGTGCCAGCAGACTAATCACAAGTGTTATGATGAAGTAGCCGTCCGCGGACTGATTGCCGGAATTAGCAAGACCTATGATTATAGCGGCGTAGAGTGCTATATTTCCGATACAGAGCGGTATGTACTTCTTTCTGCTGTTTCCCTTTGAGAAGAGTGCATCGTTCATGATGCAGTAGTCCATGAAGATTGCCATGGATACCAGCATGATGAGGATGAGTGCTGCGCTGATACTAAGCGTTGGAATGAGAGACATTTGTTCAAGGAAGATTAGTACGACCGTCATCACAGCTGCACCGTACCATGCAAACTGATGACCTCGACCGCGAAGAAGAGCCTGTCTTTCATCAAAGTCATGACGACTATCTGCCCTATGGGCCAGTACTGAGATAACTGCGACCGTTATCACCATGATAATTCCTATAATAAAAGCTACTGTAAATGTATCTGACATATTGACACCTCCATGATTATTAACAATATTAACTGAATACTTAGCGGAATGAACGTTCGAATTTCATATCTGTTGTACAAATAATATATTCCAAGCGACAAAATGTCAAGTATATTTTACATACGTCTACTTTAACGGGAATTTGCGTATATATTCGAGTAATATGAATGGGGATTTGCGTATAAATCAGGGTGATACGAACGGGGATTTGCGTTAAAATGTATCCTATAGGAAGCAATCTAAGGTTCGGTTGAAGTATAGTATGGGTAGTGACGATATGAGAGAAGATAACACAACAAAGATATACCTGTCGGGTAATCATATAATGATAAGGGCGGGCTATAGTGATCCTCAGCTGCATGCACATAAGGCGGCACATCTTATAGTCTCTCTCGGTGGCTCGATAACGCTTCGGACTAAATCAGAGGAGCATAAGGCGAGGGGAGTGATGATCCCCTCAGGTTATCCGCATACTGTGCAGAATGAAGGTAATACCTTACTTGTATTCATGTTTGATGATACGACGAGGATGTCTGAGCAGATAAAAGAAGTAACATACCTTGAGGACTCTGTGGCAGAGAGGGTTGCGGATTTATATAAGGAAACCTTTGAGAATCAATCAAGTGAAGCCTCGATATCTACCTATGATGAATTCTTTGAAAATGCTATGCTTATGGTCGGGCTTGGTAAAGTGGAGAGTAAGATAACGGACGAAAGAGTTTTGTCAGCCATAAGGTATGTAGACGAGCATATAACAGAGGAGTTTACGGAGGAGGATGTGGCGGATAGCTGCTATCTCTCTGTGAGCAGATTTTCGCATCTTTTCAGAGAGCAGGCCGGCATATCATTTGCGGGATATGTAATACTGAGACGTATGTATAAGGCGTATATGCTGCTTGCGACGGGAAAGTCGATAACTGAAAGTTCGATGCTGGCAGGCTTCTCGACACCATCACACTTTGCAGCACTCAATCAGAAAATCTTCGGTATAAATGCAGGGAGTATAAGCGGTAATCTGGAAATCATATGTAAGCCAGACATTTAAGATAGCAAAAATATAAAAGTTAGTTCAAACCTTCCGGTGTATTGTATAGAAAATCACGATAGAGAATTCATAAAAACATTAAATACACCGGGAGGTTTTACTATGAATATCGAGTTTAAGAAAGGCGTTTACGACTTTAATGAGCAGAGTAACTTCAACTTTCAGCTTAACAGGCTTGTCATGTGGGACGGCGGAGACTTGGAAGAGGTAAAGAAGGTCGGACCTACCATAAAGACGAGCGAGGACTGGAAAAGAGAGCTGATAGCACTCGGTGACAAGGCGGTAGCCGAGGGGAGAACCGAAAATGCAATCGCATACTACAGGATGAGCGAGTTCTTTATGTATGACGGAGATCCTGATAAGAAGAAATATTATAAGATGGCCACAGATATGTTTTATGACTTCTTTGAACCGTACTTTATAACGGATGAGGATGGTAATAAGCTGACAGGTAAGAAACTGACAGATAAGAAGCAAGTGAAAGGAAGTGAAACACCCGGGCTTGTGGAAAGATTTAAGGTTAAGTACGAGGATGTATATCTTCCGGTTATGCATGTTGAGGCACAGGGAGAGAAGAAGGATACTATACTTCTTCACGGTGGTAACGACAGTTACTTCGAGGAGTTCTTCTATCCGATGCTATACCTTGCCGAGAATGGCTTCGAGGTATATCTCTTCGAGGGACCCGGTCAGGGCGGAGTCATGAGAGCACAGGGAAAGCACTTCACATATATGTGGGAGAAGCCTGTTAAGGCGGTGCTTGACTACTTTAATCTGGACGATGTCACAATAATCGGTGCATCGCTCGGCGGTATGCTTGCTCCGCGTGCGGCAGCATTTGATGAGAGGATACAGAGAGTTATCGCGTGGAGTATATTTCCGAACTTCCTTGATATACTTCTGGCGTCATCGGTTGGCTACGGAAGCGGGCTTATGAAGGTTGCAAAGTGGCTTATAAATCATAAGTGCAGATTTATAGTAAATCGAATATTTGAGAAGAAGGCTAAAAGCGACGAGCTGACAAGATGGGGACTTGAGCACGGCAAGTATGCGTATGAGGCAAAGGATGCATTTGACTATGCTACAAATATGAAGAATTATCAGGTTATGGATATCGCACATCAGCTGACACAGGATATCCTCGTGGTCGGTGCCAGCAGAGACCACTTCATCCCCTGGCAGATGTGTGCGGAGGAGTTACCTGCATTTACAAATGCAAGAAGCGTAACCTTCAGACTCTTCACGGACAAGGAGGACGCCTGCAATCACTGTAACTGCGGTAATGTAAAGCTTACATTTGATACATTTATGAACTGGATCACAGAGTGTAAGCGGGATTCGAGGTTTTAAAGCTCTTTAGTACAACAAATTTATAATGCTTATCGCAGCTATATACTGCTAAAATGCATACGGTCGGTATATGAATACATGATGGACACTTTTTATGGATATAAAAGGTGTCCTTTTTCTGTTTGCCATAGTCATAAAAGTTAAGGAGGTGAGAGCGTGTTACTACAGCGTGAGGTGCAAGACTTGCACAGGGATGTCATTAAGGAGGAGTAAATGTTAAAGCTTAGAGTTATGGGAACGACCGGAGAGATTAAGAGATTTTACAAGATAATCGGTAGGGATAAGAGATTTACTATCGAGAACAGGTCGGAACCCTTGCAGTGTAAAGGAACAACGAGATACTTTGGCTTCCTCAAACATCATACAAGGATATGTATGAATGTATTAGTTATTGATGGACAAGGCGGCGGGCTTGGAAAGCAACTCGTGTCTGCAATAAAGGGAATTGATGGAATCAACGTTACAGCGGTTGGTACGAACAGTATTGCAACCAGTGCCATGCTTAAGGCAGGGGCAACAGAAGCAGCGACCGGAGAAAATGCTGTTATCGTTGCCTGCAGGAAAGCGGATGTGATATTGGGGCCGTCGGGATAGCAGTTGCTGATTCCCTTCTGGGTGAAATTACTCCTGCCATGGCAAAGGCTGTAGGTCAGAGCACAGCTCTAAAAATCTTGATACCACTGAACAAGTGTGATATCATAATTTGCGGCTGTAGCAGTAAATCTATGGCATCTTATGTGAATGAAGCGGTTGAGAAGGTCAAAACTCTGACAGGAAGCCAGAGCTGATAACAGAAGTAATCAATAGACGACCGAATCTACGCGATAGAATATGATATCAAGAAGGTATCCTGTTTTCTGAAGAGTACAAGGTGCCTCTTTGTGTGTAAAGCAGCTGAAAAATAAGAACAGGAGGAATTTATTATGGCATGTTTTTTGGTACCGACCGCTGAAGCGGTGGTGACGACAATTGTCGCAAAGGCAGAAGAAAAGAAAGAACAAAATCTTTCGGTCGAGGAAAAGGAAACCCGCATTAATGAGGTGAAGGTGCCGTTTTTAAGAAAACTTCGCTGGCTTAATTACCTGTTGCTCGGAGGTGCGGTCCTTCTGGCATTTGAGCATATCTGGCATGGTGAAATCGTTCCGTGGTTTCCGTTCCTGACAGCGGCAGGCAATTCGGCGGATACGGCAACTATGTTGCATGAAATGTCGACGGTTGGTGTAACTATGGCGATAATCGTGACTGCCGTTTGGGCTGTAATGTGTATGGTTGCAGATGATATGGCACGAAGAGAGAACCGGGAAAGAGCACTTCAGGCGGAAGGTACAGCCAGATGACACTATTGATTACAGTATTCGCTGCGGTAATCAGTACCGCTGTCTGGTACAAGGGAATGCCGGAGAATGAACTGAGGACAGGAATTCTCTGCTGGCTTTACTGGGGTGCTTCCATCATGTGGTTTGCGGATGCGATTTTTGAGTATGCAGAATTACATGCAGAATACTTCACCCCGGCTCCGGCGGATATGATTAATGACACGTTTCTTGGCCTTGCCGTTGTGGCACTCGGCCTGATTATTTGGATTGTAAGGCTTCTTGTCACAGATCCGAAAGGCGTGATTCGTGGGGCTCTCTTCCAAGAGGGTGACAGAAAAACCAAATGATTAAGAGGAAAACACCAGCCGTATGAACAGGCCGGTGTTTTTCATATACGCGAAACAAAGATCCGGCGCATGATCCGCAGCGACATTATCAATGAAATGCGCTGTCGGCACTAAATGTGAAAAAGTCCTTGACAATTAGTCTCGGGTAAAACTGCAATAACGTATAATTAATTGCGCAAATTCATCCATAGGTTTTGGTTGTGACGAAGGCTGCACCTATGGTAAAATGATTTTGTATTTTGGGTTTTATTTTAGTAATTGGGAGGTGCAGTTTATGGTAGCAAAGAAGGTTATAAGTATAGTCCTTTCGGCTTTTCTGGCGTTCTCACCGGTGACTGATATGACCGGTGCGATGATGTCGACGGCTATGACAGGAGTGGCGTCGCCGACAGATGCGGGAAGCACTGAGGAGCAGGATGAGAATTTTGTTGTCCCTGAGGAAAATGGGGGAGACTGTCCGAAAATTCCCTGATTCTGCAAAGTGAATAGTGGCATAAGGTACTGGTTGATATGAGGTGCTGTGTATATAAAATTTGAACATTGAAAAACGAATACATTTTTGATGAAAAAAGTCCGATGAACCCG
>Ga0181612_136361_pt1 | contig 11370 bp, 5 predicted proteins | sample HoacroProtozoa21_FD_119630 | JGI IMG/M metagenome (GOLD analysis project Ga0181612, IMG submission 119630) | Hoatzin crop microbial communities from Cojedes, Venezuel. Combined Assembly of Gp0051906, Gp0051904, Gp0051908
TATAAGGTCATAAAGGTATAATAGCGATCAGAAGCAGAACAGAAATTGTACATGCCTCCTCTTGCTACTCCTTGCCCAGACACTGCTGTCTGATCTGTTCTTCAGATCAATTTTGTATTACCCAAGACTATAGGGAAGGGAGACAATGTAATCAGAAATAAAGTTTCACGGTGCTTTTCATAGCTGTGCTTGCCTGTGTTGTACAGCAAGTAGATATAAAAAAGCTGATTCCTGAGCGTATGTAAGTCACATCCATAGTAGGCCAGAGGAGAGAGGTCTTTCCACTACAGTGAATGTGCGTATCAACTCATCTGAATGGATATTTGATTTCTGTTGAACTGTATCATGAGCTGCAAATCAGCTTCTACTTTCTAGGTAGTATAGTCTGCTTGACTGATAACAAGGTTTAATTAATGTGCATCTGAAAAGCTCCTTCCTCTCTCTTTATTTTGAGATGAGGCACATTTGTATAGGGAACAGTACAGGTCTTACTAGCAGATGTAATTCTATCCAGAATTCTCCTTGCACTATCTGTTTGCAACAATAACAGAAATGCAGGTTCACTGAGATAAGACTTTTTTGTAATACAATGCACCTTGTTGCACCAGATGGCAAAACAAATTGTAACTACAATTTCTTATGGTAAATTCTAGAATAGTTCATATTTTAGGCAGGCAGCTCAATAATCTGTGATCAATGACAGTTTTCAGAAGTCTGTAGAACAAATGAATGGATTTTCTCAAACTTCTATGCATTGTACACCTCAAAAGAACCACTAGCTGGCTGTCCAAGCCATACTTTAAAAGGACAGATTTAAATGTGAAGTGGCTTTAAAGGAGTACTGTTTTTATATTGATGGAAAATTGGATTTTTCATAAAAAAAAAAGGAGATATTTCAACACAGATCTTGATACACGGAGAAATAAGTGGCAACTAATCGGTGGTTGGACAAATCTGTCTATAAAGGCAACGTTGCAGTCAAAAGTTTCTACAAATATAGGATATTATCAAAACATTTCATTGCAGCTGTTGTGCATTTTAGGGAGAAACATGCTAGCAAAATTCATCCTCCCCTAAACTGTGTCTTTTCTGTCTCTAAGTGGCCAATAGCTTCTTAGCCAGGAAATGGATTTTCTTTTGTCTTTTTCCTTTGAACAAACATTTATTTGAATGTATTAAGCAATCTTTCTACCTCATTATGTTCTCACTAAGATGTCTCCCCACTCTGCCACCCAGCCATTTAACAAATAAATTGCTGGACAGACTAATATATAAGCAGTAATCTCCAAGCTGTAGGTGATGAAGTGGACTTGCTTCTTCTCAGTGTTCCAGGTATTAAATGCTTTTTTTCCTGTTTGATTCTTCGATTGCTTGTCTCTTGGGTTTTGGGGTAGGTTTTTTCCCTCCCTCCAATGGGTGCTCTTTGTTGTCTTGTCTATATCGGATGTTTTACTTGTGTTATTTAAAGTACATTTTGCCTAGAAGACAAAGGGATAGGAAAGCTACTACCAGGAGGCAAACACGATGGATTAATCTCTCTATGATAAAGTAACCAGATTTCAAGATAAAACCAGAATTACCATGAAATATTATGAAAGACACACACTCACTACACGGAGGGAGGAAAGAGTATCACACCAGATTGTATACATTTAAATAAATTTACCACACAAATAATATGTCCTTTTTAAAGTACATATTATAAGCAAAAAGTATACCAATAGACTATTTTGAGATCAATTAGAGAATGTCTTGTGTCATGAACTGATTTTTTACCATCAGAGCTCACTAATATTTCTTTCTCCTCAGATCCTTCTGTGTCTTTCTGGTGCAGTTTCTTTCTTCAGCAGGAAGATTGAGGCAGAGTCAAGTGCTTAGGTTAGGGAATGAAGGAATTTCTTGCTGCTTCATCAGAAGTCAATACTAATGGGAAGGATATCCAGATGGGGAAGCTTGGTCTGTTGCCCAGAAATCCTGCTTGTGCATGACATGATTGAGAGTTTGACAGGCACAGAGTGTATCAGGTTGCAGCTCAGGTAGGTGTGTGGCACAGTCCCACCCGATGAGCCATTCAAGCAACTCTGCTGGATACTTTGAATCCTCCTGGATCCTATAGAGCTCATGAGATTTGTTATGTTTCGAGAGCAGAGAGGGAAGGAGATGCCCATCAGGCAGATTAACAGGGAGCTTAAACATTAGCTGGGAGGAATGCTGGAGAGGAAATATTAATGAAAGGAGACAAGACAGCACGGTCTTAAGAATTTGATGTGGCGTGGTGGGAGCCATACAGGAAAAGTAGGTGTAGGAAATGTGTGGATAGCCATCAGTGAGGGAATGGCAGAGGACAATGCTTCGAGTATAAAAGCTAATATGCTAAGGAGAGGGCAATACCAAATATTGATGGCAAAGGAGAATGAGATGGGGGAGTTGTGATTAATCAGAAACGTAGTTCATTCAGTGGGCAGGAAGAAGCCAGGCTGTTAGAATGGCTGCAGAAAGACACGTGCAGTCATGATGGATAAGAGGAGGAAAGGGGAGAGGCAGGAAGCAGACACAAATATTGGTGGAGGATAATGAAGCAATGCTTTTGGGGGCCAGAAATGACATCGGACAATTCAGGAAAAATGGAGTAAGGTGGTAGCTGGCACAGAAATAAGTGAAGGATTTATGGAATAATCTAGTTCAGTTATCTGGTGCCATGCAAGACAAAATGATAGTACTGAGCAGGGTGCACGCAGTGTGCGAGCTCTGCTGAGGTAGACTTGATGCTGCTGTGTCTTATGGCCACTGAGCGGCTTGCTGCCAGCACACTTAGACCTCTGAACATTATAGCAGGAGATTCACTAAGAACAGCCAGACAGGGAGATCCTGTCTGTTGCTCTTTTCTTTATTGTGCCATACCAGCATTATCTAAGCAAGTGTAAAGAGCGTTTGCTGCAGTCTGAGAAGTAGAGATTTTAAACATTTAGTGTCCTAGATTTGAAGTTAACCTCTGCAACAGTACAGACTATCATTAAAGTTCATGGCATCACACTGTAAAATACAGAACAGTAGAGCTGCATGTACAAGAGGTTGCAAAGTTTATGATACAAAAAATAAGGCTATAAGCAGATTGAGGGACTCTTCTGCTATAACTATGGTAAAAACTGGATTGTTGTTTATATGGTATAGTTGTTCTGTTAATCAGTTAAACTGTAGTCTTATTTACACTACCTACAGGTAAATTATTCTGTATTTTAAAGAAAAAAATATCCATAAATGCATTACAGAGAATATCTATCACCATTTATCGTCTGAACAGGGGGGACAAGGTCTACTGTACTTGTGACATGAGCACAAAAAGATCGTGTTAGATTTATGAAAGTGTCTGCCAGAAAATGAAACTCTTCTATCTCCTGTCCTGCAGAGCCCCCTATCTATGGGCTCATTCTGTGCAACTTGATTCATTTGGGGATGTCTTGTAAACTCTTATGATTTCCCCACACACAGTGAGATTTTCCTTGCCACAAAACAATGTTTTGCACCTCGTTAAGTTTTCTTTGTTTTGTTATTAAATCGAAGATTTTCTTTGAATATCATAGAACTCTGCAGTTTGTGAAATGATGCAGTTGCCACGTCAAGGGAAGGAACTTAAAATATACAGAAACGTAATGCATCAGGTCCTTTTGAATGGTTAGGCACTGGCATGAACTTAAGCCAGTTAGCGTTCACTGCTTCAGTTCTGTAAGATGAGAATGATTTTTAATGAAGCTGGGAATCAATGCCTATTAGTCTTGAGATGGAGTGAGTCTAGTTCTTCTGAATGTGACAGCTCGTACTTGTTGGCAAATTAGTTGCCAGCAAATGTGACACAAATTTTTGCCAGGAAAAGCACCAAAAAAGAACTTCAGGGTAAAGTTTTTCTCCTGGCTGAAATGACAAAGTGGTATTTTCCCCTTTCCCATCTACACTTTAAAGTGGGGGGGGGGGGGAAGGGGGATTTGACAAGGAAAAATTACAGATTTAGTGAGAGATCTCAGTGGTTTTTACCTCCTTTTCTGCTTCAGTTTTTATGATGTGCCTATGATGCAGCTAAAAGTGCAGTGCAACTCCTGTAGGCTGCCAGCTCTGCTACAACAAAACATAGTAAAAAAAAACAACACAGAGCTTAGAGCTTGCAGAAGAAATCTATGCAGACCACAGGTATATAACTAGGAGATACAACCATGCTGAGCTCCCATCTGCCCTCGTGACACTGCTAGCAGGACTGAGCTTAGCTAGCGGTAGAGCAGTCTCTGATACATCAGTATGAGCCACTGTTATAATTTTGTAGTTAAGAGTATAGTGACCAGGGCAAAATCATTCTTTGTCTGGCCCCATTTCAGTGGGTCTGGTGAAACAGTCCAGCACCAGTGGATGTATGTCTGTTGCTATAATAAAGTGGGCCAATGAGCAAGCTTGAGCACTGGACCTTAATTGTCACTGTGTAATTATTAGCTTTGTCCTTTTCTGTGCATTGGATGGCTCCTACTAGTTCTCTCCAAGATAGACCTTACATGACCATTTGTAAACAAATGCAATGTAGTTTCACTTGTATTCTGAGTCATGGCCAGTGTCAATATAAAAACTATGCTGCACTTTAACTCAGTTCTGTGCTGGTACAACACAACATCACCAGCATTAGCTGTGTTTGTTTTTAATTAACACAGTTCTGTCAGCATCTGTTAGACATTTTTCAGCCTGGGCATCTACGAGCGTATATGAAATCTAACCACCTCTGCCTGCGGCTTTGGGGCTTTGGCAAGAGATGGGTACCTGTCTCACAAGGCAGGGTACCGCTGAGCTGAACCGAACTTTTAGGTGCTAGGAGAATGTGTAGAAGGACCAGTATTCCGTTTCTGATCGCGGCAAAAGAGGATGCTTTCTAGGGAGAGTACATGGGCCTGGCTTCTTTCTTCTTTCTCTCTTCTCCTTCTTCTTTCCCCTTATACTCCCCTGGCATCTACAACTGTTGTATTAAAGTTCTTAAAGAGCGCAGGCCTGCCTAGTCCTTTCACTACCCCTCAACAGATGTGCTGTCTGTGAATTTATCTAATCTTCTTTAAATCCTACTGATACCGTTTGCTTCCACAGCCTCTGTGGTCAGAATGATATCTGCTGCATAAAAAAAATACCTTCTTTTATTCAGTTTAAACTTAACTCCTACATTTCAAACCAGGTTTAGTATGAGAGATTTGGTAAATAACAGTTCTGCATTCGTCTTATCTATTGCCTTCATTATTTTGCAGACCTTGGTCAGATCACCTACCCTGCTTATCCTCACCAATCTGAAGAGTATCTGCCTCTGCTCTTTTTGTAAAGCAGCTGCTCCTCACCGTAGACCATTTTAACTGTCCTTTTCCATACTTTCTGCAACTCCACTACACCCTTCTTTGAGATGCAGATAACAGAATGACACACAGGACTCAGTGTGTGTACAGCAGAGCTTTTGTATAGTAGCAAAGTGACATCCTTTCTGTCTGGTCTGCAGCATCCATCCTGGTGATGGCCAAGATTTTGCAGGCTTTTTTGGCTGCCACACTGAGCCGATGATTCAGAGAACTGTGAACTGTTACATTACGATCTCTTTCATTAGTTTTAATATCAGTTCTGAAGTCAGCATAGTCTATACAGGGTTTAGATTCTTTTTTTCTAGACGCATTACTTCATGTCTGTCTACACTGAAGCTCATCTGTCAGCCTTTCAGCCTTAGGTGTCCTTGCTTTCTGCAGACTAAGAAATGTCACAGTTTATTCCCTTATTCAGGAGACTGATGAAGGTATTAGTAAAAATAGTTCCTATGCTGATCTCTGGGAGACTCCGCTGATGAGTCTTTTTCATCTGGAAAAGTGACCATTAACCCCTCTGTATAGCACCTAATTTTTAACCCGATTTCACGCCATGAAAGAGTTTTTCAACCACCTCCAGTCGCATCTTTATTTCTTTCATAATCCTTGATGTAGAATCGTATCAAAGACAATGGAAACAATAAATATACTATGTAGACAGATTCCATTTGTCCAGGTACCTCCTGACACTCCATTAAAGTAGCAGCAGATTAGTGAGGCAATATTCCACTTTACGGAAGCTGTGCTGACTCTTTTTACAACAGTCCGTGCTCATCTGGGCTCTCAGTGATGTTACTCTCTATTATAAACATTACTGTCTCAACAGCAATGGAAGCCAGAATCACCAGTTTGTAGCTCTCAGTATCTCCTCTGGTGTCTTTTCTACAAAAAAGTACATTGGGTTCACAGTGTTCCTCCACCTGTACGTTGGCACAATGACTGTAAAAATAGGCTTCACGACTTGGCAAGCATCTCTACAATTTCACATTTGAATAAATAAAATATGTACTGGTGGAGGGTCGATTAAGTATTTTGGTACCTGGCTAGACATCCAGCTTTGCATATACAGTGTGTTTTTCCAGTAACACACATAGTGCACACGCTGCGTGCCTTTGAGTTTCTGTGTAAAGCTGATATTGCCTTTGGCAATTACAGAATGTCTCTCACTCTCAGCTTCCAGGAGAATGGAAGATGTTAATACACTCATGCTGTTCTTCACCTTGTACTTGCTGTTTCACTCAGTATGTCAGTACTTGAAAAGTGCCAGGCATATGTTGGTTGCTGCATGTCACTCTTGCTGTCTTGGAGTCTTGAGACACATACATTAGATATGTGACATATGCTAAGACTGAACTGTTAATGTTTGAAAAGGATTTCCATTGCTTAACACTAACTCAGTGTTAGCCCTCCAGCTTCTCATACGTAGTTTTGTTTGTGTCCCCTGACTAGTTAAGTCTGTGCTCTTATGAGCCTGCACAGTACATTGAATTTGCAACATAACTATTCAGTGAATTTAATCAATTGCTTATCAACCCTTTCTTCAAGCTCTGCTTTGTGAGGATGAATAGGCAAATCCAAAACATTTCCATCCCCTATCCTACTGTGCATTCTTTCATCTTTCATCTGCTTATTTTCCTCTTACCATTAATCCTTTTTTTAATTCTTTTGTCCGTTTTCCCCTCTTCTCTGTATTTAAATAATATGTTTAAATGTACTTATTGACTCTTTCCTCTTCAATTCTTTTCTCTTTTCTGTCGTTCACTCTTCCCTTTCTCCAACTCATTTATTCAGTCCCTCAATCTACAGAGTTCGGCAAGCTGGTAATTTCAGAACCAAATAAATTAATGACTTGGGTCAGAAGGACTTCAGCCTTACCATATAAGGGAGAGGTCTGTTAGACCTCTCTGGCATACAAGGATAAAGTCAAATTTATTGTTAATATGTCAAAATCATGGATACCGTCTCTTCAGGTTTTCTAAACTAAGTTTCATTTCAACTGGATGGTTCAATGGCATTTATACCAGTAGAGAATTTGGCCCTTGAATATTCTTAGTGAATGCCACTTGTGCTGTGTGCTGTGCTTTTTGTCCACTCAAGCAAGTAAGAAATCTAAATAATTTTGTAATAATGGCTGTATCACCGTGAAAATAATTTTCTACAGGTACTGCGCATACCGATTCAGACCTAAGCACAATCTCAATAGACCCTGAATAAAGATCATAGAACTTGTTGCTATCTTTAACATAGTTGAACACAGAGTCATTTAACTTAATGTAAAGTGTTGGAACTGGGCTTTTACTTTACCAAATAGAACTTCAAAACAAATTGGAAACGTAGTAGGAAGGAGATACCAGCTGTCTGCTACCTTTTGTCCAGGAGGAGCAAAAATGCCTGGCTTGCATGTAGAAACAGCATCATAGCTGTGATGATTCAAGGGTCATAAATGAGGTAAGTTTTGCAGGGAGATGTGGCAAGTTTGATTAAACTTACTGATATAGCTTGGGGAAAAACAAAACAAAACAAACCACAAGCTTGACGAGTATTTTAGGGTGATTTAGAACAATCTGCATAGTGGCTGGGTATGATCCAGGTTTGTTTTCTTTCAGTCACTTGAAGCTTATGTTTATTTCTGGTCCTAGTGTATTTTGGGGGCACATGAATAGATGAAGTGAAGAAGGTGGTTTTTTACAAATTCTCTTTTACATACAATGTCATTGCAGTGGTCTGATAATTATGGTTATGCATGATATATTTTTTGAGGATGATGTCATATTTCATAAGCCTCCAACAGAGATGATACAATCATTTCACAGAGGGAGCTATGTGATGTAATTGCCAGAAACATCACAAGGATCAGTGGCCCAGCAGGTTACATTCAATTCACATTTCATACGGTGCTAATACGGCTTTTTTAGGTGTTTTTCCATCTGAAGATGTCACAGTGAATACATATATTTTTTATGTCCAGATGTTTTATTTAAAATCTGTTTGTTTGTTTGTTTGTTTTCTAATAGATACATTGAAAATGTCATAACTTTTTAACTTTGGAGGTTTCTACCTGCTTTCCCCACTTTATAACCTGATACTACATTATAAAGATTCTAGTTATAAAGGTACTTGAAGATTTTTTTTTCTCCATTTTCCCAATTGTTAGAAGAACCTTAAGATTTTCTTCAGTTACATTTTTTCTACTGATTAATCTAATATGTATAGCATGAATATCTACTTTGAAGAGTGAAATCCTTCAAAGGATTTGAAGGACGAGAGAGAAACCCAGATACTCAACCAATAAAGCCATAGCCTACCTGGCATTCACTATTAGCATTGCCTTCTGCTGTGTTGTTTCTCCATAATCCAAAAGGCTCTGTTGTTTCATCCTCATAATCTGATTTTGGTAAGGTTACATTTCGAAGTTAGTGGGACTTCAGCACTTAAGAACTTTACAGCCCATTCAAGTGCTTTAGAAAACCCATTCTGAAATGGGAAGGTGCCCTAGAGGGAATGCCACAGACCCTGCTGGCATATAGTGTCTTCCTACGGGTTTCCAACTCATTCTGTCAGCAAACAAATGCCATCACTAGTCTTTGTGAAAATAAACTATTGCAAAAGTTAGTCTACCTTAGGTTCAGCATGGTATCAGGAGAACGGCTGAGAACTATAAAGTGAGGAGAGGACAGAAATTAATCATGGAAAAAACACATAAACCCTTTTTTTTGGAAGGAAGGTTTCTAAAACAGAGATGGAAAATGTATAGCAGTAATCCTAAGGTTATCAGCTGGGTGTGACATTGGTTTTCCTGCTTTGGTATTCAGGTTTCTTTTCTACTGATAACAGATTAGGTTTTTTAGAAGATGGGAACTGATAAAATAATATGACTTTTTGTCCAGATATCTTAGTATTTAAATTTATTTATTAACTCTGGAAATTTTATTTTAAAAATGGGTAGTGGATGCTTGATGTTTGACCTGTGGGGTAAGTACAATATTATATGGAAAAAGAGTTCAGTAATACTGAAGGATCTTTCAGCTGGAAGAAGAAATGGGAGGCAGAAGAAATGGGAGGACATGCCAGTTATTTCTTTTCTATCTTTGTAAATGCTATCTGTCCATTTATTTTTCAAGGATAAAAGGGAATCCATTGCAGGAGTCTACCTGGGCTTAATGAAATAATTATCAGTTGTGGTCTCAGAAGGTTCAGCATTCATCTGGAGAGAAAACATTCTCATTCTTAGTCTACTTGATCTGAAATATCAAGCGGTGCCCTGTCCTGTCATCACTAGTCAGTTTTGTGCGCACATCGCTCAGCGAAATCATCTTTCAATTCTATTAAACTTTTTATGGCTTAACTATCCCAGAACTTCTTACCCATTGTTCTTTTCCTTCCCCCTCTAGCTTTTGGGTTAATTCAGTGTTAATTCACGAATGTGAAAAGCTACTGATACTTCTCTGTGCCAGATATGGGGCAAATAGATACCATGAAAACATCCCCAGAAGCCTCTGCTGATGCATGGCCATTCTATTGCATTGCTTTCCTTCTGTCAATTAGACACTACTAACTGGTAACTAGTCACAGGATGTAAACAAACATAAGACCACATCATTGTTCCAGCACTCAGTTTTTACTGAGGCTAATTGCTCTTTGAAGTCTTTAACAGTTTTGCCAAGATAAAGATTCGGTTAAATAAGATTCGATCCTCTGGAACTAAGAATAATGGAAGTAAAATTGCTTCCACATGCAAACAAGTAGAGACTGAATTCAGACTTTTACAAAATTGTGTTGGAACTTTTATTTTCAAATAAAAAAGTCCTTTCTTCCAGTCTTGCCTCATGTAGGGTTGTCAAAAAATTCAGTTCTGCCCTTCCGACTGATCGCGACTCTTCTTTTATTACCAGCACTCCTCTTTGCGTGTACATTCAGAGGAAACCAACACTTATTTTCTGTACATGTTCATTTGCATTGATCTTTTTGCCTTCTTTTCTTTCTCTGGGTATTTTCCCCCCTCTCCCCCTGTTTCATTTATTTTCATGCTGCCAAGCTGCCCTGTTTCTGAGCTTATGCAAATAAAAATATAAATCCAGCTCTTTCTCTGAGATGATTGTGGTTGTGATCCTCCACATATTCTTCAGATTCCAAACCACAGTGGCCTAGAAAACAAAAATCTTATGTCACATTCAGCATGTGATCATAAAAGACGGTACCTGTGCTACGGCGGCTTTAGAAATAGATGAATGCCCAGTTTGACTTTCTCATTACATTAAGGAGAAGATCAGCAGCATGTTCCAGTGTCATCTTTCAGTGTTCTACATTCTTTTTAAGTGCCCAGTCTCAGATTAAGTGGCTTTGCAAGCATGGACTATTTCCAAATTGCTTAGTCCCTGACATCCACCAAGGTTCGCTTCTTTTAGTGACTAAACAAAAAGTGGAGTCCTCCCCAGCACACATCTCCCTGTTAGACTGTGTGCGCATCACGAGACTGCTCCCAACTTCTGTAGCGTTCATTAAAGCTTCAACTGCAATAGCACCCATTTGCCTGGCAAGCCAATTCACCATAAACATATGGTGAGTAACACTGCTCCCATCGCGTTCTTGCTCTCTGGCAATACGCAGTCTGAATACACAGTCTGGTCCCAGTTTGGGGCACTAGTGTGTGCAGCTTTCTGTAATGTCCCCTTAGATAACACATGTATTCTCTGAGCCTTTAGATTACTGTCTAGTAGATATTGCTTATGCATTTAGGATATGGGAATGGGATATTTGTTTGGCAGGAGTTCGTACTCCAAATATAAACACCAGCACATGTTTTGATGAAGTGGTCGTTGCTTTGCCACTCAACTCTAAATGCAAAATGCCATAGGAAGAGCTGTGGACACAACCATTAAAATATAGATGCAAGTTTGTTCTTCTGCTCACTTACAGGAAGAGGAAGATTGGTTTTCTGCTTCTGTTTGGATACATTGGAAAGATATAAACATTATTCTGGTCAGATTATACATGTATTTAAAAA
>Ga0181612_159518_pt1 | contig 11370 bp, 5 predicted proteins | sample HoacroProtozoa21_FD_119630 | JGI IMG/M metagenome (GOLD analysis project Ga0181612, IMG submission 119630) | Hoatzin crop microbial communities from Cojedes, Venezuel. Combined Assembly of Gp0051906, Gp0051904, Gp0051908
AGTAGGTGGGAGTAATAGTCATCACTAAAACATCATTTCCACACCTGCATGTGAATCTCATGCCTCTCTTCGAGCACTTCTATGGTCTTATTCACTCATGTCTAAAATATATTACATTTTGCACGTGATCTGCGTATGGAGAAGGATCTGAAGCTGTCTCTTGATAGATCTATCTCTTGATAGATTGATCAGATCAACAAAAGACCTTTGTTACTGAAAATTTATTGCAAAATAAATGGAAGAACTAAGACAGTGCAGAAGAACTTGCATGCAAGAGTCACAGAAACTAAGCTGTTGCTTGGCTGCCAGAGAAACTGTCAGTTTAGGCACTGCTCAGTTTGGAAGAAAGGAATGAAGCTGTTAAATCAGTATAGTATCTATTACTTACATAGAAAATATCAGTTTCACCTGGAGAATTACAGAAATCAGATGCAGAGAACTCTATTAATCCAGCCAGCCATTGCCAATGCCAGAGCAAGGATGTTCACTCTCAGATAGCCCACTCAGCAAAGGACCAAAAATCATACTGGTGTGATGCTATTAGTTGCTGTATGTTGCATGAATTACATTTTTTAAAATAACTCAGCGTGTCTACAATATACTATTAATTGTTAGGAAGAAATTAATTTACTAGCTTCATTTACACAGATTTGGCTTTAAATTTGACCGAGCACCCGATTCATGACATAATCCCTCAGAAAAACATAACAAACTTCACGACCAAGCATCCAACCCAATTCATGCACCCAGCTGGCAATTCTCTGCTCAGCCCAGGCTGAGAAGTGAAGATGAAAAAAGCTCCATTTCAGGACTGAAATATACCAGCAATATTAATTATCCTGTCCTGATGCACTGAGACCCCAGCAATGGCCAGTGGTGCAACCTGACATGGTAACTGCAGCCACCGGGTATGAAAGCTAAGTACGAAAGCTAACTTCTAGACATTTCCTAAGGAAAAGGCTCTTAGACATTGATGGTGTCTGCCCATGTGGGCATTCTTTTCTCCTTACTAACTTTTGAACCTATGGAATGTTTGCATTCAAGTCCCACAGTAGACAGAGACTTTAAAGGCATTAGTTTCCTATAGGTTTAATGGAAACAAATGGCTGCTAAGAACTGCAAATCAGTGCTCCTGTAAAGGGGCCTGAGCTCGGGTAGGACTGTGCCAGCCACCATTTACACAGCTTGTCTCCCACTAGCAGGGGACGTGGGAGAGAAATAAAAGAGCTCCAGAGATTCGGGAGACTGGATGAAGAACTGCAGTATGCTGAGTGAAAGAGGTGAGGTTATTGTTGAAAGCAGAGGTGTAGGTGCCAATACCTCTAATATCCGTAGAACAACTGAGGTTAGGAAGAAAACTTAAAATACGTATATAGAAAATACATATATGTGTATATATGTGTAGATTATACACATATATCTTTGACAGAAGTGTGTACATGTCAAACATATTTAAATCAGGCTTACTATCTTTGAGACTGTTGAATTCAATTTTTTTTAAATAATTGGATGTTTTCCCTCTACTTTTTGTTACCAAATTAAAAGAGGTACCTCAAAAATGCACCTTAAAATGCATCTTAAGGTAACATAAAAATCCAGATGAACTTTTAATTCAAAATAAATAGAAAATTTTACACAGCTGGCTTATTTTTGTTTATTGCATTGAAGATGGTCCTGTGAAACTGTAATCTGATTTCCTGTCCCCAACAAAACAGTGATTTTCAATTACTATTTTTGCTTATTACAAACTACAACACTTGTATAACTGTTCAGTATTAAAAGCCAACAGGTGATACACTAACAATAAATAATTACTAGGCCCAAACTGTAGCAGAAAACTAATTTAGGATTACGAGGAACATGGCAGAGGAAAGCATGACACCTAAGAAAAAAAAGGAGTTTCTGTCTGAGTTGCTCACATACTGTGCTTTCTCAGGATTGTCCCAGTCGCTCCAAGCAGTCCTACACAGTTCTTCACAAACACTTTTTTTCTGGCTATATTCCTCCCCAGCTGCTGTTCTTCCTCTGACTCCCTTATTCCTGATTCCCACACTGTAACCTGCAGCCAGCCCCATGCTGTCATTTAGTCCTCTCCTGTGTGTTCCTGCTTCTCCTCCTTTCACTGGTATAATTGTTGAATTTCTCAATACTCCACTTCCCTCACCTCTTGACTCTTTCTCTCACATTAAAGTCTGCCTTGCTGCCTCCCACTGTTGTTCATCCTTGCCAGTCTCTTCCACTTTCAGGCTGTGGTTCGTCTTTGATGAAAATCTTCTCAACAGACTGCCTGCCACCTGCTGCAGATGCTGAGCCCTTCATCCTGGATCTACACTTTTTTACTAGTCAGATATGCCTTGCTACCTTCCTTTGATAGCAATATTAACCTATGATATTAGTATCTTCCTTTCATACTGAATTAAGATCAATGTTTTACGGGCCTCTGTTTTCATAAAAACTGTTTCTTAATATTTTGAATTATCAAATCTTTTTTCTAGAATCTAGAAAATTCATTGGAGGTCACTGTTTTCATGTCTGTTTTCATGTCAAGGCTACTTACTTCCAGTGAGATCCAGAGTCTCTCTGCGCTGGAAACAAAAAAGCCACAGAAAGTGTTCACTTCTTTGGTGTTTAGACACTTGACAGACATGCCATAATGTCAGGATGAGAGGTGGAGAAACAGCAGGAACTGATGGGCTGAAGGTGGAACTGGAAAATGTGGTTAACTCTGCTGAAGGGAAGGAATGCAAATTAGCTACAAAAGGCTAATTAGCTACCTACAAAGTATTTTCAGATGAGAACAGATTTCTTGGTGATATGCCAAAAAATTAAATGGAAATGAAGTTCAAGGGTTTTAATGAGTTTTGCCTGTGTGATCACTGACTGTGATTTCAACCACTGCTATCCTCTCCATACTTACATACATATGTGGAAAAATAAAGAATTATGAAATACAAAGCAATAAAACTCAGAGTAACTAATGTGGAGATAGAGGCTGCAGTAGGATTTATATGCAGGCAAGTATTATGAGCACATTAGTCTGCTATCCACCTTATCCTCCCAAATTTAATTATCTTTGTGGTCTGCTCATTCAAATGTAGATTAAATTAGCCAAGGCATTATAAAACTACAAGGTGTTGTAGAGGGTGCACATAGGCAAATAAATCCTCCATCATGGAGGGGTGACTGCATGAAACTAGTTTTTTCAGGCTGTATTTATAGGACCAAAGTCTACAGGGGCAGGGCACTGACTTGTAACCATCTTCATGATTTCTTAGCCCACTCCCTGTCACTATTTTGACCCAAGCAAGGCAAGTTTGCCCAGAAAGCAGTTCAGGAGACAGCATGGGCATGGGTGGATTCCAATAGATCTTAGGAATTATGCGATCCTGTTCTGAGGAAAGCTTAAGATAGTTTAGCCATATGGACATCAGACAGATCTTGCTCTCAGAACCAGAGACAGACCCTGGTCTTTTTATTTATCTATACAGATGTAACTTTAAGTGGTCATAAAATTGAGAGTCTTAGAGGTCTCTCCAGAAGGAGACCTTCAGATTCCTTTCAATATGTACTGAGTGTCTTCAAAGGCCAGATGAATACAGGATGGCACCAAGGTAAAATGAAATGACAGAAATTTTCTTTCTCAATCCAAGAAAGCTGAGAATATGCAATATGGACACAACTGGCACATGTTTGGTTTCTTCTCCCCCCTGAGAAGACACAAGCATGGTGGCAAAAGCCAAGATCCAGGTTGGGCCATGTGAGAAAATTCATTTCAAAATTGCAAAGAATCCTTTTACCAGTGGGGTTCTGTTCAACAATTCCTATAATCTGCCAACACGCTGCATTAAAGTACTTGCTTAAAGGGAACAGCGAAAGGGGTGCAAGTTAATGACTTCTACTGTGCACTGAGCACTTACAAACCTCTCCATAAGGAAGCTGCTGAGCTGACTGATGTGTTCATTTGCATGCAGCCTGACCTCTGATGGGTAGCTCTTGCTGGCACCTGGCTCTGTCAGTACATTAATGGAATACAAGGAGTCTCTTAGCTTGTGCGCCAGCTGAGAAGTGGTGCTTTTAAAGGTAAATCCTATGGCAGTATGGTCTTCAGCCACTGGCTAGCTGATGGAACAGCACAGTGGACTGTTCTCTCTAGACTTTTATGTACTTCACCTATTTAACCGCAAGTGATTTTCTGTGCTTCCTGGCATTTCTATCCCTTTACTGATGAAGACGTGACTTTGGCTATTGATAAGGTGGTGAAGTCAAACTACAAAGGGTAGTAATGGCAGCAGCGAGACAACAGAAGGTTTTCTCTAGTTCTCATCCTTTAGTGGTCCTAGCAAAGAAAGAGAGCTGAAGAAGAAAACAGGGTTGCTTTTGTGTGAAAAGTGGATTCACATGTCTTCCCTCCCTTTGTGAGGGTCAGTATCCCTCAAATGTACCACTAACTTCAGTGGAACTACTCATATGCTCAACAGCAAACACATGTACTCAGCTAATTTCCAACATTCAGAAATAATATTCAACCTCAAAAATAAAATCAGAATGTCTTTACAACAGGCAAATATTAAAAAGTCTTTCCAAACCTTTTTCTTCCTCCAAATTACACATATTCATACAAAACAATTTTACTTGCATCCTCTGGATGGGAGCTCAATTTTCAGCCAAGTGATGCAACTCATGGTATACAGATCACAGACTGAACAACTTTTCAGTTGTGTACAAATTCCACCAAGGAACCAACTGAAATGACTGCTCTGCAGGTGGGCCTGAGAACAGCAGGGAGCTCGGTAGAACTTGTGAAACAAAGAAGATGTATCTGAGAAAGAGTGACATAACAAGCAAATATAGCTGGTAGCAGGGAGAAGATGTTTCTTGCCTGATTAAAAGAAAAGCCCATTTTGGTGACACACAGGCAATGCTTCTAACCAGACCTTCACATTCAATAGTGGTCCTGGTTTAGTTTTGAAGACCCTTTCAGGATGCGTGAATTTTCACATGATAATGATTCTCATCTGTGAGTTTAAGGTTTCAAAAATACTACCCAATATTGCATACTCTTGAAATGACTGAAAAAGTTAAAACAAACATTAAAAAAGTGATGTCAAAATTATAAAATATTGACATTTAATCAAGTCATAATGTTTTATATGAATGTTTTTTGCAAATAAAGGTACTTGTTATCGATAAAATTCAGAAATCAGTGAGTACATTACTTCAGTTATTAAAGGAAAACAGATCTGTAAAGAATTTTTCTGATGTTCATATATCATAGCATATTTTTATGCTGTATTATAACAACAGAAGAATAATGCCTTGCTAGAACATGTAATTTACAGATTTTAGAACACCTACAATGCATATTTTCTACAAAAATCAGTTTTATTTTGTAAGGGGTTTCTGTGTTAAATTTTCCACTTGATACAGTAGTTAAATACAGCACTGTCTTAATCATGGCAGGTTTCACACAAAATATTAGATTAATTTTACATTTTGAAAAAAAGATCCACCTTATAAAAAACTCAGTAATATTGGTAGCTATTAATTAATTTAGTTAATCACAGGGAAGTAATTTTTCCTTCACAGTACAAATTTGTTCTCAACAGGTCTTACTGAAGCAAATAGTGACAAGAAGAGTACTTATTACTGTGAATATTTTCAATTAAGACTCAATGTGATTTCACAGACTGAGCTAAAAATAGTTTTTGCTGGCACCAAATTCTACCTAGACAACGGCAAAACCGAAGTATTAGAGTATGACAGTTACAAAACTGGATAAAATCTGAATCTAACTTTTGGAGCAGAGTTTTAATTCATGTAAGATAGCATACACAGTTTAACATTTCATATCGTAATGAAAATGTCCTGACAGTAAAAAAATTCAATGTAATTCACACAAACATTTTCAAGCATAGGAAAAACTCCTAAAAATAGGTATAAAAAGTCAGAGCTTCTCCTGATGTTAAAGAAACTATGTTTTGATTACTTTACAATAAAAAATATGACTGTTAAGACAATATCTCACAAAGGTTCTGTTTATCTTATGCAAATACACAAAGAACCATACACAAACTATTTAGCTGGTGTGGAAAAATAAATTTTTTTGCCTTTGTTAAGGAATCATTCACCTTCTCCTAAACATGCTCCATTAAGAATGGTTTGAGAACAACCTGCATGTTTTCTTTCTTCTGTCAGATGTTCTCAATGACAGTTTTTTTGCTTCTTAATATATTCCCTGAGCAGGAAGAGAGAGTTCAATTGAACTTACATAGGCCTAATAGTGTTAGAGAAAATCCTATCACTGTTCAAGCAGTAATCAAAATGCAATAACAAAACCTGTACTGACATTTAAGAAAAATCTTGAAGCAATTCCTCAGTTGTAAGCTAACATATAGAACATCGTAGCAAAAATATACAGTTCATCAGTGTACTCCTTGAACTAGTTTCTCAAGCTTGCACTGAATTTAGATGCACTTGTGACGTCTTCAAAACCCTGACTATCCATTGCCAAAGGATTTGGTAATTGCTAAGTATAAGGATGTGTTTTACTTCATCAAATTGAAAAAAAAACCCGACAACTGGAGTTAACCAATAGCATAGTTAAGAAGCACAATGTACACCCAGAAAGACAGAAAGAATAATTTCACAAATTCTTTTTTGTTGTCTTGTTAAAGCATGGAACAGGTACTTCACAAATTTTAGACTTATATTCTGATTCTCCATTGACTTCTGCTGGTCTCAGGTAACTTCTCTTTCCTGTTTGTCTCTTATTTTCCCCTGTGCTTGTCTCACTTCTCTATACAGACTGCAAAGGTCAGATATGAATAAAAAATGGTTTAAACATGGATACAAGTGCCTAAAATACACAGGAATTTATCTTGTGATTCCAAAGAAATAAGCCTGAAAATTCCTGCTTATGGCTCTAGTGGTGCCTAACTTCCTCCAAATCAGCTTTTTTGTGCTAATTTTCCCCCTCATTTTGATTCTGTGCATGTTGAGAAGCTACTGGCTTCTGCCAACGTGGAGACAGCAGTAACCTATCCTAGACATCAACATTCAGAAAACACAGGTCCTGCACATTCTGCCTCAGGCACAAATCTGGTAAGCTTTACAAACTGCGGCTACAGGATTCTGCTGAAGGAACACTGCTCTCTTTAATTGCATCTCTGGAGAAGCAGAAACTGAGTGTCAGTTTTGTGTTGCAACCAAGAGGACGTATCCATGATGGAAGGAGGGTTCAGAGGCCCTCCCCCGCTGGAGAAGACTAAAATATTTCCCACTTTCTTGGAGAGTACCTGGCACATGTCATCTGACATGTACCTGACATGCACTATTTTGCAAACTGAATTTTTTTTAGCACCCAAAAAAAGAAAAAAGAAAGAACCAATAGGTCAAATAAAGCATTGATCAGAGAGCTGTGACTGCAGGCTGATGGTTAGGGCTATTTTTTTGTGAGTAGAGGGTTCAGCTTCCTGATCCAGTGGTCGCTTCTGTATTTTCTGTGAATCATCACTGGTACACTTAGCTAATTTTAAATTACTCTGTTGTTAATATAAATTCTCCTATTAAGTTTTGAGTTATAGTGTCATCACACTTCTTCCATGGAAGACAAAGTCGATGTAAATGGTCTGGAGATGCCTAGGAGGTCATCCTAGTCAGTATGAGGGACATTAGCACAAAGATTCCAGAAGTATGAAGAGCCTACACGACTGTATTCTCAGCATCCACATGATTTCACATGAGCTGTATATCCTGTGCAGTGTTTAAAAGTGGGAGTAGTGTAAAATTTACCTCCCCGTTTTATCCTATGGAGAGTACAGGTTATGCTTATTTAAACACTGGCATACAACAGCCAGCTGAAAATGGCAAAGTGAGAGTGCAGTAAATCTGAACTTTTATAATACTTCAGCATCCACCTAATTTGCATACCAGTTGAGGCCAGAGAGCTGTTCTGAATTAGTCTGCAAAGAATCCCTCTAATACCACCTTTACTTTTGGTGTTATTTTCATGATTTTTTACTTTCAGGTAATGATTTTATAAATTACCTTCTATCCTTACAAAAAGAATTTCATTTATCAAAAGGGTATCAATAGTATTGCTGATTGCACAGGTGGTGTTAAAGACATAAACTCAATACTGAGGTATGACTTGCTAAAGGACCTTTGATATTGCATTCCATTTAAGTACAAGGAAGGAAATCCTGTCTTCATTATGAAATTTTAGATCAAAAAAAGATGCAGCCCTGATCAATATGTAAATACAAATGTCATATTTATTTATTTTTGGTGCCAAAACCATGCTTCTGATAACTGTACAAGAACAAAGTACAACAGCCTGGCTCCTGCTGGCCTTTGGAGAGCTGAAGTAAATCTCCCTTCACGGCACCTTGTTATTTAGTGAAGGTGGTTCACAGAGCAATGTGCAGGTGAGTATTATCCTTCTCAAGCAATACAAACAGTAGTCATTGAGGTGGCTATGTAAAAAAATGACATAACTAGAAAAATTATTTCAACTGGAAAAAAAACCCCTGAATTTTCCTCCCTAAAATATGAACTACATATAGCTACAAAGAACTGTAACTACAGGTAAGTATCTTAGACATTTCAGGCAAACTGAAAACTGAATAATTGTCAGAGTAAAAGTATGAAATTGCCACATAAACCTCTTCTTTTCGCTCCTAAGTTTCAGTAGGATGAAGCCAGAGCCCTCTTTCATGGAATATTCACATATATTATATCACACGTTAACTAAGGGATTATAAAATCCCCAGCAGGGTTTTTAAACTCAAAATGTCTTAGGGAAAGCCAAAATTATTCTGTTGAATAGCTCTCTAAAAAAGAAATGCTCACCAGACTGAATTAATTCAGGAAGGACTGTGATGGGTTTTCCCTACGTAACAACACAAAGAACAAATCTTGTTTGCTGTGAAAACAGAAATAAAAGAGCTTTTAAGTTTTTTGATGAAATGTATACTTTTGTTTAGGAGCGATGTTATGAGAATTCTTGTGCTCTGAATAAGATAGCTTAGCAGTATTCTTACCAATAAAGATCACCCTACATTTCTCTCTCTATTTTTACCACTAATTATGGAAAGAAAAAAATCTTGTGGAAGGTCAAGCTAAATGTTCTGATCTCACTTATAGCTTTCTCTTTTTTTTCCCTTATTAATGAGATCAAGTGGTAATATACTTCAGTTGCTTTTTAAGGACAGAGTTGGCAACACAGAAATAATTTTTGAAAATGTAAGTAGAGGTTTTTAATCATATAAATGCCTACAACCAGGGGATTTAGTTTTACTTCTGCCACAGCTGGAAACCTCACAGGTATATATCTCACTGAGTTGGTGATTCCATATTACAACTGCAGAGAATTTCAATGAGTAATTTGTGACTTGGGCAGTATTGCTCAGTTGGTGTACATGATCTGCACATTTTGTCCCAAAATTAGGCTTTTTATTCTTACTTCCTAGTCTCATTACAGGACTTCCTTCTCATCTGCATGGAATTTCTGCCTATATATGGCACAAGGTGTCTCCCATGCTTTGTGTGTGAGAAGTGTCTTCCAGAGGACTTCTCTAAGATCATACCTAGCACTGCCTGGAGTTCAGTTCTGACACATCAGCTGTGTATTTCTTTTTACTGCATCAATCTCTCAAGAAGCTTTATGAAAATACAAGGACTCAAACGTATACCTACCTCCTCTATTGAAAATCTGTTGAGGAGAGTTGCATAAACTTTGTACTGCCTTATCTTCTTTCCTAGTCTTTTCCTACATGTGGAGGAAAGCAATTTAAAAACAAAAATCTGCCACCTTAGTATAATATATATAAAGCCTGCATAGTCAGCCTTTTTAATTTGCAATTAGAGTCTATTTATTTAGTAGCATACTCTCCAGAGTTTACTTAGTAAAAGCTGATTAATGCTCTTGGTAATGTCTTTATTATAATGGTACTTTCTCTTTGGTAAAGGATTCAGGTCACAATTCTCAACTAATCAGTAAAACAAATTGGCCTTAATCTCTTGTCAACTGCTAATCCTATATTTCTATCAATGTAATATGGGTTTATTTTGAAACTAAATCAGATTACACACCAAGAATACTGAAACAAATGTAATACTACATATTAAAGCAATTTCTTAACATTAGCAATCTGTCTCTGAAATAGGAGAGGAAATAAAACCCCAAACAAACGGCTTGCTTTAAATCACCTGAATTATATATGTGATTTAAAAAAACGTAAAATACATGGCCAGATTAAAAATAATGAATGATAGTTTTGGATGCCTTTTTGGCCATATGAATTAGTTCTAGGGATAGAATATAACAATGTATATTATGAAAACAAATACATTTTTAGTTCAGTAAGTTGTCTGCTTACCATATTCTATATCATTTTAGACAATGAAAGGCAATCAATGCGGTTTCTTCTTGTAATTAATCATCTTCTTTTTAATAGGAAACATATGTACTCTATGTGTGGTAGAAGACTGTTGGTTTTTTGTATAAATCCAAACTCTGAATTGAGAAATGTGAAAATCCGTACAAGACCAAGACCAATGTTCCCAACAGATTCCCTACAATTGTTCCAGTGATTGGGGAAATTGCTTTACAGGCTACATGGTTGGTTCATGACAGACATAACTGAGCCTATTCTACTTATGAATACAGCACTTTAGACCATAGGTTCAACACCCTACAAACCATATAGAACCCAAAATTTGGCTTTTAACATGCAGAGAAAATAAAATCCCACTCAAGCATTTTGCTCTGAGAGACCTTCTTCTCTTACATTTCTTCTAAGAAAAGATGTAGCCATAAAATAAAAAAATTTCAAAATACTTTGACCTCGTTTCATTGGGGTTACCCTTTGGACCTCTCCAGAATTTGTTGAAATGCAAGTGCCTCTTTTTGATGAATGTTATTTAATTCTCTCAAGGGCAATCATCATCCTATTTGCACTGAATCAACTGATTTTTGCACTTTTTCTGCAGAGAAATATAACTTCAAGAATATACTGCCATAGTTTAACCCCACCAAAATTATAAAGGATATTAAGAGAGCTCAGAACACTGTGGCACACTGTCCCAAAACTCTGCTTCTACAGCCCTATAATTTTATGCCACATATGGTGTCCTGCCGAAGTTTTTTGTCTTGCTAAAGAAGGGACAATCTGTATCTTGGTCGCTAAAAATATAAAAGCTTTTTGCTTCTAATGAGATTTTCATAGGTTTTGATACTTGTCTATGTCTTGGTTGACCTTGCATAGTTTTCCAATAGTTTTCCAATGCTTTCCTCTAACTTCTGTCTTGTGAGAATTCCGCTATTAGAGAGAGTAATTAGCTTAGATGGAGCAACACGTCGCTACAGAG
>Ga0181612_141111_pt1 | contig 11369 bp, 6 predicted proteins | sample HoacroProtozoa21_FD_119630 | JGI IMG/M metagenome (GOLD analysis project Ga0181612, IMG submission 119630) | Hoatzin crop microbial communities from Cojedes, Venezuel. Combined Assembly of Gp0051906, Gp0051904, Gp0051908
GAAAAGAACGTCTTGGAATATGGTAACATTTTTTTCTGAAATCAGTTTTGACATTTGAGGATGCTGTGGAAATCTTGCAAGAAAAATGCAGTGAATGTGTGGTTTAGAATGTATTAAGTGGTTACTAAATATGTATAGATTGGAGAACAGTGATTCCTCTATCTAAGGGTTTTTTTTTGTGCCTTGTCTTTCCTTTATCCCCTAATTAAACATTTACAGATATTTCCAAGGCCGCTGTTCTCTAGGCAATCACTATAATTACTACCACACTGGTAGAATTGTATAACTTTGGTCCAAAAAAAGAAGGGTGCAATTTAAAAGTAAAAGGATATTATTGCAGTGAGCTGTAAAAACTAAGAATGCTAATTAATAGATTATAGTTAGCTAAGAGTGTGTCCTAATTAAACTCTGAATTCATTATGTCTTCTATAGCCTGTTGGAGTTGGTCATTTTAGCCTTTATAAGGAAGATCAGTTTAATAGGATTTACTGTAATTAAACAGACTTCTCTGTTTAGACACTGAACAAGGGATTTCTCGGATCTTTTGGGGGACCAGAAAAATCTCTTCATTACCCCTCCAGCCTCCCTGTAAAATGAGTTCCAGTATAATTGCAGGAGCTGGTGTTTTAGACCTCAATAAGAGTATTTCAGCACATCACTTTTAATAAAGAGTTTTCACATGGGCAGAATTAAGTTTAGGTAAGGCCAACTGCATTGTTAAAAACTGACTCTAGTCAGGGAGCCAAAGATGCTGGCTGACTTGTGCCGTTATCTGATGGTCATCTCAATCTCTTTGCTGTGGTCTTGGCTCTTTATTCCTTTATGGACACTTGATTGTTCCTGATTGTATTTTTTTTTTAATTGCTGTTCATGTCACCTCAACTTTGAATGATTGGATTGCCTCTTGGTTTTGGAAGTTGTTAAAAATACGTGAAAATGTGAAGTCTGGTTGATTGCTACCTCAGCCTTCTGTGAAAAATGCACTGGTGTCTTTGGGTTTTCTTCCCCACTTCATGGGAACACGTGCAAATAAATCACAATTACGGATGCATCGTTTACTGAATTCCAAGAAATTTTCTGAATTTGATAAAGATCAGAGAATGAATAGGGAGACTAAAGAGCGTGCTGCTTGTCCTGAGGCCGTCACATCTCTCTCGTTTGGTGGTTGTCGTAGGGCAACAGATAGCGGGGATATCTTGGGTATAGTACTGAGCATGTCATGCACGTGCACCTAGATAGCTCTCACTTGGGTGGAGAGTGCTGTAGTCTTGCTCAGTTGTGATGTTTTCACCAGTTGTGGTGCAGCACAGCTGTGTTCATCAGCCACTCTCAGCAAATACTGCAGCTACGGAGTGTGGCATATGCTGAACTTTATTGTAGTCATCCTTTGTTACTGATCTTGAAGAGCTAGAAAATCCTTTCTTTTCATAAATGGCAAATGTCATTGTCATCTCATTTTGAAGAGCTCCAAACTCAACATGGAAACTATTCCTGAGTTAACATAAGTTCTGGGAAAAATATGATAGTTTTCGGTGCAATGTGGATTAGTTAACCAATTACACTTTGCAAGAAGCCAAAAGGGGAGTGCAAATGATTTTGCAAAGGTGAACAAACCCATGCATATGCAGGGAGGAACCGATGGAACCAATAAACAGGAGCTTGTTTTTGACATGGTATCAGCATGTTTTAGTAGGAACTGTATTTTTCTGAGTTGAAAAATAATGTTTTTTTTTTTAGTGTGTGTGGTTTAAAGGTTTCCCTGGAAACCCCTTCATCAGAAGCCAGAAGAGGGAAGGAAAGACAGGGAGTATTTTTTTGCACTTCAATAGAAGTAATTTCCCTAAAAACTGGACCATGGTGGACTATGTGGAACTTAAGAACAATTGAGCTCCTCTCAGTTGAAACTTGCTTATAACAAGGTGATAAGTAGTGCAATGCAAATTTGATGTCTAATGCCCTGCGATGAAATTTCCTACATTCGCCTGATCTACCTTTAAGGTCTGATTTATGTTTCAGCTGCAATAATGTGGTACTGCTGACAACATCTTTTTACTTTGATGTATTTCTGTGGCATTTTTGTGGTTAGAGGTCTTGGATGTCAGTGAGAGAGTTTAGCCAAGAAAATGTTTCTGAAAGGAATTTCACCTTGCTTGGGGTAGGCACTTGAAGAACATTCGACTTTATGGTGATGGAGAAGTGAAATGGGTGTACTTCAGCATTTCGTCAGCATTCTTCTCCAGTGTAGGAAGTAAACTCCATTTCATAGTCGTGTGGAAGGAGCATCTCACTTTTTTAAAATATAGTTGGCCATATGTTAGTGTCTTAAACGCGCTGGGTGCTGCTGTTGTGAGACTGGCTGAGCTTCTAACGAGTCCATTCTTCCTCTGAAAATTAATTCTGATTAATTCACACTTCAACATTTATTTAATTTTGGTGTTTTTTATATTAAAAAAAAAGTTTTGATTTGTCTTTGTACTGTGTCATTCTAATACTAGTACCATTCCTGTGCTGGTTATTAGTTGATAGAAAGCCAAACTTTATCCCATTATGAATGTTTAATTGCGCAATATGTGGTTCCATAGTCATTGCTGAAAGGCATTATCTGTATCCCACAGCATTACACTTAAGTAATTATTTCAATTGCAGATGTTTGTTGGCTTGCTAGAATGTTGCCAGCTTTAAGGTTCCCTCTGTCCTTCACCAGTTGCAGCACAAAGTTTGAACTTAATTCTCTTTTAGGATAACTCAAAACTATCTCCTCAAAAATGCTTGATATCTGAGACATCAAGCTGCAGCACTTTGTAGTGACTTCAGAAATGGTCATGTCACCCAAAAGACAAGCCTTCTGTCTTCTGTCTTTTTGTAATTCTATAAGGAAACAATATTGGGCTTTTTGTGCTTATTTAGGCTCCCCAATGCTCCTTTTCTCCCTTGTTTCCTATGGAGGTAGAATCTAATATCTTGAGTTGCTTTGAGCTGTAGCATAGGCTGAACGGCTGGTCTCTATTTGATGCATTAAACATACAAGGGGAATACTACCAACTGGAAAGCAGCTTGTAATAAAACGGGTGGCATCAGTGGTACTGTTGAACTTAGTAGTTTAACTGTGCTTTTTGCTATTAAACTGGGGGAGGGGTTACTTTAAATTCTGCAGAACTTTAAACAGCAGACTCTTTCTGCTGTAATTCTTTGTCCAGTATGTATTGAGACTGTTCAGACATTACACTCCTAACTATGACTGCAGTGTGTTATTCCATCATTCAGTGTGTATAATCCTGAAAAGACTTGTATGTGTTACTGTATTTCTCTAGAAGCCATTGTCTCTTGCAGCATTATCCTAATTCTGGTGTCCGAGTTACTTTTTCCCGTAAGTATTCTTACTTTTCAAAATATAAACAAGGTGGCTTGAAACTGTGTGAGGCTCTGGTTTGGAACAGGCTTCCTTTTAGTCACTCAGTGAACAGTTGAACAATAATAGGTGATAGCAATAGCACAGAGCTGCTCCTACATTATAGTTCATTTTAACAGCAGTCTTGTACTGATATTATAGCTTTCTAATACCAAATTCAGTGTTCTCATATGTCTGTCTTACTCTGCGTGGTATTGATTGAAGTAGAAAGGAGAGGAGCACTTTTGATGGAACTGCCAGTGGATGGAAAAAGGATTGAAGTTGTACTAATAATACGTATGCCAGTCTTTGTGTATGCCTCCAAGGCAAAAAACTGAAATAGAGCTCTTTTTTTTTTTTTTAAAAACTGTTTTCATTTGGTGGTATTAGAAAGCCTCACAGACTTGAAGATGATACAACAGAGTGGGCTGCCATCACTAAACTGTTAGTTGGAAAGAGGGTTGTTTTTTTCAGCGAAGTAGGGACCTAAGATCCTGTTGACAGTCTGTATAACACTGAAGGCAGAGAAACTTTTGTGTTTAGCATAAATATATATGTATGTATATTCTGAGATAAGAGCTAGAGACCAAAATAGTTTAGCGGAGACATTTCTGTACTCTGAAAGTGATTGCGGTGTTGGATAACTTATCAAAAACAGTCATGCCAGCTATATGAATTAGTAATTGAAGAAAGAAACATTTGGAAATGCCACTTTAGCCGCCGCTGGCAGGAGGGGAAAAAGAGAAGAAACTTGGTAGCGCTCTAGATAGTCCACTATACAATTCCTTTGAATTTATTTTTGTATAGGCACGTGTGTTTAGTGAACACAATAAAATACCAGCGTTTCTGGCAATAGTGATTTGTGGTGATTTGAGCTCCTCGACAGAAATCAGATTACATGGCTTGTCAGCAGGTAAGCATAGCTATTTGGGATTACGCTGGTGTTTCTTGCCTGTGTGGATAATGCTTTGTAGCTTTTGTGTGCATTTTTTGGCATAATCTGATGAACAGAGGGAAAAATGACTGCATCCACTAAATGTAGCAGATCATAATTGTATCTCTATTTTTTATCTGAAGATAACAATTGCTAGACCTGGAAAAGAAAGTCTTTTCAGCTAAACTTAGTTTTGTAACCCGTAAGGTCTAGACAACTATATTTTAATGTGGGATTTTCAGATTTATATTGGGTCCTCTTGGAAAGACCAGAGTCACCTTTTGTAGCTGAAAAAATTCAAGCACAAAGTCCGTTTCCTTCTGTGTTGATACCAGTTGTTATAGCTATGTGATTTACTTAGTGCTTGCAGTAATAGTGCCTGGACTGGGAAGCAGAAACTGTGTTTTTGGTTATATTGGCAGCCTTGAGAAGCAGCTAGCAACGATCAGTTTTTGTAAAGTTCTGTTCTAACCTAAAGGTAGTAGTGAATTGTAAAAAACCCCACTTGATTTAGTAATCGTTCATTTTACTGTTGTAACTCAGTCATGCCCTGTTGTATTGTGTTTCCTGCAGTCACTTTTGCTTCCAAAGAATATTAAATAGTATGTTTTCCTTTATTTATCCTGAGGGAACTATACTTTTTTTTTTCTATTTATGGCCTTGAACTAAACACCAAAAACTTTTGTACTGATTGGGAGAAATTGGGGCATACCAATATATATCATATTTTGCCATTGCAGAGTCAATTTTTACATTTAAACCGTAAAGAAAAGAAAGATTCCATCAAAGGATTCATTATTAACATCTAGATCAGTATTTGAAGAGACCTCATGATAATGTGAATTTTTGTCAATTGACCTTCATTAAGAAAGTCTTCTTGTAGGTTCATCCTAGGAAGAGACTGGATTATTTAAAAAAATAAACCCCCAAAAACCCCCAAAACAGCACACCGACTCCTTCCCTGGCCCCCCAAAAAACCCAACGAAAACAAACAAAAAAAATAACCCCCAAAAGCTTGAAATAGTCGTCTTATTGCATGTGTGCTCATTGAAACGAGCACGGTCAGATGCCAAAATACTGGCAGAGAACACCACGAAGAGTGCTTCCAGTGATGACTGCATTAGAAACCAGAGGAGTTAAACTTGCGTAGAACAGTTACAGGAATAAATACCATGTGACTGGCTTCTTCAGTTTAATTTTAGCTACTTCGTTTGTAAACTGGAATGCTAAGTAATGCACTGTCATCAGTAAATGTAAGATTTTGATGGCTGTTGCATTTAAAGTGTTTATTCAGTTATGTACACGTTTTTAATTTTATTTATGTACTACTACTTTTTCCTCCTGTGATTTAAATGACTGAAGTGTGTCCTTTTGCCCACAAAGGGGTCCAGGATCCCCTTGAAACAGAAATAAAAATGATTTAGTCCTCGCTGCTCTATGCGGCCTGTGGTTCCTGTATGGATTACTTTTAAAATGTAAAGATTGTTGTCTTTATTTTGGAAGATAAATACTATAAGCCAGCAAGAGCGAGCAGGTGTTTGAGGCAGCTAAATTCTTTCAGAATTTGAATCCACAACATCAAGAGGAATTTAAAGGCAGTACGTAGTTTCCTAACAATCTTGGGCAGTTCACTGCAAGCACACAAAATAAGACCAGGCAATAGGGGTGATGGCTTTTCTAATCTCATGCGTAACACAGTGAAAATACACATTTTATTGAGGGAGGGAGAAAGGGATGGAGATGAGCTGTCGAATAAAAAGATGTTTTTCAGTGCTCTGCAAATGTCACAGAGAGGTGGAGAATAAATTCTACTTTTTGAAAAGGTGCTTTGTTGAATGCCTGTTGCTGTGTGATGTATCTGCGCTGTTATCAGGTTCTGTAGTGTGTTGCTATGCAGTTCTGCTTCTACAGAAGCTTTCCTGCTTCTTCCCCTCTTTTGCCTCCCCCTTCACATCCGTGCTCCGGTGGACTGGGGAGAGAAACGGTGGACAGCCTAGGTTGGGAAAAGCAAGCAAGTGAGAAATGGTAGTCTGGAATTAACTAAGCCTCGCTGGTATCTGTATCGGAGCGAAGTCTGGTTGCGCTTTTTTCCCTGGCCAATGCATACTACATCATCATGATGTTCTCACCAGCAGCACTGTCAATGAGTAGGCACTCCACTAAATACTCCTTTGCCAGCTAAGCGTTTCACAGATGCAGGCCTACTACATGAGAAAGCAGGCTTGACGTGACGTTTAGGGATTTTTGATCCTTCTTGTCAGATGATCAGGTGGTAGCTACCTTGGGCTGTTAAATTTTGAGAACGGACGGTCTTCTAATTATATGTTGGTGTGGATTCCAAAGAATAGAGGACCATGCATTTCTTCTGATAGTTTTTGTCGCTTGTTTCTGAGATTAAAATAAGTCAGCACATGAGCTACCACCATTCAGAGATGAAAATCTTTTTTTCTTCGGGTACTTTGTACAGGATCTGGGTCTTCCATAGTAGCTGATTGCTCTTGACATTAAAGAAATATATATGCAATGCCTATCTGTTTTAATGCAGGGTAATGAGGCTTACACACCTTTTTCCTTTACAGGAGTCATGAAATTGTCGGAGTAGTGGTCTGGTTTTTAGTGGAATCATGTCTCAAATGACAAATATGTACTTTTGACTGAGGGGAGGGAAAAGCTATACAAACATACATTTGTGTTGTAGTATGTTGTCTTTGAGGACCTGTAAGTGCAAGAATGCTCATCTCAGGCTTCACCTATTTGAGTGAACTCACTGACTTCAGTTCTTTTGGACCAGAAAGAAGTCCTGCCACTGAAGACGGTGGTGTGTCCTATAGCAGACCTCCTGTCTTCCTGTCAGAAAACAAACGGGTTTTTTTACTATTGGCATAATTGCTTAGACTTTCCACATTATAAGTGGATATCAGTTCTCAGATGAACAGAAACAAACCGTGAAGCAACAGAAGTAACTTGAGATAACTAGAGCTTTCTTCATTAGGGAGGCAAGGTACCCACACAGCCTGTTCCGGCATCTGGTCTCACAGCTGTAAGCCTCCACAAGGCTTATTCTTATGGCTGTGTCTCTTTTGAGAGGTGGAAACATGTAATACTACACGTTTGATTTGCTAAAGGATTCAGGGCATCATACTAAAGCTTTTAAGCTCTGACTAGAAATGTTATAAATGTCAAAAGCAACACAGCTGTGAAACATAAACCTGCTTGGAAAGTAAAGGTTTACTGTAGAATATGCTAATCCTCTGTAGTCAGTTCATGCCTTGGATCTGATCTAAAGAAGCAGTAGATTGATTGATGAGAAAGACATTGTCTTTAAGAGTGGTCATTCTTCTGCAACCTAGGCAAGATCCTTTCAGTGGAGCAAGCTACTATGATTGGAGGTTTCTATGTGGTGTGTTACCAGTGTGCTACAAAATGGAATTAGATTTTCTGCTTTTTAGGAACTGAAAGGTGCAGCTCATGCACACAAATTGAAAGCAGCTGAGAATTTTTTCTCTTCCACATGAGAAAAAGGTGGTCTTACTTGCATTGGAGACTTAAAAAGAGTGAAGGAGCATGTAGGGTAAGATTTGCTCCTCTCTTTTTAGGTTAGGGTTTGTTTCATGGAAGTTTTATGGGACATAGTTGTTTATCTGATCTGAAGAGGTCCCTCAGTTCACAGTAAGACTTAAATATTGGTTTGTATTTTGCATCAACTGAAAATGTGCATATGGAGTTCCTGAAAGTGTTTTTTGGCTTCTGTGGCAAGATGTTTCCATATTTCTTTGCTGGATGAAAGAAGTACATCTATGGAGAGGATGCTAAAAGCTTTAGGCTGAGGATTAGTGCTACTAGGGGAAATGATGAATCCCAGGATAATCCTAGAAAAAGTAAATGGGCAGAAAGAACAGGCATAGTTAAGGCTTTTCATTAGGTTGTTAGGAAGTGCCGTGCCCTGTGCTGGAGACTTATTTTCCTCCCTACTTCCCTTAGTTGGATGAATATGGAGAATTGGATTGTGCAATAATTCGTCATTCATCTGTTTGGTTTAGGAGTATAAATGACAGTGTTGTGTTTACTAGGTAGAGCATAGTTAAACACCAAAATTTCAGTGTTTTTCTGATTATGCTGCTCAGTAATCCTCATGAGGAAGGAGAGAAGAACTTTGGGAGAGGACAGAGGTAAAAATCTAGATAATTCTTTGATCTGACCAAGTATGGCAATCTTTCTGTGTTTTATATTAGCATAATAAATATAGAACCAATATATATACTTTTCTGAAACCTTCCTTTTGTGTGTGCATCTGTTAATTTTAGCAGATGTAGTTGCTTGTGGAGATTAACAGTTTATCCAGAGTGACTGTACAAAAGGCCTACAACCATAGATGTGCTTTTTTTGAAGGTAGAGGAATTTCCCAGTCTACATCAGCCTGTATATCAGCTGAATAAAGCCAAATTATTCTGTCTATGGAAGCTTTGATTTGGAGGACAAGTTTTAAGGCTTTCTCCTTCAGACAGTGTCTGATGGGTCAGGTTTGGCCATATGGTTGTGAGCCTGTTAATGTGTAACTATTTTAATAGATCTGTGAGCCTCGTTACTCAAAGGAGGGACCTTTCTAAGGAAGCATAGGTATACTTTCATATGAGAAGGTAAATAACGTGCTATATATGTGCAATCAACAGCATTTTTTTATGGGTGAAGAAAAATCAAAAACTCGGCCATTTTCTGATCCTTTTTACAGGGGGTGTTTGGACCTCCTGATCCACTTTACCGTGTCTGGGAGGTTCTAAAGAATGGAATTATCTGCAGTAATTTGTCTTTGGGGGGGTAGGAATGGAACCCAAAAAAGCACCTTGCAATAAAATGAAACTTTTCCAAACTTTTCTTAACACTGGGTTAATTTTTGATTTGAACTAGCCGATGGTTTTGATAGTACGAAAAGTTTTATGCCTTGGCCGTGATTCATGAGCAGCTCTATGCACATATTTGACCAAACAATTGAAGTGTGGGTACTACTGTGTGTGCTCAGGTTATGATTTGTAATACTTTTTGCAGTTCTGTAACATGCTAGTGAGATCCTACTAGTAGTTCCACTATTAATCCTTTATAAGCCATTGTAGTTGGAAATGCTGTACTTTCGAATTACTATTATAAAATACATCTTTTTTTGAGCTTTTTTGTTTAAAGTCACTAAATAGGTGTACAATTTGACTTTAAAATTGGGCTTTGCACTTAACATGTAGCAGTTTAACAAATTTGGTTATACTGCTGTTGGGTTCTCTCTCCCTCATCCTCTTAGAAATAAGATTCAAAATCCAATGTTTGCCATTTAAAGAAGGTTCCAAGTTATAATTTCTATCCAGGAAAAACTTTTACTTTATTTTGCTGAAGCTGGGAAGGCGTTCAAGACCAGCCTTCTAAAACTGCATGCTGTGTTTTCTCAAAGCAGAATCAATTCAGTGTGTACTTATTCAGAAATTATTCCTCTCTTTCTGTCCATTTGGCTGAATCAGCTCAAATCAGTATGCCTGTAAGAGGTCTGAGGTTTGTCTCTTTCAACTGTGTGAGAATTGTCATTTGTTCATATTTAGTGTCACTTTTTTGTTAATTAACTGTTTATAGTGTTTCATGTCAGACTTCTTTAATCTGAATGACTGGGAACTTGTAAAAGAAATCATTAATTCAGCTTCTTATACTTAATACAGTTGTTAATGTTTCTTTGAACTGCTGAATGCTAGACAGTCTTTGAAGACTGATCTGGAAAAAGTACATCTGTACCTCACAGGCTGAACTCGTTAGCAGGTTATTTGGTGCAGCAAGACCTGAGTGTAGATAGACAGTAGTTGATGGTGGGACCCCTTCATATATGCTGTGTATTGGCTGTTTAACTCTTGATGAGATTTCTTCTGGTCTATTGAACCAAACATTCCCCTGCACGTGTGGTTTGATGCTATCCGAAGGAGTAATACTCGATTCACTTCTTTATTTCTCCATTAGGGACGGGGGTGTGTCTGGTGTGCGCCTGGAGCAGAGCTCCTGTTTTAGTTTCCTCTGATTTCTATCTAGTTCCCACACACCAAAGCTGTTTTGTGAAACCGACCAACGCATGACAAGCAGAAACTATCTGAGGAGCTTGCAAACAGCGCTGCTGCTGCAAAATAAAAGGCTCTTTGGTATGTAGTCACGTTTGTACAGCTTCTAATGCTTAAGCCTCTGAAGGAGTTTAAATACTGATGAATTAAACATTTCAGCACTCAGGAAGGTAAGTGTTATTTCCATCTGTGAATGCATATGGTAAAATGTATCCAAACTGGTAAATTAGGTTAGAGATAATGTGATTATTCAAAATCATGCAGTTAGTGGTTGCTGCAGTTTGAGATATTGGAGAATTTTTGTCCTCTTGTTAACCATTAGAAAGCAGAGTCACCTGCTACTTGAGAAAGTAATTGGATATGTTAAGTGCTGTGAGCTCTCCAGACATGTATTCATAATAGCTCTGTAATATGCTTAGGTTAGACTTGAAGCAAGATATCTTTTATTTTTGCCACTTTTTTTTTGAAGGGTGGTGAGCTTCAGCTGCGCTGCACAGTGGGTGTGTATTTCTCTGTGATTACACAACTCTGTCAGTTAATTTTGTTAACTATCTGTGAGTGAAGGAAGGTACTATAATTTTAGTAGTACACCAATCACAAGATGGGTCAGTATGCCGTATAGGCTTGTGTATAAAACTGAACTGATGAGATGAAGTTTTGGTGTGGAGCACTTCAATTTTCTGGATTTCTAACCTGCTCAATTAGAATTTCATGAATAGCAGACTGTACTACAAAAATGCAGAAGTAATATTTTTTTTCCATGAAAATGGGTCACTAACTCAGTATTTCTATATTGGCACTGCTTTTTCATTTTAGGACGGAATATACTGTATTTTTTCATAGACTCATACAATGGTTTGAGTTGGAGAGGACCTTAAAGATCATCTGGTTCCAGCCCCCTGCCATGAGCAGGGACATCTTCCACCAGCCCAGGGTGCTCAGAGCTCCATCCAACCTGGCCTTGAAC
>Ga0181612_146303_pt1 | contig 11369 bp, 13 predicted proteins | sample HoacroProtozoa21_FD_119630 | JGI IMG/M metagenome (GOLD analysis project Ga0181612, IMG submission 119630) | Hoatzin crop microbial communities from Cojedes, Venezuel. Combined Assembly of Gp0051906, Gp0051904, Gp0051908
CTTGAAGCTAAAAGAAGTCAGCACCCTTTTGCCAGTGCAGCCCCTCCGGCCAGGAGGATCTGGGTTTTTAAAATGGAGTAAGCGCTTGCCTGGGATGTGCGCTAGCGGAGAGGATGCCTTCCCTCCCTCCCTGCCACCGCACAGACCATAAATTCAACTGTGGAAACTCCTGCAAAGCTGTGTAGTTCACGCTCTGTTGATTTTCTCATTGACTTTCTATTTATAGAAAGCCTCAGGCCCTAGCTGTCAAGAAAGCAAATGGGAGAAGCAGCTGTCCCTTCTGGGAGTAGCTTGCACACACGGAAATGGTACTGCGCCTCATTTGTATTCATACCTCTGCCTTCTACATGGACACACTTTAACCCAGACCACTATGGAAACATTAAATTCTTCCACAACTTGGTCAGGCAGATGATTTTTTTTTTTTTCAATTTAAATAAAAACAAGGTTCAGGGAGCAAAAAGGCCCTTCTGTCAGTGGCACAAAAGGCAAGGAAACGCCAGGAAGCTCACCTCCATCATTAACACTGGGACATAAAACTCCTGGGAATTCTCTTGAAGTGTTGCCAAAACAATCTGAGAGAGAGATTACAGCTTGGAACAGTGAAAGGTCGCTTTTCTGACATTTTATCTAAAGCATGTCAATGGGTTTAAGTACAGGGTGCAGACCTAGAAAGTCTGCACATTACTATAAACAGATCTGAAGGGAATTTTTAGGTGTGTAAATGCATCTAATCCATGCTACATTCATAAAGGATTAGATATGGGGAATGGAAAAGCACAAGGACAAAAGCAAATGCTCAGTCTCCTGCAGAAGAGATTAAAATGGGTTTCTAGCATGCAGACTATTAGCTGTGCCAGACAGCAATATTTTTCCCCAGCGCTAGAGGTTACACTCTGCTCTTCTGCATTTTTTTCTGTTTGGTAAATTCAGCCCAAATTGAGCCAGACTGAAACCACAGTGAACTAGAACTTCATGTAAGTGACAGCCAACCCATTTCAAGCCCATCTTACAGTGGAATGAAGCCCAGGAAAGCTGCAGCTCTTGCTCAGGCTTCCAGTTTAACTCGGATGTTTTTGTTAAAAGCCATCTTGGCAGAGCACTCCAAAAACATCTTCATGGGAAATGACCGTGAGGTCACAGGACAGACTGCCCACATGCTGCCATTCTAGGTTACTCTGGGTAAGCAACAACAGCTACGATGGTTTCTCTTCCACTGCTTCAGAACTTCACTCTTCCCCAAACCATCTCTGAGCTTCAGTTCTGGCCACGAGAGACAACCTCAGGCAAGCTAAGTAGAGCTGATGAGGATCCTCACATCTCCAAACTCCACCACGTCCACGATGGATACCTCCCTGCGCGCCCTGTCCATTTCCTCCAGCACTTCTCCAGGTTTCAGGAATGGAAGCAGGAGCAGCAATGCAGATTCCTCGCTGCCCTTCCTAGTACTACCTGTGCTTCACGGGTGATTTGATTAGGTTTCATCCCATAGACGTTAGGACTAGAATCGCAAGCCACAAGGCTTCAGTCAGCTGGAGGCAGCAGGACAGACCCTGTGCAACAAAGCAACACTTCACCACAGACCAAGCCTGCCATGCTGCTCCCTCTGCATCCATCTCTGTCTTCCAGACACTCGTTGAGGTTTTGTTCCAAGACATGTCTACAGAAGTATAACGCATACGGACAGAAACACTACAAATGGCTGATGGAGGAACACACTAATTAAGAAAATATACATACAAAGCTGAGGTGAATTAAGTGACAGGCATGTTGCAATTAAACCTCCACTTTGAGGATTAGCTCCAAGTCACATCAGGGCACTACGCAAAACTGCTGATGACAAAAGGCCAACAAAATGCTCCCATCCAGCTCTGTGCTCCAGCATTCACAACCAGCAGTTTTCACCAGTGTGAAATGTGTGATAGTCCCCAGAATGAGTCGATAGAATTTATTTATTAAACAGAGACCTTAGGCATATCACATTTCAACAGCTGTTGTGACAAGCCTATCTACAAAAGTGACGGAAGCTTAAATGTCTCGAGACACAGTTGTTTCAAGTCTGCTTCAAGGACTTCTGAAGAGCCCTATGCTCACGACATCTGCTGCTTACCAGCTCTGTAAGGCGCTACTAAGATCAGAAACAGAACCGTTGAGAGATACCTTGCTTCTCCCTTTTCTTGGCTCTTCCTGCCTTTCATCTTCTCAACTTGTACATCATCTCAAACTCTTCCTACCTGTGTTGTTATCTTGACATTATGCTTTGGGTGGAGAGAGGAGAAAAAAAAGCAGTTGCAAGTAGTGAACCAAGCGGGAAGTCCAGACATTCACCTTAACTAGGGTCACAGAGGAAGCTCCCTAAATCCTCAGGTTAATCCCTTTTGTAGCTTCCTGATAGCTCCGCACATCCAAGGTGGACAACATTGTAGCTTGCAAACTGATTAACATTCAAGCATGAGTTCACAGAGGTGCTGCTCACATCAGGTAGGTTATTTCCCACATCAGCCATCTTCGGCACGCAGCGTCCCGACTCAAAAAGTTCAGTCATACAGGAGTTTAAAGACCGACAGTTCAAGAGTTACCTGTCCTCTCACATAACCACCTTACAGCTGTTGCATCCAGCTGAGGAAAGTCTGATCAGCATTTCCTTGAGCCAGTTATGCTGGTTCCTACAGCCCCTACCTACCCTGATCTGCCCCCTCAGATGTGCCACGACAACAGCGTAGCTACGCAGTTAACGTGCCTTGCCAAGCTATTTTTAATTCCAACGAGCTCCCTGACCCAGTTCACACTACAGCTACCCAAAGAGATGCACCAGCACAACGGAAAGGACAGCAGAAAGGCCAGAATACGAGGCAGGACTAACACTGCCAGAAAGGACTGTCAAACTGCAGCCTTACTCCTTCCCTGACAGCAGAGAGCACCACCAGCTACAAAGCCACCTATAACAAGCTACTTGTCAGTGCTGACCCAAGCCCCAATATACCAATACCATTCCAGAGACCAACTTGGGTTAAGAGTACTTAAAAACCTGCTTAAAGAGGCTTTTAACCGCAGCTGCTGAAGGGCCATACCCTTAACACTTTCCATAGGCCAAAACAAAGGCAGGCATTCGCAGACAGAAGTCAGTGGGCAAAACCTGGCATAAACACAGCCCTCTGCAAAGCTCTAGGCAAGCTCCAGTCATGGCTCCAAATTCCTTGACCCAATGACTGAAAAAGAAGCCTACGGTAGCACTTGTGACCAACAGCTCTGGCAGGCAGCTCCCAGGGCAGTGCTCAACAGAAATCTTTCCCCTTTTCAGGTGCCCTCACAAAGCCGCCAGCAGAGCGTGCCCACCCAGCCACCTCCTCAGGAAAGCAGTCCGTGTGTCTGGCCACTAGCTGCAAAAAGCCTGTGCCATGTTAACTGACCCATGGCATATCACACCTCCTCTCTTCATCAACCAGGGGTAAGATATGAAGTCCTTGTTCCAGAACACCAACAACTTTAATTTTGACACAGATTAAGCTTCTTGCAGCTTCTTGATAATTATCATCTTTATGCCCACCCTCTCCTGCATTTTTTTTAAAGCCCTTTGAACGTTTTATGACAGCAGAGCAACAAAACCTCCTGCTCCAATTTGACACAGAACCTTGTTAAAAGTTCTGGTACTATAAGGTACATTTTAAAGTGATCAGGACAACAACACTAAGAAATTAGTCACCCCCACCCTTCCCTTCCTTCAAGATCACTTAAAGGATAAGTGATAAAAGCAGAGGTCATTCCCGGGGAGTAATGACAAGCTAGGAGATAAGGGGTGATAAAAAGCAAAGCTGATAAAAAGCAAAGGATCATTTATCACAACTTTTTATTACAGGAAATGCCTGGCAGCAAAGCTTTCACATACATGGGTAAGGGGGTTCTCTTACTAAATGAAGAGAAATCAAGAAATTTGACAACAACCAGTGGTCTGCTTTCTCTCCCACATGACTGTCACTCAGAGAAACACCCTAAGTCTTTACCCTGAGTTTCAAAACCAGAAGCCCACAAAAATCACAACTGTACTTGGAAGAAGTAAAGCCACGATCCACCGGCTCTGCTAAGGGCAGAACGGCCCAAATTCTGCTCTTTCCTTCCTTCAGCCCACCAGCTCTCCAGAAAGGTGCCTGACACGCTAACGGGACACCGTGGCAGTCCCCCTCACAGCCACTAACATGCACTGCCTCCCTCAGTCCCAAATGCTTGCCAAGCATCTTGCTAAGCTGGTAACAATACTGATCTGGTACGTCTTCAGGCAGTTAGAGAATAGAAACAAATTTAAACCAAATAAAGCATTATATACATTCTCAGATGACAGCACACATTTTGAAATATGTTTCAATAATACAGAGTTCATATGGTAAAATTAACCAGCTGTGTGCTAACGTGCAAAGAATAAAATAAGGACAAACAGCACTCAGGCAGCTGCTTCAGACCTCAGCTCACGACTACTGCAGTTCAATGGATTAGCAAGGACAAATACTTTCTGTACCTCAAAAGGTGGAAAACCAGTAGGAGGAGGAATGAAAAGCACAGGCTTTGTAAAATGTTTGTAAATTGCTAAACTAAATTGAAAAACCAAACAACTTTGTTTTTACAGTACCTGAAAGGAAGCTGACATTAGTAAGTGACCTGACGTACAATTTGGAGCATATTGCTTAAACTGATATTACTAGATTAGTTTATAAAAATATATAATCCAGTAACAAACTGGCAGCTGTCACAAAACAAAGTGAAAGCCTGATTAAAAAAAAGTGCTTAAAGTTGTTGAGCATGTGAACATTTGCATTCAAAGTGATTGCATTGCTTATTTCTATATAGGTACCATGCATGTAGAAGTACCTGGTCTTCTCAGCTCCATTTTCCAGTCCATTTTGTTCCTTCAAATACTCAAGTTGCACTAAAAATGTGTTTAGAATAAAGTAGGGCAGAAGGATGATGATTTAGTGTCCTAATGCTGACCTATCTATGGGCAACAACATTAGACATCTCTTCTACTGAGCTTCTTGAGCTGGAACGTGAGCAATGGCCAGCATGATTTGCCCAAACCCATTCCTAACCCGCTTGCTTTTCTTAAATTCAGTAAGGGATTTCCCATTAGTGATTACAAAAACTGCTCCCATTTCTGAGATGAGGAATCCTGCTGACATTCTGACACCCACCCCAGAGCCAGCAGCATTCTAGTAGTACCGTATGGACATAGTGACACTTCCCAAGTCAGACAAGGTCTGAGACTCCAACGTTAAACATTCATATCCTCCAGGAAGGGGAAACGAACCAAGAAGCCCACTGACAAAAGCCCCACTTACCTGCCATGCCACAGCAAGCTGCGAGATCTCTCGGCCAGACATGCCCTCTGTCAGCCTGGCAATCTCCGAGCACTTTTTCCCATAGTCAAACTGGGCCAGCTTCAAACGTCTGGAAAGCAGAAGAACAAGGATTAGTTTCTGTGCAGCCACGTGACAGGACAGGAGGGTGAGGGACTCAGAGGTAGGCTTTGTAAAGAGCAACACCTACAATGAAATCAAAGATTGGATCAATCTCTGTAGAAAGATCCAGCCCAAGTACAGAAGTTGTTCTCCTGGACCCAGAAAGCCCGATTTTGTGGCACAAAGAAGTGTGCATACCTGGATTAAGACCAAAACAGTGCAAGACTGCACAGCGCACAAGAAAACGAGTCACTTGGTCTGATTTGTCTCTGTTAAGCCAAGCAAAGACAAGTGCTTGGGTATGAGGAGTTCCAACAGTGTTCCTGCTTGCATTATTGCCTCCAGTGCAGTAACTGGTCTCCTAAATTTTAAGGGCACAGCAAACGAGGGCGTGAACTTCTAGGGTGGCACCTCATCCCATAAATAGGATAGCAAGAGGCATCTCTCCAACTCTTCTCTGTACTACTTGTTTAAAGTGGGTTTATAGATAGTGTGACAGAGTACACAGAAAAGGAGATGATGAAAAACTGTAAAAGAGAGAACCCTGTCGGGTGGGGGAGTTCTGCAGGGATACTCACTGTTTACCCTCTGTGGCTGGCTTCAGGACATGCCTATCAAAATACATTCTCACCAGCCGCTCCCGTTCTTCTAGCTGGGGCAGATCAAAGTTCACCATTTCATCTATTCGGTCGTTGATAGCCCAATCAAATTGCTCAGGCTGGTTGCTTGCTAAAACAAGCATAAACCTGGAAGTATGAAACAAGAGAGGAAAGAGTGGAAAACCCATAACAATAAAAATCAGTGAACCAGTCTGAACACTGGGAACGGTCATGGCCAGTATCAAAGACATTTCAGCACCCAACTTGTCTGAAGATTCCTCAGAAACAGCTCTGTAACAGCATCTCAAATGACATACTCAAGTAAAGTGCAGTTTAAGCTATTTAGAACCAAAAGGCATTTAACTTTGTACTTAGCCTTCCAGTATCAGCCTTCCCAGCTACAGAAACATAATTTATCACTTTACCCACAATCTCCCTCAAGTTAGGAATATCACAAACATTTAGCATGGGTGCAACCTCCCAGAGACCTCCAAGTCTGAAACATTGGAACAAGGCTGGACATCATCTGGCACATATGTACCTCCAGTTTAAATCCCAGTTCGGGGAACTGACTTCAAGCTCCCAACAGCACAGCACCCTTGAATCGTGAGGGGCTGTCTCAGTCCTGCTCCGAAGGCGTGAATGGCTGCCAAACTGAAAGCCAACGGCTTACTGAAACCTCAGCCAGCTCAATGAGCTGCAGCGCATTCAACGGACTCATCCTGGCCGAAGAACAAGGGGAGCATAGCGCTGCTGGGTCTGCATAGGGGAAGGTCATTCTTCAGGTAGAACTGGACTTGTTTTCCTTCAAGCAAGTCTGACCACACACTCCTGCTACCAAGTGGAATGTGTGCAGAAAGAGAGGTGTCCCCAACAGGTATCACAACACACAGGTCCTTTGTTTCACCGAGCTTTGCTCCACGGCACAGATGTGCCAGCTTCCAGGTCCTGCTCTCTCCCGCTGCATTTTGAAGCCAGAAGCCCTTTCTTTTGCTGTGTAACGACACTTCTTCCCAATGCCAATTCTACTTCAATGCTTTAGTTGATGTTACCAGCTTAATAGTGCATTACAATTTGAAATGGGCTTTTAACCACAGCTATTGGAATATTGACCTTCCTGCAGCCTATTTAAATCCTAGTCTACAGGGAGCTGTGTTCTTTGCTGTCATTTCTGAAGATCTCTTTGCCAACCCAAGAGCCACCCAGGCATGAAACAGTTCCTTTTTACCAACAAGGACTTTCCCCAAATCCCCACAGGAACGCAGCTTAGACAAAGGATTGACGTGCAACGTGATATTCAGGCCTTACTCATTTCTATCGTGAAAATCATACAAAAGAGCAAGAGATGCAGGCACAGTCAGTCAGCCACGCAGCAAGAAGATGCAGAAAGTTCTCTGGGGAAGTTTAAGCCAGCAATTCACAATACTTAGTTACACTGGTGACAATTCACTGGTAAAGTAACAGCACTCCTCAGGGTCTCACCAAAACGGCTAGATTTACACGCACTATTAGACTTATGCAAGTGAGCTCCCGTTCACAGATACAGGGCTCCCTGTTGCCCAGAGCAGCAATAAGCCTGCTCAGAAGCAAGAAGCAGTGCATGATTCACCAGGACACGTTCAGGCTCCCAGCATGGCTCCCAGCTCAACATCTGACAAAATGACAGCCCAACTGCTGTGAGCGGACGCATAGCACCCACAGCACCAAAGCAAGCACGCCCAGAGCTCTGCCGAGGCAATTTCACATCAGGGGAAAGAGCCATTCCCTTACCACCCCCTGCCAGTCAGTGGCTTCCAGTGCCATTATAAATCTGGTCAAAACAGGTAACTATGCTAGTTCTACAGCAATTACACATTACAAGTCTGAAAAGGACTATTTCCTAGAATAGGGGGAACTATCTAAAGCTGAAACACACACTCTGTTATTCTTAGAAGTTCTGCAGTTCCATCTAAACATCTTTATCATCTTTGCAGGTACAGAGCAAAAGACATTTCTAGAGATCACCCAGGAGCTCAGGATATCTGCAGTTCTCACCTCGGAAAACTGTATTTCTGTCTTAAGGACCATTTGTGCTGGGTCCTGCAGAACTTATGTATTTTGCCAATATACTTATTTATTCTTGCAAACAGCAAGTACAACATTGTTTACTAATAATTATACTCCACTCAGCATTTATAGAGGAGTTCTAGATGTAATTTCAGAAGAGACTCACTATCGTCCCAAAGAGAAAACCGAGGATCTCGCAAGGTTCTTGCAGGATCAACACCTTGCGTTCTAACAATCTGCTCCTTTTGGAAAGGCACCTCGCTGCGACACAGAAAGGTACAGAGAAGCTGCACACAAACAACTCTCAGGGAGAGCTGCACTGGTTTTAATAAGTTTAAGAGAGACCCCAAGGACAGAAAATGCCCTGCTGTTGTCCTGAAACAATGATCTTCCAGAAAGTTTATGTCACAAGGCATTGCTCCACAACCTTACTACGGGAGCAGCTCATCGCTGAGAAACTCCCCCGCCCACATACAGAGACAACTTTTCCTGCTGGCTCAGTTTCTTCACAAAAAGAGAAGTTTAACAGCTAGGTAAAGTTCACAAACACACACAAAATAATAAAATCAAAGATTATTTGAAAAAGGTCGAGGAAAGGTCGCCTCTCCTTATTATGACAGCCAGGAAATGGCTCTTGTTAAACGAAGCAGTGCTCTGCAGGCATCAACATTAATGCGACCAAGTAAGCATGGACGGACTGGCAATGAAGTTCAGACACGTGCACACATCTGGCAAGCGTGACTGGCCCTGCAATCATCTGCGTTTAACAAATCTATCAGCAGCCATGAAGGAAAGGGCTCTGGGATTGCTACGTTTCTGTGCAGCGCTGCACACGATCAGACAGCTCATGCAAAAGCAATGGGGTCAGATTTAAACTTATTTTCCTCAAAGCTTCAAACCCTCTCCCACTGCACACATGCACAGCATGGAAGGAGGCCACCAGGGCACTGGAAAGGAACAGGAGCTCAAAAAAGCACCAGCTGGAGCATTTTTTAAGATATTATGAAACCTTCAGCCAGCATCAACCCTGCACTCTCTTTTATGATACTGATTTTCACGGGCCCAATACATTCCTTGTTTAAACAACAGTAACTGATCAAGAAAGAGAACCTACTCGTTAAAGACAATGTTCAAACAGCACCCGTTTCAGGAAAGAATTTCCCTGCAGTGCCAGAAGGGAGCCACACACAGCAGGAATGACATATGAAAGGGAACTGCTCACCACCACATACCAAATGCCCAGGAACTGTTGTCCTGAAAGGCAGTTGAAGAGCCCTTTTGCACCTCTGCTAACGTGGGCCAAAAACGAACACCCTTCTTCCAGATCTAATTAGATCTTACTGATCTAATTTCAGTTTTAATTTCCTTTCAGTTCTAATTTCCAGGTCCCAGGAAAAGATAAAAGAGGAACTGAAAAGGGGATATTCTACACAGATTTTTGTAAGTCCTTACTAGCACAGATCACACGTTTCCAACTTTCATCTGCACCCCACAGACCCTTTACACGCTTTCCTCGATTCAGGGAAATATCAACTACTGCAAGGGCTGAAACCGGATACTTACTTGTTGCTGTGCTGCCCTGTTCTGTGCAGGAATGCATTTAAAGTTGCTCTGAGATCTTCACTGATTTTCTCCTGCAAAGATGAAACCCAAAAGGAAGCTCAGCTGCTTGGGGACCTAAGACAGGCCACAGCTTTAAGCAGCATTACTGACAAAGTGAGTTCTGTTATTGTCAAGCATTTGCATCACAGCAGAATCCAAAGCACTGTAATACCTTGAAAAAAAGGATGAATTTATATACCCAGGAAAAAGGTTAGGAATTCAAGTTTCCAGCAGAGAGACTATTTACCCACAGTCATTCAGTGATTCTCTTGGTTTCAAACCCAAGGCTCTACCCATTGGCCCAGGTGACTTTCCCCACTGACACTATTTTAGCTGGGAAATTCAGTAAGATAATTACAGGAAAATAAGCCACAGCAAAGAATTCACACACTGAAAGTAACCTTCGAGGGACAGCTCTTTAAATAGACCATCGGGGTTCAAGAAGCAGATCCAAATTCAATGTACAATATGGTGACTTACTTTGAAAACATAAATCATTTGTATGGAGGGAAGATGCTAGTGTAGCTTTGACAATGTAGTGAGAAGCAGTTCTGTTACAAAAACCTCCTAAAATAAATCTCTGTTGGGACAAAAACCAAACCCTGCCAGGTACCAGTGCTGCAGTGTGAACAATCTTCTCTTGTTTTCAAGATACGCCTCTTTCTTTCCTACTGCCCGATCACCTGCAAAACCTCCAAAAAGATGTTGTCCCCCATCATTTGCAGGGAGGAATTAACCAGTCAGCCTTGAGATGCTCGCTCCACTCAGCCTCAAGACACGAATTTCTTGTCTCTGCATCACTTAATTAGGTGAGTGGTAGGACACCTGCCAGTTTTAATCTTTCGCCTGTTGAAGCCTGCTGATCAGGCTAAACAAGAAAGCTGTTTGCTGACTAACCCTGCAGCATGCACGGACAACAGAGAGAAGGTACTTACCGTTGCCCTCTTCCGCAGAAACGCATCTGCTTCATCCACAAATAGCAGAAGGCTGTAAAAGGAAAGCACTAGACAGTAATAGGAGACAGGTAAGTAGGCTCAAAGGGCTCGAGGATTCTCCTGCCCCGCTACCAGGCACCCACAACTGTGGCCAGCCGTAAGCCCGAAGGATTACACAAGCAAAGTCATTTCTTAAGGCAACATTTCTCAGCTAAGCTACAGCGAGGTTTCCATTGCATGCGCTTTGCCCGTCCCAAGAGTTCAGAAAGAGATATTAACATTAGCTCAAGACACCTCAGGCCATAAATCTGACTCCAGGCCTCCAGAGTTTTGTTTCCTGCTCTTCAGAAGCAGACTGAACAGAAGCAATCCTAGGGCACACAACCTTAAGCTCCTCCAGATTTTTAAATACAGACGGGAGTTTTCACGGGCACGGTTTGACAATGGGCTTGTATCTAGCAATGCTGGTATGCTACTGCCAAGTTGGAGCAGATCTTTGAAATTCAGACCTGCTCCCCAAGCATGTGTCAGACTGCTTATTTTAGCGTTCCCTCCTCTGCAGGGAGATGTGTGTAAGGGTACAAGACAGGTACAGAAGCATACAAGAAATCTTAGTTCCAACGGCATCTTCCTGCTATTTTTCTTCCTGCTGAACCATTCTGAAAACCTGAAACCAGAGTCCTCGCCTGCAATTTGCTTTGTTATTTTGTTGGGCTTTTCCTTTCCAAACCACACTAGCA
>Ga0181612_150580_pt1 | contig 11368 bp, 5 predicted proteins | sample HoacroProtozoa21_FD_119630 | JGI IMG/M metagenome (GOLD analysis project Ga0181612, IMG submission 119630) | Hoatzin crop microbial communities from Cojedes, Venezuel. Combined Assembly of Gp0051906, Gp0051904, Gp0051908
AGATGACCTCTAAAGGTCCCTTCCAACCCAAACTATTCCATGGTTCTGTGATTTTTCTGCTGAATCAGTTTTCATTTGTGCTGGCAGAGCAGAGGTTAGTGGGGAAAGAGTGAGTGACTGGTGGACTTCTGGAGAGGACTCTCAAAGTTTACCAGACTACAGCCTGAAATTGTTTCATGGTAGATCTGTTTTAAACCACGCCTGAATCTTCAGACACTCTAATGCAGAAAAAGGGAGGAAGCAAATCTTGGCTTCTGCGCATTTTGGTTGTTTATGATATGAGTTGTCTTGGGCTGAGGTTATTTTCTTTTGTCTGTTTAACAAGTCTTATTAAATTTATTAATACAGTGATTGCCTTGTAAAACTTTCACTGTAAGATTTATCTGCTACTCTCCATCAGGGAAAGACTATTTGCTTGTTTTTGAAAAGATATGGGAATGTCATACAAGGAAGTAAGCTGTGGTATTAGTTTATTCAAAATTTAGATTTCATTAATACCCAAAGAAAGAACCTTGTTCTTTTAAAATGTACAAAGACCTGGTCTTGTATGCAAAGGTGGACAATGTGGCAAGCAGGTGTCGGAAAATGAGACACAAAATAACAGCTCATATTGTTAGGCTTCAATAAAACCTGAAGAAAGTGGAGTTTTTGCAAACCCTTTTGTTCTGTGCAGGCTCAGCTCACTAAGACATACTGGGTTCTTTGTGGTGTCCCTTCTCCCCCCCTTTTTTTTTCTGGGTCGCTTTCTTCCTGTAGTGAATTAAATATGTTCCAGGAGGATACCAGAGTCTGCTCTAACTAACCAGCAGCACTGTCTGGAAATCGAGAGAGAGGAGTAGAAAGGAGTGGAGGAAACTATTCCCTTTCTAGTTTCTCAGCCTAAACTCAGATAGTATGACTTAGTCCAAAAGCTGAAGGGGAGTGGTAGCAGAGACAAAGATGGCATTCTCATCTTCCCAAGGGCCTCCTTTGGAGACAGTGGGATTTTTGCCACTGACTTCAACAGAGCCCAAGCATATGAAAAAGAAATGGAGAGTGAAAGAATAAGCAGTACAGTCTTGAAGGTATGGGGAGAGCTACAAAGTAAATGAAGCAAGATAGAATAAGTACAGAATGTAATAATTAAACTGTCAGGCATAGGAAACGCGTATGTGGTGGGGAAGAAAGGAAGAGATCATGTGCATAGCTGAATTTGGACAAAATGTTTTATTCATTTCTGACTCCTCTTTTGAAACTATGTGCCAAGTCCTACTATTGATATACCAAGATTATTTAGCTAGTAGATATTTTCTTTTAAACTGATGTGTCTTCTTACACCACATGAATAGTGCACTCATCTTTAGCTCTTTGGTGAAGCCAAAAAGCAAACTAAATTACTGCCAGAAAATGCATTGTATTTGGAAAGGGTTTTTCCTTGCAGTATTTTCAACTTCCTGAACCCCAAAACTGGAAAATATCAGAGGGATGGTTTCTCTAAATACATTTGTGGTTTGGTTTAGAGGAGCAATGCTTGGTTGAGTGTTTAAGTAAACGTATTCTAATCAAAAGCAAAACTCCACATTATCCTGTGGCTTTCACAGTACCTGCTTTTGTTCTAGTGTTCATATCTTATCTCTTGTAATTTTGTTACTCTTAAAATTACAAAATTACTCCCTGGGTATTGTACAAGGAGTGTGCATGTGTGAGATAGTTATGGAGTCTGCCCTACTGGCAGATATTTATCTAAATAAATCCTTTTTGATCGCAGTACCTGCGAAAACTGGAAGCTGAGAAGATGGCATGTGCTGTTCCGCATCAGAATGATTTCTTGCAGGCAATGGAAATACATGTGGCAAATCAAACTTGCATTCAAAACTTCATGTATAATTGTGGTTATTATGATTTCCTCTTTCTCTCTTTATGTCCTCTTAATGTACTAAGTGTAAATTTTCCAAACTCAACAGGTTGCAGAAGCCAGAAAAGTAGGAAATAACTCCCAAGAAACTGCTGCCAGATCTCTAAAGCACGTATTGAGTTATTGAATCTGAAACACAATGTGTAAGGGTTGCTTTGCCAATTTTTGAAAGTTACAGTATGTGGAGTGATGAGGCTGCTGTCTAGTTATTTTCTGAAAAGCAAAGGGGTAAGACAGAAATATGGAATGTTGTTTGTTGCTTAACGATACACATTCCACTTTTGAGTTGTTTATAGCTGTTGTTTCTTCTTTTCAAAATAATAAGACTTGTTAAACATTACAATGAGAAGTAGCGAGTATAGCTACTTAGATTTCATAACTGCACTTTTGCTGTTTGATCTGTACCAAACTGAAAATTTGGATTCTAAACAAGATCATTATGAGATCTTTTGCAGTCTGGGTTAGCAGTTGGGAGCACATCTCTGGAGCTGCTGTAGATATTACAAGTAATTCTTGTGCTGATATATAGACTGCTTTTTCCAGATCTGCGGAGTCCTTTTCTCAGGCATTTGTACATTTGTAAGACTTTGACCATTTATACTTGTTTTGCAGTGAGTGTTTTTACAAATGGCCTGGTGATTAGACTCTTCTCATACAAAGGAAGCAGTACTTCACTTAACTCATTAAATCGAGTCTAGATGGTCAGATGTGTTTAGCTCCTGTTTGCGAGTAAGCAGATTGCTCAGTCTGACAAAAATTAATTTTCTTTTTACTGAGCTGTATTTTGGCTATGAGAAAGCAACCTCGTCTTTCCTTCTTTAGACACCTTAGTGGAGGAGAAAAGCCAGTTAACCTAGCTATTAAAATATTTGTGGCTTGTATTTGGTTTGAATTCACCTAGACTGAGAAGCTGGCTCTACAAATTCAGTAGCTCCTTTCCAGCAACATGGTCAGGCATGCCTGCCTTGTGTTAGTACTTGGTTACTCTGTTCCAGTTATTTCTGAAGTTATTTCTGAACTTTTCTCTTTGAAAATTAAATGTGTTTTCAAATTTCACCTAGTAAGGTGTGTTTTTGCACATGTTGAGCCTTACTTGTAGTCCACGAAGGAATTTAACTCCCTCTCTGAAAGGCATATCAAATATTCTTTAATACCTGAGTTACAATGAGGAAAGTTTTTGGTTTAGATTAATTGGAGCTTGAGTTTGCTGAATTTGAAGCTGGTACTCTTTTCCTTTGAAAAAGCAGTTCTGCCTGCCTTAACTCTGAAGGATTCATATCAAACGTTGGCATAGTATTTGGATGTGGCTGTGCTGGGACTAAGCAAGGTGAAATCTTTAATTAGACACAGTGTATTTTGTCAGACCCAATAATATAGTTGTATCTTGGGAGGGGAAAACCAAAAAACATTTGAGCATACAAGCCTGTCTACAAGTCATCTGGGTCTGTCTGCCTGAGAACTAGTTAGCTTTTTTCTGTGCAGGCCTTTATGATCTGCTTTTGTGTAAATTCATTTGTTTTTAGGGATGTAGGTAAGTGACTAGCAAGATACTCTGAAAAGCCTAGAAGATAAACTTCTGTAAATGTTTTTTGTTATTTCTTTTGGTTTAACTGGTCTTTTTCTATGTGTCTTAATTGAGCAATTTGTTGCCTGGACTCAGTAGAATATATTTTTATAAACTTCTGTAAATGTTTTTTGTTATTTCTTTTGGTTTAACTGGTCTTTTTCTATGTGTATTAATTGAGCAATTTGTTGCCTGGACTCAGTAGAATATATTTTTTTTAATTTGTAAATTGTGTATATTCACAGTTGGTGAACTGGGGAGTTTACCCTTTTGCAATGTTAAACAGTTGAGGCAGTTTCCAGGTGAATATTTTTAAGGAAATTAAAAGCTTTCCTGTCTTTGTCATTGATATATCAGCATGGAGTGTTTTCTATTGTGACATAAAATTTTGAATCAGATTTGTCATTGTTAATACTCTACTTTTCTGTGTTAATCTACGGGTGCTATGAAAGTGTAGTAAAATATTTTTACATTCACTTTAATGTCTATTTCATCTTGGAATCATGAAATCTTGTAAAGGATTGCAAATTGGCAAGAGCGTAAATGGGAGTCAGACCCTAAGAATTTACTTCAAAAATGATTATGACCAATGCAAAGGCATTGCAGCAAATGCCTTTTAAATGTGAGGTAATATAGCTAAAGCAACACTGTACGGAATGACTAATCAGTAAGAGCTGGAGCCTGTTCTGTGATGTGGGAGCACACGGTTGTGTCCTGAGTACTCCTTAATGGAATTTCTTTTACTCTGTAGTATAATTCTGCAGCCTACCAACTCTATCTGTTCATCCGGAGGGATCACAGAGAGCTTTAAAAAGTCAGGGCTACCTGTGAAGAGATTGAATTTGCCGTATCCCCTAACACTGCGTTTTCTGGAAGGTTTCCCTGTTTCTATGTGGTGTGGTTTCACTGCTGCAAAAGGTGCTTTGCAAACTAGATGCCTCAGGCTAGTGTTGCTAAAACGCGCTCCTACTCTGGCATGCTTAATACACATCTGTAGAGCTGGGGACACTGAGTAGTTGAGGGCCTGCTGGTGGGAGGGCAGTTGTTGTGTCGTCTGTCAAGTTAGCGTGTTCAGGAATTTTGGCTGGCTGTGCCCTCTCTGTCCATTCTTTTCTTGGTGGTGCACATTAGCTGCTGAACCTTGGCAGCAGGTTATACAAGACAGAAGAGCAGGAAATGATTCTATTGAATCTTCTGCCTGTTGTACTTGTGACCTCAGCAGAATGTACTGGAGTCAATATTATGAAACGAGAACACACACGGTTTGACTGTTTATTGCTTATTCTTATATGTGATCTTTGTTATGCCTTTTTTTTTTTTTTTAAAGACTTGTGTCCAGAACACAAGGGGTTTGTTTCTGTATCTGAGTATTTTTGCTGGCACTTGATGTGACTTGGTATAAGCAGTATGAAATTGAGTCAAGTGGTTATATGTTAAAACAGCTTCTCACATGTGTTGGTTTACTGCCAGGGAAAGGTGAACGTTCAGCATACATGCTGTATTTAAATACTAATCAAACATTTCGTTATTGTTGAGTGAATGACCTGACAAGGATGCAATTGAACTAGAACGTCCAGGTTATATTTCATGGAAGTGAAAAGCTTTATTAATATTTGAAGAATGGCTTTAATTAGTCAGACTGTTGGTAGGTGTGTTCATTTTCTCAATGTACATCCGGTATAGCGTTTTTCACCAACTTATAATTGGCAATTTCCCATAGGAAATAATCATTATTGGTATTATAAAAGCACTTTGTATCTATCACATTTGGGAAATGAAAGTTTTGCAAAGGTCAGAATAAAATGTGCCCCCAATTATGCTAATAACTCATACCACAAATGATCCACTGAAAGGTTTAATAGCTTGGTAGTCCTCCTTAGGTTTTCTTAGAGCAGGAAGAGTTGATATTACATTTTGACACTTTAGAGAAAGGTGAAAAAAGTAATCTTCCTTCTCTCCAGCTTTTGAGGTTTGTACTTGAATTCTCTTGGTGACTTGAGGATCTTGAACTGTTGGGTCGTTGTTTTGGTGAAGTTTTTTGTTGTGTGTATTTTTTTTTCTAAGAATTCTTTTTAAAAGCAGTTTGTTCTGCTCTAGTGTGAAGTCAGTGTCTTTTTTTGAAGGAGCCCAGGGTTGCAAAAGGCACGATGTTTTGACAATTGGAAATGTCTATATGTTTTATGTGAAATTTGACAGTATAGTCTAATAGGCTGTGATCCTTTTGCTAAATGGAATGTGTTGAAGTCATTTAAAATAATAACTTGTTAAAAATATGAAAAATTATTGCCTCCCCCCTCGAATTTTAAAGCAAACTAAATTTTAATTTTGCTTTTTACCTGTAAACCAAAATTTCCCTTGTTTCCTTTGAGGGATGTTGCACATCTGCATTGCACTTCAAAGATTCAAGTAGCTAAACCATCCAGAAGTTTTCCAAACATCAGAACATTTCTTCAGGATATGATTACTTAAGTGAGGAAAATCCAGTATCAAATAATTTTTAAGTAACACATCCAGCAGACTGATTTCCTTTGAACCAGAAGGTCTCTGTTACTTGAAATTGCCTATTCCTTTTATAATTTTGAGGTTAAACAATTGGTAAGAGGCTAGATGGAATGATTTACTCCTGAGATTGATTATCCTAATATTCCCACAGTTACTGTGCATCTACTAAGTCGTTAAAGAACCCATTAAGAGGGAAGTCTGAAAGCTAACATTTGCAAATGTCTCCAAATTGAATTATAAATGTCTCTGGTAAACAGAATGTTTGCTGCACTGTGTCAGTTCTGCTTAGAGGTCTGGCTTTATCAGGTATGTGCATTTTGTAACATAATTTGAAAAAATAGAAAAAGCAAATAAATAGCTCAGATTTACTCATTTAATTTTTTTAAAATTAGAAACATTTTTAATAATGCATGTTTTAGTTTAAAATATTCTCCTTTTTTCAGTGAAGTGTTTTCTGTAAGTTTTACTTTAGCAGAGATGCAGATGGTTTATTAGTCTTTTTAGATGACTTGCAGATGAGGAATATTGACACATATGGAAATTGAAATAGAAGCTTGTTAGAAATTTGCATATACTGGTTTTTGAGGTGCATTAGAAAAGCTGCTGGCTTCTGCTTTACTGAAGGTATTGCTTTGCTTGGTGCAGTCATTTTTACTTTTATGAAACGTCTGTTACAAGAATGTTCCTTTATAACAGTTTTTCAAAAAGCAGTACTAGCAATGCTGTTCTTGTGCAAACATCTCTGTATTAACTGCATTCTGGTGCAGTTGACCACGTGGGTACGTAAAGAGCAGGATGGGAACATTTGTTGATAGGCTTAAACTTGAATCTTGAGTATGTCCTCCTGTAAGTATTTTTCTGGTTTGGTGTTTTTTTATTTTTTCATTGTCAGTTCTGATACATGCTTAATATTAAGTGCAGAGACCCTTAGTCTCTGCTTGCTGTTTGTACTTAAGTTCTCTCCAGAGGCGAATTACTCTTCTTCAGCATAAACACCTCGGTTCTCTGAGGGGACGTTATTAACTCCAGTCAAGCCAGTCCTGTTTTTACCTAGAAGATTCTATGCAAATACACATAATCCTGTGCGGAAGGGATAAAGGCAAGTTTGTCAAATATACACACATGATTCAGTAAAGGATTCTGTTTTGTGTAGCTTACCTGCAACCTGGATTGTACTGTCCAAAACGAATTTTCCAAAATAAATCCTAAGTTTTGAATGTCAGACTCACAATGGAAGATAAAGTTAGGGTCCGAAAGTAGGTTTATTTCGCATATGTGACGAAATACATGGCAGTATTTACAACTGGCTAGATGTGGTACTCCTTACTTGAATATTGTTTCGTTAAACTTTCAAAATGTTGTGGATTTTATTTCATAGCTATGTGAACAATTAAATAATCTGAAATTTTTCTGACTGTCCTAATTATTTTTTTTCTTGTGAAGCTTGCTAATGCAGGTCTCATTGCTGCTCACTCTGCCGGTGAGTCAGGTATGTCTCTTGATGGTACTTGTGCTTTTAGACCAATGGGGACAAAGTGTTCCAGTTTTTCCTTCCTTCCAGGTGCAATTATGGGTCTCAGTATAATAAAAATAAAATGATTGAATATCTACAGAGGTTCATATGGCATATTTTCCATTTATTTTAAGTTTGGAAGCTAAAATATCTTAATTGATAGTCCCATAAGGTTTACTTTTTCATGAACTTGCTTTTCTCTCTGAGGTTCTGTATTTTCGGGGTATTGCTAGTTCTGTAAATTTAGCTATCAGATGATTGTAATTTAAGGCCGAATCCTTCTCACAGTTGAACAAAAAAAATCCAATGATTTTATTGGAGTAGGATCAGGTTTAAGGGGCAGAGTCTGAATAGTCTTTAGTTGTTCCAATCCCTCGACAACTTTCCAGCCAGGATGCTTCACAGTCACTATAATGTTTTGTATTGGTTGAATCTTCCTGAGGTGAAATATAAAGAAGATTTGTTATTCGTGAGTTGGCTATATAGCCTTCTGAAATCAGTGGGATCAGTTTTTCTAGTTGCATTAATGGGCTTTAAGAAAGAAACCATATAGATTTTTGTTGTGGTGGTTTCGTTGTTGTTTTTGTGGTTTGGGGGGTTTTTTGATCCCTCTGTCTCATGTTTCCCCTGAATTTATTTAATTTGGTTGGCAAAACTGTTGATGTGCTGAGGTCTTTTCACAAAGCCTTGCAGTTCCTGTGGCAGGTTGTGTAACCTGCACAGCTTTTGATAGCATCAGTGTTTTGATTGTTGTTGTAGAATTAATACTTTACTTTGGTGCTGAAGTAGCTCATATACATATATGTCCCTATAAGCATGTTCATCTCTTGTACTGATGTGCTTTTGCTCTCATCTTGTAGTCTTCTGTAAATCTATCAACTGACAGGTCCAGTGGAGACAGCATTGATCTGCGATGCAGGAATAGATCAGTTTTGTTCAGTGACTGATTTTTGAATTGCTTATATCACTTTCTTGCACCGTTTTTCCACTGCTTAAGAACTCTTCAAAGAACTGTGCCCCTCCATCAGCAGAACAGTTAGCACAGTGAAGTTAGGATCTGTGTGAGTGCCGTGATGTACTTTTGCATTCCTGGTATTTTTTGTTGCAGGAGCCATCCTGTTTGAAGTATTCTTCCTCTTAGCTTTCCTGTTTGCATCCCAGTTACATTAAGATTAAAAGAAAGCCTGGGAAACACAGCATCGTAAGAATATTCTGGTGCGATGATGTATCAGTCACAGTGATGACTGTTATTGGCTGAACAATTAGTTAATTTTTTAGGCAGGCAAGAGCTGGTGTTCTCACTGTAGTTATACTGAGCAATTTAAAAAAGTGGCAAAGTTTTACTGATCAGCAAGCTAATATGAAAAGAGAAAATATGGTGGACCATGATAGATGGTAGAAGAGTAATGGGTCCAGGGTTTGTGGGAATTTTAACATGCCAAATTAATGTTTCAGTTTCTTAGAAGATAGGAAGAAATGTATCTCAGAGTCTTACTCTGAATTTAGTATGGTTGCAGCTAGTCTTGCTGTTATTTTCTCCACCTGGTTGGTATAATAAATATTTGTAGTTGGCTTTTGCTTAGCAAAACCCTGGATCTGCCCTGTAACAGAAAACACTAAAAATTGAGGAAGCGGTATCAGACCCTTTTGTTAGGCAGAGGCTTGTGGAGAATGAGTTTTTGTTGCTTTCCATGCGTGTGCAGGAGGACAAAGAGAAGTTCCTTCCCTGTGGCTTCTCTAATGACTCCTAATACAAAAGCTAAGCAAGCTAGAAGCTTTTACAGGTGGTCAAACTAAGCAAATGATATGACCTCTTCTTTTTTCCCTATTCTGCTATTACTGAGACTCTATTCAGAGTGAGGAAGCAAATACCACATTTATTTGCTACTGTGGCAACAGATGAAAATCCTGATCATCTTAACATGAATGGGAACATTGCTCTTCTAGTTTGGGATGCCAGGATTTCACCAGCTGTGCCTATCTTAGGCATACTGGCTGCAGAAATGAAAACGAATTAAAATCTAATTCTAGGTTGCCGTTACGCTAGTGCTACTGGAACTAGTTCCTGGCTTTGTCATGGATAATGTGCTTTTCATTGTGAATGGATTCTTCGCTCTTGTTTTTACTGACCATGTGCAATCCACTGCTGCTACACAAATAACTGTTGAGCCCTGTCTCAGTACAGTGCTTTCCCATAATGTATGTCAAGTGTATGAATTTACATTCTGTCTGCAGAATTATTGGAAATGTTAAAAACAGCTCCCAGGGGTTTGGTGAATTAAAGCATTGTTGCAGAATTGCTGAATAACAGGACAGAGCAGCATGTATGTAAACACTGGTTGGAGTTGATGGGGTAGATGTGTTGGACCACAGTAATTGCTGTTCAGCGCTAAATTAAAAGGACAGCAAACCACAGAATTACTTCAAAAGTCCGAAGCATCACGTGTTTGGTTCTGCAAGTGCCAGCTAAATGATGTAAAAGGGAAACCCATGTATCTTATGACTCTTGATTTTTATTTTTGTGCTTATATTAAACATACAAATGGTTTTAATGTACAGTCTAAACAGTGGCATGTACCATTTTGTACCAACAGGGGAGGGAAATACCAATGTTTGAAAATTTTTTTTCTGCTAATGACTAATTTCTCTTAAAAAGAACTGAAGCTAGAACACATCAAACCTAAAATTGAGAGCTTTTTAATCTCTGGGTAGTGTCAAGTCCAGTTTCTGTCTCACGGGTAAAACTATATATATTTGATTATGACAGATAAGGGCTGAAAAAGAATGTCAAGCATCCTCACTGGTAGGAGTAAATGCTGGTCTACAAAGACACTCTTTATGTATGTCATACGAAGAAAGCTGTTGTATGAGGAGAACACGATATATATACGTGGTATATATTAGTTCTCTTTTGTCTATGGGCAACTTTTGTACAGGCTTTTGGAGGCAATAATTAAGGAGAATTTGGGGAACCAGAAGGCATAGTGCTGAATATTTGAAAGCAAAAATATGTGGAAATTTTAAATAAAAATATTTGAGAAGAATGACAGTGATGTCCCATTGGACAAGAGGACCTTTTTTAGAGAAGTAGTGTTAGAGTATTATGTGGAGAAAAGTAAGACCAGTGGCATGGGCGTAACTTGCTGAGTGAAAAGGTTAGGGTGAGTCTGACTGAGACAGAGGTCCTGAGAGTAGAGGGCAGCGTGTGATACTTCAGTCTTTCACTTCACTGCAACTGGAGACCAGGTGATTTAGGAGGAGGCAGGAATTGTCTTAAAAATGTCAGTGTCTGTTCTTTGGTCCCCAGGTGTGCCCTGTGATACACTCTGCTTATGATTGATGATATCTTTTTTTTCAAGTCCATGGCATCACAGATGTGCATGTGTGCTTTTGTGTCTGGATAAGGGCCCTGGGGATTATTGTGATGCTCTTTACCATCTCCTTTGCCCTTCCCTTCTCTTTGCTGACAGATACTAACACCAGGGGGAGAATGTCAGCTGTTTCTTCTTATCTCAGTTTCCTCTCTTCTATAGCAGCTGTGAAGAATAGGATGGGCTCTTTTCATGGAGGGTCTTCGATACTGGGGGGCTGAAGGATATTTAGTAATTGTCCTGGATTTGGCCAGGATAGAGTTAATTTTTCTCCCCGCAGCTGCTATGTTTTGGATTTAGTAGGAGAAGAATGTTGATAACACTGATGTTTTTAGTTACTGCTAGGAAATCAAGGACTCTTTCCAGTCTCCCATATTCAGCTAACGAGCAGGTGTGCAGGAGCTGGGAGTGACCATAGCCAGGCAGCTAGCCCAGGCTGGCCAGTGGAAATATTCTATACCATAGATGTCATGTTCAGTTTATGAATGGGGGTTGGCTGGGGGACAGGGATCCTCTTTTTTCGG
>Ga0181612_104217_pt1 | contig 11367 bp, 7 predicted proteins | sample HoacroProtozoa21_FD_119630 | JGI IMG/M metagenome (GOLD analysis project Ga0181612, IMG submission 119630) | Hoatzin crop microbial communities from Cojedes, Venezuel. Combined Assembly of Gp0051906, Gp0051904, Gp0051908
AGACCACATTTCTCAAAGCGAGTCCCATGGTTTAAGTAACCAAACCCCTGGCTGTGGCACCAGTCCTGGAACCATTTGATGATTTGAGAGATTTGAGTGGCCCTTTCAAACCCCTTCCCTTTGTCCAGGATTGATGAAAAAACTAGCTGCACTCCAGAGTCCCTCACTGCCGCTCCCAGGGCCCTGTAATCCTACTTGATGCTCCTGAGACTGCTCCTGGCCGTATCACTGGTGCCCACATGAAACAACAGCAGCAGATAATAGTCAGTGGTCTGTACGAGGCTTGGTAGTCTCTCTGTGACATCCCTGATATGAGCCCCCAGTGAGCAGCACACCTCTTTAGAGAGCGCATCAGGTTGGCAAATGGGTGTCTCTGTACCTCTCAGGAGAGAGTCCCCTACTACTGTCACCCGTCAGCTTTTCTTAGCCACAGTGGTTTTTATACAGAGAGCAGATCAGGCTGCCTTACTCGGCTCCAATATCTCTCCTCATGTGATGCATCTTTCCTCTTCAGTCTGCAGAGCAGTGAAGCGGGTCTGAAAGGGCACCTCAGGCTTTGGAGAAAGTCCCCTCCTCCTGTTGGTCGTCACTGTTGCAATCTTCCATCCTTCTCTGTTATTGGCCCCCCTCCTTTCTGTGTGTGCTGGTGTGGGAGTTGTGTTTGGAGTTTACCAGCAAAAACATCTAGAATTTGGGCTGTGGAAAGCACAAGCCCATAAAAATACTTTTTGTCTCCATTCATTATCCATCCAACAATTTTAACTTTATGGAGCAGCTAGAAGTTGTTTGCATTTTGAAAATATTGTAAAATTAGTGCCTGCAATCCATCACCTCTTTGGATTAAATGATAAGAAATGTACTTTACCATGTTTGTTATCCATGATTGCTGTTGATCAGCCATCACAGCCATTGCAAATATAGCAAAGTGTTTGACTTTCATCCCCATTGTCCTTTTAGTTATTAGGAATAATAGTGTAAGTACTTTTAATCAAATGGTGCTTCCACAAATAGCAAAATTCAGAAAAGGACAGAAGTAAAATGCCTACCTTATTTCCTCCCTCCACCAAATGCAGAAGTTGGCAATTTGGTCAGTAATTGATCAGTAATGCTTAAAGGTTAAAAAGAAAGTTTGGTCTGTTGCTTTTTGTAGCTGCTGAAACCTATTTTGCTTTATTTGCCCATGCAGAAAAAAGTTGTCTCAAGGCTCCTGGTAACTGCAGTCATGGGAGAGTTTAAGGTCATGGATGTTGAATGGAGACATTAATTCAGGATTCTTTTTTTTTAATATAGTTTTGAATTTCTTTCTGGTAAGGCTATCAAGTAGTCTAGAGTTGAGAAATTTTTCAGTGACTTAGGACAGGTATAAAGTCGAGATCTTCACTGCATCACAAGGTAGCACCTATCAGAAAAAAGTATCCTGGCATCCTTGTCAATGTGCTGGTGATCCTTGTCTGTTCTGAGGGAACACATTTGGGAGCTCTGTTTCTGGAAAGCTAACACATTTTGTATTTTGAAGTATTAAAAAATAATGGTGTGTTTAGGTATGGCATTCCTGCTGAAAGCAATGTGGACTTTTCACAGGCTGCAAAACTGTTGATTAACCATAATGTTTACTATTTGGATGGCAAGCAAGGTAATTCGATCTGAATTCCTTACAAGTTCATTCATACCGCCTGCAGTGCTGGTTACCAGAATCATAAAGCATTAAAGCTTCAGTTTAGTAAATGTCTAAAAAACAAATTTTACCTAGGCTTTAATTCAGCTGATTTTTGATTCAGTGAACTCAGCCGCATTGTTTATATTTGTTTAGAATACTGTTTTATGTGGCTGGCTGTTGGCGGTGGTGGTGAGTTAGTGCAAAGTTTGGTGTGAATTTATGATCTGATATCAGGTCTTTTCTATTTGCTTATGTGTTTTTTCCAAAGTGAATGCAAGAGCATTAAAGTGAGCTGCACCACAACTGGGAAGCTAGTGCAAGTACTGTAAATGCACAGTTGTGCTCGCTTCATGTTAATACTCCTATTCAGTTAGCGTGTTGTGTTAAACTACATATTTTCTGTCTAATGAAGAAATGTACAAGATTAACAGGGTAGCACAGCAAAAAAGGATTAAGAAAGACTGTATTACTCCTAAGAAATTTTAGAAACAAGTTAGTCCTTTTCCAGACATTGAGAGGCAAAACAAGGGCCATGGACTATTGAAGCTTGCTTTGATTAAAGCTGCTAGATTTTTATGTGTTTGAATGGTGGACTCTGCTTTGAGAGAAAGACTTGAAACCGTGCTGGGTGTGGCACTTATTTTTTCCATGGGTTTGTTTTGATAACGTAATAGTGTATAGCATTTATAAAAATGCTTTTATAGGACACTGAACAACAACAAAGTACATGGATAAAAACACTGAAAATGGTTAACACGGATTTTTGAACAGTTTTAAAAGACCTTTTTGAGCTTCTTTTCCGCCAGGAAGTGTAACAAAGCAAGTATTTATTTTATGTTCTGGTCGATTATATTTTCTGTAAATATTATGAACATTTTAATGCTGCCAACACTTGTGATTAGGTGCATAAATAGCCTGAAGTGTCACAGTTTCTCGAAGCCTGTGTCCACTCATAAATTTTGCATCGAAGGCTGAGTTTCATTTATAAATACTTATTTATAAATTCAGTAATATGCAGGATAGGTACTACTATAATAACAAAAAAATTATTGTAGAGCTTTTAAACACCAGAGAATAGAAATAACATACTGATATGTGTTTTATGCTAATAAAGTAGAGCAGACCTGTACTTTAGTTAAACAAAGTAGCATAAACTTATACAGAATTAATACTGAGTGAAAGGTTTGGGGGTTTTCATTTATTTATTGGAGGCTTATTTTTCTTATAAGGGAGGAAATGTTCTCTGGACAGAATTAACTAGGCCAGTAACTAAATGGCCTTTTCAAACATGGTATTTTCACAGGAAGCATACTTAGCAGGACTAGAAGGAAGAAGTGCATTCTCTTCTCTGTTTTTTTCTGTCAGAAGATAAAGCTTACAAAAAATGAAACTTTCTGAAATCTTGGAAGAATTTGAAACCTATTTATAAACTTCTGTACATGTAGTTCATTCTTAGTAGACTGCAATGTTAAAAACAAACTCAAAATAACCTATCTTGTCTAATAGTCTTCTAATAAATTTTAAATAAATCCTAAACTGTGCATATAATAGTCTATCTATTATTAGTGGTCACTAAGTTGTGTTGCACAGGGTCCCACTTCTAATTAACTCAGAATTTCATTGACAATAATACTGCAATGTGGTAGTACATTATACCAGGACAAACTACCGTTGGACAACTGCTGCATTGAATTGACTGTCTGGTCAACTAGGTCTGTATGTCATACTCTTTCCTGAACACAAATATTTATTCTGGCATTTAAAAATTAATTCTCACTTGATTTGTGTTTGACCTTGTCTGTCCATGGTGGTTCTCAGGAAAGTGCAGGATCTTTTCTGCTTGGTCTTCATTATTTTTTCATCGTTGTCTTAATTGTTGTAGATCACCTGGGTAGCCTTCTGTGTCAGTAATTCCATTTTAAATGATGAATATTGATTTGTCAGCATTTTGGCAATGTGAGGTACAGTGGGGTACCCCTTGACCTGTTGGCTGCGTAGTATGAGGTTAGGAAAAAGGAAAATGTCTGAGCAGTAGCTAATCGAGCTAGCTGCAGACCTAAGCTCAGGCTGAACCACAACAATAAAATCTCAAATTCCTGTCTTCTATTAATAGTGTTTATAGTTTAAATTCCTTATTTAATGTTGAAATTAATTTGTTTTGAAGACTCTTCTCTATTGGTTGCTCCTTTCAGGGGAAAGGGAATATCTAGAAAAACGGTATAAGAAATGCTGTTGATATCATTAAACTTTTTCCTAGGCCTTGGGAATTTGGATTCAGAGAGTGCCTCTCTGTTCTACTGTCATAGCTGATACAATCCTTCAAAGGATTTTGTAGTTCTGTATGATTTTTGATAGCCTGGTTCAAGAAGAACAGACAAGATTGGAGAATCAAGGTCTTGCCACATGCATTTGTCCTCTTTGCAACCACTGACTTGGATACTATTATGGGTAATATTGGATAATAGTATGCATATTTTGCTTAAATGCTGAGACATGTTTCAAGGTCAAACCTATACTGTCTTGGGCTCCAAGTAGGTCTTTGGGCATAAATGTGGGGAAGGGAGATATTTTGGTAATCCATAATAACATGTCTTTCAATGTTATTCCTGTGGTTTCAACTTTCTCCTCCCACAAAGAAGTGTCTTGTACTCGCCATAAGCTGCAGAAAAAGCACACCAGGAAGAATTTCACATTGACTTTATTTGCGTATTGTTGGCGCATGTGTGGAAACTGTCATACAATACTTCTCATTTTACAGTGGGGATGGAGAGGTGGTTAAGCATGTATACTTTTCTTCCTTTCCCCACCAAATGAATCTTCTGTACAAGTGAATAGGAAAACACTTTGAAAGCACTACAAAGCAGGAAAATGTACCCATGGAGAGGATTTTGTCTAACTGAGAAAACATTTTTCTGTCTGGAGATTCTGGAAACTGTAAAATGTATTATCGTCTTTTTTTCTCTTTAGGAAATGGGTTCCATTAGGCGTCTTGAACTCTGACAATTTCATGAGTTTAAGTTCAGAACTTCAGTAAGAAACCATACCCCTCTTGCTTTATAGGGACTGTGTGTGACTGTTACAAAGATGTGATTCTTTGACACAGGCTTTAAAGAGGAGGGCTATAATTTAACATATTTACAAGGTCTAGTGTTCCAAAATCTTAGCTGACTCTTCTTTAAGAAGAAAACTACTTGAATGTGTCTGCATTTCTTAAATCACTGCCTACGTGCGTGGTCTGCCTTCAGCAGGTGAGTCATGCACCATGCAGTCAGGCAGAGCCATTTGTCACACTTGTATTTGTAGACTAGGCTTATGCAGTTCTGCTGCTGCTTAGTATTTTTCCCCATACGCCCACATAGCTTTCACAAGACTTTGCTACTTCCAACGCAATTTGAGGAAAAAGTAGACATTTCAAAGACTATAAAAATGAGGAGTTGGGTAGAGAAGAAGGACACACAGTAGTCATGCCGTGAAAGGGACAGGCAGTTGTAATGATGAGAGTTACTCATTGGGAGAGTCAGCAGACAGCTGAGAGTGTGTTTGTATGTATGTATGTATGCTGGCCATCCACTTAGCCTATGGATAGTTCAAAACCAGCCGCATCTCACATCCTTTTGTTTATGCAGACAGGAAAGAAATATGGGTTGACGTTGACGTATAAAGCAGAATAGTAGAAAAAGGGCTGGGAGTGGTGTGGAGGACATTACTTGGGGAGCGTAGCATTCTGCAGATTGGTGTCATAGCAGGCATCAATTTTACCGCTCACAAACCTCATGTATTCATAAATTGTGGCTGAATCTTCTAGCATTTGTTGTCATATTTAGATGTTGCAGGCTAGTTGGATCTCTAACCTGAAATGCTGACTTGGTATGTTTTTAACATCTCTTGCTGAAAATTTTTGTGTTACCTGAGCAACAAAAATTATTTTCTCTGTAACTGAAGATGTCTGTCACCATTTTAGTTTAGAGAAAAAAAATCTTCTCACTCCTTGCTGCTAAACATCGTAATTGATAATAATTAATTTAAAGCTACTCAGATTATGATTCTTTTCTACGTTGTTTTTGCTCTGTAAGCCACATGGAAATACTGGCTTGAGAGTGCTTGCTGTATTTATGGAGCTTGTACCCTTGGTACCAGAAGAGCCTGCGATGAATAATGTTTCTTTTGATCTGGTGAACTGAGTGCAGGACTAGAAGCCTAGTAGCAGAATCGGGGTTAGAATTGCATGCTTGTTTAGTAAATGCTCTTTTTGTATGTTAATTTCTTCATCTAAAAAATACTTTCGTTGGAAGTGCCAGATGTGTTCTTACTGCTAACTGTAGTTATTTATGTTGCCGTTATCACCTCTGTCTTTTCTTTTTCAAAAGGTGTACTATCACTGTGCTATAGTTCTCTTTTGTCAACATGAATTTATAAAAAGGGAGGATTTGGCCAAGTCATAAGCATCTCTATATGCTGATGTATCAGCTAGGCTGATATAATCCTGAGAATGTAACAAAGAGTAGTCAAAAATTCAGTTACTATTGTGGTAGAACTGTGCATTTATAGAATTGGATTAAAGAATGCAGTTTCACCAGTTTTATTTCAATATTTTCCCTCAGATTGACCTGTTAACAGACCAGTTGTATTTTCTGTCCTTTATGCTCTTTTTGGCAAAGTAGAGCTGATGGAATCCACAAACTAACGTTTGGCTGCGGCAGTCTGATGTTAGCATGATAAATGTATCATGAATATGTTATTTACCTCAAAGATGGTATCAGCCATTCATCTTTAGTCTGTATTCCTACGAATAAGCTATGCTTGAATTTGGTTTTCTTTCTTTCTTTTTTTAAATCTAGAATACGAAGTCCTTTTCCAGGGAAAAATAAAATTCTCCTTATCTTTCTATACAATCACTTCTCTTTTTTTGGACAGACAATAAAAATGGGAAGTTAGTCTTAGGAACTGTAACGTTGAGAAAATAAGTTTTGGTTTCCTAGCTTTTAAATTTGAAAGCTTGACATTTTTTGATAAGCATGTCAAAGGATCAGATGATAGCAAGAAAAAGATTGCTTATATGTTTGTGTACATACAAAATTGACCTTTGTGATGCAGCTTAACATCTAAACACTAAAAGCAGTCATTTGTTTTGACAGCAGAATTAATTGAGGCTAAAACAGTCGAAATTCCACTTGTATCAAGCTGTTCATTAGGAATTGCTGTCTGGCTTTAGTGCTGTCAGAAAAATAACCTGTTCTGCTATGATTAAATAGCAGAATGATGGTCGGTCCACTGAATTTGAGAGAGAGGTTGAATAAACTTTCTACTGCGGAAACAATTCAGAAGTGACACGCTGCAAGGGGGGTCAGAATGTGCATTGATATCCAGCTGAGCTGTCAACTGGCACCGAGCCAGGCACGCAAAGCTTTGCCATTTGAAACAGCATGTGAAGCATATGCAGTTTAGAAAAAAATTGTCCTCCTTTCATGCATGATTTACACTCAAAGAGACAAACTTTTGTTTTTATCAAAAACAAGAATATAGTTTGTTATGGTATTTGTAACTACAAGTACAGATTTACGGAGGTTTTTTTTAAAGCTTTTGCTTGAAAGAGATATGTTAATATGTGTGCATGCGTGTCTGTAAACTGATTCCTCAGGATGGGGGAAGGGCAGATTTTTTTTTCCAGTGTCTGAGTGTTTCCTGTTACTGAAAATTAAATGTAGTTAATAAAAATACATGCTTGGGTGGGATAACATTGCTTACTGTCATGCCTACCCCACTTGAACTAGAAGGGAGACGGTTTCCAAAAGCAGATGCAAATGCAAAGCAGTTTTTCGTTGATTTGTTGACTTCTTGATTTGTTTACCTTTTTAGCTCCACAGGATTTTCCAGTTCATTGCTATACTTACTGGGGGCTCTTTTTCAGGATATGACATAATGTTTTCCTTCCTAATAATTGTAGTTGGCTTTTGTATTTGGCTTGTTTGTTTAAGAATCCAAACAGTAAAACTTTTTTTCCTCCCCTCTATTGAAGAAAGTGCAAATTATTTTATTGTTTTGACGTTAGCAAGATACTCTCCCAGTGTCTGTCTCACAGACATTTTGTGTAAGAGGTATACGGTTAGGTTAGAAAACCTGTCTCTAGGGGTGTGTGGGGATAGGTTTTGTAACTTTTCAAGGCAGTTGACAACAAACTTGACTGTCTTCAAGGTAGTGTCACTTTGTGGATGAATGAAGTAGCAGGTGTATGGTTGCTATTTCTAAACTCTCTTCTGTTGTTGCCACGTGTATACTCTGAAAATACTGTTCCCATAGATGTGGGCTAAATAGTAGATACTGTAGTATAATTTACAGTGCAATTACTTTTTTTTATTCATCTTTGAATAAGGTAAATATCACCTTATTGCTAGCCATCCACTTTGCCTCTTAGCGTCATGAGACGTACTCACACTCACTCCTGTAACAAGGAAAATGGCACAAGTGTTTTCTGAACAGTCTAGGCGATGCATCCTGAGCTGCAGACTCACTGGTGCTTAATTTATGCTAGTGTCACTTATTGTAAGTTGTTAGATTTATTAAAATTAAAATTTCCATTTATTTGAATTACCTTTTACCTTTTCTGTTCTAGTAAACCAAAGCTTCCTCATTTTCAAAAGCCAAAGAACTGACCCACTCCTGATTTATTTGCTTCAGTCTCTTGTCAAATAGCAGCTGTCTGCTTCCATGTGTCTGTAAAACCATCATCCATTTGCTTTTTCTTCGTGTCCACATCTGTCTCAGCTGGTAGAATGCTGTGAGCTGTAGCAGCTTGCCTTGAAAAATGCTTTAGGATGATGCTTGGTGGGAATGTTTACATACAGTTAGAGCAGCTTACTGATTTTTGACACCTGCTCCCTTTGTAGAATACTAAATTCTCATTAGTGTCATGATAGCTAGGTATATATCCTTAAGTGACTGAAAGCCCACTAGATACTCATATTTCTTTCTGTTATAAAGGCTAGCCATCATTTATGCACTGTATTGTTTTTTTCTGTTCTGTGTGTGTACAGTAACAAATACTTTCAAGTCTATGCACAGGTATTTGAGATGCTTAAGCCATAGTTACCATTCTATGAATCAATGTAACAACAGGCAGACCAGACTGTGAAAAAGTTATCTTGAGCCCAAAACTATTTGTGCTTTACCCAAAGGAACATTAATTCAGAGGCTTTTTCAAGGGTTGGACTAGATCTCAGCTATAACTTTTTACTTACTCCAACAAGTGTCTTAGAATGTATTTTTGATATTTACAGTGCTGCTTAATTTCTAGTATTTGCTTTTATTTTATGTTGGTATGAATGCTTGAGAATAGGCTTCCTTCTCAGTTCACGTTGTTGTCTCGTCTTGTTACAAGAAAAAGGACAAAGGAGATCTCAGTGCTTTCTGTAGTACTGCAGAATATCATTACTGTCATTATTGCAGTATTGCAGCATCTAGATGGTTCATTTTGGTGCTTTGGGCAGGGACTCTAGAGACTGCGTCAGGGAATAACTTCAGTCCCCAACATCAGCAATACTTCTTAAACATGAAGCAACGGCTTTTCTTCCTTTGACAACAGACAGTGAATCTGCATACTTGCTTCAGAAGTTTTTGCCATTATAATCTTCCAAATTTTGAGCTGAAATCCTTGTTGGTGTTATGCCTTTGTCTGGACTTCCATCACTGGGCACAAGTCTGTTAAGAAAACTCTTCTGCCTCATAGAGAAGAGGTAGTACCTCCACCTTAAAATCTTTGTGTAGCTGTTACGAAAGTTATTGTGATACCAGCACATGAGTTTGCATGCTTTGGCTTGCATCTATATGTTACACCTGTCTGGCAATCTCCATTAACACCAACCCAATGGGAGTTTTAGACTATACCAGCTAATGATGAAGGAATCGGAAAGATAGGTGTTGTGGTGGTTCAGAGAAGAAAACTTTCTGAGCTTTTTTGCAATAGTAGTGCAGATGCTTTTGTTTCCATATACACAAGTACAGCAGACAATGCAGGGGAGCTTTTCAAGAAAGTATCCGAATGCCTTGTTGGTGCTGTGTTCCCATAGCAATATGTGTGCCTAAGGCCTTTTGGCTAGCTAGGAGGCTGCAGCTGGTCTTAGCAGGAGATGTTGCGGTCACAGTACACACTTCTGGTAGGGCTACAGTATTATTACCTCTTTGGGCACAAAGACATCTGCCCACAGGGACTCCAGCTGTCATGTGGGCTACCAAAAGGTCATCACAGCTATCTGTTTTCTAAACTGGCTTACCATAGAGCACCACAGAAGATGTCTATTTCTGTATTTTGGTGTAAAAATACTGCTCCCCAGGCAAAACATAATACTTTTTACAGCAGGCATATAGGAAGCAGAACTGTTGGGAGGTCTGAAGTTACAGAACAAAACTCTAAGACAATTTAAAACTGCTACAGATTTCACTCTGCTTAAAAGGACGAAATGTATACAAACTTTACAAAACCAGCAAACATCTTTGGGCATTGGAGGAAAATGCTGAACTTAATTTTTTTTAATCTTTGTAAATTCATTAGGGACAGCCACTGGCATCTGGAACTGGATGAAGGGCCCTACAAAAATTTTGAGTTAAGTAGGGAAAGTAAGTTAGGATCAAAGGATGCTTTCAAATTCTAACCGATTCACACAATTTGTTGTAAGAAAATGCTGTTTTCATGATTGTTATTTATCTTTCCTGCAGTAAAGCAGATGGTAGATGCAGGGGAAGGAAAGAGAGCACGTATGGGGAGAAGGGACTCCTGCGATTAATCATGCCCATTTTAGTGAAGTATTAAATAAACTAATAGCTATCATTAAGAAGACTGTGTTTAAAATTTCCAAGTTAGCTTCATAGACGTTAGTGAAAAATGGGATCGGCTTACTGAAATTTTTTGCACAGCTTCCATCTCATTACTATCTCAGGCAATTTTTCAGTAACTGAGATTTTCTCAGATTGCAACTTATAGTCTTCCCTATGAGAAAAGAATGCATTGTTGTAAGAATGAAGTGAATTTGGGGGGGGGGGAGTAAAGCAGCTTTTGTTATTTTGAATTGAAAGTACCAATTTAATCTTCATGTCTGTGCATTTCTGTACTAATTGTGAATGTTTGCCTTTTCAATAAAAAGTTTGTCAAGCTGTAAAAAAAAGCCACCTTCAAAGACCAGTGTTAGGCAAGTGTAACAATCAAAATAGAGGAACTTGGATGTGTTGTTAAAGAAAGTATTTGCTTTCTGCTTGTGTTAGAAGTGAAAGTTACAGATACTGATCTGAAATAAGGATGAATTTTACTTGAGCCTTAAATGTTAATTTTAATCATTAGGGTAAAAGTCTTAAAAGTCTGGGTATCAGTCTTTGTAGCTGGAAAGAGTAAAGAAAAAATGGTGTTCTGAAAAAGCTTGACTATTGTTTTTCTCTAAAAATAAGTTTAAGTCTCTGTTGTTTACAATTTTTTTCTTCTGTTTTTGTTTTGGGGAGGAGTGTTTGTGGTTGGTTTGGCTTTTGGGCTTTTTTTCCTGGCCAAATGGGAATATGTGTAGAAGCAAGAAAAAAGTAGTTGAACCCTTAGGAAAGTGATGAAAAATGTATTGTCTGAAGTGTAGTGCTGAAGATGTAATGGATTTGTTCTTCAGCTTCTATGTTTTATGGTATTTTTTTTGAAATTTTTGATCAATATGTTTTGGACAACAGAGTTTTCATTCCAA
>Ga0181612_133440_pt1 | contig 11367 bp, 6 predicted proteins | sample HoacroProtozoa21_FD_119630 | JGI IMG/M metagenome (GOLD analysis project Ga0181612, IMG submission 119630) | Hoatzin crop microbial communities from Cojedes, Venezuel. Combined Assembly of Gp0051906, Gp0051904, Gp0051908
GCGACGTGTGAGCTCATGCTTTTTGATTACTCCGTTGAGATAGTCGTCAACGTATGCTCCGACTACGAGTCCGTATTGTGTCTTGCCGTTCATCGTCTGGGCATAGATGTAATACTGCTCTTTGTCGTCTTGCACGAGCCATCCTTTGTCTTGGAATTTTTGGAATTCCTCTGCTGCTTTCTCATACACGCGCGGGTCGTATTCGCTTGTTCCCTCGGGGAAGTTGATTTCTGGTTTTATGATATGATAGAGCAACTTCTCGTTGTCGCCGGCCTCCTGCCGTGCCTCCTCTGAGTTCAGCACGTCGTATGGTCTGCTCTCCACCTGCTCCACGAGGTCTTTCGGTGGACGTATGCCTTTAAACGGTTTTATCTTTGCCATAATAGAGAATTTGTTTAAGTTGTTGGTTTATAATAAAATATAATGGGAGCAACACCCGCGCCACTGCACAGGCTCTGCTCCCATTACGAATGCGAAAATTACTTGTTCACCTGGAATTTGGTGTCTCCGTCTTTGAAGAAAGCGTTAATCTGCTTTGCAGCAGCGATGCCGGCGTTGATGTTGGCCTCTGCTGTCTGTGCGCCCATCTTTTTGGGTGTAGCGAAATAACGTCCTTCGAATTTCTGGAACTCTGCGTCCTGGTCGGGTTTGATGTCGGTGATGTATTTCAGGTCCTCACGCTCCTGCATCAGCTTGAGCAGACCTTCCTCGTCGATCACCTCTTTGCGTGCGGTGTTGATCAGGATACCGCCTTTCTTCATCTTGCCCACGAGGTCGTGGTTGATGCTCTTGGTGGTCTCGGGAGTTGCGGGGATGTGCAGACTCACGATGTCGCAGTTCTCGAAGAGCTCCTCCTGGTTCTTAGCGGCTTTCACGCCTGCGCTCTCGATAGCCTCTGCGGGGCAGTAAGCGTCGAAGGCCTCCACTTCCATGCCGAAGCCTTTGGCGATGCGTGCCACGTTGCGACCCACGTTACCGAAGGCGAGGATGCCGAGCTTCTTGCCTTTGAGCTCTGTGCCTGCCTTGCCGTTGTAGAAATTGCGCACTCCGAAAACGAGGAGTCCGAAAACGAGCTCTGCCACGGCGTTGGCGTTCTGTCCCGGTGTGTTCTCTGCCACCACTTTATGAGCTGTTGCGGCAGCGAGGTCGATATTGTCGTAGCCGGCTCCTGCGCGCACCACGATTTTCAGGTTTTTAGCGGCGTCGAGCACCTCGGCGTCCACTTTGTCAGAGCGAATGATCAGCGCGTCGGCGTCTTTCACTGCGTCGAGGAGCTGGCTCTTCTCTGTGTATTTCTCCAAGAGTGCGAGCTCATTTCCTGCGCTCTCCACCTCTTTGCGTATTCCTTCCACGGCAGCAGCTGCGAAAGGTTTCTCTGTTGCTATTAAAACTTTCATATCGCTAAGTATTAATTCTGTGCCTCAAAGTCTTTCATACACTGCACGAGCGCGTTCACACCCTCAATGGTCTGTGCGTTGTAGCAGCTTGCGCGGAAACCGCCCACGCTTCTGTGTCCTTTCACGCCCACCATGCCTCTTTCTGTTGCGAAGTCGAGGAAGGGTTTCTCGAGCTCTTTGTACTCGTCGTTCATCACGAAGCAGATGTTCATCAGCGAGCGGTCCTCCTCTTTCACAGTGCCGCGGAAGAGTTTGTTGCGGTCGATTTCGCCGTAAACGATTTTTGCTCTTTCCTGTGCTCTCTTCTCCATCTCTTTCACGCCGCCTTGAGCTTTCACCCAGCGGAGGTTCTCAACCATTGTGTAGATAGGCACCACAGGAGGTGTGTTAAACATCGAGCCTTTGTCCACGTGTGTGCGATAGTCGAGCATTGTAGGAATCTCTCTCGGAGCCTTTCCGAGCATCTCGTCTTTCACGATAATCACAGTAACACCAGCCATAGAGATATTCTTCTGTGCGCCGGCGTAGATGGCTGTGTATTTGCTCACGTCCACGGGGCGGCTCATGATATCCGAGCTCATATCGGCAATCAGAGGCACGGGAGCGTCGAGGTCCTTGCGAATCTCTGTACCGAAGATGGTGTTGTTGGTGGTGAAATGCAAGTAGTCGGCGTCTGCCGGGCAAGTCCACCCTTTGGGGATATATGTGTAGTTGTCCTCTGCTGATGAAGCCACCTCTACCACTTCTCCGAAGAGTTTTGCCTCTTTCATGGCTTTCTTAGCCCATGTACCTGTGTTGAGATAAGCAGCTTTCTTGATGAGGAAATTAAACGGGATCTGACAGAACTGCAGTGATGCTCCACCTCCGAGGAAGATTACGGAGTAACCCTCGGGGATGTCGAGGAGTTCTTTAAAGAGTGCCACTGCCTCGTCCACCACGGGCTGGAAGTCTTTTGCCCTGTGGCTGATTTCAGCGAGCGAAAGACCGCTGCCGTTGAAGTCGAGGATTTGTTTTGCGGTGTTCTCAATCACTTCCCTGGGGAGGATTGAGGGTCCGGCGTTAAAATTATACTTCTTCATTTTTATAAAGTTTAAAACGTTATTAACTTCTACAATCTGTTGTTGCTGATGCCTCCTGAACAGTTTTTCAGGGGCGCATTCGCATTTCGACTGCGAAAGTACTAATAATTTTTCATTTGGCAAAATATTTTTCCGTTTTTATATCAAAATGAGACGAAAAAAAGCTTTTCCATTGGCGAAAGTGCTATGGAAAAGCTTGAAATGCCATTATCTCGGTCCTCCGAAGCCACCGCCTGGCGGCCTTCCGCCGCCACCGCCGGGACCTCCGAAGCCTCCGCCCATACGGTTGCGTCCGCCTCTTCTGTCGTTGCCGCCGGGACCGCCACGTCTTTGGTCCATGCCTCCGAAGGCGTTCATACGGTATATCACGTGAACCATCGCATAGCTGTTGATTTTGTTATACTCCGTATCGCTTCGCATAAGTGAGTTGAGGGTACGTGAGATAGAGCTCTGCTGGCGCAGGATGTCGTAGAACTGCAGTGTTACGGTGAGGGGTTTTCCTTTCAGGAAGCTCTGTCCGAGCTGCAGGTTCCATACCAGCTCGTTGGTGTTCATCGCGGCGTCGCTGTATCCTCTTCTGCTGTTCTGGTGGATGTCTGTGGTGAGCGACATTCCCCAGGGGAAGGTGAGGTTCACGTCCACTCCATACGAGAATTGCCAGGTGTCGAGGTTGCTGTTGCTGTTGAGCATATTGCGTGCGTGGGTGTATGTAAGACTTCCGTTTGGCTCCACCTCAATCCAGTCGTTGCGGTAGCTGAATGAGAGTCGCTCGCTCAGTGTCGTCGTCTTCGTCTTGTTCTTCAATGTCTGCATCAAAGAGTCCACATAGAGGTAGCTCACGCTGTTATTATAACTGGCATTCGTGAAGGAGTTGATGTTCCAGTATCCTGCGGTGTCGATGGAGGTGTTGAACATAAATGCTCCGCTGATATTCCAGTTTCCGTTGATATTCTCCGGCATCGTAGTCCTTCCGCCCGTCTTGGAGTCGTAAGACACCATACTGCTTATGGAGTTGCTGGTGGTGGAGAAATTGAGGTGTGCCATCATACTCTGCTGATATTTCTGACGGTAGTTGTTCCAGTGGAGTCGGAACGTCTGTGTGAACGCCGGTTTCAGTCCCGGGTTACCCATGCTGATGTTCAGCGGGTCGCTGTCATCTATGATGTCGAGGAGCTGTGTCATGCTCGGTTGTGTCGATGTGCCTCGGTAGTTGAAGCGCAACTGGCTGACATCCGATATTCTCCATCTGAAGTCCACGGTGGGCGAGAAATTTGTAACTGTTCTCACTGTGTCCACGCTCACGCCTTGGTAGTCTTGTACGAAGTGTGTGCGCTGCGGCTGCACCATAAATCCGACGTTGAAATTGTATTTCTGCCTTATCACCCTGAGCATTAGCTCCATATTGTGGATATAGTTGGTGTATTCGGCATATTTGCTCAGGTCATAGTCCTCGTAGTTGTCTATCGGGTTGTTTAAAGTCACGAACTGGTTGAGGTATTCGTCCCATCCGCGGTATGAGGGCAGTCCGTTGATAAACGAGCCTAAGCTGCTGAAATCGTATGTGGTGCGGTCGCTCTTATTGAATTTGTATTGGAATTGGTAGCTTGCCTGCAAGAACATATTGTGTCCGAGTGGTTCGCTCCAGGTGCCTTTGATATCGTAGTTCCAGCTCTTTGTGGGGGTGAGGTTCCACCTGTTTGTCTGATATGTGGAGTCGCCTCCCAGATAGTTTGCGATCTGATAGAGCGTTACGTCAGAGAGCGAGAGGTTTTTGCTCTTCGAGTCGCTGAAGCCTCCTCCGAGTTGCAGGGTGATGCTTCTTCCTTTGTTGTTGAGTTTCCTGTTCACCATCAACGTGCCGTTGAGGTTGCTGCTTCTCGAGAAACTTATTCCTGAGTTGCGTTTGGCGTTGACGATGCTGTCAATCCTATCCATTTCCGCTATTCCCTCATCGCTGAGCGGGTCGCTTACGAACTGATATGGGTCAGCACTGAAGGCTGCCGAGAGCGAATAGTTTTTCGAGTCGCTCGATGAGGTGCTGAAATCCTGGCGCAAGTGGATCTTGGTCATGGTGTCGGGCTGCCACTCGAAGCGCATATTCTGTCTCCACGAGTTACTCCTCGTCATGCTCTTGTTCCTGCTGTTGGAGAAGGCTCCTGCCGCGCTGACGAAGTTCTCCACCGACGAGCGGCTCTCGGCATCGCCGTCTTTGTGCTCCCAACGCAGTCCCACGTTGAGTTTCAGCTGGTTTTTCTTCTCGTAGTTGAAGTTGGCGGCAATCATTTTCGCGGCGTTCAGTCCGTTGCCGCCTCCGAAGCCACCGGGACCTCCTCTTCCTCCGCCCGGGAAGCCTTTGTCGCCCACGTTATTGGCGGAGCCGAAGAGCATAAATTGGAAATCGTTGTGCATCCTCGCCACCATGGTCTTGGCGCTGTATCGTTTCTCCGTGCCGTATCCGAGGTCGGTATTTGAGAAGACACCCTTTTTCATTCCGGGACGTATGTTGAAGTCGAGCACCGTCTGGTCGTTGCCGTCGTCGATGCCGGTGAGTTTCGACATGTCGCTCTTCTCATCGTAAGCCTTGATCTTCTGTATCATCGAGGTGGGGAGGTTTTTGAGCGCGGTCTTGGTGTCGCCGTTTAAGAACTCCTTGCCGTCCACAAGCACTTTCTTCACCGACTTTCCGTTGATGGTGATATTACCGTCGTCGTCAACGGTGGCTCCTGGGATTTTCTTCACGAGCTCCTCCACCACGCTTCCCTCGGGTGTGCGGTAGGCGTCGGCGTTATATATAAAGGTGTCTTTCTTCACCACCACCTTTGCGGCGTGCGAGGTAACGGTGGCTCCCTTGAGCATTATCGACGATGCCTTATAGTTGATTTTACCCAAGTCAACGTCCTTGTCTTCATTAATCGTGATGTTTTTCACCATCTGCGGATACCCGACGTTGGTTATTCTCAATAGGAATTTTCCGTTCTCCGGGGCTTTTATCTTGAATGTGCCGTCCTCGCCCGATAATGCTCCGGCGATGAAGGTGCTGTCGGTTTTCAACAGTTGTAATGTAGTCTGCATCACCGGCTCTTTGGTGTCGGAGTCGATAATGGTGCCGCTGATGGCTCTTTCCTGTGCCTGTGCCACTGCTGAAAAAGCAAATGCCATCAGGAGCAGCGTGAGTATCCGTCGTTTCATAAACTTGGGTGTTGTTATCAAAAATCTGTTTTATACTCCTTTTGACGCAAAAAGATAGAAAAGGTTTAAATGGAAATGAAAAAAATTAAGCTGGCAAACTTGCCAGCTTAATTTTTTCTATTTAGCTTTCGCTTATTTCAGTTTTGTGAAGCCATATTTAGCAGCGCTTCCGAGCTCCTCTTCGATACGGATGAGCTGGTTGTATTTAGCGATGCGGTCTGTGCGGCTCATAGAACCTGTCTTGATCTGACCTGAGTTGGTAGCCACTGCGATGTCGGCGATAGTGGTGTCCTCTGTCTCACCTGAACGGTGGCTGGTAACGGTGGTGTATCCGTGACGGTGTGCCATCTCGATAGCCTCGAGGGTCTCGGTGAGTGAACCAATCTGGTTAACCTTGATAAGGATAGAGTTAGCGGCACCCATCTTGATACCCTTCTCGAGGAATTTGGTGTTGGTAACGAAGAGGTCGTCGCCCACGAGCTGGCAGCGGTCGCCGATAGCCTGTGTGAGTTTCACCCAGTTCTCCCAGTCGTTCTCGTCGAGACCGTCCTCGATAGAGTCGATAGGATATTTGGTGATGAGCTCCTCGAGGTATTTGATTTGCTCCTCGGCGGTGAGCTTCTTGCCGTTGGGGTCTTTCTTCATACCGCTCTTGAGCTGACGGTAGTCGTAGAACCACTTGCCATCCTCGCAAACAGCGAATTCGCTTGCTGCGCAGTCCATAGCGATTTTCACGTCCTTACCCGGCTCGTAGCCAGCGTCTTTGATAGCCTGGCAGATGCTCTCCAATGCGTCCTCGATGCCGTTGAGTGCGGGAGCGAAACCACCCTCATCACCCACTGCAGTGCTAAGACCGCGTTTCTTCAGGAGTTTTGCGAGAGCGTGGAACACCTCTGCGCCCATGCGGATAGCCTCAACCTCTGAGGGAGCGCCTACCGGACGGATCATAAACTCTTGGAAAGCGATAGGAGCGTCGGAGTGAGCTCCACCGTTGATAATGTTCATCATAGGCACCGGCAGTGTGTAGGTGTTGGTACCGCCGATGTATCTGTACAGAGGCAAACCGAGGCACTCAGCAGCTGTGTGAGCCACTGCGAGTGATACGCCGAGGATGGCGTTGGCGCCGAGGTTGCTCTTTGTAGGTGTGCCGTCCAGCTCGAGCATCTTATAGTCGATGGCGCGCTGGTCGAGCACGCACATGCCGATGAGCTCAGGGGCGATCTTCTCATTAACATTAGCAACGGCCTTCAAGGTGCCTTTGCCACCATAGCGCTTCTTGTCGCCATCACGAAGCTCCAAAGCCTCGTTCTCACCGGTAGAAGCACCGGAGGGCACAGAAGCACGACCCATAATACCTGACACAGTGGTCACTTCTACCTCTACGGTAGGATTTCCTCTCGAATCCAGAATCTCTCTGGCATGTACTTTCTCAATAATCATCTCTATAACTTTTTATAAAATGTGAAACTTAATCTTTTTACATTATATTATATACACCCATATCCTCCTTTTCGGATGCAAAGGTAATAATTTTTTTTCATTCCGCAAGGGGTAAAAGGCACGAATTAACATCTTTTATACGCACTTCGGCGATAAAATTCCACACTCCGCAAATTTTAGTGCGGCATTGCAAAATCGACTTTGCAAAAAAGAAGAAGAAAAATGTTTGAGTATTAATTTTTTTTCGTACCTTTGCACCCGAATTTAAAAAGAAAGAGATGGAGAAATTTAGAACTGAAAAGAAATCTTCTTTTGAGAAGGCTATAGAAGATATCGAGGCCGGTCGAGTTTACGAGGCTAAAGATGTCGATGACTTGTTCGCGCAATGTTTGGGTGATTAGGGCTGTGGTTCGGTTCGTGCCGGAAGGAGTGCCCACCGCAAGGTGCAGTCCCGGCTGGGCCGGGTTAGTCCTGATGCCTTCCTCTGCAAGGTGCAGTCCCTGCTTAGGTCGTGTTGGAATGCAAAGAAAATTTAAAAATTGCATTTTTCCTGTTTTTTTTATGAATATCTGAAAAAAAAGCAGTAACTTTGCACCCGAAATCAATATAGGTGTTAGTATGGAACTCACAAGATTGACAGCCATATCCCCCGTGGACGGGCGCTATGGCTCCAAGACACAAGACTTGGCAGGATATTTTTCAGAGTACGCACTCATCCGCTACAGGGTGAGGGTGGAGATAGAGTATTTCATCACTTTGGCAGAGCTGCCATTGCCGCAGCTCAAGGGCTTCGACCACGGACTCTTCGACAGACTGAGGAAGATTTACAAAGACTTCTCTGTTGAAGACGCGCAAAGGGTGAAAGAAATCGAGAAAACAACAAATCACGACGTGAAAGCAGTGGAGTATTTCATCAAGGAAGAGTTCGACAAAATCGGAGGACTCGACCAGTATAAGGAATTCATACACTTCGGACTCACGTCGCAGGACATCAACAATACCAGCGTGCCCCTGTCGGTGAAAGAGGCCGTGGAAGAGGTGTATCTTCCACAGCTCAAGACACTTGCCGACAAGCTCAACAGCCTCGCTGAGCAATGGGAAGACATTCCGATGCTCGCAAAGACACACGGACAACCGGCATCGCCGACAAGACTCGGAAAAGAGATAAAGGTGTTCGCATACAGGCTCCAAGAGCAGATGGAGACACTCGCCAAATGCAAATATACGGCGAAATTCGGAGGCGCGACAGGCAACTACAACGCACACCACGTGGCATACCCGCAGTTTGACTGGAAAGACTTCGGCAACAAGTTCGTGAGCGAGAAACTCGGACTGCAAAGGGAACAATACACCACGCAGATAAGCAATTACGACCACCTCGCAGCCATCTTCGACGCTATGAGGCGTATAAACACCATTATCATCGACCTCGACAGAGACTTCTGGATGTATATCTCGATGGAATACTTCAAACAGAAAATCAAGGCCGGAGAGGTGGGCTCAAGCGCCATGCCACATAAGGTGAACCCCATAGACTTCGAAAACAGCGAGGGAAACCTCGGACTGGCAAACGCCATCCTCGGCTTCCTGGCACAGAAATTGCCGATTAGCAGACTGCAGAGAGACCTCACCGACAGCACCGTGCTTCGCAATATCGGTGTGCCAATGGGACACGCCATCATCGCTGTGCAAAGCACACTGAAAGGACTCGATAAACTCATCCTCAATGAGCAAAAACTGCAAGAAGACCTCGACAATACATGGGCAGTGGTGGCAGAGGCAATACAAACAATCCTCAGAAGAGAGGCATACCCGCATCCTTACGAGGCACTCAAAGCCCTCACACGCACAAACGAGAAAATGACGGAAAAAACTATCCACGACTTCATTCAAACACTCAACGTTAGCGACGAGGTGAAGGAAGAGCTGATGCAGATTACACCAATGAATTATACAGGAGTGTAATTCAATTGATAATTGACAATGGGCTACGCCGACCTTTCTCACGCTCGGAAGTGCAAGCAAGCTTTCACTTCTCTCGCTTAACCGAAAGGTTGACAATTGACAATTATACGCCGTTCCGGCGTTTTAGCTCACCGCAGGTGCAGTCCCGGCTGGGCCGGGTTTGACTTGGAGAATATAATGTTATAATAAGGTTTAATTTAAAGAAGGAAAAGAAACAGGAAACATCAATCTAAACAGGCTAACGAATTACAGTGGCCGTGAGGTTGCACATTAAGTTTTTATTAGTGAGAGTAAAAGTAATTATTAAAAGGTAATTTTTCAGGGATTATGGAAGACGACAAGAAATTGGAGACCACCGGCGAGAGCCAGGAGTCACAGAATCAGGGAACACAAAACACAGGTGACGGACAGACCCCAAGGCAGCCAAGACCAAGAGTGGCTCGCCCGCGCATTAGTACACACACACACGAAAGCAATCAGGAAGGCTCATTCATGCCCGAGGGCTTCGGCTCCGACATCCAGGGTCAGCAAAGGCAGCAGTATCGTCCCAGATACGGCAGCCAGGGCTCTAATGGCGGCGGCTATCAGCAGCGCGGCGGCGGATACGGTCAGCAGCAACGTGGCGGTTATGGTCAGCAAGGCGGCTACCAGCAGCGTGGCGGCTATGGTCAGCAACAGCGTGGCAGCTACAACCAGCGTGGCAGCTACAACCAGCAGGGCGGCTACGACCAGCAGCAGGAAGGCTTCCAGCAGGAGGAGTTCCAGCAGAATGAGGGTCAGCAGCAACGTCAGGGCGGCTATCAGCAGCGTGGCGGCGGTTACGGCCAGCAACGCCAGGGTGGCTACGGTCAGCAGCAGCGCGGCGGTTACAACGGTCCGCAGCGTCAGGGCGGTTACGGTCAGCAGCGTCAAGGCGGCTATCAGCAGCGCGGCGGCGGATATGGTCAGCAGCAACGCGGCGGCTATCAGCAGCGTGGCGGTTACAACCAGCAAGGCGGCTATGGCCAGCAACAGCGCGGAGGCTACAACCAGCAGGGCGGATACGGTCAGCAGCAGCGTGGCGGATACAACGGCCCGCAGCGTCAAGGCGGCTATAACGGACCCCAGCGCCAGGGCGGATACAACGGCCCGCAGCGCAACCGTCAGCAGGGCGGCTACAACCCCAATGCGAAATACAGCGTTAAGAAACGCATCGAATACGTGGAGGAGAATGTTGACCCAAATGAGGAGATCCGTTTGAACAAATATCTCGCAAATGCCGGAGTATGCAGCAGAAGGGAGGCCGACGACTACATACAGAGAGGCCTTATCACCGTAAACGGCGTTACAGTGACAGAGCTTGGCACAAAAGTGAAGAGAAGTGACGAAGTGGCATTCAACAGCCAACCTGTCACACTCGAGAAAAAAGTTTATGTGCTGCTCAACAAACCCAAAGACACTGTTACCACCTCCGATGACCCGCAGCAGCGCAAAACGGTTATGGACTTGGTGAAGAATGCTTGCGAGGAGCGCATCTATCCCGTGGGAAGACTCGACAGAAACACCACCGGAGTGCTCCTGCTCACCAACGACGGAGAACTGGCAAGCAAGCTCACTCACCCCAAGTATCTCAAGAAAAAAATATATCAGGTGACACTCGACAAAGAGGTTACGGCACACGATATGCAGAGAATCGCTAACGGCATCAATCTCGACGACGGAGAGATAAAAGCCGACGACATACAGTATATCGACGAGAGCGACCTCAGAAAAGTGGGCATCGAAATCCACAGCGGCAAAAACCGCATCGTCCGCCGTATCTTCGAACACCTCGGATACAGAGTGACAAAACTCGACCGGGTGCAGTTCGCAGGACTCACAAAGAAAAATGTGAAGAGGGGCGACTGGAGATACCTCACACAGAAAGAGGTGGAAATGCTCAAAATGGGTGCTTTCGAATAAAGGGAAGTCATCGTAAACCACTTTAGTTCAATATCTTATAGAAAGGACACGAAAGATGAAAAGAACAAAAATCATCGACGCACTGAAAAGCGGAAGCGTAGGAAGCGACATCAACGTGAAAGGATGGGTGAGGACACACAGGGCAAGCAAAGCCGTGGACTTTATAGCACTCAACGACGGAAGCACGATTAAGAACATACAAATCGTGGCCGACACAGCACACTTCGACGCCGAGATGCTCAAGCAAATCACCACAGGAGCATGCATCAGCTGCACAGGAACACTCGTGGAGAGCCAGGGTGCAGGACAGGCAGTGGAGATACAGGCCAAGGAGATAGAAATCTACGGCACCTGCC
>Ga0181612_137089_pt1 | contig 11367 bp, 2 predicted proteins | sample HoacroProtozoa21_FD_119630 | JGI IMG/M metagenome (GOLD analysis project Ga0181612, IMG submission 119630) | Hoatzin crop microbial communities from Cojedes, Venezuel. Combined Assembly of Gp0051906, Gp0051904, Gp0051908
CAAAAAAAGATTAAAATAAAAATATGCAGCAAAACTGTAATGCTCTTCCAGTAGAGAGTGAGCTGCAATTTAACTTCTAATAACTCAAGCCAGTCGCCTAACCATGTTTTGTTCTTTGCGGGTTAAGAGGAAGAATGTCTTTCTGTCTCTTTACTTTATTAAGCCTCCAGGAAAATGTTTCGGTCTAACGTGGAATCAAAACGTTAAAAACGTCTACATTTGGTTAAACGCCTGCCCTTGTCTATCCCTAATCAAAACTGCTCCTTAGGCTGTATAATGGTTTTGGTAGCGGTGGTTCGGTTTGGGTTTTTTTTGGCAGAGTTATAGCAAAAAAGGAAAATAAAAGGGAGAGTGCAACTTGACTTAGTGGCTGAAAAAATATCCACATTTATTTAAGAAAACTGAATGGTGCCCTTAAACTTCTTGTGAGGAGAGATAGGTATGTTTTCTAAATACCTTTACTCTTCCCTAGTGTAGTCCATTATTAAAGGACTTTGCTGACACTCCTCTGAGTAATAGGAAGCAGCCAAAAAGTGATGTAAGATACTGTATTTCAGCCCTGTTATTGATGATGATTTGTCTGCAAGGCTTCTCATTGAATGTTTGCTGAGGGTACACGACCATATGTATAACTTTTGTAAAACAACATTTACTAATAAAATAGACCACTGAGTTGATTTCAACAGCTCAAAATTCACTCTTACTCTGTGACTGATAATTAATATGCAAACAGCAGAGATCACACATAAATATGATTAGATCTTAATTATGAACCTTGAAGTAAACTTGGTTAGAAGCTCATCTGAGCATTAAAATAGCACATTTGTCATTATTTACACAGGATGACATTAAAATAAAATTAATGATTTGTAACTATTGCATAGATTTAGTCATCATCCTATACACAATAATTCTATCTGTATACCAAGAAGTTTGTAATGTACTCTTTTAATCTGCAAATCATGTTTTGGAAATTAACATGTATAGCAGTTTTAAGAAAAGACAACATCTAGTCTTCTGCTTAGTATGTTTGGTTTGCGGATGTGAAAGACCTGAACACCAACATTGGGTCCATTTTCAGATGTCTCCTTTTTTAATGAATCGTTGACTGGGTTTGGTAATATGTAAATGAATCACAGCGAATACTGTGGCACCCCATGCAAATATCAGACAGTATTTCCATTGGGTTTGCCGTTGTCATGATACTTGTATCCAGAATGTTCGTCATAGTTTTATGCCACTATAATGATATCTTTTTCTACCACTTACTCTTCCTTATTCCCAGCAATTAGCATGCATTATGCTTTTCAAGACACTTGAGAAATAAATCAAAAAATATAGTAAAAACAAGCGAATGGTGAATAGTAGGGGGAAGAAGAACACTGTTCATATCTATGCATACCAAAATACTCATTGAGGGATTATCTTTATTTAGAGCAACAAAATGCCCCCAGGAGACTTTTGATTCTGCTGCTGCAGGACATTATTTCTCTGTTAATATCCCCAAAGTTGGTTTCTATCAAGTTACTACTACAACTTTTTTTAATTGTTTGCTGTTCTGAGACAGAGGCACATGTAATCTCTACTCAAGATATGCTAGAGAAGCAGGTAAATCCTCAAGTACAAGATCAGAACATGTTTTTACGAGGTTCCTGCTGTACTCTTTATTTTATAATCCCAGAATCGTACGTGATTATAACATATTAATCACAGAGAAAAAAATGGTAAACTACCACATATCTCTGGCCAAAAGAGAGTATATGTACTTTTTGTGTAGATGAAAGTGAGAATTTTTTGAAACATTTACAAAATACTGCCATAAATGAACAACTGATAAAAAATATTTATCCTTTGTTATATAGTCATATCTCTCATGAATTTTCAGTCGTATTAATTGATGGTAACTGGAGGTCACAGTTTAATGAGTTTATTTTTTTCTCAACACTAATGCAAACGTGATAAGCCTTTAAGAATCAGTTCTGTTACAAATTTGATTCAAGTTAACACAACTCCAAACGCATAAGCAAATGCAGAATTCAGCCAGCATAAGTTATATGTACCTAAGAATAGTCATGCTGTAAAATATCTTTCTGTGTAGAAGAAAAACATGCCTCAAAAGGTCTGGAAGACTCAATACCCACCAGACTGTAAAATTAATGTTTTAGACTACTGCATAGATAGATTCCTTTGTCTCTTACATAGCAGAAGAAGTAAAGACAACCTTGCCGACATGCTGGCCAACTAGCCCAATTTAGCAAACATAAACCACTTCCCTTTGCAATTAAAGTTTTGGATTGGTTTGGGTTTTTTCAGCTCACTAGCTGATACTCTAAACTAAGAGGTGGCCTCTGCTTTTCCTTATATTACCACTGTCTTCTCTGTACTGCTAACTGTGAACAGCTTATTTTGCTTTTAGTGAAACATATTGCCTCTCATAAAGCGGTCACTAATGTGTCTTTAAATGGCTACTAGTGACTGGTATAGCAGCACTCTCCCCTCAAGGATCAGTCACTGAAGCTGTATAAAGAGCCTAGCCTCTCCACCCTGCAGATCACATCAGAAACATACTTTTGAGCATGGCTCTCTCACTAGGCGTTTACTGCTATTGCACTGCATGTTCCAAGGTCCTTTAAATTCCTAAACTGAAGGATGTGTGATCAACTCACCTCCCCTTAGGGCAGACCTAAAATCTGCTTTGCTTTATTGCTTTTCAATGCAATAATGCATGTGCCAGTGGAATAAAATGATTTTTCCAATCCTGTCAGCATTTTGGGTATTCTCTTCTCTAAACTCTAAATGATAGAAAAATCATTTATGTCAGCTACTTTGCCAAAAAAGAATAATGAAAGATGACACATCACATTGAGACTGGTAAATGGGAAATGAAGGAGGATCTCCTCCCCCCAAAAAAGCATTTTAGAGAAGTACTAGAAATATATTTCAATAAACTAAATGTTGGACGTGTAGTGACAGTACTATTTTGTTATGGTTTGCTTTTCATGCAAAGTAACTTCTCCTAAAATCACAACATGAACTTTATTGCATTATAACTGTAATGAGTCCAAAAGGCACTTCAAATTTTAATCCCAGATACATCTTCTTAATTGTGTACTAATACTTCTTCTTTTTTTTTGCATTTTCCTGGCACATTTTTAAAATTTGTCATAGTATAGAGTTGTTTGGAATAGCTGTTTTATAAATTTTGTCTGTTAGTAAAGTCAGACACTGACAGCCTTACACTACTTCAGAATTGTAAAGGACATACAAAACTAGTCCAAAACTACTGCATGTTAAAATGACCGCACCTGGTCACACTTGTTACTAGAAAACATTAAATGAATGGGCCAGTGAAGTGTGCTCAGATTTTTTCAATGAGGATATGGAAATTTACGCTAAAGATTTTCCAGTATGAAAAGACCCTTTCCACTGTGAAATATGTCATGAATTCTTGCCAATTTCGAACAGGTTTCTCCATTTCCACACTGATAACCTTTTGGCCCGTTCTTTAGTTAACCATCAAACATTTTCTTTACAATCACATGCCCAAAGGCAGACAGCAGTTAGGCAGGTGACCACCTGCTGCCATGAAATTCAGAAGATTAAAAAAAAAAAAAAAAGAGAGAAACACTTAAACTCCTCATCTGAAGCTGCAATGATATTTGGATATCCGGGTCACCCTGCTTCATGTGTTACAAAGTTTTTCCAGTTCTACTTTACCCTGCTTGAAACAGAAAAGTCAAGAGCAGTTCAGTACTGGTTACTTACTCAATTGTGTTCCTGTCCACTTTTCCTGTCATATTAATGCCATAGAACTGCTGCATGGCAGCTATAGCTGATTGCATGGTTTCTGCAGAGCGCAACACCGACATTCGGGGGTCAGTTGGTGGAAGGTAGCCATACTTTTGTAACCATACCTGCAATGACAAGTGCAGTGGCTATTAAATAGAAATTATAGGTAAATAAAATGCTCTATAGTAATCAGTTTTGTACCATATATAATGAAGTTTCAAATTCACCAAGCATAAATCCTGTTAGTTTGGGGTTGGTTTTGGGGTTTTTTTGCACAGAAGAAATTCTTTGAGGCTTTTATTTAATCACCTTTATTAAAGATTCTGCTGCTTTTAGACTTACAGTGTTTTCTACCCAGGAGCCAACTCTCTTTATTATCTGCATCTGCCTGCTTCGATTATTTACTTAATATATTTATTTATTTGAAGTTATAACTTAAGCACCTAACTCTGGCTCTAGGCACTTCAAGAAATTTTTGAAGCAGACAAAATACAAAATCTACAATATATGCCACATATAATTGACTGTCCACAGGGTACATAATAATATTCACCAACTACAGTAATAAATCCACAATAGCTCTCACACACACTATATTGTTATTGTCTCTCAAAGGATATGAAGCAGAGGGCAGGGAGGCATTCAGCTTTCTGAGAAGAATATCAAAATCACATACTTCTAGGCAAAGCAGGTGACCAGGAGATAGTGAAGCAGCAAAATCTGTCCCCACTTACAGGAAACACCTTGATAATAGGATCTTCCTTTTTAAGTCAAGACGGATTTACTGCCAACTGTTTATGATCTTAATTGTGTAGGGTTGAGAGGGAGAAGACACGGTCCAAACAACTGAAAGCTTTACAGATGAAAGCCAATACGTTAAGAACACCTGGAAAAACCCTCTGAATAATGCTGTCCTCTTGAGGCAATGTTTCATTAACAAGTAGCTGCAGTTATCTTAATGTTTCTAAGCTTTCTCAAAATCTAGCCTACACAAAGCACAGCATAAGACTTTTGAGACAAGGAGAGCACTGATGCATCTCTAAAAATGTCTCAGTTTCTCATCTAAGGACTGGAACTACTCACTAGAATGAAAGGTACATATATCGCCAAGCTATAAGACACAGCTGAATTGTATTGCTGCATCTTCACTCTACCCAGTAACAAAGTACTTGCGACCCCATAAATCTGATCTTCTGTTCTTAAAAAAAAATGAATGGATAAACAAATTAAAAAAATGGTTCAGCCACCTGCTTCAAACGTATCACACCCCAGCTCCTGGATTCTGAATCATTACATTAATGAATGCTACCCACCCACTCTCCCTTCCTAGTGTGTCGTGGGCTCTGTCTGCCTTATACAACACTTCTGGGTTTTTTATCTGTTTATACACACTGTTTATACACAGCCTAACACCAAACTGCGTAGTCTGCAATTCTCAGCCTTAAGTTTAGCTTGCAGAGTCTATCCTATACAATCACAGAATCATAGAATGGTTTGGGTTGGAAGGGACCTTAAAGAGCCCATCCAATTCAGTTCCACAGCAGGTTAATCATGTAGGAGGTGCACTCTTTTACGGACCCAGTGAAGATGGATGATGGATGAACTCACTGCTATCGTTCTCTTTACTAACACTGAATGTGTATTACAGGTGAACATTGGCTCAACATAAATTAAACATCAAACTGGCACTAAAGACAGAGGAAATCTTCAGGTTATGAGTTTAGATATTTCTAATTTAAACAGGTTTATTTTCCCACAGTGCAGTTCAGACACAAGTTTGTGAGCTCCGCACAATGGAGATACAGTATAGGCAGGATTAAGACCCAGTCAAATCTCTTTCACCTTCACACTATCCCTATGCACAGGAGCCATTGAGAATAAGAATAAAATTTTGTTCAATATATAGGAAGATGCTATTATTTCCAGTATAAATTAATTGCTACAATCAGTAGCTACATCCAACGCTATCTACTCCTGACTTCTTGTACCTTTCAGCTTCAAAGGTGAACTTGTGAACACTAAGCTTGTGCTAGATTCGGGTCATCACACGAATAATTTAGTTTATGTTTCACTTTGCACAGGAAGTCTGTTTTTCCTTCCACTACTGGAAGACAGCTCTGAAACGCCAGCTAGAACTGGAAGGTTGGCAAGACCAATGCAATAGGTGGAAATAAGACAAGGAAAGTAAAAAATAAGTTAGACATGGGGTGGGTTGATTTCAATGTAGCTTGTAGAGTTCTTTTGAATTAATATTTACAATATGCATATTTAAGAATGGCGTTCTTTTGAGATTCATCTTCTCAAGTCAGTGGTACTAAAACAAATGATCAGTCAGGGAAGAAAATTCTGAGCAGCATGTCACTGTTGTTGAAAATGATGTCTCCTTCTTGTCACCTTCTCAGCATGAATTTGGTATGCAGACACAGAGCAGAGCATTTCATGAAGCTCTCTTCTGGGTGTTAAGGGCACACAAAATTTCTTGGTAGGCTTGTGAGGCCACCTATTACCACTTAAAACCATTCTCACGGTGGCACAACTGAAGGAGACAGCAGTATGCGGTTACAAGTAACCAAATTTACCAGGAGATAAACCTTCTGATATCTGACTTTTAGAAAAGCTATAAAAAGAGAGACAGAAAAAATATCTTGCGGAGTACTGCTCATGGGAGAAGTGGAGTAGAGAGGACAAACTGGAATCTAGTACAGTGCCACTGCACACAAAGAAAAGAGAGGTGGCTCAGAAACAGCAGGAGAGGACTGTGTAGCTTTTCCCCTTCTAAAAAGACTTAAAGACAAGTTAAGTACAGGATGCCTGATAGTCACTCCCTATCATTGAACAAAGTAAATAAACCACCTGGGTCTTCCCTCAACCTTCACAATAGCAACTAGAAGACACAGCCAACATACCAGAAAGTCACACAGCACTCTGAAAGCAAGTTTCTTGTTTAAAAATTCAGACAAATTGACCACCAAGACTAAAATCTGGTGAATGCTCAAGAGTTAGTATCATTTATTAGCACTAAACGCTACTAGCGTTCTGTCCTTATGAGACAGGATCATGAAACAAGGTAAGAGACAACAAATCTAGTTCCTGTTGCATTCCTCAGATTCCTTAGTTTTCTATTAACAAATTTTGAAGGTCCTTGGCTCAGTCTGCCAGATACCTGAAATATACCCCTCAGATGCTATTGTGCATAGTCCAAACGCTGGGAACTACAGAGGAGAAGCTTAACTTTAAAATTAAGTCCAAAATATATAGGTGGGTAAAACAACAAAGAAGAAAAGAAACAGACACAGCAGGAGAACAAAGGAAAATCATTTTCTCACAGCCTTGTATTTTTGAGGCAACTTATTAAAGAAATTATGACCACAAGCATTTCCTCTTCCCCCTCTACTGAAATTAGATGTCTTTCTGTCTTAATGCAGAATGTACGGAAATAGTAAAGTAGATCCATCTAACATAATGTCTGGGGTGCCAACAGACACCCTTTGCACAGACTCCAAAATCAGTGATATGTCCCATTCCTTTATACACTTTAGGAAGATAAAATACTGATACTTCAAGTGAAGCTTTCGGGCAGGACTTTCTTGTCCTGCAGCAAAATGAAAGCCATGGTAACCTGTCATGGTAACCACAGAAAAACATAGCTGGAATACAATGGGTTCCACCACTTCCCTATCTGTTACAATGCTTTACTATCCTACTGCTGTGAAGTTTGCCTTAGAGTTGAATCTCCTTTACTATAATTTAAGCCTGTAACTTCTCATTTTACCTGCTATGGGAGTAACCTGCTACGGCTGAGAGGAAGCGATTATTCCTTTCCCCTCTGCAGCAGCCTTTTATGTATTTGAACTTACTTGTGTGAGTCACTCTTTTTAATCTCCTTTAAATAAAGAAATCTCTTTCACTTAATCTTTTTTCATTGTCCACATTAACCTCCAGGAAACTAGAAGCAAAAATCTATCTTTTCTAAGCATCGGCTTGCACTAGATTTGTGTGTTAGTTCCCATTGTTAGCCTATTAAAAAACACTGGAGTTTAGCTGAAGTGCTAGGAGTAATTCTGAAGAACACAGACACTCAAATACTTCATTGGGGGAAAAAAAAAACAAACCCAGAAATAAAATTAGCCTAAAAATATTTTTTGTCTTACTAATTGAACTTCAAGGTTTATGTCCCATTTATCTACACATTTTAAAATTATAAAACCATACTTTACACACACTTTCTCCACCAGGAAAAATCCTTGACCATAATTCCACCCTCTCTTTTCATAATTGTAAGGAAAAAGATAAACAGAATCCATTGGTGATGAAAGCTGTAGAGATGCTAGGAGTTTGTTGAGACCTGCAACTTCTGCAGGAGTCCATGGAACCTGTAAGTGCTCAGCACACGAACTGTATCACCTTCCAGATTTTGGATTTCATGGACTAGAAGCCTAAGGTTTGGGGATGTTTTTGCTATGATGCAATGCTATACAAATCATCTGGCTATGGAATAGATGGCATTTTTCCACACAGCTGTATGCTTGTCTCCTCTAAAGGATAAAACATGGGCTAACTTGAAGTGTATCAAATACACCAATGGATTTCAATCATTCAGAATTTTGCTAGTTTGGGAAGAAAGTGTGCTCTTAAAAACAGTATGTTGACACCAAACTGTTACTAAGAACAAATAAAACCCATACATTATCATTAAAGATTAAGCAAGAATATTATGAAGAAAATCAGAGTTTCAGAGAGCTTACTGATTTCTAAGAAGATATCTTATGAACAAATTATTAATGTTCCTGAATGACAGTACATAGTTTAAGCTACAGTACAATTATGTTCTATGAACCTGAAAGCTTAGTAAATCAAACAGTCTAATAAAGCACGAATCAAAACAATTTCATAAACACCTTCAGTAGTGCAGCTGCATATCATTATTATTCATGTATTCCTGTTCCTTTCTTAGATTTTATCATGCAAACAAAATTCCTGTCTGTACTGAGTAAAACTGTGAGATTTCATAATTTCAAAATATTTTGACTTTTTTTTTTAATATGCTTCCAACAAAGAGACTATAAGTGAAATGATTTTAAATGCCTGAGTAATTCAGGAGATTTATATTTTCAAAAAGCATACATTTCAGAGTTTAACTTACATTGATCACAACAGGATTTAGCAGTTCAAGTGCTCATGTCATTTTGAAAAGAGATTGAAGGCTTTTACCATGGTTTGGATAAATCTGCCAATTCCAGAATTAATATCCTCATGACCAGGTCATTTCTCCATTTAGGCCAATTAATCATGGCTAATGGCGGGTTTTAACTACAGACCTAACTATTGCAGCCAATACTGACTTTTCAGTGACAACTTGATTGCCAGCCAGCCAGAGACAGACAAAAGTGTTTACACAGAGCATTATGGGGAATCTTCTGCTATTATTCCTACCTCATATCTCTAATGCCATCAGTTCCTCATTGGCGATGTTTTCTCTTTTTAACAGAAGACACTGACGAGAACTTACAGAATGGGTATATTGTGTATATTACCTATCTAGTGAGAAAAATACTTCCAAAAAAAAGCATATAACAAGAACATATAGTCCAGGAGAGTCTAACTTAGTCTATCAAAAACGCCTACAGAATGAGAATATGAATTATGATAGATAATTTAATAGCTTAATGGTTATGATTGATTTGCTACCTAGGGTTGTAATTTGAGATAAATAACCCTCAACAGCTAAAACAAAGCCTGCATGTTAAGAACATACTGGTCTGGAATGAATTGAAGCTCACAAACAAATCCACTTCTTGGAAATTGTATAGCAGGATGGAAATGATCTTAAATAGAAGGAATCACCTTCAGACCAAGCAACTATCTTGTTCATCATTATCAAAATGCCACAAAGTCAAAATACCAACTTGCAAAATTTAATTCTCCAGCGACCTAAACTAGAAAGTGACCAGTGAAGAGTTTCTCGTGAACTACTGTGGCAACTCCCAGAAAAACAATTTAGATGTGGTATTCGTATATTCTTACACACATCAATGATGGTGATTTTACTCAGGATTACAGAATTTGTAACAAAGACTTAATAATTCAGAAAAGTCTGTGTGATGTCTAGGTTGCAGCCTGCACTATAGTAAATACCGACACGCAGTACTAGAAGTAGTGGAGTTGGGCTCACAGTGGGCTGAAAAAGAGGATAAATTAGGCCTCATTGAGTTCAATGTTGCTGAAGCTAGATAATTCAAAATTAGCGGAGGCATCTCCACTGTTCTAGCATGTAGATGCTTATAGTTTTTTCTGCGTTCCAGCTACTAAATGGATGTGAAACTGAATGTTCATATTACATAAGTCTAAGATAGTACAAACCCAGACTCACCTATACATGATCTTGTATGTCTCTTCCTACATGAAGTCAGGACAGAGCGGACAGAGTCTGGAATTTCCCCATGCAAGTGCATAGTGACTGAGATAATTTTTAAAGGGAGCTCCTGTTCCCAGTGAGAGGAAACTCCATGGCAAGAATCAAGACTGCAGCCCAAGGCGAGAAGCTCTGCCTGGTTAGTGACTTGAACCAAACTCAGAGTCCAAGGAGTGGCAAAAGTAAAAAGGCAAAATATATTCAAAACTGTTTGCTGATTTCCACTCATTTATAATTCAAGTTTAGTTTAAATATTATAAATCCTTTCCTTTACTGCCACACTTGTGCACGGAAAAACAACAATATAGCTTGAGAGCAGTAGGAGTGGAAGGTGTAAAAGAGCATCCAGGAGCACCAGGACAGAGCCATTTGCAGATCCCAGGCAGGTGGGGACCTACTAGTAAGTGACAGATGTGGGATCTGCATCTATCGCTGTGCTGGAGAAACTCTGAAATACATTTGGAAAAGGGATCAGATACTACCGAGCTCCAAAGGCAGGAGTCACATTTTTCGTTCATTACTTCTACTGAGTGCCTGTACTGAGACCAGGTTAGTGTTAAAACCACAACTCCTTGCCCTGGAAAGAAACTCATACCTTGATCATTCCCTGTAACAGTCTGCACATTTATAACTGCAGAATGCCGACCTTATTCATTAGTTGATCAGGGAAATTTTCTCCAGTCACTAACAGAAATCTCTGGAGAAGTCTGGCATGGACCCAGACCAGTGGAAAAACTTCCACAAATAGAACTAACAGTTCTAGTAGATGTAAGCGCTCAATCATAGAGTGCATGTTAGGAGACACTCTCCTTACATCTTACTAGATTTTCTATAGCTTCTAGGAAAATATGAAGTGCTCTGTAGGGACAAGAATGCTGTGTTGAATAATCTGGCTGGATAAGTCATGACTGTTTTGGAAAAAAAAATGAAACTTCTAGGGCCATGAAGATGATTAAGGGATTGGAGCATTCCTCCTGTGAGCAAAGACAGAGAGCTGGGACTGTTCAGCCTAGAAAAGAGAAGGCTCAGGGTGTATCTTATCTATGTATACAAATGACTGAAGGGAGAAAGTAGAGAAGATGGAGCCAGGCTCTTTTCAGCAGTGCCCAGTGATAGGATTAGAGGCAATGGGCACAAACTGAAACACAGCACGTCCCCTCTAAGCA
>Ga0181612_169946_pt1 | contig 11367 bp, 21 predicted proteins | sample HoacroProtozoa21_FD_119630 | JGI IMG/M metagenome (GOLD analysis project Ga0181612, IMG submission 119630) | Hoatzin crop microbial communities from Cojedes, Venezuel. Combined Assembly of Gp0051906, Gp0051904, Gp0051908
AAAAGCAGGCAAATGCTTATTTTAGTCGCTGCAGTCGGCAGCTGTGACTCTGATGTACCCAAGGAGCATCTTCACACCGTGTTTACCCGCCCGCTGCTGGGAGCAGAGGCACCACTGCAGATAGCTTGTCCAGGCTACGGATGCCCCGCCGTGCTCATAGCCCCAGCACTAAAATCCTGTCTGGCTCCCAGCCCTTCTCTGGCACACCTGGCTGCTTCCCCGCTTCTTTTCCCCATGCTTCTGGAGTGAGCCTGGGGGACGCAGACGCTCCCACCCTTCCCCATGCCTTGAGGGATGCCCTCTTCCAGCTTTCCACACTGGTCACTGCTGGAGGCCAGCAGAGCCTTGCTGAGATGCTTAGGGCTTGCGTAGGGTCCCAGGGCACATCCTACTATGCAGGACACAGGGGGCTTGTCCCCACCACCTGAGATAAAGGGGGATTGCAGAAATCCCTATGTCCAAGGAGGACAGCCCAGGATGCTGCAGCGGTGAGCTGGTGTGTGCCAGCCACGGCTCTGGGCGCAAGGCCGGCGGAAGCACCTGCTCTGGGAGAGCAGCTCTGGGTCCCTTTCCCTAGCATCACCCCCGAGGTAAAATCAAGAGAAAGCTAATTGTTACCATAGTTACGTGAAGTGGCCTTTCTCAGGGAGCCGCGTCATCTCTGCTGTCACAAGGTTAAGGCGGTGGGGAGTGGTGGTGGTGGGGAAGGGGGAGAGAGATGTGTTTTCTTTGGAAAAACCATGGCAACAGCTATTTCTGAGGGAACAGCTGTGCACAGCGAGGCCATGGGGAAGGGGCTGGGGTGTCTCAATGCCAGCCGTGCTCTGAAGGCAGCAGCACTGGGTCCAGCAGCTCTCCATGGCAGCCTGTACCCCAAAAGTCTCCTTCCCACCAGTGCCAGGGCTCACTGGGCATCTCCCACGGTGCCAGCACGGTGCCGTGGGCTGCAGCATGCCCAGCAGAGCGACACGAGGCCACAACAGTTTGCTTGCCATGTTGCAACCCCTCATGGCATGCTCCCATCAGCCAAGGCAGAAAGGGATGGCAGAGGTGTGGGATGGCCAGGACCACCCTCTGGGGAGCAGGGATGCGACTGCTTGTCCAGAGCAAATACGTGAGGGAAAAGCATCAATGGAGAGCCCAAGGGCAATCAATGAGTAACATGAAGTTTGATCAACCATAGTGCAAATACTGGTGGAGATCGTAGGCATGGAGTCAACACCACCAGAGCCAGTATGGCCTGGGCTAGTAAAATGGCCTCCTGCAATTAGTGTGACCACTTCTGATAGGAGCTTCAGCTGGTGGGGCCCAATGTGTGGACAAAAATGAGAAGGTGCTCTTGGGGCTGAGGAATACTAATGGAGGTGCAAGCACCATGGGGTGTCCTCCAAGTCTAGGCAGGGCTGGCGAAACCCTGGAGATGCAGAGGTCTGAGGAACACGCACCCCAGATCTGCTTTGCAATGGCCAAGTGGACCCAGCGAGGAGAAGACACCGATCTCCACCGCAACCTCCATCCTGGCTCCTGTTTCAACACGTAGCTGGAAATTATCTCTCTTTGCAAGACAGACTCTTAATTAAGACCATTTCCCTGAAGGAAGCCAAGATGGAGAGCTTCAATTCTCAGTATTCCAGTGCTTTCTGTCATTTGTTTCTGTACCAATTAGGGTGCAAATTAGTCATCCGGAGTGCGATTCAGTGGCTGTGCTCAAGGGAGGCTCGTCAGCACACGTGCCATCTCCTTCCAGGAAGGCGGGTGGCAAGCGGAGGCAGGGTGGCTGCGGCGGGGACAGGGAAGAGGCAAGCAGGATCCTTGCGGCACCAAGGTCCGCAGCAGGTGATAACAGCTTGGGGTCGGGCTGGGGCCCTGGGACCAGGCACAGAGCAGAGCTGGCAAGAGGTTTTAGGGTGTCTTCATAAGCTGTCCGTGCTGCTTCTTGGCCACTGGACCTTGGCACAACTCAGTGGACAGCTGGACACTGAGACTAAGCATTGGGACTAAATGCTGGAAAGTCTGCAAATGGCAGCAGAATGGCAACAGAAAGGGTGGGAGGAAGAGCTCCCCAAGCCCTTCTGCAGGGTCCTCACCACCTGCCTTCATTCTCCTTCAGGAAGGGTGAGAGAGAAGAGGGTCTTCCTCCAGCCTTGGAGGGTGGCTGTGCCTGGCTGTCCTGACCTCACATGCTGAGGAAGAAAGGCAGGAGCTCCTAGATGGTGCTGACAAGGGAGGAAGAGGGATCTGAGGGTGAGGTACTCAACTCTGCACCCTACCGTGATAGCATCCAACCCAAGGGTGCATCGGACGGCTGGCACAGAAATGTGATTGAAGAGTGGTTGACATCTCGGTGTTGAAGTTTCTGGGTTTGGATGATCTCCTGCTCAGGTCTTAAGAAGGATACATGGCAGCACCTCTGCCACAGTCATGGCTCTGCTGTCTGCCCATCTGTGGGCGAACGTCTCCTGGTTCACTTCAGTCACGAGGTTTTTGTAGAAGATGCAGCTGAAATGCAGGATAGGATTCAGGAGGACGGGGTGCAAAGGAGAAAAAGCAAAGCCCCTATGGGCAGCGGCAGGGCCACCCAGGCTGCTCTCCCCGTGGAGTGGCGCGGGATGCTGTGGTTGTAGGAATTCATTGAACAGGAGTTATGGCACCCGTGGGAGCACCAGCATAGCTGTCTGGCGGGCGAGGGAGAGTCTGGGTGACTGATCGGTGGGAGAGCTGGCACGTGATGGAGCCGGCGGCTGGAGAGCTGACGGGAGAGGCGGCTGGGAGGAGGCATCCAAAGGCCGCGGCTGGCTGCTCCCGTCTCCCTGGGTGACCAGGGGAGCGGGGTCCCGCTGCAGCACCAGTCATCCTCCCTGCTTCCCTTCCTCACACTCTTCGGAGAGGTGGGAGTCAGCCGTAGCCCTGCAGAAACGCTGCACAAAGCTCTGTGCCCACTGGAACAGAGTCGGGACGGGAGGGCTTCAGCTAGAACACCAGTTTCTCGCTGATCTCAGTTGCGAGGCTCCGTTCCCCTGTTGCTTTTGAACCCGTTTTGCTGAGCCCCACGGGGCTGGTGCCTCCCATGTGTCTCTGCCTCCGTCAGACAACCTCAGAGTCATGTGCTTGGCATGGATTTCCCTAAATATCCCTAATTACCAGCAAACTCTCTCATTTCCCATGGGCACAGCCGCCATGCATGGACCAGGAGTCTCCCTTGCCTTCTGGCCAGCCTGCCCACTGCCCGCTGCCAGCTCTAGCTCCTTCAAAACAGCACCAGGAGCCCTGTGAGGAGCCGCCTGCCCCTGGGGCATGCCCTCCAAGCCCCCATTAGTTAGTGGTTGTCTTCAGCACTGCAGCATTTGTAGCCTTACTCTTCCTAATCCCGCCTGATGTAGCCGTGGCTGTCCTCATTAGCCACATAATTGTCTAGCAAACACAAAACAGGCCCTGACACGGTCGAAGGAAATTGGTTTAAAAATATAAAGCCACATTCTCAGATGTTGTTGGAGGGAGGACTTTTGTTTATTTGTATTCACATAGCGTCCCGTGGAATAATGAGAGAGCGATTCTGCCACGAAAATACCTATTTTTCTTAAAGATCATCTTAGGAGAATATAGGTTTGAAATGCCAGCTGGGAAAATCCATCTGGGCCCCTGCGCTGAAGGATGACTGCATCTCCACTTGGTCTGATCTGCTGCACCAAAAGGTTTCCAGGCAGAGAAGGTGGCATCTCCCACCCATGCCCACACAGACACACACGCACTGGTATGGTTGCCCAGGGAAAGGTTTAGCCATCCACATCTCTGAGCGGATTTCAGAGGGGCTCCCTCCACTTCTGACAGCAGCCGACAGGGCTAAGTTAATGGAGGCAGCAGTAAGAAATCTAATTAACCTGCAGTATGTTGTTTAATTTGTGCAAAGTTGTTGTGGTTACTCAGCTATAAACTCCATCCCCAGCTCTAATGACAGTGACTTGCATGGCAGCAGCGGAGAGCATCCTGGAGCTGGGCAGCCACCTCGTGCTCACCCTTGAAGGTGCCCTCAATTACGCGTGGAGCGTTCCAGTGGTTGCTTCCATCTGGTTCTTCCACGGCTTTTGAGACATTTTTCTAGCTCCAACCTTTGGATCGGGCACCTGTGCTGCTTCTCTGCCTGCTCTGGCATTCAACCCTGGTGCACAGCTTCCAAAATCCAGCCTTCAGGACCCAGCAGTGTCAATCTGTTGATTGCACTAAAGTCCAGGAGATGGCTTCAGGTCGCCGAGTTCCCACCGCAGCTCGTAGGCTGTAATTATGTTCAAGGCTCTTTGCTTCAGTTATTTCTTTTTGCTAATGCTTGGAGCTGCTGTACTGATCTTTTCTTCAAGGCTGACCGCCATACAGCTTCCCAGGAGAGAGCCTGGGAAGTTATTTAAACCAATTCACAAACCGGCTCCCAAAGGCCGGTTGTCCATTATACGGTGTTTTGAACAGCAGGAATCTGCAGGGCTGATGGCGGCCGAGTGCTTTGTGTCTGTTTGGGGAGAAGCATAGGAAAAGGCATGGATGTCGTGCCTTAGCATCTCTTCCCAGGTTAACCTTCCCCCAAGATCCCGGACGACCCAACACCCCCCCTGTGGTGCTGTGCAGAGGGTCTCTGGAGCCTGTAGTGCCCGTGGAAGGGTGATGCTGAGCCTCAGCACCTGCCTCATCCCACACGAAAGCTCTGTGGTCCACCCGTGACCACTTTAAGGGATGCAGACACACTTACACCATGCAGGGACGTCCTTTCCGTGGAAAGAAAAGCTTCTAACCAGGTCCCAGAAGCCTCCCAGTTGCCCAGTGAGCTGAGGTTTGCCAAGAAGGGAATCAAGAAGGAAGATGATCTACCTCTGAGATCCCTCAAAACCAAGCGGGCTGGGGCCCTGCTGCCATGGGGTTTGCTTGAGCAGAGACCTCCAGCACTGCGCACACTGGGGTCCCACTCAACGCTGGTGCTCCAACCGTGTTGGGGTTGTGAAATACGAGAGCACTCTTGGCAGCAGCCGAGCCCTGCTAGATCCGCAGCCTCCTCCCTGCAGCCCGCAGCAGCTCCCGCTGGCGTTTCAGGGGACTTCAGGTCCTTTGGGCAGTCAGGAGCCTGAAGATCTTGGCTCGCTCCTCCCTGGACACAGGCTGTTCCTCTGAGCCAGCCGTGCCGGGAGCCCCAGCAGTGCCCGGTGGTGATGCCCTGGGGCTGCCCACCGGCCAGGACGGGATTCCCAGCCAGCGGGACTCCAGCCAAGCCAGCTGCATCCGCAGACGGGGTTCCCGGTGGAGTCCCGTGTTGCAGGGACGCAGACGGGGTTCCCGGTGGAGTCCCGTGTTGCAGGGACACAGACGTGCCCTCAGAGCAGGGCCAGCTCAGCCACCAGTCAGTTTGAAGGACAGACCAAGAGTGTGTCCCCATGCAAAGCTCCTGGCATCCCGTCCCCACAGCGCTGAGATCCACGGCCCTTCCCCTTCAACCCAGGGACAAAGCCAGGTCCCTGGGCAGCCGAGGGGAGAGGCAGTGGCCACCAGGAGGAAGAGGAGCTCAGTTTGGGGGGTTTTCTTTCTTTTTTTGTTTGTGGTATTTTTTTTTTTTTAAGTATTAAAAAGTGGCAGCACTAGCGAAGGGTAATTATCCCTCTGTTCCAGCTGAAATACAATTAAGGCAGCTCTCAACGAGCCCCCGGGATATTGTGGTTTACTAATTAACAAGCGGATATGCTGTGGCCCCTGTCATGGCAATTACAGCATGAGACAGGCTTCAGGAGCTCTAATTACACGTCAGCCCACGACACACGCTGCAATACAAATTAATGAGGGCGCGGGCTGGCGACGGAGGGGGTTTACCCAGTAAGAGGCTGAGCTGGGCAGCGAGGATGGGGAGGATAGGGATGGGAGGACCCGACGTGGCTCCAAGCCTGGGGGTAGGGGTGCAGGCTGCAGGATCAGGAGGATGCAGGGAACAAATTGCAGGTAAAATACCGCACAGCTGCCAAAAAAATGTGCATTGGAGGAAGGCGAGGGGCTTTTGCTTTGCGGAGCAGTGGCCTGATGAGATGAGTGGCGTCTGGGATGACTGCAGTGAATAGCAAGTATCACATCTTCTGCCGTTAATTCCCAGACCAATAAAGCTGCTGTTAAGAAAAGAAGTCAGATGGGAAATACCCAACAGGGTTGTGACTGCTCCCAGACCCGAGAGGAATTTTTCTGACAAATTGTTTATTGGGAAAAGTTACGCAGTTTCAGGTTGAGTTCAGCTAATAGCTTTGGCCAGGTATAGAAAAAAAAAAATAAGCAAGACGTTTGTAAATGTAGTTTTGATGTGTTCTGTTCAAAAAGTTGTCTCCCTTCAAAATGTGTTAAAAGTATATAATTAAACCAAAATACAGACCACACACCTGATGGACAAAATGAAATTATATTTATCAGCTTTGTTGATATTTATTAGGTATTTGCTGGTCCCAGCCCAGCAGCGACACAGGTTTTCTGTGACATTAATGGGCCTTTCGAATTTATTGCTCCTGCCATCGCTGCTCCAGCAGCTGCCAGCTGCAGGTGCCTGAGGAGGGACATGGTGGGAGCCCCGGGCTTTGGCCACCGGCATCGCCTGCAAATGCCGCTGCGGACGGAGTGGTTTTCGGGCAGATGGAAGGATTTGGGGAGGCTGCAGCAAAGCCCGCAGGTTTTGGGGCTCCCTCCAGCATCATGCAGGGGTGGGATCAGTGGAGCTCAGGGGCCGCCCTTGGAGGGGAGGGGGTCTCACACCACGTCCCTCGTTTTCTATCAGCTGTTACGAAGGGGTGAGACGAGGCAGGCGAGGGGTTTTTGTATTAATCCCCTGCAGGCATGCTCTCCCCGTCTGCCACGGAGAGCAGACCCTGCCTGGTCCCCACTGCCAGCAACCAGAGCATGAAGCCACCAGAGACCACCTCCACTGCAAAGCGGTGGCAGGGGGAGGACACGCACCTCCTCACACATCGCTCCCAAAGTAGATCTCATTAACCATCGCAATTAACACGAGCCAGGCCTTCTCTCCTCCTTGCCATCCCAGCCAGAGCCATACATAAAAATAACTGTTTATTACACAGCGGGCAGAGCTCGGCTTATCGCTGCAGACAGGAAATTGCTGCACAGAAACCGCATGTTTCACTTTTAATAAGTTTGGCAATAAAATGTCTCGTCAAATGAGGCCACGACAGGGCGATAATGAAGCTTCCGCGTGGCCCATAATTGCTTACTGCTCTCCTGGGGGCGAGCCAGAACACTGGGACCGAGGGAGGAGCCGTCTGGCAGCATCATCTGCCCTCACCTCCTGCTCTGGGAGCATCCCTCCTTATCCCCGGCAGCGTCCCCGGAGCATCGGCACCCACCGAGACACAGTTGAGTAGGAGGTCTGTCCATGTTGAAGGGATACAGGGAATTCCCACAGAGCGGTGGAGGAGGTGTCAGAGGAAGAGGGAGGCTGTTGGTGCTCCAAGCGAAAGGAAAAGGGATTCTGCCTTCCAAGGAGGACTTTTCGGCACTGAACAGTCTTCAAGGCTGGACGGGTGCTGTCGCACCCAGTCTGTATTCCTGGCTAAGGAGGGGTACGATCTCCTGGAGGTTTTGCACAAGTGGGCTTAGGATGAGGAACTCAAAGACCAGCTATGGGTGAAGCATTGCAGGCGTAAAACAGGAGAGACCCTACAGACACTCCTCACTTCTTCACGAAGGTCCTTGCTGATGGGAGCTGCAGAAACACTTGGCCTCTGCGGCTGATGATAACATCCACGCGCTTCTTGCCTTCCTGCTGTTTAGGTTTAAAGGGGTTGATCACGAGTCTGAAACACCTGCGCAGCCCCAGCCCAGCTCCTCTGAGCAGAGAAGCCAAGGACTGGCCAAGCATTGGAGGATGAACCGCCTTTCCCTCTTCAGAGGAGACTGAGGCATGACAAAGGGGAGGTCCCAGGAGGACCCCCATGCTGGACCTCTGCTATGGAGCAAGAGGGCTGCAGCACTTCAAGACCCATCATTGCCAGGGATCACTGCAGTGCCTGTCTATTCTGACGTCCTCATGCTGGTGACCTCAGGCCAGCAGCTGGTGACATCTGCAGCCAGGCGGCATCAGTCACCTGAGCCAGAGAATGGTGGTGGTGTCTCCTGGTGCTCCCTTCATGATGAGACTTTCTTTCTCTAAAGGAAACCAGGTCCAGCGAGGGACTGGTCACTGCCCTGACCTGCTTCTGTAGCTCCCCAGCTTCTGTATGATGTTCTAGACGGTGGGGGACACAAACCAGCCCTGCTGCAAGCCTATTCAGAGTGATGGGAGGAGCTCAAGAGAGCCCTGGTGGGGTGCCCCAACCCGTGGGTGGGTGGTGGGGAGGCACCAGGCAGCCAGCAGAGCCCAGGACAGTGAAGCTGTCCCTCATCACCTGTGGAGGCAAAGCTGGGCGCTTGCTGCCTTCTCCAAGTTAAATTATCCCCGAGCTCCTCATTCCCATTAGCCATCCCCCACAGCAGGGAGGGGACAGAGAGGTCCAGGAGGACATAGGTGCAATCACCCTGCAAAGACAGGCATGAGCCCCGGTGTGGTGATAACAGGAGACAAAATGAGACGTGCCCAGGCTGGGACTGAGAAATGAGGTGGTTTAGAGTCACAGCAGGAACGTGCTGGCACTGTCGGGGACTGCTGGCTGCTGGCAGGCTGCAGGGCCAGCAGGAGGCTTTGTTCACCCACGGCACTGCTCTCAGGGAGTTTACCTGGAATTACTGATCTGCATTCATAAACATGATCATGTTAATTGGCTGCTGCGGCCGCAGCCGCTGTCTCCTCCCAGCGCTGGGACTTCATCTCCCTTCCCATCCCAAATGTCAAGATACCTCTGTTTCTCCCTCTACTCGGCCCCGTGGCCAAGGATGGAGAAGCAGCTGGAGAAGGGAAAGAAGCAGAGGATGGGCGAGTCCACAAGCTTGGAACCAGTGACAGACACCCACTGCCACCACCTCTGCTCTGCAAAGAAGCACCTTGAAAATAAACTGAAGAGGTCTTCTGGAGGGGAGCAGGAGCTCTGCAGGAAGCCCTGCAGCCCCGGGCAGCAATGACCTGGGGACAGGCACCTCGGCTGGAGATGGGCTTTTATTGCAGGAGCAATGAGCAGGGGGCAGGAGAGGGACCAGCTCCCAGCTGAGGACAGAGCCACCCAGGCTGCTCAGCCTGAGATTGGGCTGGTGCTCGTCTTGCTTGGAGCGGGGCCAATCACTTCTAGTAAATTATTCATCTGACAAATTTAGCCTGTTATTCTAGTCGTGCTTTACCCAGAGTTTTACAGATTTTGTTATTATTTCAAATTGTGCAAACACCGCAGAAACCTCTCCCAGGCCCTAGCACGCTCTGCCTTCATCTCAGCTCTCGGCTCTTCTGCCACATCCGAAATGGGGTGTCTACCATCTGGTGCCAAACCTTGCATCCCTGCCAAGCCACAGAACCTTGCGGAGACAAGTGATGTCCCTGTTCAGCACAAGGCTTCTACCAAAGGGAGAACCATCCACCATGTGAGAACCACCTACTGATGATCCAGAGGTCGGTGGGATCAGAGGAGGCCATGGCACACCGACGGACCCATTTGAAGCTATTCTGAATTTTTTCCACCTCCATCCTTGCATCTGGGATGGGGAGAAAAGTGACCCCACAATTCTTTTGCAGCCTGGGCTATTGTGGCCTTGAGAAACCAGAAAAAACTTTTCCCTTCCTCCCCACATGCTCATCACTTCTCCTGTTTAAGTTTTTTTTGTAACCACGAAGGTACAGCTAAAATTTCACACTGCCAAGGGGAATCACGTGCCCTTTGCAAAACATACAGCCTGGGAAGGAAGGTGTCACCGGACAAAGACGAGGGGAGATGGGTGCGTTTGTTGTAGATGAGCCAAGACTTATCAGACCCACAAGAGCAACAGTGATGTGTCTGGGGAGAAGGCATCAACCAAGAAGCACCAAATGGTTGAGGTGCTTGAATCTCCTGGCCCACCACAGGGCATGAGGAAGAGGAACAGCCAGAGATGCCACCTCCTTGCCAGACCAGCTCTGGAGAAGAAATGCCATAAGCAACACAAGCCCATTTCCTTCACAACAGGGCTTGACTCTGCTCTCACTCTGCAGTGACTGTCAGCTCACACCTTGCTTAGGGGGAGAAAAATGGGGCAAAGAGGCCCATGAACCCCAAAATGAACCAACCCCAAGAGCTGTAATGCATAGTTTCACCAAAAACACCAGAAAAGACTGTAAATTTCTACACGGAGACCTGCCAGGGCTCCCCAGCAAGTTATTGTGGGACACTTCAACTACTCTCGTTAGGGGGAATTAATTAGCTGAACAGCAGGGACGGAAGCAATAGATGCAAAACAGAGAGCAACAGATCTAAGGAAGAGGTTTATCAGCCAGAAGAAAAACATAAAAGAAACAGGTAAAAAAATAAATTGCAGGGTTATCTTTTCTTTCTGACCAGGCAGAAGAAGCTCACGGGTGGCAAAAAGGGGGAATGATGTAGAGTGAAAACCCACCCCCACGAGCCCCCTCGGTGGCAGGGAGAGGGGGTGCTCGGTGTGGGGCTCCACGGGACGAGGACGGGCGCGGTGCCTGGCTCCCTCTGGAAGACTAGTGATTTTGTTGTTGTATGGCTCATCCCACCACAACAAGTCACAGTCTGCCCTAGGGCGCACGGCCTCTGCGGCAATGCTGAAGGCGCAGGGACGAGCCAGCAGCCATGGCCATTCTCCGCTTCTGACCACCTCGGCCGTTGCTTTTGTGAGTCTTGAGAGCGGAGCAACGAGAGGCCGGTCTGAAACCCCATCTGCACCCGTGCCCTGGCCAGAGCTACACCCCCCGACCCTGGGGAGCCCCACGGGAGAGCCTGGAGGATGCAACCCCCGTGCTGCAATGCCTCAGCCCACCCTGAAGGAGCCTTGCTGCCCCAGCCAGCAGCCGAGGGTCCACAGCAGAGAACAGGGATTCCCACAAGGTCAGCACCGCGCCCCAGGACATCACTGCTGGGCTGAGCTCCAGGGCGTGCGGCCGGACGCCCCAGTGTGCATGTCCACCCCAAACCCACCACCCAAAAGGGTGCCTCCCCACCAGGGCCAGAGGTGGGAGAGGCTGGAAGCCCTGAGCACAGCGACGGGACGGGGCGGGACGGGGCGGGGCGGGACGGGACGGGAGCACCACACATCAGCCTCCCCCCCCCACCGCTCTACAGCCGCGTTATAGAGGGGCGGGGCCGCGCTGCCTCCGCCCCTCTGCGGCTGGGGGCACCGCCCCCGCTGCATGCAAATCGCCCCTCCGGCGCAGCCAATGGGGAGGCAGGGGGCGTGGTTACAGCGGGACTTGCCCGGGCATGTGAG
>Ga0181612_181563_pt1 | contig 11367 bp, 5 predicted proteins | sample HoacroProtozoa21_FD_119630 | JGI IMG/M metagenome (GOLD analysis project Ga0181612, IMG submission 119630) | Hoatzin crop microbial communities from Cojedes, Venezuel. Combined Assembly of Gp0051906, Gp0051904, Gp0051908
AAAAAAAAAAAAAAAAAGAACAGGAAGAGACGCAAGTACATGCAAAAAAAAATGTTCTGAAGAGTAAAATGATGATTTCTTTTCAGTGTTTTTCCAAGCTGACATAGTCCAAAATATTCAGTATCCTCTGCCTGTTCAGACTAAAGCAAACAAGCTTGAGGTTTGCACTGTCTTTTCAGATTGATTCAAAATTAATCAAGAAACCACGCAACATGGAAAACCATATAAAAGTGTCTGTTCCATGTCTTCATCAATGAATAACTGTTCTCTGAGATACCTGAAATAATCTCCATAGATGAGGTTACCACCAGCTTTCATCTGTGACATCTGTGACATCTGTGCCAGGAGTAAAAATTCTTTATTATTTCGGAAGGCTATATGTAAACTTGATCTGTTCAGCATTACCTTAACTTCTTTGAAGGCAACATTAACTGAAAAGAAACTGCACCACGTTATGTTGACAATCTTTTGAAAACAGGTGAGACAGAAAAAAGAAACACAGGTACCCAGTGTCAACAGGGTTAGGGCAACAATGCATTATGCATTGAGTTGGAGGCAGAAGAAAAATTTCTCTGGCAGCCATCATCCAAACTAGACTACTCACACTCTTCTGAGCAGTAATATAAAATTCTGAGAAGTAAAACCACTAGCTCCTATAAAAGGGAGACGTTTCAGTGAACTCTAACTTTGGATCAAGAACAAGGATGTGCTGTCTGCACTCTGCCTGGTCTAAACAAGTCCTCAAAATGAGACCAAAACAACCCTTCTCAAAATTGTGGCCAGATTCCAAATGCCATTGCAATGACTTAGTATTGGGTCTAGAGAGAATGGGTCTCTGAGGAAGATGTGTTTTCAAGCTTTATTCTCTCTGTTTTGTATAGTGCCTTCAGCAGTCCATAGAATTGTTATTAATGTGAGCAGATAGGCACAGAAACATTTAATTTAAAAAAAAAATACAGTCATATAGGATTCTAGCTCCAGGCAGGTTCTGGCACCTTTACTCACTCCCATTGAGTAGTACCAGTCAATTTTTAAGACTATAGAAGCATCTTCATTTTTATGCTCCTTCCTTTTCTTTACTATTTGGGCTATTGAGAATCACATTCCCATCTAAACTGCGTGCTACATAGCTGACATCATCATTGTGATGCTGTCTTTACCTTTTGATTGTTCTAACATAGATTATAAGAAAATTATTAATATGACCTTTTCATTATGTCTGTTGAAACTCTTTGCTAATTACAAATTAATTCTCAAGACTTTTATGACAATATTGTTCAACACAGAAAGCTGAAGTTATTTATGGTTCAGCTGGTGATTTTGAATGCTAACAGTTGGTAGGAGCAGAGTCATGGGGATTTGATTGCTACCCTGGCTTTTAAGAAGTGATTGGTGCCGACGTCTGCAGGAAAACTAACTTTGCTAACACTGGGGCAGCAGTTAGGAGGTTTTGTTTGAATTGTTATTTACTGCTAAAGTAAATGCAGAAGGTGATCAGACTTGTTTCCATGATGAATTAAATTTTTCTCAGCTAGACATGGCTTGGCTTTCATGTGCTTCTCAAACCTGAGTCATATTTATTCTCTGATAATTCTGGTTAGCTCTCAACCAAGAAAACTTATCTTCTGTGCATGAAGGATAAAAAGGGTCAAAAGGAGGAACAGTAATACAACAACAACAGATCTCAGGTGGTCTCAGAAGCTGTAACTGTCTCTGTAAACAATGCCTCTCACACAAATAGCGGACGTGGATATCTGTTACTTTGCAACCTGTGTTTTCCAGACTCTTGTTATATATCAAATCAGTTGCATCAAGGCTGTTAATACAAACACGGCCTCAGAGGATGAAAAAAGATGATTGAGCCCTTGCATGCTAACAGCTTTCCATAGTCAACGTTGTTATTAGATTTTTCATTGTTCTACAGAACTGCTGGCTGTTCCTGGTGAGACCTGGTGCCTTCTTTGGCTCCCATCATTTTGAATCATGACCATTTTCAGTATAAGAAAGCTTATATTTTTGGATGTTTTATAGCTTCTATTGAGATCTGCAATCTGGGTTGGATAAAACAACAATTGCCCTTACAGGGGAAAGCCTAAAACAATTATGACCCATTTCTGTGACACAAAAAGCAGATACACAATACATCACATCTTCTGAAAAATGGCACAAGTAAGAAAATCATATCAAATACATAGTTATTTGTTGACATATTCCCAAGACATGTGAAGCAGGAAGAAGATAGTCAAACACCACAAGAGTAATTCTTAAAACTTCTAAGGAAAAAATATCTTTATTTCTTGAATTTGTCTGTGGATACTGCTACACTTCATACAGAGTTTATAGGTCAGTAGGTACATTTTGTCCATTTGAAATCAATTTCAGTTTGGTAGACCCAAATATCAGTAAGGCAATATTGAAGTATAATCTTCTATTTATTTGAAGGAATAAGCTTTATATTTATAACCTCAAACTGGTATTTTAAAGTCCTGTCTAATGGAATGATTGACAAGGATATATTTTTGGCACTGTGTAATTACACTCTGAGAAAAATATTGGTTTTTCCAATATAGGCTTTTCATGTATTTCCTGAGAACTTTAATTTTCACTTTAAACAAGTATCTATCTATGATGTGCATGTGCCTGCCTGATGCCTGTCTGTGGAGGGAAATAACAAATTTCTGAATATTCTGAGACTGCTTAGGGTGCCATGTGTTGCTTTGTCTGCATATAATTTTAGTTTCAGTATAAGAAGTAATTATAAGCATATTTCTAGATCTAAATATCTAAAAATACAGATGTAGTTTTAATTTGCAACTCAAGAAAAAATTTCTATTAAAAATCAATATTTTTCTTAATTTTTTAAGAAAAGACAGCTCATAATAAACACTGTTAATGTTTAAGTAGTAATCTTAATTAACAGCAAATTGCCAAGGGGGATTGTACAGGTGTGTGTATGTTGAAAGATTGCTTTTTCAAAACTATACTGTTAATTTTGGGGAAGAATAAAGTCTTTTGAAATTATATTTCAAGCAAGAATGTATACACAAAGGCATAGCCATTTTCTTTTTAATGCTCTTTTCAGGTTTTTGAGGAAGGGGAAAATAATTGTGTGTTTGTATTTTGTCATCACAATTCAAAGTCTTTTTTTAATATTTATTGTAATTAAGTATAATGTCTTATTATACATTTATGTTGATATGCAGCATGCATCAGGAGACCCTTACTATGCACCATACAGTTATTTTGAAAGGTGTCTCATGTGCATGACTTTTTCAGGGACTATAGTCATTTTGCAGGTGTGAGGCTGCTTCATTGAACATCCTTTAATGACTTCAGTTAATTTTAGTTGTGTCAATGTGTGCATATTTATTTATTAAAACACTAAGTGGAAAATATGAATTATGTGTATTATTTAGCCAATATTAAGCTGCCAGTTAAATCACAAACCCCTCTATGAGTGCACAAACACTTCTCCCTCATCTTTTCTCTCTGCATGCCTTTGCTGTTCCCCTCAAGGTGACGATACTTTCCACTTACATCCCTTGCTGTATTTATTCTGGTTCAGACAGCCACTCCACTGCACTTGTTCTGATTCTTTAAGCAGCAAGGTAGCTGCAACTGGAATCAGTGTATTTTTTGGTCTGGTTACTGCCTGCAGCCTTGTTTACTGCCTGTTTTTCTCCCCCCCACCCTGCCCCCATCCCTTGTCCCTGACCCCTCCCATGCACACATGTACTCCTTGACAGAGTTTTGTCTTTGTAAAAGGCAAGTTTCCATAAGGTTAATTGCAAGGTTAAAACTGAGGCGATAAGAAAGCCCTCACAGCAGTGAACAGCCAGAGTGGCTGTTCTCTCGGCCCCCACGGCAGCCCCGCGCCCTGCAGCTAGCACCAGATGGCAACGGCAGAGTGCGGCAGCGGGGGCCCACCCAGCGGGGGTGAAACCACAGGGAGACATGCGGTAAGGATTCTACCTGAGAAGTGAAAATCTTCATCATGGATTAATGCAATTTCCATTAGTTTCAAAACCCTCATTGTCTTTTTAGAGAAAGCCTAAGCCGCAACTTTGAATACCAAGCCCGCTCTCCCACTAAGGCAGTGACATCTATGATGCTATTCCACCTTAAAACTAGATAGCTATTCGTTTTCTTCCATGACTGCTGACGAAAGGTTGTTCCCTACTGTCTCTTGTATATAATGACCCTGTATCTGAGAAACACACTTAAATGTCTTTGTATTTCTAACTGAATGAATATCAAGGTCACAATGAACCAAGTGTCCCAAGAACAGGGGACAGTAAGATACAAAAAGGAACATGTACAATACACAGAAGAAAAATGGTCTAAGGATGAGTTCTCTGTCTGGTCATATTCTTTTCTATACCATTCCAGTGTTCTTCATATTTTGAACGGACAGTGAACAGTGATTGAAGCTGATCTCTTGCACCAAAGATACTTGCTTAATTTCCTTTTCTGCAAGACAACTATTCCAGCTTGTGCCCATATTCAGAAATGAAAACCAGTTCCCACAAAGGAAGACTGCAGGAGAAGGCCAGCAGATGATTGTTATATCATGTAGAACCATAGTGAAGTGACGTGTCATTTTACATAAGAGAAAACGCATCTCAGACGTAAGAATCATAGAATAATTTAGGTTGGAAGGGATCTCTGGAGGTCATCAAGTCCAACTCTTTGTTGAAACCAGAACTAACTTTGATATCAGATCAGTTTGATCAAAGCCTTGTCAAGAGAAGTTTTGAAAATCTTCAGGATTAGTTATTCCACAGTCTCTCCTAGAAGAAAAGGAGGGTAGATGAAGATAATAAATAGAGAATGAAGGAAATATATCTCAGACTGGCAAGCTGCAAGTCTTACTGAGAGTGGGTCTACATGTGCATGTACATGTGTGCATAGACACACCTGGGTATGGAGCTGGGGAGGCAGAAGGGAGGATCTACAGTCATCACCCGTCATTGTCTCTCTGGAGGAGTCTCTCCAGAAAGAAAACTTGCAACAGGGTACCTCTCTCCCCTTGCGGTGTTAGAAAGGGCGCATGCCTTTTATCTCTCTCTTCCTGTAGAAGACATCTTGTTTCATGGAAAACAAACTTCTACTTGCTGAAAAACTTGAGAACAAATCTCAGTGTTTTTCCATATTTGTCTGCCTCCACTGGATTTTTCTATGAAAAACATCAGTCACAAGACCTTTACACACTAGTAGTGGTCATCCTTTCTGCGTTACAAAGCTCCAGGGTAGCCACATTCCTTACCTGCTCTGTTCCCTTCTACCTCTGACCTACGAACAATTATGCTAAACAAATCTGTACTCCAATTGTTAATTCTTTTTCAGCCTCCAAATACTAAAGTTGAATGAGAACTTCTGGTCCTAAGTAGATAACTAAGACTAGTGAATAAATGAAGGGGAACTACACTCATTTGAAAAAACAAATACAAAAAATCACTGAATGATCAGCAGAATGGAAAAAAAGAGAGAAAAACAGGCTAAAAGACAAGTCTCTTCTATGTAAGTCACAGTCTGGCTCCATCCATTTGTTTGCTATTGCCTGATATTGCAATGGGTAAGAGCTTTCTGAAATGTTAAATGCAAGATAAACCACATTTTTAGTGCTTGAAAATGCCTATTTTTAGTTTCCCAATGGGGGCATTACTTTCTTCTTGTTAAGTTCCAAAACTTTAAAGACCTATTGAGAAAAGAGCTTATATCTTAAATGCAAATATCTTAGCTTCGAAGAAAGGGAGTACAGTGAACCCACTGGACTTAGTAGAAACATTCCAATTGAATTGAAGCACTCAGCTGATAAAATGAAACTCATAGAAAAGCTTGGTTGGTACAAATCAGCACAACTTACAGATTTAACTATACCCAAGTAAGCATGCATTAAATACAATGTAAAATAAAAGTATCTGTCCTTTAACTACTTAAATGCCATTGTAAATGGAGACCTGTTCATTAATACAGTGAAATGAAATGCAAATCTGATATTTTTCAGGATTAATTTCATTAATGACAGTTTCTAACAGTTTTCTTTATTGCTATAGCACGCACGAACTCTTCCAACTTCGCAAACAGGTTGATCCTCAATTTCAATTCCAAAACATATTTGTTTCTTTTAAGTACCTTAGTGTAAAGCAAGTTATGGCAGATATGGGAATGAAAACAAATAATTTGCAAGAGAAATATGAAGCAAGATATTTGAGTTTTCTTCTTTAAATTATATAAAGGATTTAGAGAAGGAATCAGTAGAGTGATGTCAAGTGGCTCTGAGCAGGAGCAGAAAAAAATCGAAAGAAATATTGGGGCTTTTTAGTAAATAATAATTGTATGTGTGTGCATTTATTGAGAGAGGGCATGAGCATTTCAATAAACTGTCACTGCTTAGTAGATAGGAATAGAATTCAGACAGAGGAACGTGAGTTTCAAATGGATATATATTCTGGAGAAGTTAAAATCCTGATGAGTCTGAAAGAGCAGCTTCTAGAACTCACTTTTTGAAGGTACACTAGAGTAGTGTATAGGTGGAAACACTCTAGAGAATAAGGCAGGACTGTGACAACAGCTGAATACCACTACTGAGCTGAAATAATAGCAAGGAAAATGTTGAACAACGCCAGAATATAAAAGAGGTCATCACTTCCTGAGGCTCTGCAAGAATAACCTGAGCTTTACAAGGCTCTGCAGAGTATCAAAGCAAACAGAAGAGTACATGAGTGATGCAAAAGCTTACAAAGTCTGAGGTGAAAACTCACTTGATTAGTCCTGAGTGTGCTCCCTGTGAGCCAGGTCCTTTCAGAAACCCAGGGAGTGTAGGGCTGAGGGAGTGCCGCACTGACGGGCGTGCAGAAGCGCAGTCTTTCCAAGCAACCTTTCTGACCAGAGCAACTTTGTGAGTGCTTGCAATTCATATTGAAGGCAAAATGTAGTAAATGACCATTATTTTTTCGTGGCTCAATTCTTCTTCAGTCAAAATATCCAGTGAACTCATATGCACTTGAGATGCAGATTTTGACTCTTTAAATGTTTTGTTACCAATTTTATCCACAGTGTGAAAAAAAAATGTATCTATAGAAATTCTACAGTATCTGAAGTTGGCTGAAGTAAAATGTTGAGTTGTTCCTTAATCCTGTAGGTAGAAGTGTGTGCAAGAGTGTAGGTTTTGAAAGCTGGAAAGCAATAAGTTCCTCAAGTGAAAAGTACATTAGCTGTTGTGTATGAAATATATTTCTCTTTTGTCTTAAATTTAAGCTACATCAGACCTTACTTATAAGCTAAATTAATTCAAAAATTCATAAAATTCCAATACCTAGCATTCATAGACTTTTTATACTGCATACTAGAATGAATACTCTCACACATTCTTATTTTCACTTGGATACCCTTATAGAATCAGCATCAGAAATGTCCAAAGGTTAACTGATATGGAAACATGTATTTCAATAACTGATATTTCAAGGAGATTAAAAATATCAGCTAATTATTTTACTTTCTCTGATGCCAGTGACATACATTACATCTGCTACACTGGATAACAACAGTGTGCTTTTCTATATTTAGTAATCTAGGTCCTTTATGGTATCTTTTTGAGACACAGTCGATCTGCTGACAGTATTTTCGCTCTCTCAAAGCATACTATAATCCTTTGCTGCTGTCTAATTTATGAGGAGGAGATAGCCATTCTGTCAGCACCCCTGCAGTGAGAGAAAATAAATGAGCTCTGCTGTTCCAGACACACTTTTTACTACGACGGTTACTTAACAGCATACAACAGATAAAATAAGAAGACAAGCATGGGGTCAGACTAAAGATTCTTCTTGTCCTGCATCTTTCTTGAGTGGTGTCCAGTAACAGCTGCTTAGAGAAAAAACATATAGGAAACCAGGAACGTATAGATCTTTTCTCTGGTATACCCTCCCAGCCTCTTGCAAACAGCACTGTGGATGTTCCCTAACCTTGAGGTTGAATCTGGACCATCTCATTAAGTAGACACTGGTTGAGTACTGATTTCATTTCAAAATAAGGAAATAAGGCCATTTTCAAACTTAGCAATACTTTTGAGTTCATCCACTAGAAATAAGGTTTTTGTTTTAATAGCTTAGACTAATATGTGAAAAATTCATGTATTCTGTTCAGCAGAATGACCTCTACTACTTGTAAAGCAAGACATAGGTAATAACTTTTTTTTACCTACTTTCTCTGTGCCTTGCTTAAGACATACCAGTGTAATCCATTGCACTGCAGAAGGCTACGTCTTCGTTACAGAAAAAAATGACAAGCAGTCTGCTTGTACTACAAAAGATACTCAGTTACTTATTGAAAATAGTATAACCGACATTACTGCATGTCTCATAGCAATAGGATAGGGGGCAATTCACATCCCCATCCCTGACTTTGGCTGGATTGTCATTCAAAGCAATTTTCCCCACTGGAAACCAGTCCACTGAGATGTGATTGGTTCACAATTCAATTGCTCAGGATCATAGCACAGAAAATACTATGGTAGCATTTCCTTGGATACCCTTCAGGATGCTTACCAAGAGGGGAAAATGCACCATGTTTGAAGACTGCTAGGTAAACGAGGCATATTTTTCCCTAAAATTTTCAAATTCACCTTGTTTGTAAAAGAAACTTTTACCATTCATTCTTATTTTTACATCCCATTTATTTTTATCATTCAGGGCTCTATATGTTTTTTTAAATAACTCAGTAGCTCTGCCAGAAAACAAAATGTCAAGGAATATAACAGATTTGTTTGGATGCGTTTATTGTTTGGGGAAAAGAGAACTACAGGCAAGAGACCAGAAAGCAATGATTCTGGGTAAACTGCAGTGGCTGATAACAGCTTTGAGATACTGAATAATCATAATGCATAATCATATGAATAGCTGTCAGAATACAATGAAAGTAAATAACATACCTTTGGATAGACACAAATTATCCATCTGTGTGGAAGATTTTGGAGTACTTTTGTAACATTGCTGTCATATAAGGTAACTCCAAACAATAGTAGTGTGCAGGAGTACTTGAAATAATTGGTTTACAGTTTTAATTTCGTTATTCAACATTATACCCATTTCTTTTGTTTTCCCGTATACTCTGGAGAGAATCTCTGTTCCATTCTTGGAAACAGCATCACAGGTCTTCCAACTCTTATTTTAGATGTAATTAATCTAAAACAAAAATAGTACAATACTGTCTTCAGACCGGTCTAGATATTCATGGATTGGCTTTTTTCACTGTTGATACTACATGCAAAGTTTCTCTCAGATATTTGGAGGAAGGAGAGAGATGGAAAATCATTGATACAGGTCTAGCCTCAGTTTGTATTAGTTACTGCACATTTAACTCAACCAAAGACATGGCAATATTTCTGAAAGCTTAGAAAATCTGAGAGGGGTTAAAAATGTGTCTGCAGTTAGAAATTAATTTGATTTGTGAAAGACAATGGAGTGAAAGAAGAGAGAAATGAAACAAGAAATTAAATAATTTTTTAACACTATGTATTTGTGGTTTCTGTTTTTCTGTTTTCACTTAATTTCACTTGGTTCCATAGTGAATTAGCACCATCGTAGCAAATGTGACAAAAAGAATGAATTTAAATGAACTATGTCTCCACCTCTGTGAGGGAGGTTGTGAATTCTAGGAGTCCTTGACAATAAAGAAAAGGATGAGCCACATAGAAAAATGTAGCCATAAGACTCCTATAGACCTACAGCAACACTTTCCAAATATGCTAGGGACTGGACACCTCAGGCTTTCTAACAAATGCAAAATTTTCCATAGAAAAAAAGTTAAATTAAAACCAGTCAACATTTCAGTCTTCTTCAGAAATATAACTTCAGCTGAAAAATGGGAAGTGCCTGTATGCAAAAAATCACGTGCAACCAAAAAGAACTTAGAGGAGAGTAATGCTCTAGGCTCACAGTAGGTTCCTATGCAGAGTGACTAGGAGCTTCATTGAACACCTAAAAGCTCGCTTTTTCCTATTTTGGGGTGTGGGGCGTGGGGTTTAATCTGGATTTTGTTTTGATTTCTTTCCTCTCAATGTTTGTTTTCAATAGTCTCTTCTAAGTTCAAAATACAGTCATTTACTGCTGTACTGTTCTTCCTACTATAATTACCTTAAAATCATCAAATCTCTTATGTTGTCAAAGAACAGAAGGAACAATTTTTCTTTTAAAATTTTGATGTGGGACTGACACCAAATCTAAAGCTCAATGTCATCATTTCATCTATGTGAGACGCTGCCTCTAGCCAGCAAACTGTTACAGGCCAAACACGTACTTGTTCTCTTTTTTACTCCAAAATTCATCAAAATTTTTCAGTGATAAGATATGATATCAGGATTCATTTTCACACTGATTCTAGTTTAAAGATGAATGGAAAAAATACACCTGTATGTTATATAAAAAGCTGACCATGAAGATCTGCAGAAAGAACGTGCAATGCTGAATGTATGGATCATAAAATGGCAGATGGTATTCAATTTATAAAAATGTGTGATGCATGGGAAAAAATGCCCTAACTGTATAATCTCAAAGATGATCTCTGAACAAGTTATTGCCAATCAGGTAAGAGACCTTAAAATTATTATGGCTCTACAAGAACATCAGTTCAATTCTCCGTGACAAATCAGAAAGGCAGTATGAATGTTAGGAAGACTAGTAGAGAACAAAGCAGAAAATATGACTACAAACTGTGTTAGGTCAATAATGTGCCTGTCAAGAGCTATTAAACATAAAAACATAACCTCTGTCTCAGTGAAGCACTGAACTGCAGATCGAGAGATGGTTTTGGTAGCCCTGTTCCCACAGTTCTTTTCTACCTATTTCTTATCAGACAGTTGTAGACCTAGAAGAACTTTTTCCCTGACCATAACTGTCCTCAAGTTCTAAATCACAGACTTACGAATGGCTTTGCACAGATAGACTATTGCATCCAATAACACCATTTAGATTCTGTATAAATTTTGCCTTGTAAAATAGAGCAGCTACCTTCCAGCAGATGACTAGATGAGCAAAAGCAGTTGTCTTTCATGGCTGGAGTCATAACTCTCAAAGTACATAATGGCAATGGTATCATTCAGACAATGCAAACACACCAGTCCTCTTGATGATTCAGGGAATTTTTAAAAAGTAGTTTGTATCAATTCTTTAAGCTTTCTTCAGTAAAATATTCTTCCTATGTGAAGTGAAAGCAAAATAAACAAAAAAAATTTACTTCATGCATGCTTAAGCAGAATATGTTCTCTCTCACAGCAAGGGCTTTTTAACTATCACAATTATTTGTTAATCCTAAAATGTTTCCTTTTCTATATTTCTATATTTTCTCTTTCCTATACTTAGATGAGGAGTA
>Ga0181612_120173_pt1 | contig 11366 bp, 7 predicted proteins | sample HoacroProtozoa21_FD_119630 | JGI IMG/M metagenome (GOLD analysis project Ga0181612, IMG submission 119630) | Hoatzin crop microbial communities from Cojedes, Venezuel. Combined Assembly of Gp0051906, Gp0051904, Gp0051908
ACTAGGCAGCACTTTTGATCCTCGGCCGTGTAGGCAGCAGTCGCGTGGGAAACGGATGGGCCTTCTCAGCTCGGACAGAGAAGCTAACTCGTACTGGTGGAAGCAGGACAAAGTCTGAGCGTCCCAGCCACAGCAGACGCCGTTTGAAGCCCTGGTGCTGACTGGAGATTGCCCAGTTGTTTGGCGTATATGTCAAGGGTAAAGCAAGGGATTGCTCCTGAGGTGCTCAACAAGGGCTGGATCAAGGAGAGAGGAGTGCAGAGCAGTCCCGTCACACAGGCCAGGATTTTGTATTTACTACAAAAAGTACTGCAAATACTGAAGGAAGCTAAAAAAATGTGAAATGTGGAAATGCAACCCAAGTATACAAAATGCATCCAGCAGCTGTTCACAGCAAGGAATGGGGCAGGGGTGGCCACAGGCAGCGCAGAGCCGTTCTCGGGGGGCTGGAACTGCCACTCGGTTCACCCTGCTTCTGCTCTTCCCTCTCTCACTCCCTTCATCCCCACTGTGCACTTAAACCAAAGGTGACATTTTCTCTGCCCTTTTAACAATCTTTTTTAATGTTACACTAATTTTTCAGCTGTATTTTTGCTTCTGCAATCTGCCTTTCTATTAACGAAAAATATATTTTAAAAAGGTTAAATTATTACTACATCCTCAGTCCTGGTGGAGTGCTTGTTTTTATTCCTGAGTGTTGATTATAGGTTATGAGGTCCTCGCACTTACCATGTCCTGGAAAGGCTCTGACATATATGTATATGTAAAATTAATATTTATGGTCATTGGAGCCTATTAACCTTTTAAAAAACTGAAATTAAAAGCTTGAATTAATTACAAAGTAATGATTCAAAATTGTCATTTACACTTTTGCAATATAGTGGTTTGAAAACAACAAATATTTTTAGTGTAAGCACTGGCTAAAGAGGCTTATGTGTAGCTTTTGGAAAAGAAGAGTTTTCTGAACTTGGCACTGCCAGTCTTCAGTCTATCTGAACAGCGTGTACTTCCAGCGCTGAAGTTCCCTATAAAACCAGGATGGGGTGAAAATGGCTGCAGTAGCTGTGCAGATTGGTCCCCCAGTGGCTTTAGGCATTCGTTATTAAACACAAAGTAACACTTAAGGTACTGAGCAACTTCACAATGAAGGCATAAATCTTTAACTGCTTGGGCACTCACCTATACAGCTAATACTCCAACAATAGGAACCGTTTAGCCTCATGTGCTTTAATGTTTTTTTATGCATTTTTTTTTCATTTATTTTAGAAAATGATCTTATTTCAATAGTAGCTCCAATGGGAGCTATTGTGCACCATTAGGCAACAGGAGCAGCTTAGTCCTAGTAACACACCTTTAAATATCATGTGGCATTTTTGAACAAACACAAAGCTACTAGAGATACCAGCTCAGCTTGATGGAACTCTGTAGTAAATGCAGGATAAAGCAGTTCATTAGACTTCTCAGTTACAAAGAGCCAAATGGTGTTACTCTTGCTACCACCTGGGATTTGCGCTAATAACCATCAGTGAAGGGAAAGATCTTTTCCCTTTTAATTACACATAGTCCCAAATCACTGGCATTACCTAGCTGTATTTCAGAGTGGAATTTAATCTAAAATATAATATCCATTATCAAAAAATTATCATTATTCTTTTGTGTATTTCATGCAAGGGAAAATTTTCCTTCCGCTTTAAAATTTCATTTTCAGAAATACGTGCACATGTCGAACTTTGGAATGCAACTGCTATTATTTTGTTCAGTTGTCACTGTTACCCTTAAAAACAAAACTTTAAGAGATCATACTCCTCTGTGTCATTCTGTACTCATTATAAAGTATTTCACCTCTGAAACGCAATTTTAAATGGTGAGGGTGTAGTCCACATTTAGGTGTATCTTACTGGTTCTGTATCCCCTTTCATGACCCCATCAGTGCTGCCGTTTTCCTGAGCAGCCTTTCTGGAGAGCTGGCCCAGCCTGTGGCTCTCCCACCAGGGCCCCAGCTTCGGCTCTGTTACGGTGGTGCACAAACGCTGCTGTGGGCTGCGTGCGCTTGGCTCCTCTGCCACCTTACGCTGAGGAGGACTAATATTTGCTGGCAGAAGTTCAACATATACTCTAAGGAAAATATGCTTGCTTATGTGTAATTGAAGACATAGCTTGTCTGGCCGTATCTGTAGCATTTGTCATAAAATGAAAGAGGAAAAATTCAGTCAGGGTCCTGGATCCTGTTCAATATTCTTGGCTCATTCTTATTAAAACATTATTTTGCTGACAAACTGAGATGACAGCAGTGAAATACAAAATGGTAGAATCCCAAAATGTCTAATGCACTTACAGTGCTATGCTATCTGTGTTGTAAAAAAATAAAAGAAATAATTCCACTATTATTGCCATACTTCAATACCACAGTATATACAGCCTTACTTTCAAACCCTCTCAGGTCATCCTGAGTAGTGCCATAAGACCTGTTTAGAAAATTCCTAGCTAGGATCTACAAAGAAGGGAATGGATTTCTCCTCATTCTCTTACATCTCTCTTGCACCCTCATCAGGCAAGCTAACAGAATTTTTGAGCAAATGCAGGCCTCTCCCTTATTTTCCATTCATCCTCCCTGAGAAAAAATCCCAACCTCTTCTTTCCAGGGAATAGGGTTTGCATTAATTGCTGCTTCAAACAGCATATAATTAAACATGGAAATTCAGTCTGAGATGAGACAGTAATGGAAATTTTGCCCCAAAAAAGGCAACAACTTTTCTCATAAGGATTCCAGTGCAAAAGAAAAGAGACAGCGAAAATATGCTACAGGGCACATAAAGAATCAATTCCAAACAGAATGTGTTTCAGAGAGTTCCCACAAGGCATCAGCAGCTTCTTAATGCAGTTCATTCACAGATTCCTTCAGGGAGCTCAGTAAATAGAGGCACCTGATTCCAGGTCCATGTTAAAGAGTACATTAAAATGTACTCGAGGATTCGGAGAGGTGCTTGGAGCTTCCAGAGCAGCCGATATGCAGTTGACCACTCACTGGCTTTGGTCCTAACAATCGAGGCTGAGTTAGGTCCAAAGTCCCTGGTGGAGGGGACCATTTTCTAATTGAAATTCAACGGCAGTTGAGTAGCTTGCTCCCTTGAATGTCCAGATCTTGAGTCAATGATGGCTAAATGAACAGGAACAATTCTCATGGCACAGTACTCTATTTGTAGCTCTGCAACCACCTATCACTTGAGTGTCTAAACTCATTGAAACCGTCTAAACTCAGTAACGGTCGCAGAAATCCTAACGGATTTCAAGGACTCTCCAGCAGCACCTCATGTTTTTGGCAGCCAAAGCTGGGCTGTAAGCAGTAACTTCAGATTTGGACAAGTTGCTTTTCTGGGTTTTTTATGCTTGTTAATTCAGATCTAAACAGGACTAAGGAGAAATTGTAGGCAAAAGAGTGAATGAGAAGGGGAAGGACCAGAGAAGCGCTGAATCCAACTATGTTAGACACAAAATTCTTTCTACAATAAATGGCTATTTCTGTTGCAAACTGCGGAGCAGAAAATACATGATTTAGCAAGATCATCCACAGTAGCTTATCAAACAAAATGGAATATAAAGAAAAAAAGACTTTTTATAAATTTCCTAACATTAAAAATCAAAAGATCTTTCCAAATCCTGTTTTTGAGAAACCTCTACTAAGGTAGTTAAAAGAGCACACTAGACAATGTGAAACAGCTTCTGATCTCCAGATGTAGCAACAAAAAATCCATACAAATTCAAAACACACAGTCATTCCAGACTCCTGCATTAGTAGCTTGATCACCCACCCACATTTCCTTAGATGTATTTTAAGATTTTAGGCTACAGACTATTAAAACTCCTTATTCCTCACAGTATTCTATATAGGGAAATCCAAGGTAAACATTCTGGCAAATAGCATCTATGTACACATGAATATCCTGAATGTACTTTTTGTTGCAGAAAAATAGAACAATGTTTTTAATGCCGAACAAAGATGACAAGGGGAAGAAAATTAGTGAACATCTATAAGTGATTGGAAAGCTCTAGCGTTATTCACTGCACACAGGTTGGGGGGGGAGCTTTCCTCATGCAAAGAAGGATAACATATCGGTATGAGGAAATGGTTTGTGAATTAGATGTAAAGAAGTCCAAAAGGAGAAAATACCATAAGAGAAACAGCGATGTTGGAAATATTCTTTATAGTTTGTAGAACATCCACTAAAGCTATCAGGTCTGTCCTAGATGATTTGATACATCTAGGATATCATAAAATTCTATTTTTAGGATAAAAGAGATGCCTCCACTTCTCAAGACTTCTGAGTCATAAAAATCCATATGTTTTAGCAAGATTTTTTAAAAATTGGGTGCCAAATCCCTCCTGAAGTTCAGTGATGTCTAACTTCCTCGGGCTCCTCTGAAAAACTCAGTTTTAATGCCTATAAAACTGGTTAATATTTCTAATACCATAAAGAGATAAAAACCACAGAAGACTTGCTGACTTTATTGGATTAACAGTAGCCACTTCTCTTCCTGAAAAATATGATGAAAAATCACTTACTGATTATAGAAATATTCATAATAAAGCCTGGTATAATCTGCTACGACATTCACACAGGACATTCTTTCTTTTATGCCTACGGTCAGTAAATAATAAGAGTTGTGAGCAGTTTTACTGTTACTGTTATTTAAATAAGGGGAACTGGTGGTTCCTCAGAGCAGCTGTGCGTCACACAGATGCTGTGCTCGTCAGCAGAATGAGCTGCCGCTGTACTGGGACTCCAGACACAACCAGCCACGGCTACAGACTGGCCATTGACATAAACCTGAAAAAGTCCCCTTCCGAAGAGGAGAGGTCTCTGCACTGGCAGGCTGCAGCCTGCTTCGGCGTGCTGCTGGCTCCGACTCCATGAAATTCATGGGCCAAAGTCGCAGGCAGACGCTGGGTATTCTAGGAGCGTTCGACTGCCAAAAACCGTTCTGTGGTGCTTCTAGACCTGGGCAACCAGCTGTGAGACATGGATTCAAATGACCTGGAAAGAAAATTTGGCTTCACTGAAATCAATGGCAGAAGTCTCTTTTTCTTCAGTGAAGCCAGGATTTCATTCCTGGCAGTTTCAAACCTTCTGTTTGTACTGAATTGTTTTCCTGCTGTCAAGTGTTGTTAGATGGGGGTTGGGAGGACGGGGAGATGGGACTGTTTCTCCTGGAATTATTTCTGTGCTGAGCCAAGATCTAGAGAATTTATCTCAAGAAAACCACTTCTACTTTTAATTTTCAAAGGAAACCTGGAAAATTTTCTTGCCTAGTATCAAGGAAATGAGACTTCCTTTTTAGCAGAAAACCTGAACTCAGATACATTTTTATAAGTCATAATGAGGGCTTCAGAAGCGGGAGAATATTTTATAAAGTCACATGCTGCGCCATAGGCCAGCCCTATGGATAGGGTTTGCCTCCAAAGCTCAGAGAAGTCAGTGGTCAGTTACCTCATAACCTAATTAACCCAAATACTACTTACTGATGGAGTTACTGATGGAAGATTAGAATATGAGAGCTCACAGCGTGCAGCTGTACGTGCGGGTCATCGAAAAGCTCCACTGTTGCTGGAAGCTGCCGTGCGTGTGGCGTTTTGCCTCCCGGTTTGTGCTCAGCTCAGCTGCTGCCATGCGTTTACATGCACTGAGAGGAGTGTCTTGGTTGCACAAGTGAAATTCTGATTCTCTCTATCCCTCCTCCAGCCAATCTGTGAGGCAAAGATAAGCACACCTCAAAGATGAAGAGGCAGGTAGGTATATTTTGCAGCTACATAGAGAACAGCTAAATATTAAAAATAAAAACCTGTTTTCTGTGCTAACGAGAAGGCAAAGGAGCCTATTGTCCCCCCCACAGAAGCAGATGGCAGCCTTGCACCTGGCTCCCTCGGCGCCGGGAGCAGCTGCAGCTCCAACCAGATTACAGCAGAGATGTTCGCACAGGGAGGAATCCTGTTCCTGAGGACCCTTCGAAATAATGTGGCACTGAACATCTTTCCTCCCTGCTGGAAAAGCCCCTTTTACATGTCAAAGTGGAACTGGCGTGCAGGCTTGGTGACCAAGACCTGCTTTTGTACCACCGATGTAAACTACCACAGTTGGTAGTTTAGCCATACTCATCTTTCATGTCCCTTGTTCAGCGGTATTAAGGAGTTTTCTGTCACGACAGAATAGTTGTCGTGCAAGTTTAAACTCTGAATGATTTTCTGTAATTCTGTTTTTTGTTTCATTTGGACACAGAATAATCCCTATGCTAGTGGAAGAGATTAAAAGAATAATAAATGTTTTACTACCAGTTTTTTAATTCTTCAGAGTGATGTGGTGTAAACTGACTTCATCAAAATAGTACCTGATGTACAGTAACATCACAGACAAAGGAATTTTGGTGTAAATCCTATAGCACAGGGCACATATTTGCACCAGCATGTTTTAGAAATGCATTCTGTATTTGGAGAAACATGTTACAATTGGTTTGATCCTATCAGTGCAGCTAGGTGCAATCTGTGAAATCAAGTGCTGAAACTAGAAGTAGGATTCTTTACCTGGAGGATACACACAAGCTCTAAGCACTCCTACAGCTGAAAGAAAGATTAAAGCTCGACATATATAAAGCAGAATTGCTTCTCCCATCCCAGAATGCCCAAAGCAGCCTCACTTGGCATGTTCGTATTAAATGTGTTAAACATATCATTCAGCAGTAAATTACACCATTTCACCAAAGTTTGGCATATGTTTTCTGTCTAAAATAGAGGCTGGATGATGCAGATTAGATCTGAGTACTAACCCAAACACAGGATATTTGGAGGCATCAGAAGAACCGATCTTCCCAGATCAGTTTTCCTGTATTAATTTAGTCCTTGTGTCTCAGTATTTAGTGACTGAAATAACTATTCACTGTTAGAAAGCATTTTATCTGCTTAACTCATAACTAATTTTTAATACCACATGGGGACTAAGCCTGCATCCCTGTGCACTGAAAACTTTTGGATACGCTGAGGCGTGGAGGGTGCGTGACAGGGAACTGAAGTTAATAGGTACTTTATGCCACCTTAGTAAATATTAGGTTTTCTCCAGTACGAAAGACTGAAACTCATAATTCTAGAATGCAGTGGGCTGAAGTGAACAGCTTCCTGAACAATTAAGAGATCCTTCTTAAAAAAAAAAAGATTTCTTTTAATTTTGTAGAGTGTTATTTTACTGTAAATAGGCTACTTTTCCATGGCTGGGGTTTAATCCTGCAAATATGAAGGCTATTTAAATAAACGGGAATTTTCCTCTTCAGGTTCCTACTTCGTCGTTCATATGCAGTTTCATGTCTGTACATAACAACTCACAAGAAACAAAGAGGGTATTTATTTGTGGATAGAGTTACACAGACCTAGCAGACACTGCATCAGACCAAATCACTGGGGTTGGCTTGACTTTTATTAGTGTATTAACCTCAGAGCTTTCCATATATCGTGTCATTCCTGCTGACAATAAAAAAGGAGAGTTTCGGCCTTTACTTTTATTTAGTTGCACCTACAGTGTTACTTTACAAGAATATATTTGCTATTGAATGCAGTAACAAATCTTCGAATTTATTGAACAACTTAGGGCAGCAACCACTTTCTGAGGAAAATAACCCTCTGTGGAGGAATAAAGCACAAGTTTAGAACACGTGAGCAAACCAGTTGATTGCGGTGTTCTACTACTTTAATTGTCATTAGAATAGTAATTATAATTCTAACAGAACTGACAGTCCACTTTAGGGGTATTTGAAAATTAATTTAAAAGCCTTTAAAAACTATTCAACTGGTGGTGTCCTAGCAGTGACTTATACGGTCGTATTGCTTTGACTTACTGTATATGAGCAGAGTATAGCAACGTTCACTTTGGTTGGCCATTATCGCCCTTACTCACATGGATATTTGCATAAGGGTTGGAGACAGTCTGCAGTTCTGCTCATTTGGAACTGAAATTTATTGTTCACTTAGCTCCTGAAAAATAATCTAATTTTTCAAGCCAATAGAAAAATTGTGTAAATTATTCACCTTGGTTCATTATTATAAGATATTTTATGGTGACACCACAGAAGTCATTATTTAAAATGTATGGGATCATCTTTTACCAAATGTTTTCCCCTTTACCTTCTTGTAAATGTCTTGAAACTATGAAGCAGATCTTGAATCATCCAGTCAGGAGTGCCCAACAATGATAAATAGTCGCATTATGTGCACAGGATTGCAACTGTAAGGTTTCTCCCAAAACTGCGTATTAGCTTTTACTTCTGAGAAACAAGACTTTTGATAGGAATTTTTCCTTAAGTGCTTCACTTCATCATAACCCTGAATATCCACCCTGCAGTTTAGATGCATGTGGAACAAATATTAGGGTTAGGAAGACTGTAGGCTTCTGGTTTTGATAGAGAATGAACTAAAATTAAAACACAGATCTAAGTGTGAAGGAAAACCTATTACTTGCCAGAAATAAGCCAGCTGAGAGAGAGACTCTGTGTGTGTTTGTGTGATAAATTGTGGGAGTTTAACTGCAGCAGTTGGACTTCTGCAGATTAATGTAATGGGGAGAAGGTGACTTTTAAAATACCAAACCAGAATTTTTCTTCTGGAATTATGGCTACAGCACAACCAAGGATACTGTGACACCCAGTTGGAAATCTCATTTTGTTTAAGGAGAAGATGCTCACCTGATATGTTACTAGATGTGGGCAAACCAAAAGAAAGACGGTTAAAATTTGGTGAAATCTCATTTAACTGTGTGTGTAATCCCGAATCAGATAAGAGTCAGATAGGATTAACAGTTGGACTTGATGATCTTAGAGGTCTTTTCCAACCTTAATGATTCTGTGATTCTAAGGATTAGAAGTAACTTTCCTAGTTTCTGCAAAATGTATTTTCACTGAAGTATCTGCATAGAAGCATCATTACGTGGTGTTTCAGAAACACCACATTCCTCAAAACATGAGAGGCTTTGTCTGAAAACTGACCTGCCAGTCTGGTCAAGCCATCTCTAACTTCTAAGTAGTTCAGCACCTGGTCCCATTCTTTTCTTGTCTTCACAAAGAAGCCTAAACTACAACAGGTTTATGGCTCAAGTCTTGGAAGAGATGCGCTGGCCAAAATTAAGCCCTTTTTCCTGTTAGGCTTTATCATCACATCTTCTTTATAGCTTTAAAATCCCAGAATGAAATCAATAGGGATTTTGTATTTATTCTGAGACTAGGTTTCCATTCTTTGAACTTTCTGCCTTTACACATGTCCTTAGATATGGAGAAAGCCAAAACATCACTGTTTAAATCAATGTTGCTGCTCTAATACTGAGAGCAGAATCAAGTACAGCTCCTGTTGTATGTGTATGAAGTGTTCTGAAAATAAAACCAACAGGGCATCAATAAAAGCAGAACTTAGTTAATACTAGACAAAGCATTATTGTTGCAGAAAATTATGAGGTGATGTGTTGCTGATTTAAGTCTCTGAGGAGTGCCAAAATTGTAACGTTCTGTACTATATTGACAGGTTCATGTAAAATTCAGTACAGCCTGCTACCCCTTGGCAGCCGTTCTCTGCGAGAATGGATGTGTCAGCCCTCAGCAGCAGCGGTGGTGGCCAGCGCGAGACGGCCCTCGGTGCTCCCGGAGCTTCCTCGCTAGCAGGCTGCTGTGTGAGTGCTGTAACATCCTTGTCAAACAGACAGGCGCCTGGGCAGGGGGGAAAGGCCTTCCCACCGGTACCAGCGCTGGCAGATGTTTACAGTGTTCCTTGCAAAATGGTGACAGTTTAACTGAAAAGAAAAGACGGCGCAATGAGCAGCGAAACGCGCTCCTGAACACCTCTGTCGGTGACCTGGTAGGCCTGCAGAGCTGCCTTCCATCAGTGTAAGACTGGGAGGGCGGGCAGGATGTAAAGTCAATATTCCTGATGGATCAGAAAGAAAACTTCAAAGCAGTCCAGCCCGTTTTTACAGCTATTAACTATGTACTCCTGCTTACTGATGAAACTCCACAAAGTGTGAGTACAGCATGCAGCAAAACAAGACATTTAAATGTTATTTAGATTTTCTCCCTGAGCACTGAAAAAGCTTTACTTATAAACTGTTTTTTTTTAAGATGGACTAAAAATACCTGCCTCTTCCAGTTAGCTTCCAGAAATCAATAGGCAGGAAAGCAAATTACTGCTCCTTCTCTTACGTCTCTGCTATTATGGTCTCAGTGGAGTGAAATCACTTTACAGTTAATTAGATTTTAAAAAAATATAGGATGGTTTCTTTATAATTCCCTTGGGTGTTTCTGTACCTCCCCAGCTTTTTAAATCCATTTCCGGGAGATGAGGCATTGATTTGGAGAAGATTTAATAACTCATTGGTAACTGTACAATAATCAGCAGCTGCCATGGTAGCATTGGCCAGGCTTTTTAATAGGTATAAGCAGCAGGTCAATACTTTCAGCAAAAATCTGTGCCTATTTTCACAGCCCAGTCCTGTAAAAATCATCTTAAAATGTGCACCTACTTCAGAGTATCAGTTCAGCTCATAAGTGTGCTTTCAACGAACATCTCCTCCTCCTCCCTACTTCCTGAGGCTTAGTTCACATCTGCAGAACCGCTTAACGTGACAGCAGAGATAAAAACAATCTTACATCACTCTGTGTGTGTGGGCAGCAAAGAAGTGGTACGCAATTAGCACGCCTGTTGGAAACATTCCTCCAAATACTACTATTATACTCCGGTGTTGTGCGATTTGAAACAAATAGGTGAAAAACTGTGACTCTCCAGGGTGAGAGACCACCCTGGGAAGTGCCTTTAAAGTACCTGTGATCTTGTGCAATTTAGTGAATTTCATAGCGAAATATTTGTTCTTCAGGAATCCTTTTTCAGGTAGCAGAGAAGAGTCTTTAGCTGCTTAGCAGAGTAGCATCTGGAACATCAGGAACTCCATCAGCGTCGGGGCAATCATCCTAATCTTTCCTTTTGTTTGCACTGACATTTTAATAGGGACTTTCCTTTTAGCACATCATTGATTGAGCTTGAAATAGCATAATCCACTCAGTGGGAATTACCAGTGGTAGATTACAGCCAAATTCTCCTTTCAGTTATGACTGAGTCCACATAATTTTGCTGCAGTTACTGTGTATTTGCCTTAGGGTAGCGGGGATCCATGAATCTGCATTTCCAAGACAGAGTGATATTTATAAACCTTGGATAGTAACTGCTAATTGAACTTCATTGTTTAACTGTAGGTTGTTTTCCTCCTGAAGAGAGCTACTCATTATCATTAATTAACACTATTTAATCAAGATTTTACTTTCCTTCTGACTTTTTAAAATGATATTCACATTTA
>Ga0181612_126946_pt1 | contig 11366 bp, 9 predicted proteins | sample HoacroProtozoa21_FD_119630 | JGI IMG/M metagenome (GOLD analysis project Ga0181612, IMG submission 119630) | Hoatzin crop microbial communities from Cojedes, Venezuel. Combined Assembly of Gp0051906, Gp0051904, Gp0051908
CCATACCCCATCCCTGGAAACATTCCAGGCCAGGTTGGATGGGGCTCTGAGCAGCCTGATCTGGTTGAAGATGTCCCTGCTCACTGCAAGGGGGTTGGACCAGATGACCTTTAGAGGTCCCTTCCAATGCAAACCATTCTATGATTCCATGAAATCCTGTACTGGAAATTCTTACTTTCATACAGAAGCTAAGAAGCCATCTCTGATCTCTGCCCAAAGAGACTGGAAGACAAAAGAATGCCCTTTAACAGCCAATGTTCTTCCTTACATTACTTACTATCAGCTAAAAGATTATTCTAGATACTGTTACTTCACTCCCTATCTCCCCAACACAATACAGTACTTAAGCAAAAAGCACTTTCAACTCCTTTAAAACTAAACACAAGTCAGAACAATTTAAAATTACCCATATTTGAATTTCTAATTCAAGAGCAACGGCCTAGAAGCCTACGCTCAGATTGTATGGATATGAGAAAGCTTCATGGGCTGAACCCTCAATTCATACAAATAACGTATTCCCTCCTGGATAAAATGATTACTAAGGAGTTTTTTCTTGACTATCAGCAAATTTAAACAGTACGGTACATCTGAATTTGGCCCACAGTACTGAGACTGCCTGCAAAGGACAACCTCCTTCTAATGGTCACAGCCTGCAGAGGGCATGACTTTTCCAACTTTAAGTCTTCTAACAGGATTCCTTCTCTGATTCTGAAGTCACAAGAAGCTGTACTCTCTTAGAAGATGAAAATATATAAACCAAGCCCTACACTTGTAATCTTGCTTTTAACAGCAAACAGAAGCTGACCTTCTAAAAAAGCCTTTGTCCAAACCTTTGTAAAAGAAATCAGAAGTGTTACTCAGGGAACATTTGGTGTAAATATCTGCTACAGTCTACATCAAGGCAAAAATCCAACAAAAACCCAACAAAAACCTTAAGTCTAGGGACTTCACTGGGCCTTTAAGGAAGAAATCCACAATACAAAACCAAATCAAACAATCAATAACTTTCTTCTACTTTCACAGTTCCCTTGATGTGCCTAGCTCAGCAAGCTTTGAAGACAACTCAAAAAAAAAAAGCTTTTGAACAAAACTATACTTAACAAGAAGCAGCTTAAAGCTTGACACGTACAACCAGGACTAAAAGAAATTTAAAAACAAACAAACAAACAAAAAAAAAACCAAACAAAAAAAACCAACAACAACACACTTGTACCCAAAGCTGTCCCGAATAAAATCAACAGATTCATTCTTACAGACACCATGTGCAGTTTTTTACCAGGGTAAGGTAAAAGGGTGTTGCCAGTCCCGCACTTGTGCTCATTTAACAACATTCAGAGCTAGACTGCATTAAATGCACTCAGGTAAAACAGGGCTATTTGTTTTCTTTCTACGCTCACCACCACAAAATCTGATTCTGCCTAATCAAGGAAGACATCAGATTATCAGATTTTCATTCTATGTGATCTGTTCATAAGCCTGGCTGGGCTACGTATCTGGGTACTGCCATACCAAGAAAGCAATTTTTCAGTCAAGCAGAGAAGTTCCTTTTCATCTTTGTGCAATGATCCATGGGACTTTAAACAATGAGATTTTCACAGTGGCTTATCTCTGCGTTGGGAAGCAAAATCGTCCTTTAAACATAAGCCAGGGTTTTCCAAACAAACTCTCATTTTTCCTTGCATAATGCAGCCCATAGAAAACTTCTAGGAGGTGACAGAGCTGGTTAAACAACGATAAAACCCACAAAATTTCTGCTGAACTGCTGCGGTGAAAATCCAATTTCTTTATCTAAACTGTCAGCGCTCTCGAGGTGTGGACTTTGACACTAAATAGAAGGAGAGAAAAGCAGTGTTTAATTCATACTGAAAATGAAATTTGTGGCAGTTGCAAGCACTAGTCACCTGAATTAGCAGTAAAATGCAAAGTGTCACCTTGGAAAGCTTCCAATCTCAAAAATTAATCTGATCTGAGACAAAAAATATCAAGAGATGTACCCCAAGGTACAGGAGCATTGGACCTTCTGCACATTTCAATCTACAGAGTTCTCCAAGGAATACGAATGAGAACCCAAAATCACGTACCTAGTTCTGAACCGTCAGAGTGCTGCTTGAGCTCCAGCAATTCGCTCTTCTTCGAGCTATCGTTTGCAGAGCGCTATTTCTTCATTATTGCTTTATGTCAAGGCTTGCTTCGATACACGTGCTTCCCCACTCAGAATTTATCAAGAGGCAGAACTCAAAGTATGTTTTCCCAATGCCTTTGCATAACCTCCGCTTACCTACAAGGTTTCCCATTGACTCGTGGGTTGCTGGGTGACTGCACTTGCCTTTGTCGACTCTCGAAGAGTTACCCCTCTATGAAGTGGACTATAACAACCCATCATCCTGCCCAGAAGCTCTTACACACACAAGAACTCTAAACTGAGACGACCCTCTTGCTGCAGTGCTGCCAGAGGCTAGCCCCAATTATGGGAGGCTTGCAGAAAAATCAGGGCATTAGACGACACTTCACAATTTCTTGTAAGAATGATAAATGAGGTATTTTTTCTTTTTAACACGCGCCAACAGGATGACTGATGCAGCACCTCAGTCTGTGTAGTATGGTAGCTTTTTTTTTTTTTAGACAAAATCAGTCCAACAGAAACAAACAGTTCACAGTCTTTTGAAGGCGCTGCTGGCATCTTCAATGATGATTCCAACCTGAATTTTCATAGCCATGTACTGAGAAATCTTCTGGCCCTATAACACACCATTCAGGCAGGCGAACTGGCCGCCTGTTTCAATCGACCCTTCACGTGGTGCTGTATTTCCCACCACTCCTTCATCAGCTGCTGCTGCAGAGCGGTGGTGGCAGTTGTTGCTCCAGCTGCTACCTAAAACGGGAGCATCAGACCGAAAATAAAGGCACAATCAAACAGCTATCTGCAGCAGCAGTTTGCCACCTCCAAACGGTTTCCCCAGATTTTCTGATGTGTCAAGCGATCCCCATTCTTCTACTACATCCGTCTGGAATGCACTAAAAAACAGAGCTTGCCCCACAGCAGCTGCAATTATTCTCCCAAGAATAACACCCATTGTACTTCACTGACTGAAAGGGTCTGTCCCTGGATACTGTCGTTAGCTGCTTCTCTTTATTACATACAAACAAATTCAGTATTACATATCGATTGGGACAGCTGGTCATTTTTCCCTAAAGAGAAATAAATCTCATTGTATGCATGCCCAGAGGAATCGGCACATATGTGGCCTGGACTTTATCGGCTGCTACATCCCACTGGATGCTGTTCAGGCAAGCGGGGGAACCAGATGCTCAGCAGGGTCGACAGATTCCTCGTTACACTGCACACGTGGGCACTCATGCGGGTGGTGCTCATCTTTCTGCTGGGACTTTTTGCTTCTATAATGCTCCTTGGAAGGACAAAAAAATGCCTCTAAGATTGCTCCAAAATACTTCAGGTTGCTAGCAGTGGCTCTGTCCTCCAAGTTGGAAGACTTTCTCTCTCCTTTCCTTGCAGTGTTTCCAACCCATTCTGCTCTTCCCAAGGAAGGCCAGCACCGATGGTGTGGGAGCAGATGCTGCAGAAGCCCTTTTTCCTCCCTACAACACGGGTACCCTGCGGCCCCAGTAGGATCGGAGTCACCACAAACTGCTGAGCCCCAGCACGAAGGACTCGGCTCAGACACAGGCAATTCAATCAAGAAGTCCTCTGCCACAATCCCAAACTCTGGCAGCTCTTGTCTGGTGGCTTTTGTTTGCACCTTTGCAGGAAGTAAATTCACTTCACATGCTGAAGCACAGACATGGCACGGCACGCCAGGCTTTCAGTACACAGTTTCTTCCAGGGTTGCTCCCGAAAGTGAGAAGAGAAAGAAACAAAGCCACTTGTCCAAGGAGTCTGCCCTTCAATCCTAGGCAGAGAACAAAGGAATAAAACTATCCCTAGGTAGACAAACTGGAGAGGAAAACACCTATCTCTCTACAAAAGGAAAGCTGAGCCTCCTAATCAGTCAGATCGCAAAGGCAGAGGCAGACCTCTTCTTTCACCTATGACTTGTCTCAGCCTCTCACAAAAGCCTGCAGCCAACTTCTCTGAGCAAACTGAGATGATGGCCACATCACAAACCAGCCATGGGACTAGCTGGAAATGAGACAGTCCTGTTATCAAAGCTCGGGCTGGGTTACGACACTTGACATGACATTTGGAGTTTCCCCTCAAAAAGCAGAGGAAGCTGACGCTCCGAGGGCAGCAGAGTTCCCCTGGGGAATTTCCAGGGCAGAGTCCCCCCCAGGTTCCCCAGGGAAAGTCCCCTCCGGCTCTGCTCCTCTGCTGCAAGCCCACTGCTGCATGTTTTGTGAAGCTGTAGCACACAGAATAAAACAGATCGATGGATCATTAAACAAAAGAACTACAATTAAAAAAAAAAAAAAAAACAAAACCAGGGCACAATACCATCTTCATTATGCCTACCTATAGTAGCAGCAGTGGTATCGGTTATATTTTAAGAACCCCATAACTGTATTTTTGGTCATCTCATGTAGCTTAGAGACATGTTTCCCACAACAGAGAACAGTTTTAAAATCCTGTGTTAAGCTTTAAAAAAAAAAAATAACATGAGAGCAGCATGAAAAGGCCCTAAGTTAAGGCAGTAAAGCAAATACTCAAAGCAACCTGCACATTGTCCTCATGTCATGGAAGATGATTTCTCAGTGACTGAAGTCAACAGGAACAGGCCAAGGGGGGAACTGAAGCCATCAGAAGCCTTGAAGACTCCCATTCCCAGAGCTCACGACTGGGACAGAAGTGAAGAACAGGGAGAGCAGTTTCGGGGGCTGTGCAGCACTTCTTCACGTGATGTATTTCATACGTAAACACTTTTTCAACTCCTACAGATCCGCAAAGCTAAAATAACGGAACTAGTGAGATGACCGAGAGTTCCCTCTCCTTTGTTCCTGTTCCTCAGTGATGAAGCCCTAGCTGCGGTGGCCACTACACATCCCCTGTTCTGTCTGCACATCTGAACAGCTCAGGACGCTCATCTCATCACGCATATTCATATTTATAAGAGGGAAACAAACGGGGAACAGCTCTCTTCTCTCACTTCTCTATTTTACTCATTTGCATTTGGTTTTAATATTATCCTTTCCCCAGACTTTTGATGTGGACACATAGTGTGATGTAGGGGTGAGAGAGAAGGGGGGAAAAAAGAAGACAAATTGCTCTGCAAAGCAGGGAACAGTACAGAGGAAGGAGCCCAGAAGCTTTATCCCCTTACACAGCACAGGAGCAAGAACCTCGCAGAGATCAGACACACACGCACGCAAACACACACGCTTACACCACCACCGGTGAAATATAACTGTACCTGGGCAGGCAAGTGGCTACCGGGTATCAGAGGTATCGGTGACAACTGGCGGCAGGAGGGGGAAAGCGGTCCTAAGGGCAGAAAGCCCTTCTGCCAAGGGAGCAGCACGGGCTGGCTGGCATCCTCCCAGGGCAGAGATGGGATGATGCAGCAGGCGAAAAATCACCCACCAAGTGAAAGACCCAGAAGTAAATTAAGTTGCATGAGAATGTAAAAGCAACGGTGACTTGCTGAAAAGGGCTCCATGTATAGCCAGTCCCAGGACCAGCTCAAACCTCCTCAGCAACAAATGAGGACCAGTAGTCATCACGTAACGACGCAGTGTGCTTAAAGGTCTGCTAAACCATCAAGGTCTTCATGGTCCAACTCATAACACAGCACAGAAGTCTCTCCTGAAAATATTCAGGAAGATCTTTAAAAACAAAAAAGATGTTTTGATTATTTTGCCTCTAACCTACCTACCAACATCACTTTCTACTTGTAATTAAGCGCTGCTAAGGTTGCTAAATCAGGAGAAGGTGCAGACAACCAAAAAATCTCCACACAACCCAAAAAACAAAGAAGTAAACCCAGAAGTAAAGGATCAGAGTACCTGGCATTAAAAGTACAATTCAGTTCTCTGCTGTCCCTTGCACAGACCCAGCAGAGTCAGGAACATTCGCAGCCTCTGCAGTAGAAACTTTTTGAGGCTAGAAAGCCATTTCACCCCTCCGCTCTTTGTGTTTGCGCCACCCTTCTACTCCCAGGGGAGATTTTTGATACGTATGCGTTTCCACAGAAATAGCTAAAGAAAACCTCAAAACACATATTTCAAAAGGGCTTTTCCTGGGTAGACTGCACATTATTGAGCAGACTACATTTATCTTTTTGAAAGGATAGGATGAATTTGTTTTGCCTCTTCTAAATACAACTCTTTAAAGCTAAGACCTTTGTTAAAAGACTGATGTGAATAAATGTGGCTGCATCCGGACTTCTTCAGTAATTTCGTGCAGTTTGCCAACCACCAATCTGACCAGAAATTTCACGTGGACACATACTTTGAAGAACAACAAAACGCGTACAAAGCCTTAATAGCAGTACACGACAGCCCATTCTGAACGACACTTTTCTTAAGTTAGTATGTGAAACTAGAAGTCTTTTTTCCCAACTTTTCCCAAGCAAACTTTCTTCTCAAAAAAAAAAAAAGAAAAGAAAAACAAACACCAAAAAAAACCCACCACCTTTTTTGGCTTTATCAGGCTTTGGCCTCAACTGAAGTTGCTGAATGCCGTGAGTATACTCCAACTAATAAGGTTTTCAACCCCCTGAGCATCTGTGTTTCACTTTGAATTAATCTTTGTCAGATGAGCTCCAGGCATCACTAAAGCAGAGTGAACTGGTTGCATAAAACTTCAAGTTCAGTTCCTTGCACCACTGGCCATGACATTACTAGAACAACTAATGGAGTACTATAAAAACTAATCTACAGAACAGAATTTCCCTATCTTCAGAAGATCCCACACACCCACAGTGGAACAAATCCCTACTAATTAAAAATTGTTCCATGGGAGGGGTGGAAGAAGAGGTGGAGTATTCAAATATTTTGAAAGATATTTAATTGAATTTTCTTTCTTTCAACCAGCATGCGGTGCCCAGACATTAGTCCAGATGGAACCGTGCAATTGATTTTAAGGATGACACGCTGTATAGTCACATGCGTCAGTGGATATGGATAAAACCAAGAGAGAAAATGTTCAGTGAAACTAAATATGAACAGAAGTATAACAGACTTCCCCAGTTTTCATTGCAAAATGAAAAGAAATTTAAAAAGTCAAATAATCAGCATGGTCTTATTTTATAATTAGAAAAGTTACACCAGTTAAAAACATGTATTTCTGAAACAGCGTCCTCTTCAGCAGAGGATACAAAAATTATATATTTTGTCAGCTCTTGCCATCTCCAGAAGAAATTCCTTCACACTGAAACACCCAGACCCATTTTCCTTCGATTTCAACATGCCGTCTTTAGCTAGAAGCTAGACACGTGTGTCGTGGTGCTCACAGCGCCTGCCGCTCCCACCTTCCGAACGCATCTCCACGCACGCAAACTGAGCTTTTGCACTGCAATTTCCTTGTTCCACAGTAATTATTACACCCTTTAGGCAATCAGGCCTGCCTGGATGAGTGAAACGACCCCATTCTGTGGTCTCAACTTCGATGAGAATCCCTGTCAAAACACAAGCCAACATATTTACTTGCACATTAACCGGCCAAGTTTGAACCTCGGATTCCAGCAGCCCTCAAGAAAGGGCCCAGGGTAACGTGTCGAAAGTTTCTCAATTCTTCAGTCTCAGAGAAGACTACAGTTACTGACAAAGGCTTCTTGTTTTCAAAAGGTCCATCACATACCAAAGACAAACAAGACAAAACAAAGGATTGTTAATCTTCCTGAAAATAACAATGTTTGACAAGAAAAATAAGCTTTGAAACAATGCTCAGCCCCATGTTACACTGACTTGCTTTCTTGCTTCTGCACACTTCTATCTGGGCAATTATTCTTCATTTAAGATGTTTTCTCACATTCCCTGAAGTTTGCTTTAATAAGTTGCTATTTAATAGCATTTAGACCAAGAAGAGCAAAATAATTTGTATTTTAGAGCAAGCCGCAAGCCATTCAATACGGTTCATTATAGCACATATTGTCTTCAAAGACGCTTCACAACAGCCCTGTGGTATCCCCGTGAGGAATGCAATTCATGTACCCAACAAATAATTACGCAAAAGCACATTATAGCAGGACTTTACTGACTAGCACAAAGCAGTTACACAAACCCAACACCCAGGAGCTTGCCGTTCACAGCCCATCAATACTGAACGACCTTCTCCATAAGCACTGATCTTTAGTATATGTACATGACTAACAGCTTTATTTCTCACACAGATAGTCCTAACTTTAGAAGACTAATTTTTTTTTCTCTGCAACGATTCATAAAATAAAGTGTACATTTCCAGAAAAATCTCTTTCACATTAAATATTGCAAGACATTAGAATTTAAAACTAATATGCTGAATAGGCTTCATCAACTATTTTAACCTCTTTCGCAAGAAGTGCTGATTTAGGATAAGCCAATGCAAGTTTCAACGAGGGAAATTCTGGCTAGGTACAGGACAAAAAAGGTCACAGAGCAAGGGTGGTGCAATGCAGGACGCCTAGCAAGTCTGCAAAATCTCCATCCTCGGAGATACACAGAACTCAAGACAGATGGGGCCCTGAGCAACCTGATCTCATCTGGATATTGCAGCCCTGCTTTGAGTGGCATTTGACAAGATGACCTCCTAAATTATTCTGTAATTGTATGGCCATTTAGGGGATGCCCTTAGGCACATGGGAAGTATATTCACACCAGACGTGTCTTACTATCTGCTTGCTGCTTCTTACAGAAAGAGAGAACAGAACATGACTGGATAGAGACATAAGATCACTGTCGTTGAGGTATGGTGGACTGCACAGCTTTGAAAGGAAGACACCCACCACTTTGTTCAGTTTAACAGTGAGCCTAACTCTCACTGTTAATTAACCACAACCGTTGCAGGAGCGTATTCTTCCCCTCAGCCCTTCTGGGTACAATGCCTGCCCTGAAAGCAAGCAGCAGCAGAGAACCAATGCTGGAAACGTGCCTGCTGACCAGCACGCAAGAGCAGCTCTGGGATGCTTTCAGCCACCTAAAGTAGCAAGTGGTTTGGGGAAGAGATCTGAGAACCAACGGCAAGGACGGGGCCACACGACAAAGCCAAGCGTTTGAGTCACACAGCTGGACTGGAGATTTCAGTTTGTGCTCCCAAGGCAGCTTGTGCTTTTATCAGCAGAGCAGCAGGCACAGCACACACAACAGATTTCGAATAGGATTTACCAGACCAAGAAGTCACATCATGTAGAGAAAGCACCTACAAGGCGTTTTTAATTCAGAAAGTGCCATCATCTCCAGCAGAGAGATGCTGCCAAACAGGCAGTGAGTGGCACCTCGATTCTTTGCAAGGTTGCATCAGCCAGGTTGCAACACGTGCTTCCCAGCTCACTTTGCTTTTAAGTTGGGAAGAAAAAGAAAGTAAACAAAAAAAAAAAATCTAGCACTTCATCAATGGACTGTTGCCAACTCCCTCAACAACTACAACCACCAGGCCTCCCTCTCATCTTCGCTGAGTGTTATAACCATTAACCCTCTCCACTTTCACTCTCCCAGAGTCAGATCTCCTCCTGTCTGTTGGCCTGCTGGCCTTTTGCTGATCTCTGCTCTTGCATTTCTGGACGCGTTAAGGGCCAGCTTAAGAACTGCGACGGAGCACGCTCCCCGCCAGGACACCGAACTCCTTGGCAGGCAAGAGCTTGCTCTGAGGCTGTAGGTTCAGATCCCGACGGGCTGCAGAGGACCTAAATGCAGAGCCTCCACCTCCTAAACCACAGACTCTAGCTTCCACATGACCATAGGTGGGCATCTACGTCACTGCCATTAGTTCTGGTCAGAAAAGGCTTCGGGGTTTGACAAGAGCACACAACTATAACCCGGCACAGGAGATTTAAACCGTGCCCGAAGGCTGTCACAGACACCTGCCTAAGTGTGCTTACTGTGCAGCTCAAACCAGCATTTGTTTGTCCCCATTTGGAACAGGGGAACTCCAGCTGTGGTAAAGAGAGTAGAAGCACCTGATCATTGGCCCTGGTGACACAAAGTTGATCAATAAAGCTGGTTGGACTTAATGATCTTCGAGGTCTTTTCCAACCTTAATGATTCTACGATTCTATAAATAAAACTAAAACCGAAGAGCTCCGTTCAAGGCATCCTTTCAAAATTAACAGAAAGTAAGTAAATTAATTCTAAATCTTCATTAAAGTTCTGAACCCAGTTCAAATAACCAATGCCTGTATTCCTTCAGGTGACTGTGTTATGCACGGTACTGGTGAGCAAAGAACTCTGAGTAAGTTCCTTCTGAACCAGTAGTAATTTAACTCATCTTTAAATAATTTCCCAAACAGTTAAGTGCAACTCAAATGTTGCATCATCAGTGTGACAGAAAAAAAAAAATCTGAATAGTCTTTCGTAAGCAAATCCAAAACTAAGAGAAAACCCAAATCAAAGCATGGGTTCTCTGACTGCTTGAGACCTTCTATTCCTCAATCTCAGAAACACAGCTGTAAGATACTATTAAAACAAACTAAACCTAATTCAAGAAACTATTTCCTATACCCTAATTTAAAATTTTAAACAAATCTCAAAAGAGAGGACTATATCCTCTACGAAATGTTCTGCTGACTTAAAAAAAAAATCTGAATGTTAACATAACCACACTAAATCCAATAAACACGAAGAGAGAAAAAAAATTGCAAGCAACATAGTTATTGCTTATCTAGGAAAAAAGCAAGTTAGGATAAACAGGAATTTTTTTTTTATCCTGATGACATTGCCCTTTCAAAGTTCCATCACCAACGTCCCATTGACTGCCAGTACAGTTTAGGCCTTGAAGCGCTTCTGTCGCTTTTACAAATAAAGATGAGGTTATTTCCAAAAGGTTACCCAGAATAGCTGTTTTTCCATTTAAAGGAACCATTCGCTGTGCATTTAACTGTAGGCATCCCAAAAGTCTTCGTGCCATATCCCTTCCCCCACTACCTTAAGTCCACTGTCTGAGCCTAACACTCATCTCATCGGACTTTATTATGATTGGAAGGTCACTGCAGCAAGAAGCATCTCTAATATTTATTTGGATGATGCCTACTACACACTTTCAGGCTGTGAGAAATATGTTGTAATTCCACCAGGTAACAAGAAATAGTTTAAACTGACAATAGGTATTAACAGTCGATGGATATAGGGAGGTGATTCTTCCCCTTTACTCCGCTCTCGTGAGACCCCACCTGGAGTCCTGTGTCCAGCTCTGGAGCCCCCAACATGAAAAGGACATGGGTGTGTTGGAGCGGGGCCAGAGGAGGCCACGAAGATGATCTGAGGGCTGGAGCACCTCTCCTACG
>Ga0181612_164432_pt1 | contig 11366 bp, 3 predicted proteins | sample HoacroProtozoa21_FD_119630 | JGI IMG/M metagenome (GOLD analysis project Ga0181612, IMG submission 119630) | Hoatzin crop microbial communities from Cojedes, Venezuel. Combined Assembly of Gp0051906, Gp0051904, Gp0051908
AAAGATAATATTATATGTGTAATCCCTTATAATAGTAATAACTTATATAATGAATTATCTAAAATATATGAAATAACTTATTTAAGTTATACTAATGACTATGAAAAAAAGAACTCTCTCTTAATAACATCTAATATATTATATCTAAATATAATAAGAACATTTACATTTAATGATTTAAAATATCTAAGTATCTTAAGAAAAATTGATACTGAAGAAGATATAGATATGTCTTTATATAATGACTCTTACTTAGAAAGAGAAGTTAATAAAGAAGATGTAATAACTACAGAAGAATTTACTAAATTAATAAATATTAATATACCTAAAAATAATCGTTATATACCAGTATTTGATAAAGAAAAAGATAGCTATAACTATTTAATTTCTTTATGTAAAAAAGGTTTAGAAAAAAGACTTAATAATAAAATACCTAAAGTATATCAAGAAAGACTAATAAAAGAACTTAATATTATCAAAAAAATGGGTTTTATAGACTACTTTCTAATTGTCTATGACTATGTTAAATATGCTAAGAATAATAATATCCTAGTCGGCCCCGGTCGTGGTAGTGCAGCTGGTTCCCTAGTAAGTTATGTTCTTGGAATAACTAATATCGATCCAATAAAATATGACTTATTATTTGAAAGATTCCTAAATCCTGAAAGAATAACAATGCCGGATATCGATATTGATTTTGAATATACTAAAAGAGACCAAGTAATTGATTATGTAAAAAATAGATATGGTAATAAAAATGTTGCTAACATAATAACGTTTGGTACTCTAGGCGCTCGTCAAGTAATTAGAGATGTTGGTAAATGTTTAAATATAAATCAAGGTATGATAGATAAACTAAGTAATATGTTAGATCCTAAAATATCTTTAAATGATAATTTAAATAATAAATATGTTAAAGAATATGTTTATTCTAATAGTGAAATAAAAAAGATGTATGAAATAAGTAAACACTTAGAAGGTTTAAAAAAATATATTGGTACTCATGCTGCTGGTATCGTAATATCATCAGTTGAATTAGATACTGTAATACCTATCTGTATTAATGATAATATGTTACTTACTGGTATAACAATGGAATACTTAGAAGAACTAGGTTTACTTAAAATGGACTTCTTAGCTCTAAGAAATCTAACCATAATTCAAAATGTTTTAGATTTAATTGAAAAAGAAACTAAGCAAAAACTAGATTTAAATAAAATACCATTAGATGATAAAAGAACTATCCAAGTATTTAAAAATGTTGATACTGAAGGTATCTTTCAATATGAATCATCTGGTATGAAAAACTTTTTAAGAAAACTAAAACCAGATAACTTTAATGACTTAGTAGCATCAGTAGCTCTATTTAGACCGGGACCTATGCAAAATATCGATACTTTTATAAGAAGAAAAGAAGGTTTAGAAAAAGTTACTTATCCAGATAAATCTTTAGAACCTATCTTAAAAGATACTTATGGAATTATGATATATCAAGAACAAATAATGCAAGTCTTAGTTAAAATGGGAAACTATACATTTGCAGAAGCTGATAATATAAGAAGAGCTATGAGTAAAAAGAAAAAAGAAATAATTGAAAAAGAAAAAGATACTTTTATTAATCGTTCTATTAAAAATGGTTATTCAAAAGAAGTAGCTAATAACGTCTATGAATTAATCCTTAAATTTGCTAACTATGGTTTTAATAAAGCTCACTCTGTATCCTATGCTTTAATAGGTTATCAAATGGCTTACTTAAAAGCTAACTATCCATTATATTTTATAGCTAACTTACTTAATATGAGTATTGGTAGTGATATTAAAACTAAAGAATACTTAGATGAAGCTAAGAAAAAAAATATCTGTCTATATAAACCAAATATTAATATAAGTGAAAACCATTACTTAATTAAAGATAATTCTTTATTATTACCACTTAACATAATTCATAATGTAGGTAATACTGCTACTTTAGATATTATTAATGAAAGAAAAGAAAATGGTTTATACCAAGACTTTCTTAATTTCGTATCTCGTACATATAGTAAAAGTGTTAATAAAAAAACTTTAGAAAGTCTAATAGATGCTGATACATTTAGAGACTTTAATATGAATCATCATACATTAATAAGTAATATTGATAATGCTATTGACTATGCTGATTTATGTAATGATTTAGATGAATCCCTAGTAATGAAACCGGATATAATATATGAAGAAGAATTTAGTGACTTTGACTTAATGAATAGAGAACTATATACTTTTGGTTACTATGTAACTAATCATCCAGCTAGTAAATATCAAGATAATATAATGAAATTAAATAATATTCAAAAATATTTTGATAAAATAGTAGAATCTGTTGTTATAATAGATAATATTAGAAAAATTAAAACCAAAAAAGGTGAAGATATGGGATTTATTAAAGGTAGTGATGAAACAAGTACTGGGGATTTTACTATCTTCCCAAAAAATAATCAATTACTTTTAAATCTAAAAAGAGGAGAACTAGTTAAAATAACTGGTCGTGTAGAAAAAAGAATTGATAAATATCAAATTATTGTTAATAAAATAGAAAAACTATAAGGAGGACTTAATATGCAGGATAAATTAAATAAATTCTTTAAATCAATTAACTACGAAGATATAAATAGTGATTTTATAAATGCATCCATATCTAAAGTAGTTCTAAATAAGAAAAAAGAATCATTTGAAATATTTATTGAAAATGAAAAACCAATTAATCCTGTAGCAACATTAAGTCTTTTAAATGCTTCTAAAAAAGGAATTAATGGTAAAAATAAATGTCATATTAATTTTATATATAATGATATAAATGATGAAGATATCTTAAATGCTTTTAAATTATTATTAGGAGAACTAATTATAAAAAGACCTTCTTTAGTATCTTTAGAAAATAAAAATATTAAAGTAGATGATGACTTTATAATAATCGAATTAGATAGTAAAAGTGAAGAATATGATATCTTACAAAAAGAAATAAAAGGCCTTGTATCTTCTTTAGTAGAATTAGGTTTCTATGAAATGGAAATAACAACTGCTATTAATTTAGAAAACGAAAAAAAGATTCAAGAAGAAATTGAAAATGATCGTAATAAAGAAATAAAAATTGAAGTAGTAGATGATATTAAAGAAAATAACTCTAAATGGACACCAAAACATAAAGTTGATTATTCAAGAGATGGTTTAGTTACTATTGAAAGTATTGGTAGAGAAGAAAATAATGTTCACCTAGAAGCTTATATATTTGGAACAGACTTCAGTAAATTAAAAACTAAAGATGGCCGTGAACTATACTTAATAACACTTAAAATAAGTGATAATACATCAAGTATCTTAGCTAAAATGTTTGCTAAAGATGAAGAAGACTTTGTAAATAAATCAAAAGAATTAAAAAGTGGTAAATGGTATACATTTAAAGGTCAAGTAAGACAAGATAACTTTGCTAATGACCTTGTCTTTAATATGCGTTCTTACGAAGAACTAAAAGAAACACCAAATATTAAAAGATTTGATAATGAAGAAGAAAAAAGAGTAGAACTTCATAGTCATACAATGATGAGTCAGATGGATGGTGTCTGTGATGAAGTAAAACTTGTTAAACAAGCTATGGAATGGGGCCATGCTGGTATAGCTATAACTGACCATGATTGTGTTCAGTCGTTCCCGCATGTTTTTACAGAAGTAACATCATTTAATAAAAATAGAAAAAAAGAATTAAATGAAGAAGAATTAAAAAACTTTAAACCATTTAAAGTAGGTTATGGTGTTGAATTAGAAATGGTAGAAGACTACTTAAATGTCTGCTATAATCCCAAAAATGAAAAAATAAATGGTAATACATTTGTTGTCTTCGATACAGAAACAACTGGTTTTAATGCTGGACTTGGTAACTCTATGATTGAAATAGGTGGTGTAAAACTTCATAATGGCGAAGTAATAGATCGTTTTGATGAACTAATTAATCCAGGGCATCATATAGATGAAGCAATAACAAGAGTAACAGATATTTCAGATGATGATGTAAAAGATGCTGATAACGAAGAAAATGTTATTAAAAGATTTAAAGAATGGATAGGGGATCTCCCTTTAGTAGCGCATAACGCTCGCTTTGATAAAAGCATGTTAGATATGGCATATTATAAATATAATTTAGGTACTCTAGATAATCCTATAATAGATACATTAATGCTATCAAGAATAATTAATCGAGATAGTAAAAAACATAGCTTAAAAGCACTAGGTAAATACTATGGTATTGATACTGGTGAATTAAAAGATGATGATGAAGAAACTGATAATAATGAAATAACTAATAATATAATAGAACCAGAAATAGGTAAAAACTTTAAAAGTATAAAAGTAGATAATGAAGAAGTTCTAAATATAACTAAAGAAGAATATTATGATATTGATATTACTACTGAAGATCGAGTAAAAAAATATCGTAATATCTATCACTTAAATAATATTCATAAAGCATCTAAAACTGAAAAAATAAATATAGAAGTAACTACTACTGAAGATATCAACCTAATAGATTTTCATAATGAAATAAAATTACATCCAGCTGAAAACATAATAACTATTAAATATGAAGATTCATTTGGTGAAAAAGAATTAAATCTAACTGTCTATGTTGGTCAACACCATGGAGCTGATGTCGACTCAGAAAATACAGCATATATCTTTAATAAAATGCTAAATCAAATAAAAGGTCTAAATAACTTAAATGATTTAAATAATCTATCTTTATTAGAAGAACTAAGTTTTAAAAATAATCAAAAATTAAAAGATAATATTGTTGATTTAATAAGTTATAAAAATTACTTAACCAAAATAAATCCAAGTGATGAAAATATTACTTATCCATTAGAAAAATATAATAATAAAGAATATACTTGGAAATACTCTTGGTGTCACGATAATAATTTACAAATGTATGAAAATATTCCTAGTAAAACATTTACTGAACATCTAGCTAATATCTATGATAATGGTAAACATGTAACCATGATAGCTAAGAATCCAACTGGTCTTAAAAATTTATTTAAAATAGTATCATTTGCTAATACTAACTTCTTACAAAGAAATGCTCGTATCCCAAGAAAACTTATCGAAGAAAATAGAGAAGGTTTATTAATAGGTAGTGCTTGCTTAAATGGTGAAATCTTCTACTTAGCAGAAACTAGTACTGAAGAAAAACTAATAGAAGCTATGAAATTTTATGATTATATTGAAGTCCAACCTCCAGAAAACTATTCTCATCTTCTACGTAATCATGATATTAATAATGAAAAAGAATTAGAATCATGTCTTAAAAAAATAATAAATGCTGCTAAAAAAATAAATAAATTAATAGTAGCTACTGGTGATGTTCATAATATAAATAAAGAAGATAGATTATATCGTGAAATAATAGTTAATCAAAATGTCCCTGGTAAAGGAAGACATCCTCTAGCTAGATACTTAAATGGTAATAAAAAAAGAAATAAAAATATTGATAACTTAAAAACTAATATAACTAAATGTGAAAAAGCTGGTATTACTTTAGAAACTAATGAAGAAAAAGTTCTTAAATATATCTATGCTTTAACTAAAATAAAAAATATTCCTATAACAGCTGAAAACTTATCTACTATATATATACCTGATAAAAAGAATATCTTTGATAATAAATTAAAAGATGATAATGAAAAACTTAATATGATAAGTTCAGTCTTAAGAAAATTAACAGTAGCTAAAGTCTTAAAAGAAAAAGCAGGTAACTATTCATTAGTAAGTAACTATACAGAATCAGATAACTTTATAAAAGGACATATTCCTAATCAATTCTTCCGTACTACAAAAGAAATGAAAGAAGAATTCTCATTCCTAAAAGATGATAAACTAATAAAAGAAATTGTCGTAACTAATCCAAATAAAATAATAGATGAAATAGAAGAAATAGAAGTAATTGACTATCCAGCTAAACCATATTCACCAATTATTGAAAATTCTCAAGATATAGTAAGAGATATGGTTTATGAAAAAGCTCATTCTATGTATGGTAATCCATTACCACTTAATATAGAAGAAAGAATAGCTCAAGAATTTTATGGTGAAAAAATATCTGATTTAATAAAAGAAAAACTTAAAATAGAACATCCGCGTACTAATCAAGATAAATTAAAAGAATTATATCCAAAAGAAATTCATGATGTTATTATGAGTGGTTTCGATGGCGTTACTAATTTAACTGCTGAAAAAATAAGAAGAGAAGATGAAAATATTACTTTAGAAGATAGTTTAAAAAAAGCTAAAGACTCTTTAGGTGGTATTATCGGTGGCGGCTTCGATGTTATCTATCTTATTGCTCAAAAATTAGTTAAACATTCTAATGATGAAGGTTATCTAGTAGGTTCTCGTGGCTCAGTAGGTTCATCCCTAGTAGCTAGTATGATGGGTATTACTGAATGTAATGGTTTAGAACCACACTATTACTGTCCTAATTGTAAACATTCCGAATTTCAAGATGAAAAAGGAATTCCTTATAAAGAAAACTATGACTCAGGTTTTGATTTACCAAGAAAGAATTGTCCTAAATGTGATACTTTAATGATTAGAGAAGGTAATGATATGCCATTTGCAACATTCTTAGGATTTAATGCTGATAAAGTACCAGATATCGACTTAAACTTCTCTGGTGATAACCAAGCATCTGCTCATGAATATACTAAAGTATTATTTGGTGAAGACAACGTTTATCGTGCAGGAACAATTGGCACAGTAGCTGATAAAACAGCTTATGGTTATGTTCAAGGTTACTTTGAAGAAAGAATGTATGATGATTTAAAAATAGAAATGGATTCTTATAACTTATCAATCCCAAGTAAAGATGAATTAAAGAAAAAAGGTCTTATTAAATCATTTGTTAGAACACCAGAAGTAGAACGTATAGCAATTGGTTGTACTGGTGTAAAAAGAACTACCGGTCAACATCCAGGCGGTATTGTAGTTGTACCAGGATATAAAGACGTCTTTGATTTTACACCATTCCAATATCCAGCAGATGATCCAACTAGTGCATGGCGTACAACTCACTTTGATTATCATGCTATTGATGCTGACTTACTTAAATTAGATATTCTTGGTCACGATGATCCAACAGTTCTTCGTATGTTACAAGATTTATCTGGTATAGATGTAACTAAGATTGAAATGGGTGAAAAAGAAACAATGAAAATCTTTACTGGTCCAGAAGTCTTAGGAGTAGATCGTTATAAACTTCGTGGCTTAACAGATAAGGATGGTCGTAAATACTGTCCAACAGGTACTTTAGGTGTTCCTGAATTTGGAACATCATTCCTACTTGGAATGTTAGAAGAAACTAAACCAACTACATTTGCTGAATTAATTAAAATATCTGGTTTATCTCATGGTACTGATGTTTGGTTAGGTAATGCTCGTAACTTATGTACACCAAATAGTGAAGGTATTATTGAAGTACCATTTAAAAATGTAATAGGATGTCGTGATGATATCATGGTTAACTTAATAGCTTGGGGTATGGAACCGAGTAAAGCCTTTAAAATAATGGAATTTGTTCGTAAAGGTAAAGCATCTAAAGACCCAGCTACTTGGAAAGAACATGCTGAAGCTATGAAAAAAGCTAATATTCCCGAATGGTATATTGAATCATGTCGTAAAATAAAATACATGTTCCCAAAAGCTCATGCTACAGCATATGTTACATCAGCATTCAGAATAGCTTGGTTTAAAGTTCATCATCCAATTTGGTATTACTGTGCATATCTTTCTATAAGAAGAGATCAATTTGATATTGAATCTATGATAAGAGGAGAAGATGCTATTAGAAATAAAATCGATGAAATCGATGAAAAAGGTAATCTAGCTACTAATAAAGAAATAGATACTAGAGAAACTCTATGTATATGTCTAGAAATGGTAATGCGTGGTTTCTACTTTAAAAATATCGATATCGAAAAATCTGATAGCAAAAAATTTGTTATAACTGAAGATAATAAAGGTTTAATAATTCCGTTCAGAGCATTAGATGGACTAGGTGATAACGTAGCTGACCAAATTATAAAAGCTCGTACAGATGCTCCATTTATTTCAATAGAAGATTTAAGAGAACGTGGTAAAATAAATAATACAGCAATCGATAAATTAAAAAATCTAGGTTGTCTAGATGGAATGTCAGAAAGTAATCAATTAAGTTTATTTTAAAAAAGATATCATTCAAAAATGATATCTTTTTATATACCTAATAACATAGATGCTATTTTAAAATATATTAATAAAGAACAAGCATCAACAATTGTTGTAATAAAAGGAGATGCCATTACAGCTGGGTCAAAACCTAATTTTTTAGCAATCATCGGTAAAGAACATCCAACTAACTTAGCAACAATAATTGTAACTATTAAAGTAACACATACTACTAATGAAATAGTAAAACCAACTTTATCAAATAACATTAATTTAATAAAATTAAATATAGCTAAAGTAAAACCTACTAATAAAGATACTCTAAATTCTTTCCATAATACTTTAAATATCTCCTTAAATTCTACTTCATCTAAAGATAAAGCACGAATAACTGATACAGAAGCTTGACTACCAGCATTACCACCTGTATCCATAAGCATTGGAATAAATGAAGTTAAAACAACATAAGTAGCAAGTGCTGACTCAAAATGTGTAATAATAGCTCCTGTAAAAGTAGCAGATATCATAAGTAATAATAACCAAGGTATTCTTTTTTTCCACGTTTCTAAAACACCTGTTTTAATATAAGGTTTATCAGTAGGAGTAATAGCTGCCATCTTTTCAATATCTTCAGTAGCTTCCTCTTCAATAATATCAATAATATCGTCTACTGTAATAACACCAACTAATCTATTCTCAGAATCAACTACTGGTAAAGTATTATAATTATAATCTTGGAAAATATTAGCAACATCTTCTTGATCCATTAATGTTGGTATAACATGTTTACAATCTTCCATAATATCATCTATTAAAGTATTACTTTCATTAATTAATAAATCTCTAACACTTACATAACCCAATAATTTTCTTTCTTTATCAGTAACAAAACAAGAATCATATGATACAAAATCTTCTTTTTGTTTTCTAATTCTTTCAATAGATTCATTAATAGTTAAACCTTTTTTTAAATGAATATATTCCATAGCCATTAAAGAACCAGCAGAATTATCAGGATATCTAAGTAATTTATTTATTTCCATTCTTGTATCTTTAGATACATTACTAAGTAATCTATTTACCATAATAGCTGGCATTTCTTCAAATAAATCAGCAGCATCATCAGTAAACATATCTTCTATAATATTAGTAGCTTCTTTATTAGTTAAAGATGCTATTAAATTTCTTTGTACTTCATCATCCATATTAACAAAAACATCTGCTGCTACTTCCTTGGATAATAATCTAAATGCTTTTATTAATTCATCTTTTGGTAAATCTTCAATAAGGGAGGCGATATCATATTCATTCATTTCTAATAAGATAGTTTTAGCTTCAGCTAAATTCTGTTTAGCTAATAAATCTCTAAATTTTTCTAATTCCATAATATCACACCCTTTTTTAAATCCGTTTTACTTATATCATAAATTATTAAAAAAGAAAAGTTTTCCTTATTCAATTGACTTTTTAAATATAGTAGAGTATCATACTTTACGAGCTTAGAGTAGAAGAGTGATTATATGAAAAAATTTAAGAGTATAATTTTCTTAATTTTAATAATTTTAATTCTTATTTTAGGAATTAAATTTTTTGATGCAACTTATTATTTTAAAAATCAAGATATTAAAAATCTTAATCTAGATAATGTAAATAAACTTATGATAGTAGCTCATGCTGATGATGAATTATTATGGGGTGGTGCGCACCTTTTAAGTGATGATTACTTAGTAGTATGTATAACTTGTGGTACTAGTAATACAAGAACTAGAGAATTTATAAATGTAATGCGTGAAACAAATGACGAATATATTATTTTAGATTATCCTAATACTATTAATGGTGTTCGCTCTAATTGGCAAAAAGAATATCTTAATATTAATAAATCTTTAAAAGAAATAATTGAATATAAAGATTGGGATTTAATAGTTACTCATAATCCTAATGGAGAATATGGTCATATCCATCATAAAATGACTAATAAAATAGTAACTGATATAGTAGAAGATAAATCTAAATTAGCTTATTTTGGTATCTATCATAGTAAAAAAAACATATCTAAATATTTAAATAAAATGACTCCTATTTCAGATAATCAATTAAAAAGAAAAAGAAAATTAATTGGTTTATATAAAACCCAAAAATTTATTCAATATCGTTTTAATCATATGTATGCTTATGAAAACTTTATAAATTATGAAGATTGGAAGTGGGATTAATGAATAAATTAAATAAAAAAGATTATTTATATCTTGGTATTATTTTTTTATCATTTATTATAATGGTTTTATATTTAACAAAAGGAACATATTTATATGGATCAGTTTTAGACTGGTATAGTCAACATATATCTATCCCTGAATATATTAGAACTTTATTTTATAATACTAAAGACTTATTACCAGACTTTGCTTTTAATATCGGTAGTGGTCAAAATATTTATAATTTTAGTTATTATGGTTTATTAAGTCCAATAATCTTTTTATCTTATTTAATGCCTCATATTAAAATGGTTTATTACTTAATATCTATAACTATTATATCTTTATTAATAGCTACTTATTTAATGTATAAATTATTAAAAAAGCATAACTTTAGTAGTGAAATCTGTTTCTTATCTAGTTTAATGTTCTTATTTTCTACTAGTATTAGTTTCCATTCTCATCGTCATATAATGTTTATTATCTATATGCCATTTCTATTATTATCATTCTATGGTGTAGATAAAAAAATAGAAACTAAAAAAAGCTGGCTTTATATAATATCTATTTTCTTAATGATAATGACTAGTTACTATTATAGTATAGGAGGTATTATTTGTACTTTAATCTATGCTTTATATATCTATTTAAAAAGAAATAATATTATAACTATTAAATCTTTAATAAAATATATGTTAGTAATGGTATCTCCTATAATAGTTAGCATAGTAATGTCTGCTATATTACTAATACCTACTTTAATGACTATGTTAAATAATCGATTAGATTCTAATGTTATAATAACTTTAAAAGAACTATTAATCCCATATCCTAATAATATAAAAAATTTATTATATAATTATTATGGAATAGGATTAACTGCTATTATAATTCCTAGTATTATAAATTTATTTAATAAGAAAAAAGAACAATTTA
>Ga0181612_117820_pt1 | contig 11365 bp, 4 predicted proteins | sample HoacroProtozoa21_FD_119630 | JGI IMG/M metagenome (GOLD analysis project Ga0181612, IMG submission 119630) | Hoatzin crop microbial communities from Cojedes, Venezuel. Combined Assembly of Gp0051906, Gp0051904, Gp0051908
GCCATGAGCAGGGACACCTTCCACTAGACCAGGCTGCTCAAAGCCCCATATGACCTGGCCTTGAACACTTCCACAACTTCTCTGGGCAACCTGTTCCAGTGCTTCGCCACCCTTATCATAAAGAATTTATTTCTTATAGCTAATATAAATCTTCCCTGTTACAGTTTAAAGCCATTACCCCTTGTCCTATCCCTAGATGCCCTTGTAATAAGTCCCTCTCCAGCTATCTTGTAGGCCCCTTCAGGTACTGGAACGCTGCTATAAGGTTTCCCTGGAGACTTCTCTTCTCGTGTGAACTTATTTTTTCCTCCCACCTAGTATTTTTGTTGGGATGTCAGCTGTCCCAGATGAGTACTCCCTGCTCTGTATGATGAGGTAGTCAGCAACGTAACACGAGTGTGCTGTTGACACTAGGACCTTTAATGTCTCACTGTGTCTCTACTAGTTTGATAGAGGTTTCGAAAGGAAAATAAGATGGGGAGAGATTGGTCCTGCAGACATCCACCATCAACAATTAGAGAGGATATTTTTCTATGCAAGGAACTGTTCCAGAATATCTCTCTTTCTCCTGATTAACTGTGTTTGTGAATGGTCTTATTCCTTTAACTGTTCCTTAATCTGAAGTGCATTCTGCTGTAAGCAAGTCATGAGCAATAGTGTAGTTGAATGATTTTCTTGAATTTTTTTTTGTTTTATGGATTGGCTACAACAACTATGGTAAAATTATTTTAAAGAGTTGTAAAAACATCTACCTTTCTCTGTAAAAAATCTTTTGCTGTATGAGTTTATAGTGGCCTGAAGGCTTGGTCCATGCATTGAAGCCAACGTATTACTTTCCTTATGTATAATTCATTTAGTATATCTAGTCTTTGATATTGGCTGGTGTTTTTTTTGTTTCTAGCAGGGTATGGATTTTAACCTTCACGGATATTTTCAACAATTTATCTTTCAGATTTACATTCATGAAGTGAAGCTCACAGAAATTGCCATGAGAATGAAAGAACTAGTATGTGAAAACTCTTGAATTTTCTTTTTCTGAGAAGATAGTGTTTAACTTGATTGTATAGTGGTCATTAGCCAGTAACTACTGCATTTTGCATATTGGAAGTTAGTCAATGTCTGTGATTTGGTGCTTAGACTTCTTGATCAGGTGGACCTTTGGCAAACTGTGGCACACATTGAAATTCCTCATGGGTAGCTCTCACGTGTGCTGTATTCTGCAACAGTGATTTAACCTGATGGTAGCAGTAGCCAGCTTCAGGCTTCTACTGAAGGATGCAGATTCCAGCCTAGTAAAGCTCCCTACCAAATATGCATATTTGAGGCCTGCTAATTTTTATCCTTAGGTCAAAAAATGTAGCGTTTACTCTGTTTAGCCTACAGGGCTTTCCCCGCTTCGTGGAAGAACAAGCTGACTTTTTTCCCCAGCAGCCATTTAACTCAGTGTCATACTTGAGCCTGAATATTCTTTTGATACTTTTGCTTTGACAACAAAACCTGAGTGTTGTTATTATCAATTGACAACAGTTAGTTATTAGGGATCAATGCTATTGATTGGTCCTCTTAGGAAAGTCTGACTTGTGCAGTAACGTTCTGTGCTTTTGAAGAGTTTTTCTCAAATGTTTTGTACCACCCTTTTAGGATTTAAGCAACCAAGAGACTAACTCACTAACTTCAAACCACCTATTTCCTTGGATACAGAAATCCATGCACGGTTTTGAAGTAATTCGAAATCTCTTCTTTGATATCCTCAAACTTGCATGAACTCTTAATTTGTAATTAGTTTGTTCTGTGGGTGAATCTCTGTCAAGCATTGCAGGATGTAAATGCAGATGCACTGATGTTGGCTTACCACCTAGAAATATTGTTTATTAATCGATGGTACCCATCAGCATTGGCCCCAAGCAGTGGGGATGGCAGCTGACAGTTTCTACAGTTTTGGTTTTGCTATGGATTATTTGAAGCTATGTGCAAAAAAGGGTCTGATCCTTCAATGTGCTATGTGCATTATTCTATTGTTGCTGGAGGGAGAAAAAGGTTATCGTAATATAATTGTTTATTTTAGCTTAACTGAATTGAGTTTCCTGAGGTATAGAGTAGATACAGATTGTTAGATAGTATAAAAAGAGTCAAAATAAGTATAAATTCCATTGTCTATCACCTTTTAATGAGTTATTTATTGCACTTTTCATTATGTAGCGATTTCAAGCTTGATTTCGTTTATGACAAGCTATTATGATATACATGTTGAACTTGAGATATTATGCTATCAGAAACTTTCATAAAAACAGCTGATTTTTTTCTGTATTTGAAACATTTAAATGCAGATTGAGATCCTATGAAAGAATTTGAGGATACAAATTAATTCGTAAGTTTATTTTATGTGTTTATTTTCAAATCAGTTTGAGACCTGGATGTTTTAAAATCATTTCTCTCCTTTTGATTACTCTCGATTTATGTTTGTATTTCTTACACCAGTGCTCCTAGAGAGCATTTTATGCCAGGTTTCAAGTTTATGATTCTCAGGATATCAGCCTGCATGAGCTTCATGTCACTTGGAACACCGTGCTGTCCACATGAACCAGTTCTGACTTCTTTTCCTAGCGTGTGTGCCAGCATCCAATATAGATCAAGCATTTATAAACCACATTGTTGCATATAGGTAAGATATCTGTGTAGACACGTATCTGTGTCTACTCTGTATAACTTATGAATACAGTATTTATGTGCAGCATGCTTATTGGAATGTTTACCTGTTGAAACACTGGAGTTGCTAGCAGCTGGGCAATATGGGAAAATAATGGCCTCACGCGATTTGTCACAGAGAGAACACTTCAGTACAGCCAGAGATGATTCTGACCTACTGGTTGGGACGATTCTAGGCCCAGAGTCCAACCAAGTTATGAAACTTGTTTTTTCTTATAAGGTCTGTGCTGGGAGTTAACAGATCAAAGGAATTAAAGATTATTGAAAAGATTGTCTAGAAGGGAGGCAGGTGTACTGGGTAGCTGCTTGTGGCCATCTTGCATTTCATTACAGGATGCAATCCTCAAGGTAAGAGATGTATGAATACTGATGGTTTAAAATAATTTTTTTTTTCCTGTTGTTTAAGATTATTCACTGCTCAGGATTTTTAATAAAATATTTTCTAACCACACAGAGTTGGTTGTGACCAACTTGTTGGCCAAATTTGACTTTGAGAATTTCCATTAAATAAGTCAAAGTATTTGTATCGGTAAACAGGTTTTTTTGTTGTTGTTGTGAAATTCTTTATGTTATTGTAAACATATACAAATGCAGACTGACTCCTTTAGCACTTCTCAAGTTGCCATTTAGTGTCATGGGAAGTAGGGTTTTGTTGAAAAATAATAAAGCTTTTGGATTATTTTTAGCAATTTTAACTAAAAAAAGTGTTTCAAGTAAAATTCAATCTGAACCATGTAATGAATGTTGTTCTGTAAATAATTATGCCTTTAAAGCACAAATATAATAAAAAAATCCCCACAAAATTTAACTCTACAAGAAACCCTGGATAAAAGTCAGTGTAGGTTATCTCTGCAAGGAAAATGTAATCTAAAAAAATAAAGCCCTAAAGAGTGTCTTTGTACCAACTTTCTATCATGAAGTGGATTTAAAATCGAATAGCTTCTTCCTTCTTTTTTTTTTTTTTTCATGGGGGGTAAAATACTTCCTGGCTTTGGACTCATTTCGAATGGTAATAGAGTTCAGTTCACAAATCTGCGTTTTGGTGTTGGGGTTTTTATTCTTTTCCTGTGCTACAGGGATTTGGAAGTCAATAGTTGTAACAAGTATCAGAGGGTAAGTTTCACATGCAGATAATGGCATTTCAGTGATAAATGCTTCAGTTGCCAGCATAAAAATAGACACTTCCTGGTACCTTTGTATCATGTAATTTATTATTCTATATTAGCATCTGTGAAGTGTTATTTAATGCTCTTCAGTGTTGCATATGTGGCCAAGTGTCACAAAGAGCCAAAACAGACTGGCAGACCTTGCTGAAAAGCCAATGCTTAAAGCAGTATCCCTGAAAGAAGCAATCAACAGATTTACAGAATGACACAACGCACTAACTTTTACTGCCTGTCCCCATATCATGATATTAAATTATGTGTTAAAAGGATATTAGGAGCACAGTCTTCAGAAGAATCCAACTTGCATCCAGTTCGAATTAGCATATAGATGAGCTGAAGCCTCAGATGAAGCACAGCCTAGATGAGTTTTCCAGTATTATGCTGCCTTGTATGTTACCTCTGTCAAAATATAGCTTTGTGAACAGAACCTTAACACACACACATTTTTGAGATGTTGCATAGAAAGTGAGGAAAAGGCAGCAGCAGACACAAGGGAAGGCATTCACCTGTATTTCCATGCTTCCCATGCCCTATTAAAACAGTCTTGATACATATATCTGCAACTGTACATCACACAAAAAAACTTTCTAAGTAAGACAGGTTTGTAACCTTAAATTTCTTTTGCTATCACATGGAACAGTATTTGACCTTTCCTAACATAGAAACTATTAGGAACAATGTAATCTTTTTAAAACTTTGGTAGAACTGCAAGTGTCCTTATTTACGTGACTTCCACGTGTTCAGCTGGAATATTACTCTGTATACCAGTAAACTAGGGCCTGGATACTAACTGGAAAATATTCTAGAAACCTCTTCAAATTAAACATGAATGAAACATGAACACCCGTTTCTGAAAACAGTAATATTATGCTTGCAGAATAAACAAATAATACGGTCTGGAATTCGATAGGCTTGAATTTCTGACAGAACCTAGAAACGGGGCTATTGGGCTAAATGTGGTAGCTTGTCCTTTGGATAGCATAAGCCTGAATTGTACCTGGCAAACCATTTAAGTGATGTTATATGACCTGTTTGCTTTGTTACTGGTTGCTACTAGTCTTGATTGTGCAATTTGAGAAGCATAGGAGAAATGTGTGTATCTCTACGCATGTTAGACATAGCACTAAAACTAGTGGGGCAAAAACATCTCTTCAGTGCAACTGGCATCAGTATAGAGTTCATACTCTAATGAAGCATTTAGTTTCCAATTTATTTTGTAGCTGCAAAGAACAAAACAGCTCTGCACTCCAGTGTGATCGTTATTCAAATATAGGAAAGGGGCTTTCTCAGAAAGGCCTTCTACTACCTGACTGTTGTGTGTTCTCTTCCAGGCCAGATAAAAGCAAAAAGGTGTGGTTTTCTCCCCACAAGGCATATTGAAGCAAATACTTGGGTACTAACCACAAAGGAGATATGAGAGAGGAATAATTATTTTTGAGTACTGTTGGCAGGGAGAAAGTTTTTATTACTAGCTTCACATCATCACAATAGCAGTTTGAAAAGAATTATTAGGTCACTGATGGCAGTGTAATGAAATATTAATACTGAGTAGTTTATAAAAATTAATTTTTACTTATATTTGAAGTTTTCCTCTTTGAGAATGTGGGTAAACGAGAAAACATCTTTACTGTGTCAAGACTAGTCAATACCTGAGAGAACTGTTAAGGTCTTAGTGCAGACCATTAGGGTTGTTTGCAAGAGTCTTACCGAAGTCAGAACATAATATCAGATTGTCGGTTGGTAGAGGAGAACCTATTTACTTGCATTTACTTTACTTTGTTTACAGCAGGGAAGTAACTATAACTTTGAAACCATCTTTGCTTCTCTTCCCTCATCCTTGCAACATGTATTATCAGATCAAGCAAAACCAGTGCTTTTTGCCTTTTTCTCTTACTTAAAAGTTACAAACAAAAAACAAGGAATGGAAAAAGGCCAGTGCTCTTTAATTTGTTTGGGTTTTTTAAAGTGTATTCATTTATCACACCTTTCATCAAGGATATGAAATGCAGCAGTGAATGGATTCAAATTCATGAAGCTACTTTCTGCTGACACATATTTCTCCACTAATAGTCTAGTTGACTCAAAAGAGATGACTGTGCCTCATAAAGTTAGAACAGTTCCAAATTTAATTAAAAGTCTATAACTTTCCCTGTGTTATATTGCAAGGCTTGTAAGTAGCAAAGCCCTGGGTCTTCACTGCCCCCGTCCTGCTTCTCCATGGGTATGTGTAGCCACTGTGAAGGTTCTCAAGAAAGACTTTGTTTGAGACTACTTGCTGCTAATCGCATTTCAACTGGGCCAAGCTATGCTGCCTTCCAGGCACGTATGTATTTCAACATCTGTCCAGAGAGATGGGATATATCAGGGTGGGAATTACCACTGGAGGGGAGTTACCTTTCATTTGAGGCATACATTATGTTTTGTAGATCAGTGAGTATTGATGACTGAGAAGAATAGACATTGTTACATTGTGTCGACGCTCTGTGTTGTATTTTTAAAAATAGTCAGTTTGCTTGGTCCTTGATCCTTGAAGGTATTTAAGTGGCTAACAAGTAGGTCAGAGCAATATATTTCAGTCATTTGCAGAGTAAACTTACTTTGACATTCTGTGGTGCAAGTTTAAGTAGAATGGAAGGTGAGAAAACAGGTTTTGCCCATACAAATGTTGACAAAGAGTGAACCTATTTTGTATGGGTCTCTGAAAATTATAACTCTTAAAAGAATTTGAGTTATAGTAATTTTCATCTGTTTTGTATTTTTTTTTCCAGAATCACATAGCTTGTATTCTGTGATGTGTGTAGAAAATCCATCTCTAATTAAATAAATGCTCTTAAGAATATTGGGTGGCATGAGGAAAAATAGGAAAAACTAGCAGAAATTTGTGTAAATTGTATTGAGGCTGGGTGAATGAGATGCTGGTCTGACCAATGCCCTAGACATCCACTGTACTGAGATGTTTTATCTGAATTTTATCAGGGAGCTTTTTGTACACATTTCCATATATACCTTACCCTGTCAATATAAGAAGGTATTTGTTCCACAAGAAACAATAGCAACCAGAAGTGGAAATTACTGCCAGCTCATCAGATGCAATTGAATAATAATGAAAGCTAATGCAAGACAACATTCAAGGTTATTTTTAAATCTTTGTAAAGGTCAATATATTCAATGGTATTCAATTCCAACTGCTGAAAGTGTTGCTCTGTTTAAATATGATGCCCTTGTTGTTTAGGAAATAAGACATCCTTACTAGGAAGGGTAAACAGCACAAAGCCATATCTATGACTTCTTATCACATAATTCAGGAAAACAGTTTCAGAAGTATCAAACACTGATGATTACTTTCAGTCTCAGGAGCTTATGTACTTTTTCCTCCATCTCAAGTTGCTAAGTTCATTGTCAGAAAAAGAACAAGGTGCCTCCCTTGTGGAACTTTTCTACCCTGGTAGCCATAGAAGGCAAAAACTGTCTTGTGACTCTGACTGGTCTAACCTCTGGAGATGTCATTAAGTAAATCATTTGGCCACTGTAAAAATGTCACCATGTAAATGTTGTAATGTTTATGGTCTTTTGTAGTCATGACCTGTGTCCCCTCGACTTTTTGTTATTGTGCTAGTAGCAACAGAAAAAATCCCAACTCTCAGAAATGGAGAAGTGAGAAATAACAGGAGGGGAAAAACAAACAAACCCAAAACACCAGAATGGAGGTATTGACTTTAGCTAGGGGTGTGTACATATTCTCCTTTATGTTGTTAATTGCTGAAGAATATGATGAATGTGCTCCACAATATCATATAGAAAATGCTGCCTATGTGTTTCAGAGGGAAAAATGCCAGCGTCGAGCCTCATGCAAATGCAGAGTTCTCTCCCTGTAAGCAGGATGCCATAACATAACATCCCATCTACGTCAATGGCAATAACTGTGGTCCATTGCTGTAAATGAGATACTTGCTGGCTAGGTGATCATACAGCCAAAAAACAGAAAGGCAAAGGAATTCACAGGAGTATAGATATGGGACTCCATAGATTTGAACTTTAGAAATATTTATACTCAAGTTTATGATTTTTCAACCTTTAACCTGTAATTGAAGACAATAATAGTGGAGTCACGATCTATATGACTAATGAGCTACAACAATTCTCCTGGAGAGAACCTCAAGCCTTTCTGTTATCCAGATGTTCATATTCTCTGTTACACATGTTGGGCTACTCATACAGCATTTCATGTATTTATTTCCATTTAATAAAGGCTAAGAAAAATCATTACAAAGATAACTTTACAATGTTAAACTCCCAGTTGATAATTCTCAATCAGTATAAGTTTAATTAAGCTCCCTATGAATAGGAAAAATGTTTTTACGTAAAGGTTTAATATGTCTTTGTAATGTAACACAGGCAAAGCAGTTTCATACATAACGCCTAGAGACAGCTTTGCAGGAATATTAGTTACCAGATTCCTTTTTTCCAATGTGAGATGATAGACATTTAAATGCCTTTGAAGATGCGGACCTTATGACCACGTAAGAAGGTCTAGTCATTATACAAACTTGCTGCTTTCTACCATTCAAATAAACCATCTGGATAAAGGTTAGGGGCAAAGAAAGAGCATGCTCAAGGACAGCTAACAGCTGGATGGAGATGCTCATATTAGGTCTGTAATTTTTTTTCCCCCACACCTTTCAGTGGAATTGCAGAAAGAGATCAGGTTGAAGGAAAAGAAGAACTAAAGGAAGAGGGTTCAGAAACAATTGGCACAAACAACAGGCAGCATGGAGGAGGACGTTTGTTTTACTTCAGAGATGTCTGTTAATGTGTGAGTTGGACTTTGCTGTGCCTTGCTATAACTTGTCTGGTTTTGGTGAAGAAAGACACTTTGATTTCTAAAGATCTCTGAACACAGACACAGTAAACATGTTACAGCCAGAGGGATGAAGGGAGAGGGCAACGGTTTCCGTACTGTAGAGTTTTTTGTTTGTGATTAGAACAGCTTTTCTTCTTGTTCCTCTGCCCTTTCAAGGAGGACTCAAGATTAATGGAAGGGCAGGATTTTCAACAGCAATAGAGAGAGTGCTGTCCTCTGACTCATCACTGCTGGAAAGTCTCTGGGAGGTCTTAAGTCACATTGTAATCATACTGTCTTGAAAGTATGCAAATAATTGAATAAAATTCTCTAGAAGTCCTTTTAAGGACAATTGAACAGAGCTAATTTACAAATGGGATCAAAATATGCTTATTTTCTTTTAGAATTCTTGGAATTTATTCAGTTGGGTATTCACTTTTGTAGTTTTGCTTTCTCCTGGCTGGCTAAAGTGCATGTGCCTTGGGACCACTAAACTAATCGTGGAAATTGCTGAATAGCCTTTTTTCCCCTCCTATCTGTGGTTGACTGCTGTTTTGTTTTCTCTTCATTTGTATAAGCTTCTACATTTTAAAGGAGACTAAATGGATTTACGAGAGCAGTCTTATGTAATTTGAGTGGTGTTTGAAAGGATTCCTTGGTTTTTACAGGAGCCTCAAGAAGCATAGTTAAAGGAGCTGGTCAGGTTGGGAGGGCTACATTAGAAATGAAACTGCTAGGAGAATAATCTGATTCGGATTCTAGTTAATCCAAGGATTTCTGGATCAGCCTTCAAAAGAGAAGTTAAGAGAATGTTTATGAAAAAATGTCCCCCACAAGCCAACTATTTGCATCTTTTGTCAGCTTAGACTTGACTAATTTGTTCTAGATTATACTGAAAAATTCAGTTGAACAGGTAACAGAAATTGATCCAGAAACTTCAGGGGAAAAATGAATACAAGGGTTAGAAAAGTTGGTCACTGAAATTTGACTCTAAAGTCTAACACATTTAAATGCAAATCTCCTGCATCCTTTGTGCATTTGTATCCCACTGAAAATCCTGCCCTTTTAATTATGCGGGAGCCCTGGGAAGAGATGAGGTGCTGCTCCTGACTTTGCCTTTGTTCACATGTCAGGTCCCTTGAACTCTGCAGTGTTCCTTCAGATATTAATTTTGCTGGGGATATAATTTTTTGTCAGTGTAGTAAGGTGTGCTGCTGTTGATGATGAAAAACATTATGCAAACCTCAAATTTTCGTACTAATTGAATTGCTAGCTCAGCTTGGCCAGTTATAATGTCAACAATGCTCTGGAGAAAAATCTCGTATGAATCAGTTATGTCTTGGTCTATGCTAGCGGCAATGTCTTCATCAAGCTTGATTTCAACTTTTGAGATACTACACCATAAAAACTGATCCCAGCTTCAACATAGCTGTGTGAAAAACAGTGTCTTAAAACCTAGCCCATAAGTCGGGGTAAACTGTAACGAATGAAAATGCAGTTTTGCTGGTTATACTTATGTCTTGCAGTAGGGCTACAGTCTGTGTGCTTCTGTTGGCTACGTCAGACATGGTGCCTCTTGGTAAAAGCCTTTGTGGCGGATGCCAAGGGTCTTTACTGCCCCCCTCCTCAGTTATTAAACATTCGAATTACTAGGTATGCAGAGGTTTGCTGTTTCAGCAATAGGGAACAGATATCGAGCTGTATTTACTCTTAGAAATTTAGAGTCATATTAATTGCTGTCTCTGGTAACTAATGCTAGAAGGGATGCTGGAAGTGCCACATTCTGCCATGCAAAGCTTCATGCTGAAAAGGAGAGAAGAGTGCTAGAGATTGCTTTAAAGCTGATGTGATTCCATTGGTTGCAACAAAATGATTATCACCAATTAACTTGAATCCAAGGACAATTTGGTACAGCATTTTTTATGTATTTCTCTGTAGGTTTCTTCTTGTATCAAGTACGGCAGTGTGAAAGAACAGCATCATGTCGACAGAACTATAGAAGTAAAGCAAAAGTATTTACAACTTGTCTTTGAACAGCACTGCATGGATGATGGAGCACTTCTAAAAGACTGTGAAGGAAATAAACCCATTAATTGAACAGAATTATTGCGCGCCAAAGCTACATGTTTGAGAGGTCTCTACAGTATTCAAACAACTATTGAACCATTTGGCACATCCCTAATAAAAACCTTTATCCATTAGCCCCATTGGTGCATGCTTAGGCAAATTAACTCTTTTATATGTAGATCTAAAGAAAATGGTGTGTTATAATTAAATGATTCTTTTGGGGGCAGTAAACCTCTCTTCAAACAGCTTGAATATTAGTGCAGTCGTTTTTCTTTCAGCCCTACTAATCACAGCAAATTTAGTTTGCACAGCCGGAGCCAGGGTGCATCTTACAGGACATTCTGGCAATGGCGATGAACAAATCCCATAAGTACTGGTGTTTGGTTTACAGGAGAATTTTATCTGAAGTTAATGTAAATTTATCTGCATTCTTGCTGTTCATGGAATCATGTTGCTGGTTTGTGGTGTCTGGTACTTAAGATATGTGTGGGTCAGAGCCCACCCAACAGCAGTCCATCGTGTGACTGGCTTTGCATTTGAATGGGAGGATAAACAGCAAATGTAGTCATTGATTTAAAAAAAACCA
>Ga0181612_131142_pt1 | contig 11365 bp, 5 predicted proteins | sample HoacroProtozoa21_FD_119630 | JGI IMG/M metagenome (GOLD analysis project Ga0181612, IMG submission 119630) | Hoatzin crop microbial communities from Cojedes, Venezuel. Combined Assembly of Gp0051906, Gp0051904, Gp0051908
AGTTGTTGTGATTGCAAGATCAATTCCCGCAAGGTTTGATCCAAAAATCAAAGCAGTTGAGGTAAAAACCCTAGAGATTTAAAAAATGCTTCTAAAATTAAACTTTGTGATTAATTGAAAATTAAACTAAAATCTTGGTTTACCTGGGTTGGTAAAATAATTACTTACAGATGCCTGTACTCTGTGTACAGATGTAGAAAGTGCTTTCAGGGAGAAGGATGTTAAAAGAAAAGCTTCTGTAACTGATCTGGGTGGGTTTATTTCCTATTTTTTGCTATTCATATAGTGGGCTGTCCTACTCCCACCCCTGCCATGAGAGGTAGTGAATATGTCTGCTTTCTGTCAACTTGCTTCTTTGCTAACATTAGAGTACAGATAAAATAACAAAACAAATCCAGAAGCTGCACAGGAGGAAGAATACCAGCCATGTGTATTTTCTTTTATTGCATTGTTTATGGATAATTATCAGTAGATACTAAGAGACAGTGGTCAGCATGTTGACAGAAAGCAGACCTCTAAAACAATATTGCTGTATTAAACCATGTGATGAATTCTAGTCTGGTTGTCACAGTGGCGGAGGTCCTTTCCTGAAGCCCTGGTGAATCTTGGTCATTGCTTATCTTCAGGAAGTGGCATGATGTGTGAGAATGCTGAGTGTACCTAAAAAATGAATAACATTAAAACTGCCTCAGTGTTCCAGCTGGCCCAGCATTGTGTCCAACAAGTTAAGAAAAGATTCTTCAATAGCTTCTCTCCCTACCTCTCCAGTTTCCACAGCTCTTGAGTTCAGAATATTAGACGATATGCACCCATTTAGTTCTTTAAGTGTCTATTTATGGACCTGTTGTCCAGGAGATTTAATGCCTTTTTGAACCCATGGACATCCTCTGCCTTCACAGCCTCGTGTGACAGCAAGTTCCAGAATCTTGTAATCTGCTGGGTAAACAAGTATTTTCTATTCAAATGGGTTTATTGCTAGTTTCAGTGAGTATTGCCTTGTTCTAGTGTTGTGGGATTTGGCAAATAACATTTGCTGCATTCAGCAGCTCATGGGTTTTTTGTTATACCTGGTCTTGTCTACCCTCAACCTTTTTCTCTCCAAGCTGAGGAGTCCCAGCCATTTTAGCCTCTCCGTGTAAAGTATCTGCTCCATTTCTATTTGTTTGTCCTTTTCTGCACCCCTCTAACATTACTATGTCCTTCTTAGTATGTGGAGAGCGGATCACAGCACTCTAGTTGTGGGAGCGCTCACGCTGTGTGAAGTGGCAGCAATGCCGTCTTGCTTTCTTTCTGATGATGCCCTGTTATTTTGCTGACTCTTTTGACTACTGCTGAACACTGAGCCAATGACTTCAGAGAACTGTCAAGGATGACTCCAGCTTCTGAGTAGGAACGGTTAAAGCTGGTTGCCTAGATGAATTACTCAAAATTTCATCTGCATGAAAGCCTGGCTGCTAACTTTTTTCCCAATCAGATACTTTTGTCACTGAGGAACATGCTGAGTAACACCAGTCCCAGCACTGATTCCAGGGACCGTACTGTTTATTCCTCTCCATCTTAAAAAGTGTTAAGCTCTATCCTTTGCCTTCTTATTCTTTCTAATGTGCTCACTCTTACTGTGAATGAAGTTGGATTTGCCAGTGTGGTTGCCAGGTTTCCCTACACAGCCCTTCCTGCAGCTGGGAGTTACGCAGGCCAAATATGAGAGTCCTCCAGTACAGAGGCTCTCTATAATGCTGGCTTGCACATCTTGACTAGTGGTTCTTCAAATTCACATTTGAGTTTATTCAGAACGTGTGTGAACATTGTTCTGTCCCAGTGTTTTATTAACATCTGACTTCCTTGTTTGGTCTAGTATTTCCTGAATTTCAGATTGATCTGGCTCCTCTACCACATCCACTATGAAGAGTGCAGTGAGTGTGGAAATGTCCCCAAAGATTTCAGCAGTAAAGACCAATGTAAAAAATTCACTGAGCTGCTCTGCTACAGCTTTATCATGCCTATCTGCCCCTTCTACACCTTTGTCATCCAGCAGTTCGACCACTTTCCTAGCTGGCTTCCTATTGTATTTAAAGATCTGTCTACTGGCACCGTGATCTTTGTTTGCAGGCACTTTTTGGACTGTCTTTTAGCCTTCTGCATTTCCTGCTTACGTTTGACTTGTGGGCTTCCTTGTCTTTACTTAAGCAATCCATTTTCTGTTTCTTCCCTGAGGCTTTTTGCTTTTTGGACTGCTCCTTTTTAATGACCTCTTTCTTTCTTGCCACATCCTTATATAGTTCTCTTTCTTAAAGTTTGAATATCTGTACGCTGCTTTTGTTTAGTGACCCTTAGTATCAGTGCCATTCTGTGTCACCTAACAGGCAGCCCTTATAGCTTTCTCTGTTTTGGATTGTACCTTATACTTGGAAGTCTCCACACTGGAGAACTGTATATGGATGTAGAATAACAATGGATACTATATCGTCCCTTTCTTTTCCATGTGAGCAAACACTGACTATTTCTGAATGTCCTCATGTGTTGTTGATATATGGCAGCTATTAGTACTCTAATACTCTGTGGAAGTCATCTATTAAAATTGAGAGGCACAAGCTGGGCATGAAGCTGTTCTGGGTGCTAATGGAGATACATATATTACCTATTGCATGCACACAGTACATGCAGTGATGATTAAAACTCTGCACTTATACGTGTTCTAGCCCAGGATTTCATAAAATACAAAACTCCTGCACTTCAAACATCCAGGAAGAAGAGAGCCTTGCTTTTCCAGTTTTGCAGACATGGAAAAAATGTGAAGGAGAACACTCCGTGGTTATATGAGAGGTCTCTGTGGAGATGTTTACAAGAGATGAAGTGTGTTTATATTCATTTCTGTGCAGTTACTGGAAGATTGTCCTTCTTCCATAAAGCACGTGCATGCATTTGAAGGAGCAGTACAGAAGTTTATTCTTTACAGATGCACTTTGAAGGGCTGCTTTTATAGATGCAATCCAGCATTAAAACAAGATAAGCAAACAAGCTGTCATTGATTAATTTTGCTTAGCTGGTCAAAGCAATATTAAACAATAACACCTAGATAGCTGAATAAACCTAGTACTGTGTTCTCTTTGCACTGTATCCATAAAGTCACATATATTTTTTTTACTACGAGCACAGGACTGGACTGTTTGGGGTTTTTTTCTGGACCACATCCAGTCCCCTGCTATAGCAGTCACCTTGCATTCTGTAACTAGAAACACTTAAATTTGCAAAGCTTGTCTATTGGAGCCTTTGTTTAACTTCTGAGTGCTGGACCAGTCTTGTTTCAAATCTAGCTATGTGTCTGTGCTTTGTTGTTGAAGGTCTTGGATTCAAGCCTACTGTGTATCTACCTGGACCAGAAAGCTGTTGGAAATGTACCTGCTGTCTCTGTGTGATGACTTTGCTGATGAGTTGCAGAAGTTCCCCATCATATGAGGAGCTAAATAATAAAGTAGAGCTGTATTCTTTAAAAGCTACTGAAAAAAAAAAAAAAAGTGAAATAGTCCAGAACAATTTCTTCATCAAAGCTGACTGGAATGACATCCGTGGTGAAAACCTGTACCTAATCACTTCCTTGTAATATGTGCAAGGGAAATGATATTAAGCAAAAGAGTTGTGTATCAGAAGGAAGAACCTGACGTCATGATACAGAAGACTTCTTACAGTCCTGTATGCGATTAATCCGCTCTCTTTAATGGTTGCTTATCAAATGAAACTTCAGTAGCTGTCAGGATCTTTTGTCATCATTGGCTTCTGTGCAGGTATTTAGCTGTGGAATTGTTCTCACTGCCAGGCTTCAGAAGGATTTGGCTTGTTATCTATGTATCATTTTCTACTTTACAGTTAGACTGGTAGGTTTATGCAGCTACGCCAGCCAGACTTCACACGTCTTATATTTAGGTATTGATAGTTTCAGCAGCATGTTACTTTATGTCTTTCTAACTGTAAAATACATTCATTAGTGTGAGTTACTTGCAGGATTTCTATTAGAATCTTTTTCAAATGGTATGGTCAAATACATAGTTCTTACTATGTTCATCGCTAGGCTTCAAAACACTTTACAAAGAAGTATCAGAGGGAAAGAAGTTTCAAAGGACTTCTCTAAGGTCTGAAAAAAGGTAAGCAAGGTGAAACTTCTGATTGCAAGTCTGAGTGCAAAGTTGTCTTAGTCTAACTAAAACCAATTTAGGAGTTCACTGAGTAAAACTTGTGAGTGAATACACCTGCATTACCTATAGTGTAGGCTGAGTCTTGATTTACTGTACTGGTAAAAAAATATACAAAGAGAAAAGTCACTTTTCCATTTGTACCCATAAGAATATTTAAATATTGTAAAATATTTGAGTTCTTACCTTTAAGCTGCATGCTTCATATGCAGAATTTTTAGAGCTCATTGGAGATTTTTTGGGGGGTGAATTTTTTTAGCCCAATTCTTTGTGAGTCTCTAATGTAAGTTTTTGCCCTGTACTTCCAGTAGTATTAGTTCTGTTGGCTCAGCTGGATTAATTAGCTCAAAAATATGTAATTAATTTAGTGGCAAGCAAAAATATTAATTTCTTTCACAATGAGAGACTCAATGTAAAAATGGTTTTCAGAGCTTAACTCTGACTTCTTATTATCCCTAGCTATTCCACCCCATCTGCAGACCAAGAAGATTTTTAGGTGCTTAAACTGGACATGAAGTTATTACTAGCTACCTTTGGAAGTTTGTACCCTGAAAAATAAATAAATAAGATTAAAAATCACCTTTTAGACTTATTACTTGAACTCCCTGTACCTTGCCCCTTCCAGATGACAAAGTTCTTCACTCTTTTTCATCTTCAAATGAGAGAACCTGAACGTGCTTTATAGGCGAACTCGTCTGCAAAGCTTCCAGGCTTGCAGGAGAGAGAAAGGCTTCTGGAAACTAAAAGCAAAAAACTTACTAGAAAAAATCAAAAGCTTTGAACTTTTTGACAAGTACTGAATCTCAACTTTTGAAAACAAAGCCGGAGTTTAGGTTCAGTGTCAGGACTTGATGCTGTTATTTTGGACAGTTCAGGTTAACTTAAATTCAGAACAAGGGCTGACTGCTTCTTTTTGTGTTATGGAGTTATGTAGTACAACAATTAACTTGGAGTTGTGTTATGCCAGCTGCTGTGCAAACACCAAGGAAGACCTTGTCACTGCCCCTGAAGAGTTTTGTCCAAGACAGTGAACAGCTACTGATTTCCACTGCAGTGATTTTTTTATTTTTTTAATATATATTTACGGAGAGCTGTACTGAACTGGTAAAACTGAATAGCTGTGATTTGCTTGTTTCTTTAATCTAGGGGATTTGCTGTGATTCTACTTTCACTCCCTGCTTTTCATGAGTGTTTGTCTTTTCATTAGTCTTATGTGTGGTTAAAATACATCTCATAGAAAACCACCTGTTTTTTCATTTGAGGAAGAAAGATAGGAGACCAAAATTGCATGCAGCATTAGTTTTTTCTTTTTCTGATTTGTTACCTTTTCTCATGCTTCAGAAGAAAGGCACTCTCAAATTTAGGTTGCTGCAGCTTTAATTTCCAGGTCCTGGGTTTTGGTGTGTCTTTCTCTGAGATAACTTTAGCATCTGGTACTACTTGTCTCCCTCTGGAAGTACTTCTGCTCTGTGTGATAAGAAACCTTGTAACCATCTGAAACTGAATTTTGTACATTTTCTGGCTGCAATAAACATATATGTACATATTTATGGTTTTTAATATATTTTCACAATCTTCAAATCATTGTCATGCCCTGTTCAATTCTCTCCAGACTTTTTCATTGCTGTTTTAGGGGTTTATATGGATAACTGTACTGTTGAGGCAGAAGTGTGAGAGGACTTGCATTTGCCTGCAGTGAGGAGGTGGACATTTTCCTTTACGTGTGTGTGCGTCAAACCGAGAGGCCTTGCTTGCACTTCTGAGTTCTTGAAACGGTATACTTCAACCCAAACACTGCGGAAAAAAATGCTAATGCTGTATGTTTTTTAAAGAAAAAAGGAAAAAACAAAGGAGAGGAAGAACTAACTAGGCCCTGGGGATTGATCTGGACTGTGCCTTATTACCACAGCTTTATCCTTTCCAGTTCTTAAAGATGCTGTCGTTTATTGAACTCTGATGACCTGATTAATGCATTGGAGGGATGCCTATAGATTGTGGTATTGATATTGCTTCCAGATGATTTCCTGGCAGGCAGATTGGCAACACCATGTCATCTTTGTGGTGATGAGGGGGAATAGTGTGGAATTTTTTGTTTTTTTTATGGAGCTTGTCTCAGTAAATGAATACCAGTCTTTGGGTCAGTTGCTCTGAAAAACAGTAGCCTTGTGGTAAGCTGAATTATCTAGATTTATTGGAGTCTATAGAGTAATACAGTAAAAGGGTATGATATCTATATTGCTTGCAGAGAGTTAAAAGCCCCGTAATACCTGCTTCTCCTTCAGTCAGCAGGGAGCTGTATTTTGAAGTTGTATGTATCCTGTGCTTGTGGAATCTACAGGATAATACCAGACTTGTTTCTTGGGTGAAATACTGGATTTCACAGGACTTAATTCAGAGCCTTAAGTTCAGTCAGTGCAGCTGTTAGAAATTCTTGACACCACTATTTATCAATTGTCTTCCTGTATTTTGTTCTTTGCCCAGGTAGCACTGATCATTCTCAACATAGGTGTGAAAGGGTTAAAGTGAATTGCTGACAGCATCCAGTGGGTCAGAATAAATAACTGAACTGTGCCTTCTAACCTTCCTCCCTATCTCTTTGTGACAACAGTGTAGCATCCTACCCATTTTTGTGTGCCAAGAAATCGCTTTCTTAGTGACACAGTTTTGTTTTCATGATGACCACATGTACAGCTGGTTCCATTTCACCCATGAGACTGAAATAGTTTGTGAAGTGTCATCTTATTTTATTGTTAAAGAAAAGATTGACCTCCAATCTCCTTTTGCTTACAAGGGGATTTCTTCCATATATTGATATATTAAAGTGAAAACTTTTTGGGCAGAAAAATGAGATGGGAGACTAGGAGTGTCACAATGCAGTTCATCCTCTGTATCCAAGTTCTTTTAATCCTAGAAAACTGTTTCATTTTCCTGAAGGGAAAGGAGCTGGATTCAGTGGGAAGTCCCTATCCTAATAAAATGAAAATCAGCTTACTTTCTTGGCAGGATTTTTGAGCTGTGCTGTTTCACCATCACTAACTCATTTCAGAACCAGTTCAGCTGTGTCTAGATGAGTTGTTCTCTGTGCAAACAGTAGTGTACATATATTTTGTTCATTATAACTTATAAGGAATGAGATGGAAAATTCCCTGGATTTTTTTCTTCCACCTTCATTGCATTACTCTTTCACACCACATCCACATAGATGCGTGATTCTACTCATGGACATGCTAAGGCACAGTTTTCTTCCATTCTTATCTGTTGATCTCTTTTTGATGGCAGAAGAGATCAAGATGGAATGGAATGATGTGTTTTGCTGACCTCGGGACCCCACATGCCCCCAGTTGCCTGCGCAGAAAGTGCTTTATTGGAAGGTGGATGCTGTAGCTCTAAACTGTTATTACACATGTTTTAACATATAATCTAGGGAGACCATTGCACTGTTTGACTTCTAGCACTAGCAGAGAAGGAAATAATAACCTGCTATAGGAATAAGAGCGTTGGCCAGATTTTCAAACTTTAATAACAGTTTTTGTTGTGAGGAAGCTCTGAAATTGCAGTGGTTCTGAGCCAGGCCACGCTATAAATCTGCAATGTTAGAGACAACTTGCTAGTAACGCTCTCTGAGATATCTTACAGAAAATGTGGTTCTTATTGCATTGTGTCTCTTCATTCCAAGAGGACTGGCAGCTAGTTCTACTACTGTTTGTGCCAATGAGGCTGTAACTGGTTTTTTTAATCATCAAATTAATTTTCTTCTAGACCATGAAATAGTCTTCCACTTAGACACAGGTCTAATGGTGGGTTTAAACTTGCTACAGCCTCTAGGTTAGTAGTGTGCAGTGTAGCAGGGAGAGGCTCATGGTTTTGGCAAATCTCCACTTATCTAGTTCTCTTAAATTGTTTGTGACCTGTCCTTCATCAGCTTCACTACGGAGTCCTATCTGCTTCTGTCTACAGTCAGGCCAGTGAAAATGCCATAGGAATTCGAAACAATGCATACAAGACACAAAGGGACAAAGTCAGCTCCTTCTGTCATAGTTCTAAGCCAACTAAATCCTTAGTGCGTGATTTGTCTTGTGTATATATGGCCAAATGTTCCCATGCAGTAATTAAGGGCAACTGTCTGGTGAGCAGTCTCTAGTGGAAGGATCACTAAAGCTTTCTGTGAGAAAGCTTTTGAGGAAAATCAGTGTTCCAAATTCATTTCACCATTCTGGTCATCTTCTGAGGACCCATGGCAGCCTGAAGAATACAGAAGCAGCCAAAGTCTTGCTCTAGTTTGGATTACATAATTGAATTAATGTGGAGAGAAAAATACATATTAATGTCATTGGCTAATGTCTTCCATAGGAGAAGCAATTAATCCAAAATGGGTTCATTGCTATAGGCCTTTGAGAGAGGCGGGGAGCATCTTGGCTTAGTCAGTCTAAACCAAGGAAATGTGAAATAGAGATTTATGTTCCCAGCTTAATTCTTAAAGTGTGGGCAGGGAGGGAGAAAGGGAAGTGTATTCAGTGGCATGAGGCTAAAGGCAAATTGCCCAGATCTGCCCTCAGAAATGTAAGCACAACTTTCAGTAACTTCCGAGGGAAGTGCACATCATGATGAAAGAATAATGTGGTATGCAGAAGTATCCAAATCCAATACTATCCTTGCAGCAAATGAGACCCAGTGGTCCATGGGAGCCTGTCCAGCCTTATTTACAATAGCTGTGCTGTATAACCGCTTTCATACTCTGATCTTTACCTGAAATTAAGCTTTCTTTAGCTAGTGAGAAGCTGCTTCTCTGCCATATTGGAAGCGTTCTTCTGATTTCTACCCTAATTATATTTGCTGTTTGTTTTGCACCTGTGACTTTTATGTCTCTGGTTATCCCAGCCCTTCGTTACTCAGAATTGTTTTATTTAAGTGTTTTTCTGTTTGATTTTGTTTGATTGAGGTCTGTTAACAGTATTTTATGAAGAGTGGGGCTAAAACCCATGAGAGGGACGTTTACAGCGAGAAACAAAATGAACCAGTAGGGTACACACACATCGAAGTTCGCCTAGTTAAGATGCAAAACTGCAGCTTTGAGTGTAGAACTGTCCCTCTCCAAAGGCCCAGCTGATCTCTGATCTCTTGCTGTGCTCCTTTGCCATCTGTGCACGAGGAAGTGGGAGGCACTGATGGCCTTATGCACAGGATCCCTGGAAATGCTCTGACCTTACCCAGGGAAATGAGAGCTGTGGCAAGAAATTAAATTAGCACAGGAGTTCCTAGTTTCTAATTTTCTATCCCAATTTTTAAGTCCCTGAAAATCAGTAGCATGTTTAGTGTTCAATGGCAAGAGGTGAGATGCAGAATAGTAGCTTCCAGAGGTGACTTATGAAGAATTACTAGTTTGAGAATGTGAGAGGTAGCACAAAGTAGCACTTTATTTTGTGCCAAGCCTAGTACTTCCTAAAAATAAATAAATAACAATAAAGATAAAAAATTTCCCCGTTAGTACACTCGGGATGAAGCTGGAATGCTCATTATTTGGTCTCTAGCTTTTTTGCTTTGTGTAGGTAGCACTTTTCAGAAGTGTCTATGTTCTGTTGAACATCAGTGGAATTTAGCAAAAAGTAGCTGAGGAGCTCTTTAAAAAATGTGTTCTCTATGAATTATGTTGCTTTTGTCATGCATTTGTCATGACTCTCCAGGGAGGCAATGCTGCATTTGGAGCAGGGAGCTTACCTGTTTTTGCTGTGGTTCTCCTGCGTGTGGGCTGAAATAGAACGTCAAGTTCTCGATCTGTGTGGAAACAGGAAACAAGGCTGCTGTTCCATGGTTAAATGCATGGAAAAAAATGTGAATTTGATTACCTTTTTGGATTGAAGGACTTGAGCATAGAAGGTTTGTTTAGGTATGCAGGTCCTCTCCTTGGCCGTATCTCAAGTTTGTTCCTCAGTAAACCAAAATAAGCTGTGCAAGTATAGGGGAAAATATCACTTAAAACATGATACATTGTAGTAATGGATTTTACACCTCATAAAGCTGTTAGGTGGTGTTTCATGAGAAGAGTAATGAAAATGTAAATTTACAGTAGCAACAACATGAAAGAAACTGGTTTGCTATGAGGTTCCTTAAAGTCCTTCTTATTTCCATTTGAAATAGTCATTGAAGCCCAGTGAGTATTGCTTGTGAATTGTGCTGTTCCTGCCTACATCAGACAGCTTGCTCAGGGAAAGCCTAGAAATAATGCAGTTAAATATATAGAGGGTGAATGTTTGATTTGGATGCTTTCTTCCAGTTTCATCTTTTCTTAAAGCATCAACATTCGCACAGTTGTTTTGTTGCAGTGGAAGTCATAAGGAGGTTTTGATTAGTTCTTCATTGTGAAGCTCATTTGGATAGTTATATTGCAACTGCCTTTCTATTTATACCAGTCGCCTTGGGAACTCAGAGAACCACGCCATGTCTTAGTCTGTTGTGTGGCCATATCTCCTGCTTCCTCAACCAACACAGAATATCAAAGGTAGTAAGTGAATAAAATAAAGGTTTTACAGAAACTTTATATATAAAAAATTAGTTTTATAACTCACATCCTTCTCTTTGCAAAACTGTCATGCAAGCTGGTAAGACTCCACCTTCCCCCTGCACTGGAAAGTACCAGAAACTTCAGTTAAAGATGTCTTTTGTAGCTTTGCTTTAAATTACAGTTATGGGCAGTATTACAAAAAATCAAATGTTAAATAGTGTTTGGCTTGTATCTGCTTAGGTGGAGAATTATAGCATGCATTTCACTTCATACTGCAGAAAGTCTAGCATTTGTTTAGTCTGCAAAAGTGCTGCTATGGCTCTTGCCTGTGCACCAGATTTGGATGACGTGAGGTCAAACCCAGATTTGCCCGCTTTCATTTGCATAAAGTAAACCTGAAGCTTCCCAGCTCCCCTCCTGTTCTCTATTCCCCAAAAGTATTCTAATATTTGGCATTTGTAAACACAGGATTTGGGATTCCATGTGCATCTGGAACTGATAAACTGTTGGTATTACAGAGATGTAACCCTTTATACCCCTAACCTACGAATTCTCTAGAGAGAACTTACAGGCACATCTGATGTAGATGCAGGCAGATGCCTAGCAGCTAAAATCAAATTGAAAAAGTTGCTGTTGAATAAGTGGAATTTTCATTGAAAACTATGTAACTGGGGGAGGA
>Ga0181612_142171_pt1 | contig 11365 bp, 4 predicted proteins | sample HoacroProtozoa21_FD_119630 | JGI IMG/M metagenome (GOLD analysis project Ga0181612, IMG submission 119630) | Hoatzin crop microbial communities from Cojedes, Venezuel. Combined Assembly of Gp0051906, Gp0051904, Gp0051908
CGTAGGAGAGATGCTCCAGTCCCCTCACCATCCTCGTAGCACTCCTCTGGACTCTCTCCAGTAGCTCCTCATCTTTCTTGAACTGGGGAGCCCAGAACTGGACACAGTACTCCAGATGTTGATCTGTTTTCTCCATTGCAGTCTCTATGAACTTCTAAACATAACTTTCAACCATTTTAACTTTACCATTTCCAAAGTTTAAATATTTCCCACCATCTGTGAATATCTACATCTTGCTATTCAAAGGTTTAAATACCTCTGTGCAATAGATCCAGACATATTTCCTCAACCCACTGAACAAGTGAGTACATCATACACAGGGGAAAAAGAATTCATCAGGTTTTGGCCATCTCTGAGAACAGTCCAACAAGCACGTAATAGAAACTGAACAGGCAGAGTCTAAATTATCTTCTTGCTCTCAGGAAGGCACATTTGCCACTGTTGCCCACTACGGGTAGAGAATGTCACTTCTCTCAAGATTGTTCATGCAACACCTGTCATTAACATTAAACTGTTAATTTAATGTTGAAAAAAGGAAACAATTAAATGAATACATATACATATAGCCTGAGTTCTACCTTAAGTGTCTGCTCTGCTGTACTTCAACTTACCAATAGAGTCCCAGAAGGAATGATTTTGACTCGGTGTCTAAGGCTATTACGTTTTCTACTATAATGTCTTCAATGTCTGTCAACTTAAAAGAATAAAGGAAGCCATCACTCTGTATTGCCTGCAGGTCTTGTTTTCCTGTAGAAGGGGAGTGATGCCAGTTTAACTGACAGCAGGTTCATGGAATATTTTCAGACTGCTAGGTGGATAACCACATCTATTCTGTAAAAAGTCATTGGCATTAATGAATATAGTAATAGGTATGTTAAACAAAATTTTGTAACTTCTGAAAAAATAATTCACTTATGAGGGTTATCAGTAATATCAGCAGAAGAAAGTTTAATTTACTGTAATGAAATTGCACACTGTGCCTAAGTGTATCTCTAAATCAGTCATTTTGACCCTTAAAACAAACACTGAGATTCAGAGAGACAGAGTTGAGGTTCAGGAGGGTCTGGTTTTGGTGAAGCTTTCTAAATCTAGATGGTGTTATTAGTAGAACCTGCGAAAATATTCTTCATTGATACCCAATCCATGCTAAAAAAAACCCAAAACAAAAACCTAAAAAATAAATTAAAAAATACATATAAATTGTTATTACTTCCAATTTATGTGCCAAACACAAGGCTAAAAGGTAGCACATTTGTAACTTAAGCCCTTTTTAGTGACTCCCTTTGCTCTTCATTCTAGATTCCTCATCCAGCCAAACCCAAACCTCTCACCTCATATTGATTTTTCACACCTCTTTTATCACTTTCTCTGCTTACTACTTCACAGAGCCTGTACCCTTGCCCTGCTATTCCCAGGATTCTCTCCTGGTTCATCATACAAATTCAGTCTCTCTACACTCACGTCTTTGCGTCCCTTTTGCCTGTCCTCCAACTCCAGGCTCCACGATAATCTTAGTCCTTCTACCACCCTATTCCAAATCCCAAATTTCTCTATTCCTCTTGCAGCTTCTGGTGACCATTTTCTACCTCCAGGTGCTTTTCACAGTCTATCTCCCCGCACCCAGAGTTCTGTGCTTGTCCAGTTCTGCCTGAATCCTCCACATTCGTGGTCCAAGTTATGGACTGATGAGACACTGAGAGCACAGAGATGAAGTAATGAGTGCAGAGTTTTAACATCTATCAAACAATCCAGCACCTCATAAATACTCTGTCCTAGGCCAATCCCAGGAGTATGGATTAATGCTCACAGACTGATTTACAATGCCTTTTCAGCCCGCTTCATCCAACAGTGAAGTGAGGTGTGGTAACAATTGTGTATGTTACAAAGCAATATAGCAGCATTTTCCGTCTCAGCTGCAGCACATGGTGACATGTCACAGACAAGAAGGTAAAAAGCAAGGATTGAAAGTGAAACTGCAGTGGATAAGGATGGGTAAATTTAAACACAGCTTTTATACCAACAGCACAATTTTCTGAGTGGAAAATGAAGCAGATTTCCACACAGGAAGGTCTATCTCCATGGTCATACTAGTGAAGAACAGATCTAAATACATACACTTTACCCCACATTAAGGGTGAGACAGTCAGTGATGCCATGGAGACCTGCACGCCCAAGTCCCATTAACTCTGATTTTGAAATCCCCAATTCAGGATTTCAAGTATGTCCTGAGTGAAATGCACTTCATTTGGTTTCCATACCAGACCACAGGAAAGCTCAGGTTGGATGGAACTTCAGGAGGTCACATTAGTCCCAACTTCTGTTCAAATATCATCTTTGCACTAGCTAGATCAGGACTGAGGTATCTGGATTTGATTCTTTGTTCTACCACTTATTTCCACTTTGACCTCAGGTCACTAGTTTACACAGCTGCTGTCTGCGTGAGTTGGCTGCAGTCTCAAAAGAAGAGACGTTGCACTGTTAACACTGCACTACATTAACATTTGAGCAATATTTAAGTAACGTGGTTTGAAATATAGGCAGACATCTAAATAATACAGCTGGGCTAATACAGGAAACTTTAGATCTTAGTCTAGCACTCTAAAGCATTCAACCTGGGTATTTTGTTCCAAGGGCTTGTGTCCACAGATATTAGATTTGGTTCTGAAGTTGCTGTATTTTAGAAATTCTGATTTTTGTTTCAAGCCTGCTTCTTAGTTTCAGAGGAAAGATTTAGCTTGTAAAAATCCTTATCTACAGTGTGCTTCAACTGGACTAAAACCAACTGTAAATAAAACTGTCATATGAAATAAAGATTATATCAAGTAACATTTTTGTTAGTTTTAAGAATATAGAGTAATATATTAAGTAGTATTTCCTTCTATTTCCTTTGCCATTGTTTACTACATCTGTAAATGGCATTTTAGTCAGACACTCAAACTTGGCACCTAGACCTGGGGAAATAGATAAATTACCCTGGAATTTGTTTTCTGTTCTCAGCTCTCCAGGGGATGCTGCTGGCAGGTTGAGCTAAACCACAGAGAGATGTTTGTCTTATTTCTTTCTACTATTTTGGATGCCAGTACTAATACACTGCTAGAAAATGAACAGCTCAGAGAGAAGGTTGTCTATTTTTTTTTTAAGTTGTAGCTTCAAACAAAGCACATTTTCTAAACGGGTTCACAAAAAAATAAACAAAACACTTTTCCCAATTAACTTCAATGACATCTACCTGCCAACCCTTTTAACACCCACATCAATAAGCCAGGCAGAGTGTCAAAAGTTCAACCTAAATCTAGGTCTGAATTCTGATTAGGAGACCTTGGAAGCCACACAAGAAAAACTTGCCATGAAATGTTTGTCATTTGCCCTCAACTAGTCTGCTAAAAGTGGTTTAAAATTGTCACGCATCTATCTCCCCCTGCAAAAAGAAACCATCCAAGTGAGATCACAATCAATAAAGTCTGCTGCTCAGCATCTACAGGGAGAAGAGTGAGTCCAGAGACACCTGGGGGGGGCGGGGAACAACCCCAAACCAACCCAGGACAAATAAAACCCCACAAGCGTATGACGTGGCTACACAAATAAGCTACATGCTAGCTGGTTAGTAAGTCTTACTACTACATAAATATGTGCATCTGTGCATATACACACACACTTGCTGGACACTGCGCCTATATGTTATGTGAATACCATATGCATAAAGCAACTAAGAATTTTTTTCTTTAACCTTTCCTCATTTTCATTTCCTTTCAGACCAATGCAAGAATAGCATATCTAAGGCTGGTAAATTTCCTGGTCTTTGACGGTATAAGACATCGGAGTAAAGAAACATTTTAAATCAAAATGTATGCACTATCAATAAATCTGTCGTACTACAATAGCTGCATATTTTCTATGCATCAAGGCAGTGAGCAAGTCTGACTAAAAGGCTAGTGGGGAATATTTGCAAATAATGTAACAGTTGCTGTCTGTATTTCCTCAGTGAGACCACAGTCCTTCTGCGCTAGGTACTGTACAAATGCCTAGCGAGAGAACCTGCAGGTCATGCTGAGCTTACCAATTTAGACAGTTCACAAAACAAAGAGTTGCAGTGAAATTATTAATACCACCTCCTTAAAAGTGGGGTTCCAAGGCATTTATCCCTGCTACAAAATGGAATTTTGATCTAGGGAAGATCACGAGCGCACTGTTTAAAAGAAATACTTATTATCACATTGTTTAAAGAGAATTTCCATCAGCACAAAATTACATATTCCACCAGCAACAAAAGTATGTTTAGATCAGCATTTATAACACAAAGTTTGTAATCTTAGATATTAAGGTGTCTACCAGGATTAAGAAAAAAAAGGACACATCAATCCAGCATATTGAGAATGACGCATTTAACTAAGCACTGCGCTTGTTAAATAAAGTTCATGGAAATCAATTCTTCCTATAGTGTCTTTACTATAAATGTACAAGAAGGTTTTTTCCATCCTCTTGGAAAATTACGTTGAAGAGTCAGTCCCGTCTTCTGTAGTCAGTGAGAACATCGTCATCGATTTTTGTAGAAAAAGTAACAGGCTCTTGTACTCTCTATGGTATGTTAACAAAAATGTCCAACATTTCTGTAGTTTCTCTACAATGCATCACATCCTACATTAGTCCCCGAGGTTATAACTAACAGTGTAAAATATACACAGACTTAATGACTTTTGATTCTAACTCAGAACTCAGTTGCACACATGCTGCTGGGAAACACTTTATTTCACTGTAGAGGACTGATTCTTCCTCTCTCACTGCAAGGACAGAAGCATTGCTGCAACAGGCCTTTTAATTCTGAAGTAAAAAGGCAGCATGGCTCAGAAACAGATGCTAACCCCTGCCTTTCCCCCAAACCACAATTCATCTTTACCCACTGATAACAATGAGAGGAGCACACTTGAACCAAATCCCCAGCTATTTAAAACCAACATACCTCATGAACTGTCCACAGCTGACAAACCGCTAGACAGAAAACCCCACCGACTCTTTCAGTTTCAAGGCAGCTCACTGACTAGTGTCACAAGACTAATAGAAATGTATCCGAATATATTTCCAGTTCACAGCAAGTAATTTAAATATTGTCTGTACTGTATACAGGGATTACTTGAACACATTTGCAACAGAAAGGAGTCCAGATCAGTTGCTTTAACAGCCTAACGCGACCCAGTGGTGTGACATGGTTGGAAGCAACACACCACCCAGCCATCCCAGCTTGTAATTGCCCTGGAAACGTTACTCAGAGTTCTGGAGGACAGGGAGTCATGGGAACATTTTGAAACAAGAGGTAGGTGGGCCATTCGAGCAGAGAAGCTATAAATCAGACTTGCTGGGCAGATGGCACTGCAAGCTAGCGAACTGATGGCAGATGGAAGTAAAGACTTGGATAAGGCAAAAAAAATGGTTGCAAACTAATGAGATCTGTTAAGATGCTAGAGGCAACAACTGTCCCTTCCTGATTACTCTGCTTTAAGTGAGGGTCATATCAACCTCTCCTCCCACAGAAATTTACCCAGGAAAATTTTCAGAGCCATACAGAAAAGGCAGTTTTGTTTCCCTCAAAGCGGGATACCCACAGCAGCCATCCAGAGACTTACTCAATATGAAATAAGCAGAACACTCATAATTCAAAAATCCCAGGCTCTCCTGAAATTTTTGAAGTCTGGAGCATTCTGCATAGAATCTATAAGCCCTCCAGTCTGATCCAGAATGATATAAAGACTTGTATCTTTTCACAGCAGAGGAGCTTCCATCAAAGGGGAAGTTTCAAGCCAGGAAGGATCTTCAGTGCAAAACTGCTACACAATACATTAACTTTCGCAAGGATTTGGCTTTAGTCCAGACTAGAACTTAGTTAGCTTGGTGCTCACAAATGCTCCACCTTCCTGCAGCTGCCCTACAGTTCCTTTGCTGCTGTTACGGGATAGATAGCATCTATAACCCTTACAACTGCAGAATAGTTACTATCAGAATAAATGCATGGCACCTCTTAAGATACTCTTAAGATACTCTTAAGTCCCTCTAACCTCCAAATCTTAGGGGGAAAAAAAAAATCTTTCTCTTCTACTTATATACATACATACAGACACATATATACACACACGTATATATTTTCCTTTCCTTTGTCAGAGCATCAGGGTTCTTTTTTAAAACACCATTGCCAAGACTTCAAAATTTTTTCTGTTCTAATCCAATGGCCCCAGAAGCATTAATAACATTTCCAGAACACAATACAAAATGAGCTACTTCAGTAAATGAGACAGTGTAGGCTATGTGAGCTTCTAGCATATAGCAGCTTCCACAAGCTTCTAACATTACTTCTAGAAGCTTATGGAGTTTTTCTCCCAAGATATATTATGAAGGGTGAGTCTTTCTTACCACTGTCATGAACTACAAGGATCTGATGGTCTTATAAACTTCTATAGCTGCAATTTCTGACAACTAATGAAGAGGGAGCACAGCAATAGCACTGCAGTGACACAAAGGATTAACAGGCTTTCAGCAAAAAATTGCATTTCCCAAGATATTATGAAGCTCTTGTATCTTAAACACACGTAGAAAAACAGCCACATAGCATAAGAAAACTGCTATACGCCATATACGCACCCATGCGTTTGTAGGGCCCCAGTGCTTAAGGCAGATACAGAAATGACATAGGTTAAGAAAAAGTACATCTCATAAAGGAGCCTACAGAGAGAAGTGTATTCATACAACATATACACATATTAACTATCTCTTCTTACGATCAAAAACAAAAAAGACCAGAAATGAAGTCCAGCCATTTAAAGTGTTTTAGAGCACACTCTTGAGATTTTCATTACATTGGGATAAGCGCATGACTGAAACCTTGCATATTATAACTGAAAATCCACATTCTCTCAACAATTTTCTATGCAATCTTCATCAAGTCTCTTGACCTTTTCTGGGACAACTTGCTCCAGATGTAGTCACGGGGCTACACAAGCTACATTCAAATGGAGATGAGCTATGCTACTTGCTCCTTTTTGACAGGCTTTAGGTCATTGTATCTTCTTCTCATTACAGGGCAAATCTCAATCTCTGGCTACCAGACAAGAACGAAAAAAACCCAAACAAAAACACAAACACAAAACCAAACAGAAAAACAAACCAGCAAAACCCCACCAAAAAACCCAAAATCTACAGAAATTGTTACTGAGCAATAACAATCATGGGGTTCTTAGAGACCCATTCCTGTCTAACAAACATCAATTTCAGATATTTTCAGATGCTCCCTTTATTTGCAGCTATCTTACATCTAGCCACTCTTGCACCATCTAAATCCCCTGTTCAGCTGCAGAAGATACACAGAGATAGGTTGTACATAACTGCAGAATAACAGGAAGTGACTAAGAAATGCTATAATTGCAATCCTATGACATATTCGATCTGTAAATCTGTGTTCTAACAGAAGAAACACCTTTAAAAAGAAAGGTTAATTCCAGCATTGTGACTAGAAATCATTAATTTAATGCACGTTTCATGATATTTTTCTTAAAACCTTAGCATCCTGAGGCATATTTGTGCCTCTCTTGTGCCCAGCTCTTGTGGCTGCAGAGAAAAGTGCACCTCAATGACCTGAATTTCAGAAAGCACATCAAAATGACCTGACTGTATTTATTTATTTATCCCAATTTTTCTTAAACTAATCTTACAGTTTTAGAGGAATGAAGAGAGCTGAGCTACTTGTTCTAAACATCTGGAGAAGTCAGCACTTCTCCTGGTAATCAAATTTACACATAAGCATACGTTTTCCCTGGGCAGTTTTATCATATCAATGTAAAAAAGTCCTCATTCATGCTAAATGGAAATTCAGGAACTTTGACGGGCGTCTTTCTGATCCAGCTTCTACAATTTTGTGTCCTTTGATGGCTTGGCTTCAAGTGTGCTGCCAAGCACGTGTTCAGACATGATCACGCTGATGCATCTACATACGTGGAGAAAAATGAAAGAGGAGTGGGAAAGCATAGTATTTTCTGACTATTCATCAAGAATAATTACATTTCTAAGAACACAATTTTTGTCTTCTTTCTTGTCTGTGAACAACTGTGACAGACAAATCAACAGCATCGTAAGGTTACAGATGCAGACAACAGAAAACTAAGCCACAAAGTTCTTAACAGAAGCACAGAGAAGTTCTTGGACATAAAGATGATACAGTTAAAGCTTTTAGACCCACATACTTCACGTGATGTTCTTCCACTCCTCTCAGAAGTGCATAAGCACGGTGGTGATCCTCAATCTATACAAAAGGTGCCTCAGCATTACAACAAACTTGTAACTGAGCTCCAAACCCTGCCTGGGGCTGACAGTATCCCAGAACTCATGCTGTCACTGTCTGCAAGGAGGCACCGACTCTGCTGTCACACAGCGTTGATCAAAGAGTCGTATTAAAAAAAAAAAGAAAATCTGAACTTTAAATTAATTTGGCTAGTGCCATTGGCAAAATGTCTCATCTCCCCCACACTGTAAACCACAGAGAGGCAAGGAGAGAGAGAGAAAGGAAATACAAGCTGGAAAGACAGATGGGAAGATGAAAGCATTGTGGACTAACACTGATATTAAAATGCGTCATCTATCCCTGCCCTCAATCAATTATTGTTGCCTGGCCAGGACAGATATCCTGAAATAAAATGGATTCCAGTGTTTCCATATTACTTACCTCATCATCCCTCTCCACACCATATAAATTCCTACTCTGAATACACAGTTTATCATTAAACCAGCAAAACATGATTAAATGTATAATGTTGATGAGTACAAATTACTGTGCTTACATGGTATCTCAAACACTGCATGTTTAGCTACCCATAGTTTCAAGAAGAGTAAATCTCTCATTACCAGTGCAATATACACAGCATCAGCTAGATAGGAATAGTCACTAAAAGAAAAAAAATTAGAGAAATCAAATTATCAGCACAAGTCTCATAATGACCCCAAAACATTCTTATAGCTGAACATGAACTTTTACCTTAGAGGATAAAGTCATGGCATTATACAGCACAATAAATGTTATTTCTACACAGAACAGTCCTGATTTTTTTTAAGTTTGACATTTTTATGTTTACCCTAACATGTAACCGCAACTTGGTCATGACAGCACTACGCAATACATCTCAAGACACTGCAAAGTTTTTAGATCTTACCTGGCTCTGTACAGTTCTTTCCTTCATGTGTCCCGTTAGGTGATGCCATCAACCTTCTATTCCTCCATATTTCTGACAAAACATGTTTGTCTGCAATAGCTGATTCTCGGCCTATGTTAAACAGAAAGAGGTTATGCCCATTGTCACTAATTTTTTCCCGCATCACCTTAACTGGCCTATATGCCCCTACTAGCGACAAGCATGGACAGAGCATCAGTATGTGAATGCAGCAAAACCAAGGTATGATTGGGGCAGATGCCAACATACAGACGCTAGGTGCTACAAAGGGTGAAACTAGCTACGAAGGTACAGTATCAGAGCTGCTAACATGTTCTGGCTATCAGAATACCTGGCTGCGACCCATAACGGGAAAACATTCTGCATCAAGCAAATGCTGAAGCCTGCACCTGTGAAACTCCACACTTAGCAGTTCTTATAGATGAAACCAGCCCAGCTATGCTGACATGAGCAACAATCACACTTCCATTTAGTCATCTGCACTTGCACATATTACATTACTGATGTCTCAAAAAATAAAAATGCATATGGACATGTTCCAGCTACATTTTGATTTACTGTGAGTCTAGGGGCTGACCTTTTCAGTGTTGGGTATACTTGATAATATCAATCCCTGCACAACTTTTCAAGGAAAATGGAAAATAACTGCATTGTGAATCCCCACAAGTCTTAAGAAAAACAAACTTCTGTAGAAGTCAACGGAGCTTTTGCCTAAACTTGTATTTCAGAAGCATTCTCAATGGAATTTGCTGAATAGAGTACAGAAAGAGCACTTGTGATAATGCAAGATATGCAATTATAATAATCAAAGGAAGAACAGAAGCTCTTAATTAAATCACTTCCATCTCGACTTTATCCATTTCAAATGAACATATTATAACAAAAATTCTTCCATGGCTGATCTTAAGGGTTTATATTCAGTCATCATGTAATGCTTGTGCTTTGCTACAGTGACTCTTGCAAAAAAATCTAGCTTGGAAGTTAGTTTGGCTAGAGTATTTGCTAAAATAATATAACACCACAACTAACAGATGGTCAGTGTTTAGGGATACAATATATTGTAAATTAGCCAGCTGAAAGAAACCTACCTGATGCAGCATACCATCAAAAATTAGGTTATGAGGGATTTAGTTGATAACCCAGGAGATTAAAAACTTTCATAAGTCATAACATTTTTCATGCAAACCAAGAAAAGTTCTCAAAAACTGTTATCTGCAACAACCCCCCCTCCCAACTATGTAAACGTAATCGTACCCCATTTATTTGCTTTTACAAACAAGTAAGTTTATGAAAATAACCAGCTGGTGCAAGGAAAAAAAAAACACATCAGCATGACAAACAGTTCTAAATAAAGAAAGCAACAGTATACTGTAAAACCACAATTAAAAAAAAAATTAAAAGTTTTAAGATAAGCAATATGCTAATATAGTCTGAGACACTGAATTCTTACATGGATGGCTTGTTGCTATCCTAGATATATCTCAAACAACACAGGAAATAATTTGAGCACAAGAGCATTAGAAAGTATGACACTTTCCACCAGATTTTTCTTCCCCTAAAGCACACATTTTAACTTCAGCTTTAATTTAAGCAGAAGACCCATCCTACTTCTGCTGCAATCAGATTTTCTTACATTAAACGTGGACATAGGATCTGGGCTTAGTTTGGTTCTGTTCTCAAATCCTCGAGGAGTGTTGGCAGACCTACCTAGAGACCTCATGTGCTGTCCCAGCAACCTTAGACTGCTTATCGCAGGGATGCAAAGCATATTGCAGGAAGAGGGCCTAAAGCTGCACACTTACAGCCCAAACTGTGCCGGCAGGCAGGAAAAAAAAACACGAAGGGGAATGATGTAGTTAATTAGAAATGCAACAGTTTACCAACCAAGGATGCAACAGACTCGCTCTATAAAACACGAGATTAGCACTGTTCCTCGCCTAAAACGCAGAATTTTCTGTCAAATCCACACTGTAATTTGGGGACGGTGATCGGAGGGGGAAGATGGAGAAAAGAAGCGGTTGCAGCTGATGGAGGTTTACAACCTACGGACAAAACCGAAAGGCGGCCCGAAGTTGCAGAGGGGACGGCGAGCGGCTGGAGAGGATCCAGCTCAGATGCGGCGGCGGGGGGAATCCACCTCCGGGCCGCCTGCAGCCACCCCC
>Ga0181612_142307_pt1 | contig 11365 bp, 4 predicted proteins | sample HoacroProtozoa21_FD_119630 | JGI IMG/M metagenome (GOLD analysis project Ga0181612, IMG submission 119630) | Hoatzin crop microbial communities from Cojedes, Venezuel. Combined Assembly of Gp0051906, Gp0051904, Gp0051908
ACTTTCCCTAGCATTAATCTAAACTGGACATTAGTAAAGAGGTGTCTCAAATTGTCACCTGCTCTGGGACTGTAGACTGTAACCTGCACACAGCCCTCATCTACAGAAGCAACAGGGCCAGCGTCACAGCCTCTCATTTGCTTCATGTTTCATGGGAAGGTGCTTTGCCCCATGCAAGATTCCTGATCTTCTCCCAGAATGACTTTAAAATCTTTCCTTGCAAAGTAAAGGGGCAGTATGTGGTTTCTAAAACTTAGTAGCTGCTGGCATGCCTGTTAGCCAGCTGTTTTAACCAAAATGCTAATATTTTCTACTGGAAAGGACCAGTGCCACTCCATTTTGTGTAGCACAGAAACTCTGTAATACAGAGCCTTCTTTAGCTTAAGACCAAAGTGCTCTCAAAAAGCACCATGTGTTTGCCTTGTGGAACACAGAATTCCTAGCAATCTTAATTTTACTTACTGCCCATGGATTTATTGGAGTCCCATCTGTGGTCCTCTGTTAATGAAGAGTCTGACATGCAGCCCAGCAAAGAGACACACGTTTTGACTCTTCTTGAAGGTTTATGTTTCATAAATTTTGACTTTTTTTATTCAAGTACACACAGGGATTAAAATATGCTATTGAATTGTAGGGTTTTTTACTCACATGTATTTCAACCAGAGGTGGGAAGAAAAAGTACTGTAGAAATTGAGAATGATTGAAAATGAAGAGAACCATTTTCTCTTGACCATACATTAAGCAAGAATAAAGTAGAGGCCTTGCTTTACTTTCTATGAAGTACAAAGCATATGTTCAAGTATTAAAAAAAGTATTAAAAAAAAAAGGCTTTTTAACAAGAAAAAAAAAGCAGAGAGTAAAATGCCATGTTCAAGAAGGAAGACTTGTTGAAGTATGAAAGGGCAATTTGCCAGAAGAATTATGCTTCTGAAGGAAGCAGAGCATGCCAATTTTCAATCCAAAACATAATGTCTGTAGCTGAGGTCTTAACTTCTGGAACAAAGGAATTGTATGCTACATAATGCTTGTAAAACAAGCAAGTAATCTCTGCACACGCCTGTTTTAGAAATGAATGGAGCATTCCCATTTCATAAATGAGTAATAGTGAGTCCTGAACATTTTTAATTAGTTTGCTCAGCTCCACGACAAGGAGACCAGAAAAAGAACAAGAATGTCACAGTAGTAAGACCTCGTAATCTAAAAACACCAAACCAAATGCACGCTGTCTACATTCTGCAGCAGAGTAACCCTGAGATCATCATTCTTAGACCTGCCTCCTGTATAAGTCCCAAACACAGCACAATTGCCTCTTTCAGAGCAAGTGGGAACCAGACTCGATCACACATGTCAACACAATGCCCTGCCAGGCACCGGGAGCTGAGACAGACGCTAGGCAGAAAATGCCATTTTGCAACCTCTCTCGGACTGCTGTCTTTGAAGGGGATAGACATTGTTAATGGCTTGGTGTAGAAGAATTTAATCCTGTGGTCTACACAAAAACCTACATAAATAAGCAGATACTGTCATATACAGAGCAGAAGATAGTAAAGAAACTAGCGTGAGTATAAGTTGACTATTTATAAACAGTAGTTTGAGTAGTAATGCAGTCTCTCTTCTTCCACAAGGTAATGGAAATACTTGTAACCTCAGACAGCTTTACAGCAAATCCGTATTGTTTAATCAAGACAGTGATGGAGCATAGTATATTGCCCAAGAGTTCTGGTCACTGCACACTCTTCCTCTTCCTGGCAGAAACAGGGGTAGGTGTTCTCTGTACTTCATAGTGCTGATTCACAGCACATCCCCCCCATATGTGCCCACATTTCAGGCCCTGAATCTCATTCAGAGAGACCAAGTTGTACCCGTATTACCTAGCTGTTTTCACAGCCTTGGCAACATGAAAGTTCTCATGTCCCTTTTGAAAGACCTGGCCAGTCTTTCATGTATTAGTGTCACAGAAGAAACATCACCTCTGTGACCTATGAGAAGTTGCATAACAACAACATAGTCCAACCCTTAGTAACAAATTTATTAATTGGCCTTACAGTGATCTTATACCAAGAAAGAAGTGGGACAGGCACCAGTCCATGTTGGGGGCTCTATAGAACCTCTGCTATGGCAAGCTGGGCCAACTCTGTGTCTCTTATGAGTGCAGTGGTTGGATACTCATGTTGGCACTGACATCTTCACCTGAGCTTTCAAATGAGCTCTGCTAATCATTCACCATTTGGTTGAAACTCTCAGTTGTTCATGATGATCTCCAACAATTATAAACCTCTATTATAAAGTCTGACACTTGCTATAAAGGGCAATCAACAATTATGTGGTGGTGGAAGTGTGTGACCCTTGAGATGGAATGTATTTATCTGTGAATTGCTGGTTTAGAGGTACATGGCCACATATCTGATCCTGTGTGACAACCTGACCTTATCTCTGCAGCAACAGCTTGGTAACTTTGTGTGTATCCACTCCTGTCAAGTAATTCTCAGACAGTAATTGATCAGCCCAGACTCCTACACATTGATGATACACTAATTTCATAAAAACAAGTCTCCTCTTACAGAGGTCACTGTGAATGCTAGCTACACCATCACAAGGATTGCTCATCTATCTACTTTATCTTTGGGGTTGGTGTGTACTTTCTTCCTCTCTGGTTCAACATGCTGCCTGAAAAGAAATCAATGAAGTCCTTAAATCCTGCAGACTGAGTATTTAAGTGGCAGGTCTGGTACGGTGTGCTGTAAACATGTCCTGGAGATTCCGAGATAATCCAGAATTATCCACATGAGATTTCACAGTATGTATGTGCCCAACTGGAAGGTATATACACTGGGTCAAGGCTTAGAGGACCCTGAATACAAAGTCAGAGCTGCTCTGAAATTTGCTGAGTAAATGATGCAGACACAAACCTTGCAGTCAGTATGAAAAGAACACCCCAGTGACAGAAAATACTCATCTGTTGCCAATTCTGAAACAATGTTCCTTTTTCCAAATGTGGTGATTTAGCTTTTTTTCTTTGGTGGAAAACTTAAGGGCTATTTTCGTACTTCTGAAGAAAACAGCTTAGAGTTAACTGCCAATTCAGGTCCTTCAGGGCATTTGTTTTGCCGGCAGCAGTTTAATAAAGAGTCTTGGCTTATCTTCTCTTCACCTCCACAGTGTATGCTGTTATTGCCAGTCCACAGATAAACTCAGCTTTGTCTCGGGAGGCTAGAGACGGCACGTGAGATGTGGATAAAAGGAAAAGAAAACTCTTTTTGAGAGCTAGATGTGATTAATCACTGGCTGATATTCCCTCCACTTCTTTATAGGTTTATTGCATAGAATTGGTGAGTAATCCCCCTGAAGGGCTGTAATTTGTAAAAAAGTTGAAGTGAACAATATTGTGTTAAAGCAAAACAATGCAGCATAAAGGAACACAAGCCAATGAATACACACAAGGAAGATCTTATGGAAGTAAACAGATAAAAATTCAATTTGATGAGATTAATTATACTCTGTAGGGCTTTTCCTGCCTCATAGAAAATCTGTTTCGGTTCCCTGTAGATATGGATAATGCTTAATGGAGACCTGTGGGTTCTGGACTATAGTTATGTCGTGGCTGTCTATGCTTTTCAGTGACCTAGTCATAGGTGTGGAAAAGTCCTAAAATGAAACAAAATTCAAAATACTCTGCTTTTAAGGCAGAAGTACTTTCCAGTGCCTACCTTTCTATTTTCAATAAAAGAAGAAAATACCGATCTATCAAAACTATGGCATTGCATTCATGACATGCACAGCTGGCTCAATACAAAGCAACTGCGTAACTCATGACAGATCAGATGAAAGTTTTCCACCACTGTAAAATATATTTTTTACCTAAAAGTTTCTTGGCAAGAAAATATCTCGATCACCTGCCTGAGGGAAATCGAGGAATTGGTTTTGGTTTGACAGACTTTTATCTCTGTAGAAGTAGTTACTCTTCAGAGGTCGTGTTCCTAGGAGGTAACAAGCGTTGCTATAACTAGCATGTCTCTCAACATCAAATAAGAGCAGGCTGAAGTATTCAACCTTGTATGTGACACAGGCATGCAAAGGAAAGTAGTTTGTGAAAATAGTTCAGCCACCTTTGTGATTTGTCCTAGACCATTGCCATACCTCTGCAGATATTCATAATAAGCTTTGAAAACTCCAATAGTGAGCTCTGTCTTTACAAATGGATTAGATTCTTTGGGGGTATGGGATTTTAAATCAAACTTATAAAGAAAACTGTACCAAATATCGCCTATGAAGTGGTTTTTGCTGCTCATTGTTACACAGTTTCATAGCCTTCTGATGCTGAACAAGAAATGAAACATTCCAGATATGTCCTCTACTTTATAATTATCATTTTTCAAAGTATTCTGAATAAACAAGAATCTTTTTCATTCCCCGTTCACAATCTGTTATGTTTTCTTTCAGATGAAACACCACACCACTGTACTGGCATTTCTAAAAGGAGAAACTGGGTTTGCTAGCATGATTGTTTCATCTGCAGACATTACAGCTGTTGGCCACATGCTTTCCAGAACTAACAGCTGTAAAAAAAAGATTTTGCACATCAAGCACAGGTCATGTGGTTAGTGCACAAGCCCATTCACAGGTTCTGACTTTACTAGCAATTAAAACAATAATAGCATAGCATAAACCTCACTCTGAAAAGTGTTGGGTTTTTTTCCTGCTTGACAGAGGTTTTTCAATTTTCATTTAAAACATTTTACTGTACAATATGCATACAAAAGAACGGATCAGTGATTCAAGCTTCTTGTTGATACAGATGACAGCAATTCATAGACTTAGAACTATATAGAGTTTTGGAGGTATTTTTCCAGGCCTCACCTTCCCTGATGGAAGGATATTTGAGATCCCTTCTAATCTCACCTAATCTATGTTATGAATCTCTGCACAGAGAGTTCTTGCGTTCATGCTACTGTTCTGCTTTAGTAATTCCCCATTCTTCAAAACTTACTCACAACAACTATACCCTTGCTCAATCTTTATTTCAAAAGTATAAATCTAAATGAAGTCTTTGTGTCCTGTGATTACCCAAATTACTCATTTCCCCATTCCCTTTTATATTGAATGATTTTGAATGCAGGTCACTAGAACTGTTTATAGCATTCCTGACAAGATCTTACCAGTGCCTAGTATGAATAGTGTCAGTGCTTTCCTATCACGGGTGAAGGTATCGCACCCAGGAGATCTTCAGACTTCATGACACTGAAGACTTTAGACATCATGTGATCACTTTATATCTAGGCCACCTTCCTGTTCTGTTATTTCCAAATGAGTGTGCACCTTACAGTAGAGGCGTTACCAAATGCATGCATTTCTAGTATATACTATTAAAATTCATCTCATTTATTCTCTGTCTGAACCAGTAATTTCCCATGAGGCACTGTCTTCAATGCTTTACTGGAATGAGAACCACATCTTTTACATCTTGATGTTATTCATGAGCTGTGTTCTTTTCCATAAGGCAGCAGATACCAGTATCTGTGCAGGGTTCCAGTGCCTGTTGACAACATCAGTGAACAGAAGATATTTTATCTCCTTGTTAGTTAAACGGGATGCTAAATTGGGTCCTGCAGGATATGTTAGAGGAAATGTTCCAAAAAACTGATCCTCATAACAAGGATAGGACGTGTTTGTTTGTAAAGTATATATACTTCAGGAACACTGGGATATAAAGGAAGCAAGACAAGGGATTTGAAAGACTTTCCGTCTGCATTTCAATGCACTTATTTATAACATGGAAGAGTGATTTTTTCTGTAATTCCTGTGTTTTCTATATACTAGGACTACATTCCATTTGATAGAGGTCGTTATTTTAAAAAACAAATGCCATGTACCCCAAACTCCAAAAATACTTGCATTCCCGAAGGACAGAAGAATGACAGTACTTGTGAAGTCTATTTAAGCCTTTGACAGAGGTGTGCAGAAAAGCAGGAGCTCTGTTTTCTTGCTATGGTAGGTAACAGATTTCCATGGGGAAGTCAAGTATGATAGACAGACAGAGATGAGAAAGTAGAGAGCTAAGAGGGAGAAAAAGAGTTTTGGAAACAAATATGAACGGCAGATCTTCCAAATTATTGGACGCAGTCCTACAAGACAAGGACCTGATAATATCCAGAAGTTCTACAATACTGTAAGATCAGACCTCTCTGCTCTTATTTCCCAGCCTCAGAAGAACCGGTACTACCAATAAAAGAGTGGACCCAAACCCTCATCTGTGATCTGTCTTACTTCTTTCTACTCCAAGATAAATTGAAAAAGAGAGCCAGGAGGCCCTCTCCCAAATATCCTTTGTAGTTTTTTGTATAAAATTCTGTAGCAATTATAAACAAAAATGTTTCTATACCAAAGGGGTTCTGTCTTGTCTAAATTAAACGGAAACAAGTACCTACACAGATCAAAAGAAATTGAAATAGCACTGAGACTATTCATATGTAGAGGCCAGCTGTATGCATAAACTAGGTGGCTTTCATATAAGCCACAAGTGGATCAGCAAGATAAATAACAGAAGTCAGTATTGGTGTTTATTTACTTAGCTGTTATGAAAAAACACAAGTGAAATCCTGAGGAACTAGAATGGCTTTATGACAGTTCATGTGTAAAAAGATCATGTACTGGAATGAGTGACTGATAAAAATTGATGTAGTAGTATTTTGCAAAAAATTCATTTCTGTGAAAATTTTGGTAAAGTTATGTTTTTCCCCTGAAAAATCATTCTTAAAAAAAACCCACAGGAGACAGAAGGGACAGAGGATTTGCAAACAGAATGATACATAGTTTTTACATTTATGAAGCAATTTTAAATTTTTTCAGTTCAAAAAATTTTTTGCACTAAGGCTTTTCAAAGTTTCTATAATAAATTACATGTTTCTGTAAGTAGGGAAGTCAAAGCCAATTGTTTTTATTTGCCATTATGTAGAATTTTAAAACTGGAGGAACCATTGAATGCAGAATTTCTGAATCTTGAAGCTTTCAATAGGTCGTTGTGAACACATTAGAGAAATATCTAACATTTCCCTCAGTGAAGGGAAAAAATATTTCTAGAGGTTACCAGTCCTGTTTCCTCTAGGTGTCTAGTCTAAGACAGAACAAATTTACCTTTGGAGATATCATTATTCAAAGACTTTTAATGGACTATAAATGAGAGATGCTAACCAAACTCTTAACTTTTTGTGACCTAATCTTAGATTAAATGAATCCCCTAAAGAACCTGAGAAAGACTTGCATTGGTTTCAAGTGAAAACCCAGCCTTTAAAAAAATGATTGTAAGGAAAAATAGGATGGCCCTGACCATGAGGAGTAAGAAATGAAAAAATAATTATGAACTTGAATAAAGGCAAGTAAATAGTTTTGAAACTTATTCCAACGTATATTCTAACTCAAATACATTGCTCCTGTAGAGGGGAAGAAAGCAGCTTTAGCCTTAAAATACTGTCCACAACTTATGGACCTAAATTTTGACATTCTAATTTCATGTTATATTCAGGTAAGATGCCCTGATTAGCCAAATAAATTGCAGATAAAGTATTCACGCTCTTCTCAGAGACCTTGGCACCTGGCTGAAGATTTGCCTTTCGACCCAAAGATTTGCACTTCCAGGTGGCACAGCTCGAAGTTGTTCTTCCTCTCAGACTGCACATTTTCTGCCGTCACAAGTTTCTTTCTGCATTTTCTGTATCTCCTTCTGTACTTCCATATTCACTTTCTGTGTTCTCTTCCTTTCTTTGCAGATATTTATCCCAGTGCATGTGCGTTGTTTACACAGAGGAACACCTAATTGATTTTACTGCTTTGAAACTTTTAACATTGGCTTTAATTGTCCTTAAAATTATTCAGCACCTTGGAACTGAACACAAATTCAAACTGTAGGATGTCAGTTTTGCTAGATTATCTGTTTTATTGGGTTTGGGTTTTTTTTCGAGTGTTTTTAGTCTAAGTTCATTCCTAACAAAGTCTGCTTCCACTAGCAAACTTCTGCCAGAAATAGATTTCATCCATTTGTGCAAAAAAGACTAATTTTCTCCAATAAGCCTATGTAAAGTAGATCCTTCTTTCGTGACTTTAAAGCAGTTAAGTTTTTAACATGATTGAAACTAGGAAAAATCATTGTGTTTCAAGCTTCTCTTTGTGCCAAAAGAGGTCTTCATTGAAAATTGGATCCGTCTTACCTGGCTGTAGATCTCTAAAGGACAAGAGTCTCAGTCTAACCCAGAGAAGCTGCACTATCCTCCTCAGCATTTGGGTTCTTTTAGCACAGAGGTCAGGGAGAGGTGACCAAGGGTGGCGCTTGCCTGAAGACATATCTGTCCTTGCGCCTTGAGACATCAGGTAACTCAAGTTGCACCAGGACTGCTGCCACAAGTCACCACTCAACACCTGACCAGTCATCACTCAACCACCTCCCCTGAGCAGGTCAAGGGATATTCTTAACTCATCGTGCTTTTCTCTGGCAAATATTTAATTCTTCTCCTTCTTCCACTATGCACTTTCTCTTCTATATTTATCATATTTCCATTACATTTTTCTATCTATCTCATACATGTTGTTCATTAAAGAAATACATTTAGCATAATTCCATTTAAGATTACTGTTTATAAGTACTCTTATGCATCATCATTCTTACAAGTTTATATAAATTGCATTTGCAGTTCCTGGGGAATGATGGCTCATAAATCGTCTGCAGGTTTCGATATTTTTAGTGCTTCCTGTCAATGTCTGGCCATAAATCCTATACCACTGTCATTAGCATCCCAGTTCAACTCTGTAAGGAATTTTTTTCATCACACTAAGACAAGCTTAATGTAGTGATGAATGGTTAAAGAAGAGACTGCTTCCCAGGGCAATTCCCCTTTTCCAATTTTATATATTCACACGGAGAAAAAAAAACAGTTTGTTGTTTAGTTGACATTGTCATAGAATTTTGCAAGTTTTGTATAAATTTTGCAAGTTTGTATGAACATAAGGGAACAAGAAGCTGAATGTCTCCAAACAGTTCCTACATGTTTGTGAACACTTGCCCTCACCGTATTGCAGAGGTTACAAAAGGAGCCTGGGTTCCTTACTTCGTCTACTGAGTGACCCGAAATGAGTCCGTATAGGAAACACAGGATAACTTGGGTGTAGCAAGTGGCTTGGCTGTCAAGAACTCTTTCCATTCTGTTTCATGCAATATCCTCTAGAGGTTGCTGCAGGGTGCTCTGGGATCGTTTTTCTTGTTTTCTTTTTTCTTTATTGTTTTCCCCTTTATTCTTTTTCTGTTACTCTCTTTATTACTTATAGTAGCACTGGGAAATGAGACAGATTTATTCTAATTTCCCTTGACTGGAGTATCTGTTTATTGCCCCCCCCCAATAAATACACAGTCCGAGCTCAGGGCTATAAAATGCTCATACTGTGATTTTAATCCAGAAAAAAAATAACAAACAAACAATAACAAAGGTTCCTCTGGGACTATTCATGTGCTTAAAAATAAGTGCATACTTAGTACTCAAAGTGCTTCATGGCAGCAAGTTGTAGGATCAGCTGGCTTGATACTACCAAAACATTCAAAAGAGTTTCCTACTTTCATTTCTGCAAACAATTCTATTTTACTCTGTTCTGTTCCGAGAGAATGAATCTCCTGTATAAGAAAATGATCACTTGTTTTTGCTTCCTGTGTCCACAGTGCTATTATATAGCCATGTTATTCACAAGACATGGGGATAAAGAAAAGCCAGTTTAGAAAGTTGAGTATCCAGAACGTAACATTTTTTTAAAAATTCAATATTGGAATTACACAAAGTCATAACAACTCCAAATATCCTAACATTACAGTACTGAAATTATATCTTCTATTCTAATTTACTCTCTGATGAAATATGTATAACACACCATCATTTTAAGCCAGGTTTCCAAGGGAAAACTGCCAGCAGGGCCTATTATGTCTGTCCACTTCCAGAGAGTTAATTGTAAATTCTCAATGTACCCTCCAATGTTCAATAATTATTAAAAAAAAAAGTTAAGTTGCTACATGGTTTAAGAAAATTTTAAGAAAACTGATGTGAAATTTGAGTTAATTTCCCTATTGAGGGAAAAGCAAGTAGAGGATAAATCTCACTTGTTATGCTTGATTAACCAGTTAGTGTGTTTGTAATTTGGGCTGGTCCTAACACAGATAGCTTCCTTCACAGTTTTTTTTCTAGAAGTTGGCATCACAGTGCAGAGAACAGACTGTGAAAGAGATGATGGCAAATGTAGGGGCCTTGGGGATCTGGAGAGTGTGACAAGGGGAGAAAGTTGAGCTGGGAGGGCTTTTGGATGTAGAGATGAAAAGAAAACCAGTTCCATATCTCATGGGCCTGCTGCTTCTCAAAAAAAAAAAAAAAAAAAAGCTGAAGTCTTCTCATATTTCTTGAACCTGAGGTCTCACCAACCAAATTTCTGGACTTCATTACGTATCATCCAAACCTCTTTCTGCTTTGTTTCATCAGACTGTTGTGCTTTAATCCCCTCAGCAGGCCATTTTCCTTATTCCCACATACCTTAAAAGTCATATCAAACTGCGTCCTCCTTCCGCTTCCCAGATTGCCAAATGGGAATGCAAACAAAAATCTACTTCATCTGAACTGTGAATTTTGGATTAAATCAGGTGAAAACTTTTCATATCCTCTGGGGACAGTAACTTTGAAGTCAGGAAGAACTGCAGCATGCTCAGGGTAGAGAGTCTCTTTTAAGCATTTGAAGTGTTTATTAAAGGTATGTGAAATTAATTCCGCCCCCCCACCCCCCCACCCCAAGAGTAACTTGGCCAAAGGGTCTTGGGTTTGGCAAGAACCACAATGTCACTTCCAAAGTTGTGCCATTGACAGAGTTTCTCAAAGGATGGTTATAAAATACGGACAAAGTGATGTTTCTCCTTCTGTTTTGGTCTCCAACATGATTGTGGCTTGTTTGCAGATTCTTTCCATAAAAAGCCTGAGATGATAGAAAATTTCAGTTCCAGTGACTAACGCTGAATAGGACTGTAAATATTTGAAAGCAGAATTTTATGACAGAGTACACCAGGTAACCTTACGAATACATAATACTAAATAGAAAAAGAGAATACTGTGATGCAATGCAAGATTATTTCATGCCATGTATGTAACAAGCAATTCAAGTGCCTAGGCATAGGTGTCTATTAGCATCTGAGATGACCCAGAGTTTTTGAGATATGTCTCTTACAGATACAACACAGCACTTATAGGAGGTCTCTAGCCTTCTCAGATAGCAAATGGAAGCCAGACTGATAATCTGAGCACATCTTCTTTCTCCTCAGATACCTTTTGTTTAGGTCTCTAAATTGAAATTATTG
>Ga0181612_173462_pt1 | contig 11365 bp, 9 predicted proteins | sample HoacroProtozoa21_FD_119630 | JGI IMG/M metagenome (GOLD analysis project Ga0181612, IMG submission 119630) | Hoatzin crop microbial communities from Cojedes, Venezuel. Combined Assembly of Gp0051906, Gp0051904, Gp0051908
CTTAACGCGGGTTCCTGCCACATTCCGCTCAACGCTGGCCAAGATGATGCATTGAAAACAACACTGTACACACAAATGGGCAAAACAGCAGCGTTAAGCCGCACACTTTGTTTTTGCTCCTGTGAGGACGGGATTGTCATATTCAATGTACTGGTACTAAAACTAGCTTTAACTCAAACACCCTGACCTCCTCCCTCTGGATCCATTCTGTCTCTTTCCATTCCCATCCCCAAAATACTTTAGAAAGATGCTTAAGAAGTCATTTTTCAAGAAGAGGAAATTAATTCTGAATTAAAAAAGCACAGCTATTCAAGCACACCAAGGTTACTTAACTACTGTTCCAGCAACTTGTGCAGTTAAAGCAAAACCTAATTATTTCCTTCTACCTCAAACTCCAGCTTCATGTCTCAGAGTTAAAATAGATAAAATGAGCCGCTTTTCAGGAGAGAACTTCGTACTGCTGGAAAAATGTGCCTGGCAGTCTCCCCAAAATCCTCATCATTTTTATTACAATGTTCATGTTTGTTTTCACTTTCCCCTTTGTTAAATAGTTTAGGCAACTCAAAGGAAGCTCTCGCCACCAAACCAGCCTTTTAGCAACAATGGCACAAATTACATTGTTCTCCTGGGCTTGCAGCACCCAGCTCTTAATTCTAGCCATGGGAGCCTGGCAAATCCTTCCATACGTACGGCAGCTGTTTCCTTCCTCCCCTGCCTCTGCCCTCCACCCCCTTTTTTTGCCTTGAATGAGCATGATGTTCTCTCTGAGGGACATACAGCACCCAAACCTCTTTGCCTAAGGTGCTCTGCACGGAGCCACAGGTCTTCCTGAAATACTTGGTGCCCACGTGGGGCATGGACTGGCTCTTGGTCCCGGCCCCATCACAGCCCTCCAGGAGCACGAGCTTGGGCTCCCAAAGTGGTTTCGTGGCACAGAGCTGGCTGAAGCGCCGTGATTTATGCATCTGCTTCCATCACCCAGGAGCAAATTTTGGCTCCTGCCATCGGGGTACCTTGTCTCAGTGCGATGCAGCTCTGGGACAAGACTTGCCAGTGCTTGGAACACGCTGCCAAGTGTCTGTGCTTGCTTAAACGGTCCTGAGCACTTCTTTGTTTTCCCCAGCGTCTGCTGAAAGCATTCTGACTTGTGTTTTCCTGGTATGGTTATCTGCCCAGGTCAGGCTACCCCAGGAAACCCATCAGCTTGCAGAAGATGTAGCTGTGCCTATCCTGCTTCAAAGGGCACTTATTTTCACCCTTAAATTGCCCTGCCAATAACGGCATTTTTCACGCTGCGCACAGCTATTCAATGACAATACTCTAATGCAGGCTAAAAGATTGTTAATTTGCAATCAGTGCTGTTTAACGTACACACGAAAATGGTAACACGCCAGTCACGTACTTCCCCTCGGGGTGGATGTCTCCCACAGAGACACACGGCATGTGGCCCCGGTCGGCACCTGGTGCAGCAGCATGAGCTGGCCACTCCTGGCTATCCTTGTCCCCATGTGGCCTCAGGACAACCTGCTGGACGGATGAACGTGCCCGGGACACTGACCTGCTCCCCACTGCAATTCTTCCCTGGTGCTGCTGCGTCGCTGCCGGGTGGTCAGGAAATGGATGGTTTGCACCCGTCATGGGAAGCCCTGTGCTCCCAGCCAGCATCACCTGGAAGACATCATCTGCAGGCTCAGTGGTGGAAATGAGGAGCCCTGTGACCGCTTTGGGCCTCTTTGCAATGAAAAAAATGAAACCCAAACCCCAAGCCTATTTTTCTTCAGTAAGCTCTGGCACAAGCAGAGAGTCTTCTCTCCTGGCGAACTCTTTTCTGTGCAACAGCAACCAAAATAAAAAGAACAGCACTTAAAAGTGATTTGTTAGTAGACAAAGAAGGTTAAACAGGTTAAGTTGTGGAAAGAAAATTCTCTGTGTTCGTATCTTGGAGCAAATAGATGCCTGAATATCTGTGTCGAGGATAAGTGTTCCTGTGAGACATATTCGCTGGCGCTGCAGTGCAGAAAGACAGGCGCTGCAACCTTTGCCTCAACAAGCAAAACCCACCTGTGCTCGGAATGGAGGGAAATGTTTTTCCTCATGAGTTTCAGAGAGCTGATTATGAAACAGAGATCAGAGGTGGCAGTCAGGGCAAGGAAAACGCACCTTCCCTTGCAACTTAGATGGACAGAAAGAGAAGCAGCACTAAGCCATTCTGCCCTGGTGAACAGAAGGAGGGACAGGACCACATGTTTACACAGATGCCATCCCCACCCCAGCACATGGTCTTTAACCAAATACTGAATAGCACGAGTAATAGAAATGAAATAGTAAATATTTCCTGGCCACGGCGTAAGCAGCACGACCGTTGTGCCGACCTGCCCCAGCTGTGGCACAACATGTGGGGCATGAGAGGAACTGTCGCTGGTCTCCCTCCAGTTCTAGCGTGAGAGCCATATGGTGGGGAGCAGGACTGGGCGGTGGTAGATGCTCCAGCCTGCGCAATGGTGGGGAAAGTGTGTGTGTGTGGGTAACCATTAGCTTTGGCTTCGTCTGTGATTGACCTTGCAGAAAAGCCTCCACCTGTTTACAGAGTGCCTGGGCTAACAGGCATAGTCATATAGAAAACCCTTGGAGATGATGAAGGTTTTATCAATCATCAAAGGCAGGATTCAGCTCCAGATGGTGGGCTCCTAAATTTATTCCCCTCACCTTCCAGTGGATGCCTAAATCTGATCATCTGAATCATTCTCCAGGCTCCATTAACCACGGTGGGGGCGCAGATGACTGGTTTGTCTGTAGTCACCTCCATTTAGACACACATATTTAAGTGACCAGTTTTTCAGGGGGAATCCCACCACAGATGTTCAGTGTTGCCCCTTGATGGGCAACCACACAGGCAGCCTTATAAAGGTCTGTGTGAACATACCCTCTCCATTTCAGTGTAATGTCCCCAGGGATTTTAGCAAAATGAAGCGGTGACACAGTGGCGTGACAATTGTTCACATGCCTCGTGATGGGGTCTCACTGTCATAGTGACAACCCCAGCAAGTGGGGGGAGCAGTCAGATACCAGGGGGCTGTGACTACTCAAACAGCTCAATCTATGTCTGCAAAAGCCTTCTGGCCTGAAGGCTTGTTTTCACATCGTCACATCAATTGGGTCTGCTCCTGCTCTCCTTGCATCACTTCTTTCCTGCCAGGGTTGTTTCTGGCCAACCCAAGAGGTGCAACTGTCCATGCGATCCCAACAAGAATCAGCGGCATTGCTATCTCAACACTTCCAGCCGCAGCCAAGGGCCAGGGCGGACGAGTGAAGATGCTGTGTCCTATACATCTACACCTGTCTTAAGGTATAACCTTAAACCAGAAAAGCCATGGGCACCTACAGCAGTGGACAATGCACTATAGTTTGTTCTAAGGATGAAGTAAGCAATCTTCAAGTTCAGCAACTAACTGCTGAAGAAGTAAATTCCAATAAAAGCTAAATGAAAGTGAATTAAAGCAGTTTATCTATTTTTTCCGCTTGATTAGCTCGCACCAAATAATCAGCAAATTCTTATAAGTTGTTGATAATAGCGTTGAAAAGGAATAGTTGTGCTTCCTCAGGGATCCAGGAAAAAGAAAACCCATGTGTCATTCTTCATGGCAAGAGGGCATAAACTGAACATCACCGCTTTCTTGCTGCAATAGTAGACATTTCCAGGAACAGGACTCTTCTTGGCAAGGGGACTTCACCTGCACACCTAAGCTACCAGTCTGGTGGGATAAATGCTGGCAAGCTTAGAAACAGATGAGTTTAAAAAAAAAAAAAAATCAAAGGAGGAGGTTTTGTGAGACTTAAGGAAGCCATGTGCTTGGTTTTACTACAGAGACAGAGAAAAGTAATTTCAAAGCAGAGATATCAATGGACAAAGCAATGAGAAAAGGAAGGACAGAAAAAATCCCTTCAAAAAAGCTTTTGCATAGCCAGAAATGAAAAGGTGAAGGACTGGGACTGCTATAGGTAGGAATGTGGACAAGATCAGGAAGACACAACCGCGGCGTCTGCCCACTTGTTAGGGAGCTGGTCAGCGAGTGAATGGAGGGAAGAACATGTGGATATTGTACAGACAACAGTGGAGCAACAGCAATGACCACAACAGGTAGATAGAAGATAATAGATGGATAGATCAACAGATAGATAAACAGACAGATAGACAGACAGACAGAAGGAACAAGTGACCAATCTGTGAGCTGTCAAGGAAACAGAGAAACCAAAATAAAAAGAGAAGTGTGGTATTATCTGCTAAATTTGCAAGAGATGATTAAGGAACTAGGTATTGTGAAAGTGGCTCAGTGTGCTCTGCCGCACACTCCTAATACTGGATTTAGAAGTGGGAGAAAGCTTTGCAGTTTCATCAAACATAGGTGCTCTTGGGGATCACATCATCGCAAAGACTTAAAGTTCACATTTACTAACTGGAAAATAGTCCTACTACTAGTCAGCAGCCTCAGGTATTCTCGGATGCAGCAGCTCACTTGTCATTCAGCCCATCAAGGGTGACATTACCTTAACCTATTTTGTTAGCCATGTGGCTGGTTATAAAAAAATTCATCGTAGAAGATGACCTTGGACCAAGAGCAGATTTTATTACAATAATGGCATGAAAACAAATGTGACCTGTAACAAGATGGCTGATTTTAAAATAGAATACTTTTAGGTATTTAGGAAATGAGTCAATGATGAAGTGAACTGGATTGGGAGCTTGACTACTCAAATGTGGAAAAGGGGGTTGCCTTTGACTTTCTACTGTCATGGCTGTCCTATCCTGCCATGTCTCTCGCTCCTGCCATGTGCCACCTCTCCCATTGTATTGACACAGGGGTTTGCACTCGCATCATGGCCCCGGACCAAGGAGACAGCCTGGTGCAGAGTACTTGGCAGAAAGTGAAAGGCTCGTGAGGTTGGCTTAGTTGGGGCAGGCAGAAGAGGCTGAAACCTGGCAGGTAGTGGCTGGAGAAGGTATCACTGCCACCCTGTGCTCCGTCCTGACCAACCCACCAAAGGCCACCAGTATATGGTACCCCAGGCAGGGAAGGGAAGGGGCACAAAAAGCCTCTAGGCTTAGCAAGACGTATAACTGTCTCAAAGAGCCTTGTGAGTGGAGACGGAGGGGGAAAGAAAAAAGAAAGAAACCACAAATTTAAGATCAGGCTGTCTATGGCTAATGTGAGAAATTACCCCAGTCAGGTCTGGTTAGACCCGGCAAAGAAACAGAAAGAAATAACAGAGCCCTCCGTAGCCGTTGCGTCTTCCTAGAAATGTGTAACAATGTGAAAATGCCGCATACAGCCAGGGCAAGAAGAAGTGGTCTGCCCTTGCAGCAAGGGGGGGATCAGACAAAAGCTAGGCTTGTCAGATTGCTTAACCCATGTTGAAACCAGCAGCTTAACCCTTCCATTAAGGGGCTTGGAAGAAGACACTAGTAAGCAATTTTCTAAAAGACGAATGAAATGGCACATGGGAGCTTGAGTGCTTGGGACCGGAGGCATGGCAGTTGGCTGCTAGTGGGATGGGGTGGCCACAGCGACAGCAGCCCCCAGCTCTGTGGGAAGCCCTGCCTGGGCTTGACAGCTCCAACGTCTTCCATCTGGGCCTGAGCCAGGCAGCCAGGAACCCATCAGAGCCTTTTGTTCTGGACTTCACACATCTCTATGAGCAAGCAAACAAAACTGCTTCAGAGCCACTCAATTCCTCCTGTTGATTTACCCTCCTAAATTAAATTATCTGTGAGATTCTGACATTCAGCTTCCTGCTCAGGTTAAAAGGAGTAACAATTTATTTAGGTCTCAAAAAATAAGAGACTAGCTTGCCTCTGCAATTCAATAAGAATAATTATCTAGACTGCAGGGTCAGAGCCAGGATGACTAATGGAAATGTTCAGAGAAATGGAAATTGCCCTGCCACAGATTGAAGCTAAACTCAGAGTTTAATATATTCCAGCTAGAAAGACCAGATAATCTCCATCCCCAGTGCTGAGGGAACTGGCCCATGAAATTGCCAGTCTGATAGTAAGGATTTCTGATCTGTCAAATCAGAGATAGATACCATAAAACCAAAAAAAATCAGCTAGTGCGAGAAATGGGAGAGAGGGAGTGATCCAAGATGTTTACACACTCATTAATCCAACCTCATCAGTTTACAACCCCGTAAAACAAATTTTGAGTGAATGGAGAGCTGAAGACATGGCAGAAAGTGAGGCTGAAGTGTAGCACAGTCCAACCAAAGGTCGGCCAGATGGAAGTCTCACAGGCTCAGTGTCCGTAGACCTGTGGGACAACTCCAGGTTACTTGTTGCAAACAAGTGGGAGCACTTGTGGGAGTAAACTTGTTGCCTGTCCCTGGACTCCTAAGCCTTGGTAACAAGGCAGGAGAAGGGTGGTGGCACACACCTTGCTCCAGGGAGGCACCCCGGCATTGCCAGAGACTAGTAACTGAGGGGCACGAGAGAGGCCACTTCGACCACCTCTGCTGTGGTCCAAGTAAGTCAGCTTGTGCAAATGAGCACTGCCCTTACTTCGGTAAATCTGGACTTGGGGAAAACAGCATCCAAAAAATGGAAGCAGTTTGGTGAGAAAGCCCACGGGTATTCTGAGCTAGCGGGTGAATGCAAAGGCACTACTTCAAACTTTGTGAAAAACACCCATCTCAAAGGTACTTTCTTTTTTTGAAGAGCAAAGGTACTGAAAACCCAGACCTGCATTTATAATAAACAGGCAACTGTATAGGCCCGGGCTTGCGGAGGAAGGGCTGAGCGCTGCTCTATGGTCGGAGACCCTTTTTTATTTTTGATGCTCAGTAACCCAACTTTGAACAGCTTTGTTGATATACCCAGTCTTGGTGTTTGCCAGCATGAAAAATCTATAGATTTTATATGCAAGGCTGACATAAATTTTAGCAACTCTTTCCTTCTTTTTACTGTGAAGAGTGGTTTTTTGGTGGGTTGTTTTTTTTTTAGAAGCTACTGGCAGACAATGTCTAAGGAGACTTATTGTTTAAACTTGGAAATTTTGCTTAACTCGACTGTTGTAGCTTTATAAATGCTTCCCGTTGTTGGTCTCCTGTGAGACCGATGGCACTGCAAGGCCACACAGACTTCAGTGCTGGGAGGTGGCAGGCAGGAGTGACAGGAGACGGGGAGGAGGTGGAACACGGTCAACCTGCACTGTCCCTGCAAGGCGCTCGCTGCCCAGACCCCCAGCTCCCACATCCCACCAGTGCTGCGCAGAGTGCTGGGAGACGTTTTCAGGGTTTTTTGTCTTTGCCCAAGACAGAGTCAGTCTGAACAGAAGATTTTTCCAGACCTTAGAACTCTTCACAAGAAAGCCTTGGCTGAAAATGATATTTACAGCCTGACGCAGATGTACAGAGACTACGGGTACGTCACAGCGTTTCCATGGGGCTTATCCTCCTGACTGTCCCGCATCTCATTGCACGTTACTGCTGAAACACTTTGGCTCTCATTCAACAAAGTGAAGACCAAAATGAACTGTGCAATCTTCCACTGTTACGTTAGTCAATTATTTCTGAGCTCCGTGGTTCCATCCTAGCCGTGCCATAACTCCCCCATGGACAGCAGCAGTGTAGCCAGTAGGTGTGTAGGGAATCAGGAGTTCAGCCCGGCAGTAATTCTACTAATAAAGATGAATTAGAGTAAGATTAAGGAAAAAGAAGTAAAAATACTAGAAAGTATTGTTGTGGCTGGTTCTCCAAACCCTCTTTCTGCTGGACTGACCCATGATCTCAGAACTAAAAAAACCGCAATCCCATGAAGACACCTCCATTTCCATAAACACATGCAACGGTTCCTTGCATAGATCTGGACAGCTGGAAGGAGGTTTACGGAGGGATTTTCTGCCTGAAAACATTTTGATAAATCCAGACTATCCTGTTAGAATATCCTGATTTTTATTTTAATTTTTTTTTAAATAGGGTAAAAAAAGAGCCCTAAACATTTTGAGCAGCCTGAGGTGTTACCTCCTAACATATTTTCTTTTAATATGGGGATGTGTAGAGAAACAGACATTTTCTGATATGTATTTTCTAAATAAATGTTCCAAAATCTTTTTCCAGTGAAAAAGATCCCAGCTCTAAATTAAAAACAATTTTTTCTGACCCTGAAGAGATTCTTTTTCCACCAGGAATGTGGCCTATGGGGAAACTTCAAGCTTGCTTCAATCTTGAATGAAAACAACGTCAAAAATCTTGGAATCTGTCACAAGCTGGAAATCTGGACTCCCACCAGAGGAGTTTGGAGACTTCTATCCCCTGTGAGCAGGCTGAGTAAAGGAGAGCTGCTCTGCCCCACGGCAGATTGCCACACCATATCAGGTGGAAAATGCTGAAGTCCAGCCCCCAGCGCCAGTTCTGGGGGAGCTACACCCACCACCACCTCCTGATAATGGGACATGGGGGGCATCATATTTCCTTGGGATAGGTAACCACTAGTGAGCCATGGCCAAGAGCCCTCCCTAACCTGCTGGATGCTCTTGCTGAGATGTCCAAATTGGTTGAGGTATCCTGTCTTGCCTTCCCACCACATCAATGAAAATCAGCCACAACCCTGAGCTTTGCTGGAGAGGGAAGTCTCCTTCCCTTCCGCCACCTTTAAGGCACCAAGGAAGACAAATGGGCAGACCTGAGGTCTCCCAGGAGCTTGTCAGTCCTTCAGAAAGAACATTTTCTGGTGCAGAAGAGTGAGTGTGGCTGAGGCTGGTGCCCTGGGTACCAGGTCTCCTGTGCAAGGTCATTAGGGCAGCCCCCATTATGTATTTTCTACTGATGCTTCTACACAGGGAAAGCAGCAATTTTCTTGATTCAGCAGCTATCTGCACACACAAATATTTCTAACCGGTGGCCAAACTACTCAGATGCCAGCAGACAGCAACATGTACTTTTGCAGCTGAGTTATGATCCATTTGACTGTGGTGCTATCAAACTCCAACTTCATATGTATTTGTTTTAGTTTCACATATATTTGTTTTAGTTTCACATATATTTGTTTTATATAGATACAGATTTATGCACGTTTTTTATGTGTGTATATACATGCACACACATGCGTATGAATATGCTTACTTATAGCTATCTATAAATAGATACAATGCATAGTACCTGTAGCTTTAAGCGCAGTCACACCCTTAGCAAGAGTTGTATCACGATTGGTCAGGGTGAGTCACAGACATCTAAGCATGTGAATGCACTTGTATTTTGCCTGACCTCATTAGATACCTATTCTGGATGTGATTTTACAAAGGATGGTGCTAAGCTAAAGAAAGAATCTCCCTTACAGCACTGAACAGAAATACAGGCCTTTGAATGAAACCAGAGGAAGAAGAACAGCATGAGAAACCAGATAAAACTCAGTGAGCATTTCAGGCCACTGGCAAATAGCCCAAAATTTCATACTTCACACAGGTACGATGCTTACCCGGCAGCCTCTGACTGCTCTGGGGTGATGTCCAGCCCCTCCAAGCTGGGTCCTCGGCATCCAACCAGCCCCACACTGACCAAGGGGCAACATCATGCTGAGAACCCCCAGTCCTGATGCAAAGCCCTCACGGAAAACCCTTCATCTTTCCCTCCCCCGGCTGTCACACATCCCTCGGGCGGCGATTTGGCAGCAGTGCCGTGCTGTGAGCTGACTCGCAGGCGCGGTTCGGTGATTCCCACGGCCAGGTGCCATAAGGCACAGCTGTGCAGATGTTTAATGCGCCCAGGAGTGAGCCAGGCTCTGAGCCTTGACGGTGATGTCACAACATTCGCCTGTCTTCTGGAAGTGCTTCTTGCCTTGCGGAGGGGGCAGCGGCACGCACTGCCCGTTTGAACCAGGACCGGCACACGGTCTGCAGGCATTTCTCTTCCACTCCTGGATGGCGGCTGAGGAGCAGGAAAACAATTTAGTGACTAAGAGAGTGGCTCACGCGAGCAGGAGGTCATTAAGATCCTATGATTCCTCAGCCCTGGTGAGGCCAACGCGAGACTCTTGCGAACATTTACTATCTCTTTGACCTTAAAGTAATGTGTTTGTAACGTACTTATTGCTGGTGAAGCAGGAGCTCCAAGTGTGCACCAGCAGGTGACTTTGTTTTGCGCTCCGCCGTGTTTCCTAAAGAAGCAACTGGGATGGATTTTTTAGATAAAACCAAATAAAAATATTTCTTGGGTTTTAACCCCTCATTCTCTTTGTATTTGCTAAACAGCTCAGAGGGCTTTTTTTGTCCATAAACGTGCTGCGTTGTGAGGCACTCTGGCTGGTTTAGGTCCGCCAGTCTGACGACAGCAAAATCTGCCAAGCAGTTCGGAGCGAGGCAGCACGGGGCTGTTTTAGCTTGCATGATCCTATTGCCAGCCAGCGACAATTTGTTTCACCCTCCACAAGGACTGTATTAGTGGGGTGCAAGTCTATACTCACAGATTATCAAAAGTTTTCAGATATTGTCATTTTTTTTTCTGTTCTCACGCCTGCAAACGCACATACTTGCATTTAGCTGAATGCAGAGAAATCCCTCTGGCTTCAGTGAAACTAGTGACGGTGCCAGATAGTTGATGGTAGTAACAGGCAGTGCATCAGAGTGAGTTTAGCCTCTCTTTGTGGGGAAAGGTAGAAAGAAACACAGTAAATAAAGCCCAAACAATGACAATGCTAATCATGAACAGAAGGATTTTTGTTCTCAGATGCTCAGGTTTGGGGAGCTGCGAAGAAAAGTGACCTCACCTATTAAAAGCCGGTCTGGAAAACAGTTGGTTTCCAAAATGATGAACTAGGGATAAATAATTTTAGGGCGCAAGCGGCTTCTATAGTGGATGGGAGACAGAAACTCTGGAAAAAAATATGGATATGATGAGCAAAGAAAGGGAAGAGTGGAATACAAGATTGGAAAGATGCTCTGGGAAAACCATTAAATACCACAATGGAGATTTTAAAGCTTTTGTTAAACTGCAGGCTGACCTCATGAAGCAAAAGGGAAAAAATGTGAGTTGTAAAGGAAAACAGAAACTCAAGTGGAGCGGCAGAGGAGCGTTTCTGTAAGCTCAGCACAGACAGCTTTGCTGAGTATGGGCAGAAAATGGACCTGCATTTTTATGTTGTCTTTCCCAAAAGCAATTTCAAAATTAACCAGCCCTGCCAGAAATTTCCCTACAGTTGGGCTGATGCCCATCCTCCGCAGGAGCCAGGCCCTTGGGGAGGAGGCAGCCACGGACCCACAGCCCCTCTGCCACCTCTTGGGACCTGCAGACAGACCCAACCTCTTCTCACCCTTCCTGCACCCACGCGGGGGAGCAGGCGTGGGAGCGCGGGGACTCAGTGCGAGCGGGGGTGGGCGAC
>Ga0181612_112341_pt1 | contig 11364 bp, 7 predicted proteins | sample HoacroProtozoa21_FD_119630 | JGI IMG/M metagenome (GOLD analysis project Ga0181612, IMG submission 119630) | Hoatzin crop microbial communities from Cojedes, Venezuel. Combined Assembly of Gp0051906, Gp0051904, Gp0051908
CGGCACCTACGGGGAGGCGATCCCCGCGCGGCGCGGGCGGAGGCCGTGTCTCCACAGCGAGGGGTGAAAGCTCGCAGCAAGCGCCTGGCCGCACTGGTTTTCTGTTGTTGTTTTTTCGTTTGTGGTCCGGAGAGCGCCCTGTTGCTCAGCAGTGTGATTGCTGCAGCGCGCCCGTCGCGGGTCCCGCTTCAGAAGTGTAGTGAGTTTCGTGGCGGTTGCTGGCTGGCTGCAGACGGGGGGGTGGAGAGAGGGGCGAGCCCTGGTACTGCCTCTCCTCTGTCAGAGCGCGCCCTGTGAGCTGGTGCTAACGGGGCACCGGGTCCCCCGATACATCATCCTCCTGATTAGCCCAGTGGTTCGTTTTCCTCAGACCACAGCACAATTGCTGTGTTTGGATGATGTGAGCGTGATATCATAGGGCTACAAAGTGACTAGTGCTGTCACAGGAACAAAAAAGCCCGAGAGTCACTCACCTTTTTTAGCTTTGTGGATTCGCTGGTGCTACCGCGTCTCAGCTGCGCTTGCCGGGAGTGAGGAGGTGTTTGGAGGAGCAGACGAGAGGCAGACGCGCGGTGTTGTGTCGCTTCTCCTGCCTGACCCCAGCTGGGTGTACAGAGCAGAGGAAAAGGAAAGGGCAAAGCTTAAGAAGGTTCAGTTACTTCATTGTAAAGGTGTGTTTTGAAAAATACTGCTCTGTCTCTCCATGAGTGCCCCCAGGAGGGATTTCTCCTCTGAGGCTTGTTGCCAACCTGTCTCTCTGTGATTGCACCTGGTGGTACAATCTAGCCCCGTAATGATGCTTATCCTTTGGGAGACAGGAGGTAAAATGTAAAATTTGCCTGATGGTGATCTCAGCCTGTCATAAAATGTTGACAATTTAGAAAAAACACGTGCGGAGAGGGTGCAGTGCCTTTGAGAGCGCCCGAGTTCGTGCCACAGCTGTGGTCTCTCCAAGGAGGGCTGTTGGCAGGGCATTCTTCCTGAGGACCCAGACTTTGGGACTTTTCGCCCCATCTGGGCGAAGACTTGCTCGAATCGGGCACACTGCAGAGCTGTCTGTGTGGCGGGGGTTTCAGAAAAGGTGAGAGTGTGTTGCTCAGAATGATGGCGTGGACAGGAGTCTTGGGAGATATCATAGCTGGCTGGTGGCATCCAGGGATGACAGCTTTACTGCTGCTGGGACTCGGTTACTAAATCGACACCAGGATACCAAGCGTCTCAGTTAATCCTATTTCTTAGCATTTTTCTGTAAATATCAGTATTTGGATTACAAAAAAAAAAATTCCCCTCTGAGAAATTCTGGGGTTTTTGTGTGTATTTTGAATCCAGATAGAAATAATGGTGTACCTTTGCAAAATGAAACACATCCAAATGTTTTAATTTGTTGTCGGTGTTTCAACTTTTATGAGAGATTTCATTATGTCATATAATTGCACAAGATTCAAGCTGATGAAATGAAAATTGAATGTTTCCTCAATCTCCTGTGAAATTAATCAAACCAATGAATTTTCATAAAATACTGTTATTTTGTTGAATCAGCGTTTTCCAAGATCCGTGAACTATTTTGGAAAATTTTTGGTCAATTCCAGTGGAAACCAGGTAATCAATACTGATAAGACATTTTGGTGGCTAAAACTCCATCCATGAGGATGACAGAATCTGACATTTAACACATCAAGATCAAGAGAGATAATTTTTAATAAAGCTTTAGTGTAGATTGAAGCCACTGTCGTTAGAACAGACTTTGGGATGTTTCTTCTGCATATGTGTCCATGTGAAGAAGCGTGTTAATACTGTTGGCATCACATAACTTTCATAAATCCCATTTTTCTATTTTTCTGGTATATCTCGTTTTCTGGAGTATCTTGGCAGCGTTTCAATTTTTCCTCAATGATCTTTTAAATAAAAACAGCATTACTGTTTTCTCATGCTTGTTAATGTAATGTTCTGATTGTTTTTTGTTTTATTTTGAAGGGTAGTGCTAGGAAGATAATGAGGCTGAAAACAGACCGATAAATAATAGCCACACTCAAGAAAAAAATGATCTTGAGGGTTTTAGAGATCTGATTAAAACATGTACATGAATAAATAGATATTACTGTTAAAATGAAATAATTTACTGTTCTAAAAGCAGTTCAATAGTTGTATATGTGTGTGTATATTCCTATTCAAGCACAGCAGTTAGAGCTAACAGCCTACTACTCCTTCTTTTGAAATTCAAATGCATAATCATCTTTCCATTATCTAGGTCAACAGAAGGCTGGGCTACCCCATAAAGTGGGAGAAAACAGGTAAAACAGAATTCACGAGAGGGCTTTCTGCCTGACCCCTTGGATGGAGGCTGTTTTTGTGGGTCTGCATCTACACTGGGCTTCCCAGGGCTCCAGTTCTGGGGGGATGTGTTAGCCTGAGTGCGGTGCAGCGTGAGTATGTGATGCCAGTGAAAACACTGAGGCCTCCAGAAGCTGGTGAGATGCCTCCAAGGGTCTGAAGCTAGCCAGTAGCAAGTGCTTTACACAGGGAATGTAGGTCCTCTAGATGTGGCCCTGTGGGTGCTTCAAACGGTGAAGTCATCCATCTTTTTAGGTGGCTGACCTTACGCTGCTCTTGTAAGATTTTGACTACCAGAAAAGAATCAAATATGGGCAAAAAGAAGTTTGTTGTTGAAGAAGCAGTGTTTTGGAAGAAGCGGAAGATATTCCCTCTCCCTGGAGTGCCTGCTCTCTGTGCTGGATTTAAACAAACTGAAAAGCCAAGGTTCTTACTGTGCTGAGCCTGAAGATGGATAGCACTACGAGTGTGGTGTTCTTTCGGTTGTTTCATGCCTGTTGTGCTGCAGTTTTTTGTCTGGAGAGCCCAAAATGACTTTGCATGGAGAACGTGGGGGAAAACCAGAGTTACGCACCTCCTGCAAGGTGTGGGAAGTGGTTTCAGTCACAAGCTGTAGACTCGAAATGGAAGAAAGAATTACAGTGTCAAGAGAGTTTTGTCTTAACGGGAGACATATGATGATTTCTGAACGGAGGGGTCACACCCGAGGTTAGATCAGACACATTTCCTATGGTTCTTTTCTGGAATAAACACAAGTTCCTGGAGTCTGGCAGTCATAAGGAAAAAATAAGCTGTGGTCTTACCTCGTGTTAGCTAACCCAGGGTGAAATAGTGAAAAGGCACACCAGCTGTGCTCTTTTAAGATTTGGTGACTTTTCCCTTCCCTAGAGGTTTTATCTTAAGCTGCTAATTCATGTGAAAAATAGAGCTTCTTTGTCATGGCTAGGAAGATGGCATCCGCTCCTGTCTTTCCAGCTACTGTATGGTAGTTACTGCATGCTCTTGGGGTTGAGAGTGTGTAGACTCTGGTTTCCATGAAGCCTTTGTTTTGAAAATAAAAGTATGTAGGTGCCTGGAGCTGACAAGTGTAACAACCGAATTTCAGAGTGACAGATGAAGTGCACTGATTTCACTGAATTGGAGAAACCATTTGAGATGATAAGCTAGTTTAGCCAAAATCCAGAAAAACTCATCAAATTTGAGACTAAGTGGAGATAAAGGTATCCAGATGTAATTAACCTTGACTTTGTGTGCTGAAATCTTTATTTTTGCCAAAAGTATGTGCATCAGCTACGGTGAGGGAGGTGCAGTGGGTGGTTTGCTGGCTGGCTGGCACAGACTGAAGCATCTTTCCAGGGGTGCAGCACTCTGCTGTGGAGGGGTCCAGCTGGAGCCCAGAGAAGATACCAGTGGGAGCAGAAGCAGCTCCTAGCTCACCTCCTGCCAGAGCTGAGTATTCAGCTTACTCATCAGCTGATGCGCAAGTCTACTCTTGGTCAGGTAACAGACATCTGACAAAAGTACCGCCCTTTAACTGCTTACTGCCCGTAGGCAGCTCTAGAAACATTGTTTGACTGTTGCTTGTAAAAACACGATCAACAGACACCCTGGTGCAAAGAGATTTTGTGCGTTGGCTGTAAACTGCAACAATTCAGGCGTTAAAAAGTGAGCATCAAGCCACCTTATTCTTGCAGCGTGTGTTGTATACAAGGTCTGTGGCTGGGACTGACTCGGGCTGTCTGAGTCTGGCATCCTGGAGTGGTGTTGCTCCACCATCCTCCCCTGAGATGCTGTTGGACGACAGTGCTGTCTCACTGGGGCAATATGGGTGGGCCATTTCCTCTCAGCCCTGACATACTGGTCTTATACAAGGAGATGTTTTAAGATACCAGGATGTATCACCATTTTTCATAATATTATCCTGATAGAAAAGTGCAACTTACTAAAAAAAAATTCCAAATGTGTTCTTTGGAAATCATGTACACTGCAAAACCATTTTATACTCTATGAAATGGCATAAAAAATAGTGTTGGGATGTTCTGCATACAGTACAACCCTCTCGGAATTTTTGCTTGCAAGCCAAATTACTTTTTTTCTTCCTAGTTTTGTGAGACTAAAATCCGCCTCTGCAAGTTAGACAGGGTCCCTTCCATCCCATAGATCACTGTAGTACTAGTAGCTCTGTTTGGCAGATAATTTCTTCAGCCACTTGTGTGTAACACTATTGATTTGAACGTCTGGCCCCAGCAACACCTGTGCAAATTCACGGATGGCACTGGGATTGCACAGATGCCGTGGAGGGTGGCATATTCTGGCATACAGGATATTTATTACTGGTGGTGATGCATGAGATGGAAGGGATCCAGGACTCAGGCTGAGTTTGTGCAGCTGGCAGTTAGAAATTTACTTGCAAACTGAGCTCACTGGGTAGAAAAATCAGTGTGATAATGAATCCAGAGCCCCCAGTGCCATTTTTACCAAATCACTTTTTAGGGCAGGAGAACAATTTAGAAGAGATGTGTCTCTTATTAAAAGCGTCTTAAAATAGTACTTGAAAAAAAATGGAGTCCCGTGAGAGATTATATTGCAGTTATTTGATATCAGAAGTTAAGCTTGTTTAAATAGAAACGTTTGCTTGTTTCTGCTGAAAACTTGAAATACGTAAATTCAATGTGTGGATTTAACACACACAAAAATAATTTTAGCTTAATTTTAATTAAATATTTGGTAGCCAGTTACATGAAATTAGAAAGAAAACAATTATTTTTAACAGGTTTTATTTTGATTGATATGAAATCTTCCACAAATCCAAAAAAATTAAAAGTGACAGAGTTTATTCATAATACCATACATTCATATTGTTGGCCTACAGACACTGAAATCCATAATGTTTTAGCAGGTCTCTTAGGAAAACGTGTTGTACCTTGAACCAATTATAGACCATCTCTGGTTAAATTGCAGAGCCGGTTTGCTTAATATGGGTAATTTGATGTTGTAAAGTATTTGTCAGTACCCTAGGGTAGTCTCTTAGGGCACACAGGTTTCACTGTATAATATTTCACGCTCATATGTGCGCCAGTTAATCTGCTTAGGTGGAGACTATTTACGACTCATACAGGATTTGTTACATTATGTACTTAATTTATGCAATATGCTTAAAGCTTCTCTTTATCAAGCCTAGAATGATAGTCGTAGTTATTGCATAGGATTTGGATATTATTTTTAGGGGGGAAGAAGTGAAAATTGATGTGAAAATTTAGCAAGGACATGCCAAAAAATCTTAACAGAATGGTATAGAATTAGATATCACACCAATATACCCGTTAGAGATATAAAGCATGTTCACAGTTGAACAGACACAGACACACAGGTTTATCATCTACCTTTTCCTCCCTCCTAAAGAAGAGTGGAGGGCTGCAGTTGGCCTCTCCCTCACTTGCAACCACATAAAATTTGAACCTATAAAATGGACACAGGGTGTTTTCTTTGGCTTTGCTGCCTTGAAGGAGGCAGCAACATGACCTGCAGAAAAGACAACTTTCCAAGTCTCGTGTCCCATGTGCTAGCCTGACTGGGATCTGCTGATCAGCTGCCCTTTGTATATACCATTACAGAGCAAGGGAAAAGCCACGCTGCAGCATATGCCTGAAAGATTTTTAATTTCCAGGACTCGCACAGTGAGCAGGATTCTCAAAATTCTGCAGGAGTTTTGCTAAGAAGGGCCTTGCCCTAAATGCCACCTGGTCCCATGTCATTTCCTAGCCACAAAACTGAAGATACCCATGGCCATAATGTGACCTGTCCTACCAGATCAGCCAGTGGTCACCCACCAGGGAACAACTCGGAGGTTTGCTTTAGCTGGGCTTTCTCCTCTGTGAGCCGTGGAAGCGTTGCAGGCAATGTGTTAGAGCCCAAGCTGATGAGCTTGGTGGTGTGTGTGCTGCCTTTGTGCAATGTCATCTCCTTCCTAGGTAGCTTTGAGGCTTCATAGTGCAGGCAGGAGCTATCTGGTGCATCAAGTCAGTGCATCCACCAGGTACCTTGGCTGTGTTCCCATCCGATCTACTTCTGCCCGCTTTTGGTGGGGCTCGGCTGGGAAAGGCCGGGGCTGAGGGCTTCTTGGGCTGCCCTGACTTCTCCCTCCAGGCAGGCTTTTCTCGCTGGCAATCCTGAGCTTGGGCTGGCGCTGGCAAAATCCGGGTGAGAGAAGTGCAACAGCTGTACAGTGGAAATGGAAATTAGAGCTTCGTTACTTAACAAAGAAGCAAACCACATAATATTCCTATTGGTTGTATATATTTAGAGAAAAAAGGTTGCATGAATATTGTTACAAAGCTCTTTATGTCCTTGTTTTGTTATGTCCATGTAAATCTTTCTATTACCATTGTTTCAAAAAGAAATAAATTTAACAAATGTTTCATTGCCTATTTTTTTTGCAAATGGAAAACAAACAAACAAACCTCCTAGTAATAAATAATATCAGCAGTCACAAGAAATTGTACAGTAGCTAAACAATGAAGGCACATAGAAATGCTGTTTGTTTTATTCCTACACAAAGGCCCGCTGAATTCACAGGAATGAGTTAAATATGCTGAGTGTGACTGGGGCCCTGGGAAGGCAACACTTCAGTTAATACTGGTTTTAAATTTCCATTTTTATTAATTTGTTGTAAATTTGGATAATAACCTTAAAATAAAAACCACTATGGAACTGCAAATGTATAGGTATATAAAAATATATTACTAATTCCTATGAAAATCACCTTGTGTTCTTTCAGTTCCTAAAAGAATATACAGCAAAACTACTGGACTGCGGAAAACCAGCATACTATTCCCTCTAATAACCTTTGCTTTGTAGTAAAAATGAGAGAGATTTCTGTATTCCATCCACTATTTATTAAATACTCTAGGAGGTTCCAGGTGCATGCGAACCCCTGACTGTACCGGTCATTTAATGATGGTGGAGAACACAATAATTTGGAAAAGATTATTCGCCTTAAACCAAAAGCCCAAACTGTCTGTCATTCTCCCTCCTTCTCCTGCCCTTAGCCTTCCCTTACATTGCAAACTGTGCAGTGTTAGTATTAACACCACCAAGATATTCAATAACATTGGAGGCTTGAAGGTTTCCTGATGCTTTATTACACAATGATGAAAATATCATAACGCCTCTAACTTCATCAAATCAGGCATTTCATTACAGCATCCTGCAAGTATAGAAAACTGATTGTCTTGTGTCAGCATGGCCCGAATCCAGTTCTTGCATACAAGACGTGGTTACTAATAATCTTTGCAAGTCAGCTGAGATTTGGTCTTTTTTTTTTTAATTTTTGCCACACTAGGAATTGGAAGCCAGAGCAGCAAATACAAAGAGTTTATTACAGCTTATCGTATAGTTTGTTTAAGAAAATGGTCAATCAATAATAAACCAGAAATTAATGATCAATTGTACTTGCAATTTGCACAGCAGTTTACATCTCACAACAAAGTGAAGTCTTAGGTAAGGAATTGTTTTCTGCAGTTTCGGGCTTCTCCCTGCACAAGCAGCACTAGTCAGAAGAAGATGGTTCAGGGACCTGGAAATGTCTTCCTACTTTCTGTTTTCTGCTTTACCTGGAAGAGCCCGATTTATCTGGCTGGCTGTGCGACCCAGAGCAGTATCTGCGCTGCCACTGAAGAACTGTATGGAGGGAACCATTTTTTAAGCATAGACTTGCCCTAGATCCCGAGTGCAGGCCCAAAGCCTTCATTCAGGTACAAATTTAGGCCAGTATATCCCTCACCTTGCAGGGTAAATTCACTATAAAAATCATGTCTCTCATTAATAAGGTTAACAGAGGTCTGTTCAACACTTTCCACATGCCCTCGCATCTCCCTTCTTCTTCACTTGCCAAACTGCAAGAGAAGAAGGGGGGCAGCTGGCCAGCTACACACAATTTCAGAGGGCTCTCCCAACCCTGCATCTGGCAATTTAGGCATAAATGAACCAAAGCAGTAAGGGAAGGTCTGAGCCAGTGCTACGATAATTTATCTAAGGCTGCACAATGAGCCTGGCAGAACGGGAACAGCCCTGACATGCTTCCCATTACAGTCCTGTGCGCTCTTCACCACATGGTCTTGAGATTGAATGAAGAAGTACGCTGAGAAGTCACGTCTGAAAAGACAGCTTGTACGATGCAATTGCTCCCATTTGGGGCCAGGGTAAAGATCAGAATTGGAGCCAGCCCAAGGAGCAAGATACATGAAATGGAAGCATGCGTTTATTTGCACGTGAACAGTTTGCTCTTGAAACAGATAATTAATTGGGAGAACCACCTACTTCTATTCTCAAGCAGAAAAAAAAAATATAGTTATGTTGTTCCATTCCTGAGTTATTCTGGTAATGTATTTTTAGTGACTGTATACATTTCTGATTATTCAGAATTGCTTCACAGAGAGATTGAATTTACATTTTATCTAGACACCAGTCTTACCCAGAAAGTTCTTTTTCATTTCAGTGCTAGTTCAAAAATCCATTATTTGGTGTTCATCATATGCAGGTTTTCATTTCCAGCAAGGTTGCTGTGGCAGAAGAAATATAGACAAACTCAATGGTTTCACTAAGTATGAGTTTTCTTGTAATACAGAAAAAGCTTTTCTAGTTTCCCTGAGCACTGAGCTTGGAAAATGTGGGCCTGATTCTGGAAAACATGGTTTGTTTTTGGATAGTGTTTTAGCATCCTTAACCTCCCGCTTGGAATCTGCCTCTGTCCCAACAGGGCCCCTCCTGGCTTTCAGAATGACTAACACTAGTTCCCCTGAGAGAACAAAGTAATTTTGTAGTTAGGTCTAGGATTCTGAATCAACTGGAAGTGCTGGTCCAGTGGCTCCTCCTCAGTGTAGTCTTAGTGATGAGATCTGCTTTGCCAGCATTGGTCCTTGTCAGGTCCTTCAACTAATCCTCAAGAGTTAAAGTTGTTTCAAACACAAAATTTTTTTCTTGTAAGAAAGTTTGGCATTAATCAGTTCCAGTGGTCATGAGAGAAAACCAGTCCTGATTATAATGTTAAGCCATCTAGTCCAAGTCAGGTAAAGTCACTGCTTCACTGTCTCTCTAGGGAGCCCGAAGTATTTATCTGTGACCTGGTGCCTCTGGTTCAGACTTTGGGTAATACCTAACGCAGTGATGCTTTGGCACAGGTCAGGGGCCCTTTGTGGTTCCCAGAATGCAAATATTTGTAGTTACTGTGAATTTTGAAAGAGTACCTGGTCAAAACTGGAACTGCTGGTTGAAATGCTGCTCATGAAAAATACTACGAAAGCTTCTGATTTAGAAATGTGGGCGTGAAAGTGTAGATATTTCAATTTGAAAGTCAGTGGTATAACTTTCTGTCAACTGTTCTATTTGAAACAGACCTTTAAATTAAATCAACATGAAATGTGAATTTTAAGTTTATTCAGATTTTCTTTATTGAGATTTTCTCATTTGTAACAGTAGTTTCTCACTGCTGTTGAAAGTGGTGCTTTTCCAGTAGCATTATGATTTTGACAAAATCACATATTTCTGAATTATGCTTTGAGAAGAAAACGTCAATCATTTGTATTACACAACAATATTAAATTGGTGACCAATTGTGCAATACTCCAGCTCGTTTTGGAGACCACACTAGTGTTGCTATTAGACATTTTAATGGTGAACTAAGGAGGAAAGAGGGGGGAATCAGAATCTGATACAAATGGCAAAAAGAGTAAGGAGAAAACGTACAACATGGAAAGAAGGAGGGAAATGCAGAGATCAAAATGTGCAGAAATAGGAGTTAATTGTCATATTCCACTGAAAAACACTGAATTTTTAGAACAAGACACTGAGTCAATAAGTCACTTTGATAACTTTGACTGTATATAGATTGTTGTTTCTGATCATTGTGCCAAGCTTCCTGTTAGCATCGGCAAGATGGCTGATGTAGACTCCAGGGAATAGGAGCAGCACAGAGATAGCTGGGCCATACGCTGTAATTCCCAGGGGAACGCAGTCCTCTCCTCATATTGGGTTTGGCACTTACAGCCGGGAAACGAGAGGGGGATAAAACCTGAAGCACAGCAATAGAGAGGAGCGGCCATAAACTGGTCCTGTCTGACCTCCGCTCTTAGTACAAAAGGCTTCGTAACTGTAAGGAAAAAACCTCTTCAAAATGTGTAAAACCCAGAGAGGGTCTGAGCCGCAGTTTCTTGCCCCTGTGGAAGGCACAGGCATAAAGCAGTGTTTCACAGCATTTCATGGCATTGTTGTGTTCAGGCTTAATCTGATGGTGAAACGCTTAAGCAAATAGTTACAAGAAAATGAGTTCTTAGGGCAGCTCCAGTGTCACTCACGTGTGCAAGATAAGGCTAGCAGTTGCTCTCCTTTTTTAAGTGAAGACATTCTGCAGCTCAAATATGATGTTAAATTGTGAATGCTTCAGCACAGGCCATAAGTATTTGTATTTACACAAAGATAATGTCCTATTTTGAAATATGTGTCTTCCTAGTGGCTCTTCTTTTTTTTAATTTTTTTTTAATTTGTCCCCCCAAAATGGATCCCTTTTGTACTTCCAGTCCTTCCGCTCTTCCGGCTTGTGGGCACTTGCTGACAAGGAATGAAATCTATCACACTCTCTTTCCAGAAATGCCCCCCTGCTTCTCTCTACTCTTGACAACAACAGCACAGAAGAGTGCAGCCTGAAAACAAAATTTTCTACAGTGTGTCATGTTGCTGCTGAAATTTAATGATATTCAGGGCTAGGAGAAAAGAGCAGCTGCCCTCCAGGTGGTGTTCCATAAACGCTCCCCAGAACCCAGCAGGAAGCTGTATAAGTTCAATTCAGTGAAGCAAATTCAATCATTTGCCCCTTTGTAAATGGAGCATAGGCAAAAAAAAAAAAAAAAAAAAAAAAATTTTTTAAGGAACCTAACCAAAAAAACAAATTTACCTAAAAACACATTTTTTTTCTGGGACCCATTTTTTTTTAAAAAAACTTAATAGGATTTTTCCCACAGCAAATTCAATTTTGAGGAA
>Ga0181612_122963_pt1 | contig 11364 bp, 11 predicted proteins | sample HoacroProtozoa21_FD_119630 | JGI IMG/M metagenome (GOLD analysis project Ga0181612, IMG submission 119630) | Hoatzin crop microbial communities from Cojedes, Venezuel. Combined Assembly of Gp0051906, Gp0051904, Gp0051908
TCAAGACCCGCCTGGACAAGGTCCTGTGCAGCCTACTGTAGGTGACCCTGCTTCGGCAGGGGGGTTGGACTAGATGACCCACAGAGGTCCCTTCCAACCCCTACTATTCTGTGATTCTGAAATAGAAAGGGTGGCGATCACTCTGCGGGCTGATGAAGAGCACAGTCCTGTGCCTAGTTGTACGGGCCTTGATGTACAGAAGCAGGTAACCTAAGAACCTCCAGCTTTGCAAGAAATCCAATGCTTTAAAGTACTGTTAAAACATTTTGAAGCATTATGACAAAATACATGCTTTAAAAAAAAAAGACTGTGAGGTGCGTGTTCACGTGTGATGGGAACTATGTGAGGGCTGAAAGAAAAGCAGCGGACCGACAGAGCTTGCTGCTGCCAGAATGACCTGTAAAGGACTGGAGAACATGGTGATCCTTCTTCCAACTCCCGTTTGCCAGGTCAGGAAAGCTCCCTGGGCTGTGGGTCTGCTGTAGCTGGGGGTGTGGAAATGGCTTCTCTTGAGCTGGAAACCTGCGCGGTGTAGAGGTCCTCTGTCTCCGTGTTTGGAAGAAGGAACGCCATGCAATAGTTCTGACTGTCATTTCTTGGAAACTAGATGCAGGTGGGACTCTAATATTGCAGAATTAGCACAACCACCTTTCTTAGCTAATTGTTTTAAACGACATTTTAAAGAACTGCTATTTTCCTAAACATTTCTAGTCTACTTTTCTGTTGCCTGCAAGTACAAAATTCAATTTTTTTCAGTGTCAATTTTTATCTAAAATATAATCCTTATTAGCAGTTGCAATGCATTTCAATGTATCTTTGTTTTTTTAAATCATTTTACAAAAACTCTTTATGTGTATAATTGAAATTGACTTTAATTTGAAACTCAGCCTTAATAGAGTCAATATTTCTGCAATCTGTCTTAGCTTGTTTGTCAAAGAAAATGTTATTTCTATTCCTGCAAAGGGGAGGAAGGGACGTGATGTGTGCTCCAAGAGTTAAGAGGCTCAAAGAGCTGAAAGAACTTTGCCCAGTTGTGACTGTGGGACTCCTGAAGCCTGCGCTCACGTTGTCGGCTCTCTCGGTGTAGTCAGGGTACAGCTCCACAAAGCGTTTTGAGAAATTTCGGCCTTTGAGTAGTATTTGTGGTTTCCTGAGAAGTCAACTGGTTTTTTCAGTGTCTGAATTAGATTAAGGCAGTTTAGTTAATTGCAATGGGAAGGCAGACATTTGAGAGCTAATGCATGTTACTGAATGCAATTCCTTTCCTTCTTTTTTTGCTGGATACAATGTGTTCGCAGAGTAAAGTTGCGTTTATGGCCAAAAAGTTTCTCTTCAACTTCGTTTTGTAACTTACCTTTCAATTAATGTGTTTTGCCATTGTTTTAATCTTAAAACTCTATCATTAAAAAGCTTTTAGCGCACCGTGAAAGGACCGTAAGTGGCATGGAGTACTGAAAGTGCCTCCCCGTGTTCATTAGCCTGAAAGAGCTTAAAAATTGCTACTGAACAATCCCATTCTCTTCCCTTGCACCCAAGTCACTTCCAGTAGCTTAAGAACATTAAAAAAAATCTTTTCAAATGTAGTGTATAGAAATGCCCTGTGGGAACACTGGAACGCATCGGGAGATGAATCAAAAAGATTTAAAGCTTTGCAACGCAGCCTCCTTGGTCAAAGGATACATGGTATACATGGTATACTTGCTATACAATATATTCTTATATTCCATTAGCCTTGGGAAATACAATTCCATATATAAATGAACATGAACATTACCAATTACAAGTGGAGACACTTTGCCAATATTGAAATAATTTCATTACAGTAAATCTTTAACTTTTAAAAATACTCCAAATGAAATTTCAGCACTGCTTTGAAAGTAAACAAGAAGACAATGGGTTGCTTCCTTTTCAGCTTTCCAGTTATAAGCGGGTATTGGAAATATTTTTACATTTCCAAAGGCTGTAGCATCAGAGACAGCAAATAAAATTGTCCTTCTCCAGGATGTCTTTATTTCCTGTACCAAAAAAGAAGATAATATATTTTTGTCAATAAACAGAGATTTTGCCGTATGAAGATGCAGCATTTTAGCTAGGGGTTAATCTTGTAGAAATGTTATTTAATTTGCTGTTGCATTCAAGAGATCTGTGCAAACAACTGAATAGTGTGGTTGTGTGCCTTTGTGATTTCGCAGAAGCTACTTGGTTACTGCTTGTATGTCCAACAATAACCCTTTTCAGAAATGTTCTTCAAAGCTCTTCTGTAGTAAACCTTTACGATGTTTTGTCTGTGAGCCGTCTTGCATCTGACACTCTGCCATGAGAAACTGAGGGACAACTTCTTCAAAACCCATTGCGAGTCTTCTGACAATTATAGCGACCTTCAACGATTCATGCAAAATCATTTCTCCACTCATCTTGGGAAATACTAAACCTTCAAGAGATGTATCTTGGGTTGTTATAGTGCTGCCATTGCCATGGAGGTTGTAACTGACCAAGAAAAAATAAGTACTTCCTAGACTTGAGCGTGCTTTCCTTTTTTTTTTTTTTCTTTTTTTTTTGGCTCTGTATCACTCCAGTTCGTGGGCCAGCAACTCTCCAGATACTGGGACTCAGGATTTAGGCCATGATAAATACAGGGGAAAAAAATAATCTTTAGAGATCAACAGGCTCAGAAAATACAATAATCCGAGTGAACTTCTCTTTTAAAAATAGCTGTAGTCTGCTCACTTGCCTTTTGGATCCTCATGACAGTTGAGACCATTTCAGTATGAAATTTGTAAAGACTTTCAGGGTCCAGTGGTCTTGAAGATGCTATACAAATATGAACTACTGGTGTTTGAGATCACTTACCCAACACTTGATCTCAAATAACAAGATAGTCTGGGGAAATGAAGCAGCCTTTGCACAACAGCCTGACTCACTCCGGACTGTCTCTGGGGGAGTGAGCATTTGAAGTACCTTTCGCAGTCAGTTCCAGTCCTTTGACTCGCACTCATTGATTTTCTCCGTTCTCAAGCTCTAGCGTCACTGCGGGATCGGAGGGAGAGCCTGTGCTTGCTTTTGAGGAAATCTTTGTCTCTTTTGTCCCCCCAAAATCCTGTCTATTTCTTGTCCTGGGCTGTAAGGGAGCTCGTTATTTCTGCTGTGCTGCTGGCAGCTCTCCTCCCGCGGCTGGGAAGCGGCAGGCATCCCAGCACAGCCAGCCTCGACGGATGGACGTCCTCCACATGACGATGGAGTTGTCCTTTGCACAGAGGCAGCTGAGACTGGGCAAATATTGTCACAGTACTCTGGGGCAGCTGCCACCGAAAAAGTTTGACAGCCCTACCAGAAAGATCTGCTACCGTATTTCAGGCCTCTCTTTTGCACACAGTAGCATTAAATCTTTGCAATAAAACCAAGTCATACTCACTGTGACAGTTGTTTGCTTTTCATATTTCCTTAGTAAACTCCTGCAGAATTGTTCTTCCTGGCCTTTCATTCCCTTAACTGGGTTACAAAGCCGAGAACAGAGCTCTGGGGTAATATCAGGCGAAGCCACCTTCGCGGTTCCCATTTCTGGTCTGCAGTCTGGTGTGGGATTTGTGCAACAATAAAAAAGGCTTTTCTTTTTCTCAGTGGAAATGCGTGGATAACTTTTGTTAAAAGTTTGGGTTTGTTCAGGTTGAACTCTCGACTGAAACAAGGCTTAATCAGCGGTTACGCTGCCGAGTGGCTTTTTTGGCAGTGTTTTCTTTGGTTCGATCTTCTCCTTTCTCTGGTGAGAAGTGAATGAAAAAAGGCTGTTTTCTAAAAGCAGGGATGCTGGGCTACTCTTTACATTGGGTTTAGCTGGAGGGAGTGAAAATGTGCCCTGTGGTGTCTGCGTGTTTCTGCTATATTGGAAAAAAGGGATCAAATGTGCACTGGATTTCAAAGTGTTTATGTAATCCAGGCAAAACATCTATATGTCCAAATGTGTGCTTATTAAAAAAAATAACCAAGTGAAGGGAAATGTAGGCTGGGAGCTTACACTTTGGACATCTCCCAAGGGAAACAGTTTAAAAGCTGTTTTGGGGGGTCTAGAGTGAACAAGGTATGCCAGTAAAATTCAGAATTTGTTACCATTAAGCCACTTATAGCTTGAACAATATTCTGAGAAAGACTCAGTCACTTAGACACGCCTGAGTAAGAATTATTGTCTGGGTGTATACCTGTACTTCAGCTCTCCATGTTTGAAGTTGGATTCCTGAGGGGTTTTGTTCATTTGTTTTGTGGAGGTGCTGGAAACCTGCAGCTTCCACCGAGTTTGGCAGGTCTCGAGCAAGGTCCCTGGCGAGCTGACAGAAGAGGACAAGGATAGTTGAAACATTTTCCATCTCAGCCTTGCCTAAGGCACTGGTTCTGGTGCTTGTAGGTGTCAATCGGATTTCTGTCTTATTGGCAGTGTTTAAAATGGAGGCCCAGGTGCGGAGCAGCTGCTGCTGCTGCAAGTCAGGAAGAGAGGGATTCATCGCCAAAGCTGCTTTTTGTCTGGCTCTAGTCCCTCCCCCTCACAAGTATTAAAAGTTAACCAAACTTATCTCACAACAGAAAGATGACAAACAGCTGAGACGTCCCCTGAATTACGGGCTGGTTGCAATGGAAGGCAGATGTGCAAACCCCTCCCAGAGCAAGGGGCTGCCAGTGGGCACCCACTGGAATGTTAAGAGAGAAGGAGAGGATGATTTTCTTGCTGATGAAATGCTGCTTTGCTCAAGGGACCATATTATTGCTGTTATTTATTATTTATGCACTGCCAAAGGTGTGCACAGTGCTTTATAGTGCAATAAAAAAAAATGACTGGTGTCCGGTCCTTCAGGGTGTTGCGCCGCTGCTGAAGGATGGCAAAGGGGCAAGATGGAGGGGTTGATTCTTCTTCCGCGATGATGCAGAGGTTTGTTACTGGTGCGGGGTGTCCTCTTCGGACCGCTTGGCTGGGGATGTTAGGGTAGCTCTGTCACCATTTTGCACAATTGTCTCTGATCTTGTTTGCAAGGGCATGTACCCTGTTTGATATGCATTCGGAGTCTGGTGGCAGCGGGAATGAGTGAACAATAAAAGCGCCGCTGTCACAGCCCCAGGTTTTTTTTATTTTTTACAGATTCCCGGCCATCTGCTGCCTCACCAGCTGCTCACAGTGCAGCGCAAAACTTATCTCCATGCAGGAACTCAGCCCCTCAAGGAGGGCAGGGGCGGTGGACCAGAAGGCGCATAACTGGCCTTCTGTGCACCGTCTGCAGGACACGGTGCCAGGCCTGGTGCCGAACTCCAGAGAGACAGGGAGTAAATGCAGGGAAGTGGTGGAAGAAGTGAAGTTCAGACAGGTGGCTAGTCTCTTGTTCACCACTTAAAAAATACTGGCCATGGAGATGTGCTGGCCTGGAGAGCAGTGGGGGGGCAGCTGTGGGCCAGAGGAGACCACGGGAGGTGGCCCAGCCCCAGATTTGATGCCTCCTTTAGCCACCATTATGTTGACAGAAGTGAGGAAAAGCCATTCCCCCAAGGGCATGAAGAGTTTCAAGCTCTCTCGGTGCTGTGCTGCAGCCAGCCCTTGGCCGTGAGGTCAGATTTGCTCTGGAAAAGGAGCCAAGCCTGGTGGCAAGGTAACTGGAGGCGGTGGGGAGAAAGCAGCAAGTTCTGCCGTAGGGAAGCTCAGCAGCTACCAGCATGTACAGGGGAACAGAGCACGATGCAGCTATTGGAGATCTGTGGGGCCACAGGCCCCAAGAAATCCTGCTGCTAAGAAAGTGGCGTGTATTACTGCTCGCTTTGAGGCACCTAGATGAGAATTTCCTAATTTCATTAAATCTTCTTTTTATAATCCCCTTGGGATCAAGACAGCTGACCTGAATGCTCTCTAAACCTACCCCTTGATCCCTCCTGTGCGCAGTCACCAGTAATGGGGGAGATGCCGGAGCAGGTGAGAGAGGAAAACGCAGGTTGGCTGCGGGAGCCAGGAGGCAGTGACCAGGTTCCCTCCGCCATTCCCAGAGAGCTCCTCTGCTTTGCGTGTGCCACTTCAGACCACTCAGAGCACCCTCCTCCCTCCTCAGGCTTTTATGCATTTTCCAATTGAATTTCCTGCACGAGAAGGAGAGAGGCACTCTGAATCCATTAGCATTAGTAATTATGCAAATGCTTCAGGGAGTTGACTGCCCATCATTACATATAATTAATGTTTCTGGTTATGAATGAAGGGTTTGTTACTTTCCCCCCCCCCCTTTTGTGCTGGAATGGGGTGGGGTAGAGGTGCAGAGGGGGAGATGTTACTGTATTTAATTTGCATAATCAAGAGGCCTGATTGGGTATGCATGAAGGTAGGGGCGGGGAGACCTTCTCCAGTGCGCACTCTATGAAGCTGGCAGCAAATCTCAGGAGGGAGATGCAGAATGTGAAGCGAGGGCGAGTGCAGCACAGTGACTGCAGGCAGCAGACTCAGATTTAGGTATCACCAGCAGCACAAAGCGGAAAAGGAGGTGCCCTTGGGCTGGTGTGGCTGTGCACAAGCGTGCTATTCCTGGACATTCTTATCCTTCACTTGCCTGCTAGAAATGGCATAGGGATTCTGCAGAGATCCCATTCCTGGCTTTTATCTTGGGCAGCACACCAAGCCCACAGTTTGCAGCCTCCAAGGCACGTGTGCACCATGCATTGCTGAGCTGGACCCCAGATACCCCAGAGAGTAGTGGGGGAACAGGCTTGGAACTGGCAGCAAGACCCAGCACAGCCTCCTCTTGTGCCCCGTTTCTCAAAGCTGTGCCCAGAGATCTGGATTCCAGTATCTCAGCAGGCAGGCTGTCTTTTCACTTTTTGTCTCTTCTGTTCCTCTTTTTTCAGCTTCATTCCCCAAGAACTCCATTTCTCCTTGGTCTCCATCTCAAGCTTACCTTGTGTCCTCTCACAATCCCTGGATGTAGGAAGCCCATCACTGGCCTCCAGGCCTCCTTGGTTTTTAGGTGACAACTGCTGTGTTCCCTCACTCCTCCATGGAAAGCATGTAACCCTTGGTTTTGGCTGATCAGGGACTTAGAGAAACAGATATCCAGTGAAGGGGATCTGGAGGGGGGGCAAAAGATTCTGGAGACAATATGTGCTCAGTGGGATGATGCCCTGGGAGGGCACTGAAAGGACCCGAGTGAAGAACACAGAGGTTCTTGAAATAGAGGGAGGTGAACCTAAGGGTACCAATGGAGATGAGAAGAGCATCCATGCAGCAGAGGTCAGATTGGCCAGAGAGTGTTTCAGTCGAAAAAGAAAGAGGGACAGGAGTTGCTTAGATGGAGTCCAGAGGAGCCATGCTGTCTGGAGTGTGGTGTCATCCTACTCTGTGGCTATCGTTATTTTCTGTCTTGATTAGAATCCATTGTTTGCAATGCAGATACTGGAAATTGGATGAGTCTCTTCTGGCATCTCTCCTGTAACCCTTAGAAGAGGTGAGGAGCAAGACAAACATAAAAGAAAGAAATAATCCAGAAAAAATAGTTTGTTTCTTTGTATGTGTGTGTTTGTTTTGAAAGCAGAAGAAAATTCGGTGTGTGTGTTTGTGCATATGTTTTTAAAGGAGCGGAAAAGTGGGGAAAACTTGAAGCATTAAACTTTCAGGAAACCTCAGGCTTTTGATAGTGGAGCATTGTGACACCAATTTTGCTTTAAAGATTGGCTTTTGGTGCGAGAAACGTGAGCAATACTGGATTCTGTTCTTGTTAAGGTTTTGTTTTCTCTGACTTGAATCTGCTTTGGAGATTTGTAGTTCTGAGGTTCGTGTTGTTTAGTATTTTGTAAAGCATTTGTGCACTTGGCCTGCTGCTAGGGAAAACCACTGGGGAAGACTTTCAGTAAGTAGAAGCACCTGTAAAATCTCCAATGTACACAAAACCAAGAGATCTGATTTGCTTAGACCAAGAACTTCTCTTTAGAATGAGAAAGGTCCTAATACTGATCAGGAAGGCGATCTCTGAAGGGTTGGGTGAAATCCCAGAAGGCACTTGCTGGAAGTAGAGTGGAGATCTTGGGGAATTATGTGATGAATAACTGCTGTAAATTACTGCAGCAGGCGATGGTGCTTCCTTACGTGGTAGGGAGGGAGCTCTCTGGCTGTGAAATGGGAAGGTGTCAATAGCTCTGCTCTGGTTTTGCTTTCTGTGACCCTCATCCCACCACGAAACATGCCACTGAGGCACCAGGACAGCGGTGAGGAGCAGCTGTACTGGCAAAGGGAGGGACGAGTTGTCTAAGAAGTAATCGCCCGTGGGAAACAAGATGGGCCCAGCCTCTTGAGATTGTCCATTGGCCCATGCCTGGGTTGATGTTCCCTGAGGTCAAATCTGCCAACTGTGCTGTACCAGACCAAGATGTGCTGTATCCTCAGAGAAGAGGAGACAAGGTGAAGACCTTGCTGTCCCTCAGAGCCAGTACTGAGGTCAGGAGCACTAAGAGAAAGGAAGAGGGAGACGATTGTCAAAGCAGGAGAGAGGCTGTGATAAAAACAAGGGCAGCCTGGAGTCAAACCAAGGGGAGGAAGAGGATGGCAAGTTGCTTGATAATCGCCCTCTGTGTCTCATCAGCCCGGAGAATTCTGGATGTGAACATACTGTAGCCATGGTCAGGGACCATGAACTGCAGGACCAGAGCTTCCAGTACACACCTGACCTTCTCCAGGGTATCATCTTCCTGTAACAGACTGCTCTGCATTCGCTGAAGTTAACAGATGACGAAGTACTTGAAGATGTCACTGTGGGAAAAAGGAAAAGAACGAGGGCCCCTCTGAACTGCACTCAGTAGCAGCTCCTCAAGGTTGACATCGCTGCTTTGTGTGGCAAAACTTTCTGCCTTCCCCTATTTTTTGTGTGTGTGGATGGGCCAGGTCGTGTATGTGCAGCAAGGGCAAACGCGGAAACACACGCATGGATACATGCAGGCACGCAGTGCCTGCATGCACAGACACTTGAGTTTGCTAAAGGCAGAAGTTAAATCCCACATCAAAGCAGAGAGCTATCGGAACAGCACTGTTCAAAGGCGCCAGCTTCCTTCCTGGGAAAGACAGATTGTCACTTTGACGAAGAGATTTTAACAAGGCAGAAAAAAGATGGAATGAAAGAATGGAGAAGAAGAAAGAGAGAGTTTTCATCTATACCTTTTTTTTCCCTTTGGCCATCCAAATAAGGTTTTAGTTTGATGAAAAAAAGACCCCAATTTAAAATAAGTTTAATGTAACAATGAATTATTTAAGGGAGAAGAAAATACAAGCTGCTGCTTAAAAAAAATAGAAAAAGCTATTATTGAAATGTCAGAACAAATACCGAGCTTGATCTGCATTAATATGATAAATACTAATATATTCATTTCCCCTGGTGCTTCTGGGCTTGTAGAGGTACATCTGCAGTGCGCTGCTTATGGTAATCAGGTCACAGCTTCAAAGGGAGTCATGCAAGGTATTCTGGGTGATGCTGTGCAAGCTGCTGTTAGAGACCTTGTGGATCATCATGTAGAGTTGAGGAGAGCTGATCAAGGGTCTTCTGGACGATGTCCAATTGCTGAAGGAAACTGAAAGATTCCCAGCGTCTCTGTGTTTGGGAATAGATGTCATGGGCAAGCTGTAGAGCACAGCTGCAAGTCAACCACCATCTCAATTTTTGCTTCCAGAGTCTCACAGTAAGGTTCTGAGGAGCAATTTAGTGGAGCTGGTAGCTTGAAGCTTCAAGAAGCTTCACACAAACATTGCGAACTGCAAACAGGGACAAGTGCTACCTGCTGTTAGGCATCGTGTCTGCCTATGCCATCTTTCTCATCTGTTGGACAAGAAGTTCTGCTGTAATGTGCATCAGGTTTGCTGGCATCAGCATCACCTATGTCCTTGAAAGCATAAGCTGGAGATCAGACCCCTTATGGATTGTATTTCTTTTCTATAGCCGAGGTGTAGATTTAGGCAGCTGTGGTGCAACCAGATATCAACAGAACTTGATTATTCAGAATTAAGAGAGCTTATTTGGGAGTGATGTGGTGCAGAAGGTGTTGAACCGTTGTTTCCTAACATCACAGCTGACAGCTGAATGACGGATTGGGAGTGTGGTTAAGTTAAGATGCAAATTAATTGAGCTGGTCTGCTACTTGGTTGATTGAGGAGAAAATGTTGGAGAGAAACAAGGGCGGGCCAATTTTAGATTAGAAGATTGGAGTAGAGAGAAGCTCAGAGGCAGGGAGTGGAGGAGAGAGATGGGAAGGGTGTTTGGAAGGAGATGAAAGAGTATAGTTGCCTAATGCGAAGCTATCAACGTGGCAAAGTGTTTTGAGATAAAATCAGGAGGCATTCAGATAGGTTTTGACCTTCTCGGTCAGGAGTTCTCATTGAGTATCATTTCAAGTGAGGTAGCTCAAACATACTTAATTAATACATTGCCAGCCTACCCTGAATTCCTTTCCTAGTAAAACTCCTGTTGGGTGCCACAATGAAGTTGTTATCTCATGAGATGTTGAGCTCTTCCTAACTGTGGATGTCTAGATTGTAGGCTGAAGCACGGTTCTGTGAGTTGGTCATGTGCCCACCTTGGGGAAGGAATTATTGCATCCAAGGGAATTTAGCTGGTCGTAGCGCCTGGAGTTCCCAGGTAACTAAAAGAAGTGTGCCTAAAGCCCAGATAAGGTTAGAGCTCTGCGGAAGATGTGCCCGGGAGTCTGTTGCAGTAATCTGGACTCACTTGAGAAGCTCCTCTTCTCTGTGTGTGTTCCTCCGTGAAATGCTCTAGTTTCCAAGGAGCATTAATGTGCTTTTCCGGTAGATTTTACTCATGAATGTGTGGAGTCTTAGTCCATCTGCTTCTGTCCCTCTTCCCCTCCGTTGCCTAAATTTGAATATTTAATGTTGGCTCTTGGGCACAAGTGTGCTGCGCCCAAGCTACAGACCAGCTCCTCAATTAAAAGATCATGAACTTTATTATTTATATCATTATTGTTGTTGTTTTCCCTGGAGATGCTCCACAGGGTCTGTATTTTGCTGGAAACCCCAGCGACAGCCATCAGCTTCAGAAGGTGGACTCTCCCAGTGGCGATTTTCAATCCATTCACTGGGAAAACGTGATTACTTCTTATTTATTGAAGTTAAGTATTCCTGCTTCTAGCCACTATGGCATTAAAGTAAAATGTTCAGCGTTTAACATGACGAATGCAGAGACATGAGGCTAAATGCACTGGATAAAATCTTTGCCAGGCTGTAAACAGATGCCCAGGATGTTCTCAACTGTTTTGTTGTGAGTCAGGCTGGGGTTCCCCCTCTGCCAGACAGCCTGCCCTTTGGGATCTCCTTGGGACATCCACCAAGACCATGTCAATGCTGCCTTGGCCTTTGCA
>Ga0181612_139330_pt1 | contig 11364 bp, 7 predicted proteins | sample HoacroProtozoa21_FD_119630 | JGI IMG/M metagenome (GOLD analysis project Ga0181612, IMG submission 119630) | Hoatzin crop microbial communities from Cojedes, Venezuel. Combined Assembly of Gp0051906, Gp0051904, Gp0051908
ATTAAATGGTAAAATAAAAAGACTTAAGAGTCCTGAAAAGAATCCTGTCCACCAGGAAACAAAGGGGATGAGCAACAAAGATGGAAATTGGTGACTGTGAATTGAACTTAATTTTGATTAACAACTCTGACACACGAGCTCTGTTGAATCTTGCTGTTAGTTTGGGCTGTAACACTCCTTTCTGTCCGCCCCGTAGCAGCACGGGAGGTTACAAGCAGAGCAGAGAACGCATAGCCATGACGCACTTACGTCACTTCACAGTGAAGCATTTCTTAAGCTCAAACTGTCTATGAATGGGCAAAACATCTTAAGCTGCTGCAGAGGCTCGATGAATGCAAATCGAAACCTTAGGAAGCAAACATGATCGTATGCCCCCAAATACAAAGAAGTTTGACAGTAAAAGGCCACAAAAGCAATGTCAGACCTGAGCAGTGCACAAAAATTGATTAGTTTGCACCTGAGAAGACTTCTGTGTTTAACAGATGCAGAAGTATTAGTGTGGAGTTCTTGAATTGGAGGATTTTCAATCATAGGGCTGTCATCAACCTCACAAAGCAGTTATAAGGTGATGCAGGATACACAGCTCATTTTGACCATCTGTAGTTTCTCTTAGAGATCTGATCATGAAGTGAAATTAGAACTATTAATGCTGAGGTTACAGAAAAATTGTTCAAAATACTAATACTTATTAGTCAAACTATATTGATTATTTTGTTATGAACATCAAATATTTGGCATGTATCCTGAAAGTAAATACTTTTCTAATGCTTTATAGAAGGTGGGAAGAGCTGTTCTTATAAAAGCATTTACTGAGTGATTACTTCTCTAAGATGATTAGGTTCCACAAGGATGATAAAAATGAATCTAGCTTCCATGAAAAATTTAGTTGCACAGAATTTAATGGACCCAGCCATTCTCTACAATGGACCCAGCCATTGTTAATCGTATGGCTCTTAACTACAGAATTCGAATCAAAACAAGTACTATTATTCCAGTTTTCCATATGGGGATCTGAGGCGCAGAAACTTTATCTGAAATTATACAGAGAGTTTGGGCCATGTGAAGGAATGTCAGTGTGGCATCTCGAGTACCAGACAGCAACGTCATTAACCCAGAACATGTGCAACCTACCCACTTTAATCACATAAAATAAATCCTTTGGTTAGCAGTATACAATCCCCTCCCAAACTGTTCTGTATTACGTAACAAGGAAAAAAAGGCAATTAGTGAGAGTTGCCTCAGTCCTATTTGTAAGTTAGGGTTAGCCTAACGCTGTTGTTTCATTTTAGTATTTTGCAGACAAGCCTTCTGAAAGGGCAGAGGTACTAGCATGCAACACAGGACATGGAATGCTCTGCTAGCATCTCTCTTCACTTGATAAAGAGCGACTTGGCCATGTCTTGCCGACTTCTAAGGGACTTTCTCAAAGCAGACCATGTACTGCAACAGTTGTTTCCTACTCGCTGCTGACTGTGGACACTCGTGCCATTGCAATTGAAAGAAAAGCCCCTAAAATGATTTCAGTATTTTCCACGACAGCATTTCTTATCCGGATGGGGAAACAAAGGAAAGAGGGAGAAATGCCACTTGCTTTCAGCATCTACAATGTTGGTCTAGAACTTCCTACCTTTGAAACTATCAATCCCCCATATCTGCATCACAGAGGAGGCAAAACGTGTCATCTGTTTGGGTGGGAGTCCAGCAGGACTTGCACTCGTGACTGTGGTTGGCAGATTTTCAATTTGTCCATCTTGATATAAATGAAGTAGCAATTTAGTCACCTCAAGGTGCTTTTTAGCAATGATTTCCTGAAGTTTCCCACTCACAGCTGGAATAAAAGTGAGCCTAGAAAATAAGCCGGTACATGCTTAACAGGACTGCTAAATTTCAGTGAAAGAAAAGACCTTCACTCCTCTATGTTAACTCTTTCTAAAAAGAACATTTAAATTCTACCAAGCAGCCTTGCTAAATAAAACTGTAATACTTAGCTAACACATTTACAAGTCCTTATACGCAGCAACAAAATCCATCGTTTTTTAAAAAGAGTGTTGGAATAAACACCCCATCGTTCAGACAATTTTCACTTTTCTGCACAGCATGAGGACAATATTACCATTAACAAAATAAAGTATCATTAGCATGTTGACCATTTTATCAGCTGTGCAGCACAGGTTTCAGATATGTAATCTTCTGAGCTCTCTTGAACCCCCATGCTTAAAGCTGAAAATTAGTAAGAAATTCCTCATGACCCTACATTCTCACTAATTTTTGTACAAATACAGCTTCAACTTTCCTTAAAAAGAACTTTTCCTATCTCATTTTATGTAAAAAATAAGATTGTTAGCTTTTTGCTTCCCCATGGCAATGCTAGTAAGATACGAGGATGACTACAAGATAACAGTGCATGCAATTTATTGACAAAGAAGTTAAGCCATTTTTGGCTCTTCTTGGAAAAATGCAGTGAAATTCCTGCTCCTGCTACTTCTCCTCCTCCCCTTGGAGATCATTGGTGGAATGATTTGACATCAGTGAAGACTAAATCCTGAACTGTATCTATCTCAGTTCTATGTGAAAACTCAACATTCCTATTTCTCACAGGTAGCCCTATTTTGCAAACATTAATTCAGAAATACACAACATCTCGGTGACCCCTTTATATGCTATTTTCATGATTTTCTGCATCATGATTAAGGTAATCATGCCTGAATTATCAAATATGTGACAAGTCTATTCATTAGAGTACTTTCATTAAAGACATTAAATGTCAAGCGATATAATTATTTAAAAACATTTTGACATTGTGAAGGAAAAGATTGTGATATTCCTCTTTTTGGCTCAACTTTCTCTTTCAAATCTTCTTCCTCAACCACCGTGTTGTGTGCACGTGCATTGACACAGGGTATCACTCCCCAAAAAGGAGGTTAAGAAGTTGTCCAGAATTATATCATGTTTCAGAATATTCCAGTTATTGCTATTTTCTTGAACCCTAATAATTTCATGGAAAATTATCCATTGGGTACTTATGTGACACGGCAAAAGGATTAATTAGCTGAACTACAGCGCACTACAGGAAGTTATAGATTTTCAAGGCACATAAAGCTGTTTTCTTCTAGTAAGTCATGTAAGAAAGTGATTTAATTTAAAGAAGTGTTCAAAAAATAGATGGCTTTTCAGATACAAGCTCTGTGATTCACAGCCTTACACTTCATGTTGTTTCAGACTTGGGCCATGGTTAATTTTACTTCAAAGGGCAACGTAATCTAAATGTTACCACCACCTGTGATTATCTAGGCTGCAGATCTGCTACCAGGAACATTACACTTGGTACTGCTACAATCAAATGAGTTACTGGGTGTGCTGATCTCTTCTGAAAGTGCTGTGCACAGCATCAACAGCTTATATACATAAAATATAACAAATACATAGAAAACATCTGCTGGTGAAGCCCAGGCCTCAACAGAGCCAGTGCACCAAGTCCATTCTGCCATTTTGTGTAGTTGGATATTCTCTACGAAATTTCACATCTTTCAATGAAGATTTTCAATGTGTTTTTCAGTAACATTTCTAGCCTGTGGTTGTATGGCCCTTTTGCATATTGCCCTTCTGCAATTCCACCTAATACCCACTCCAATGAGTTTCACATTTTTGGGGTCAGCTCTCCTACAGGAAACAGTGGGATCATGGATGCAGGTCAGAAGTAGATTGTTCAGACGAGAATGTGCTTGTTCTCATATCTTCTTCTGCTTCTCCTGGTTTTTCATATCAAAACCGCTTTACAGGTCAGTCAGCACTGGGCAGAGGCCATTCTGTGCAGCCTCTTGATTCGCGCAAAGAACTGGCTGAAGGGCTTTTCTCTACTTTGTTTCTTCACAAACCCACCATAAATCTTCACCTCTTGCTACATGAGGACACACACAGAGAGTCAGGGTCACTGTTGCATGATATGCATCCTTCTTCGTGTGCATTTGTGTTTAAATAATTGTACATTATATTGCCTTACTTTGCCTTTTTACCTATCCTTTCCCTTCTTTTTGTGATACATACAGATGCAGCTCATGAAGACACACGGGGAGCTGGGAGGAAGCAAGCCACTAATGAACTGTGCACGTAATGACAAGGAGGGAGGATGACACAAACTTAAATGTAGCTCTACTTTAGAAACATACTGGCTTGATGTCAGCCCATCTCAGTGCAAATTCCTAGACACCTAGCCCCCACTTTCTTTTCTAGGGTATTCTCCAGTCTATGTTGTCACCAATTGTGTGACAAAATTGATTTTAACCTACAGTGATGTTTTTCTGTCTATTTATGATTTTAATGTTTTCTCCTACCTTCCACTCAATAACCGTGTGCTATTCCTTGATTCTTGTACAGCCCTGAAACCAGCTCTTGGTGCAATTTCCCCCCTTTTCACTTACTGCCTACCTCATTTTTCCCTTTTATTTGCCTGCCTGTTTCTTTCACATTTTTTTCCTCTCCAGAAGCTAGGGTCATATTTTCTTCCCTGTTTTTGTTTTCTCCTTTATGCCGTCATCTCCCCTTTTTAGCTCATTCTATTCTTTCCTTTCTTCGCATTCACTTCTCCATCACTCTGCTGTTTGCTGCCTCCGGTAAATGGGCAGTCCCTCTCCTTTACCACTATTCGCTATTTCTGCTGGTTGCCAGGGAGACAAACAGGCAGTGCAATAGGTGTTGGTTCTGCATACAATTACCTGTGTAGGGAAGAGAACGTGTAGTCAACAGGGACAGCAACCTATAGAAAACCTAAAGGGTACCTGCGCTCATGAGTAGTTTTATACTGAAAGGTTTGTACACTAACAATTCCCTCTTGTTCATCTGCTCCGAGATGGCTTCTCAACAACTCTTTACTGAAGTCACCTGGGTGTCAGCACTGAGGAATAATAAATACCTTTTGAAGTACATTTTAATGAAAAAGAAAAAAAGGTGCTCAAAAGGTGTTGGTTTTTCTGAGACATTCAAGTTGCTTTCATTTATTTTTAAAAATCTATCCTGCCCATCATCTGTTCTCAAAGAGCACAGGACTCCACTTGTACACTAATTTAAGATTTAAAGCAAGTTTATCTCTCTGGGAAGGGCAAGGTATCTTCATTCAGACATTTCATAAACTAGAATCTCTGCCTACAGGATTTTACTCAACTGTCACCTATTTCCACCCTTGAAAATCGTATTTGTAGTTTAGAAAATATCTACACACCTACTAATATATACAACAGTATATTCCGTATTTTACGTAAATTAATAAACTTTTTGCATAGGACAATATGTGCAAAAGAAACATATAAACACAGCTTGAATATATGCTGAAATGAAAAGTTTTCCTTTAGGAGGAAGCAGAGTATTACCTATTCCTTAAACATAGGGGGAAATCCTAGCAATGCACTTATCACAGATAACTTGGCTGAGCTCTCCTTTAACAATGCCAAAGGGAACTCTATTTTCCGGTCCATGACTTTGGTGTCAGGAGCATAGGTTTAAAACAAAACTGCACTAGCTTTGGAGGTATTTCAAATGAATATTTTATTTTGCTCTCAAATACTATTTAAGTGTTTAACATGAACTTGCTTGACTAACTTACACAATTTTAACTAATCAAACTACATTTGTGAGCACATACAGCAACAGCTTTTCTCATATTTGAAAGTCTGACCCATTTCGCATAAAAATGGTTCTAGTGCATGTGGTAAGCAAATGATGTTCAGTTGAAGTTAACATCTGAATAGTATTGAGAGGAGTTCTACTAATAATTGAGAGCATATCAATAATATAAGCAGCCGAAACCAATTGCAAATTATCACTGAAATGTGACTAAAAGTAGTATTTCACACTTTGTATCAGAAAATATTACAGTAGTTAGAAACTGGCTAGCACAGAAATTCACAGCTTAAGAACCTAACATGTCATACACGCTTGTATTTACCATAACACTTAGAAACCTAGCTGGTTCATGTTCTAGGCCTTTTTGTCTTTAAATGTAGATAGAAGGCTGGTCCATGCATGATGGACTTCATAGTCCAGCCATAAACAACAAGATGCGTTGCAGCTTTAAGCACGGAGAAAGACATTATTCCCCGTTTGCTTAGAAGTGGTGGGCTTAGTATTTTGTTGTTTTTTTGTGTTTGTGGTTTTTTTCTTTTTTATTTTATTTTGCAAGAGAAAATCATGCTCTCTAGTGTTCCTACTCAGTACTAAGAGCGTAAGACTCATCTGATGAGTTGACAGAAAGCGTCAGTGTTTAGACTGAAGTGTTCACCATCTGTCTGAGGTTGTGGAACTGACTGTCACTAAAAAAAAAAAGACATCATATCAGACAGGGTAAATGAATGAATGCAACACACAATTTTGGGTAGCAACTATAATTTACAATTGTCAGGACTATTATTTACAATTCAACAGTCTTAATTTAGAATTGCTATATATACTTATGTGCTGTTTCTATAGTAACTTCCTCTGACACTCATTCAAGCCTAGTTCACTTCTAGTTTTCTACACATTTCTAGTACATAGCCTTAGGCTTGGAGTTTGATTTTTTTTTTTGTTTTACTCTTGATACTTTTTTTGATTTTCAATAGTGGTAATAATACTGTAAACTGTGATACACCCAACTTGGTTACTTTTGCAAAATGCCATGTGACAGCGATACTGCAGTAGAAATGTACCCAGAAAGGAGAAAGCTAATAACTCAGCCAAACTCACCTATTTTATTTTCACTCCTAACAAGTTACTAGCTATTCTGTTTCCTGAAAACAACCTGATTTCTCTAAGGTGTACAGTCATGTCCTTTGTAACTTTGGTTAATTAAAAACCAGGCAATCTAGACATGGTATTTTTAGACTTACCAGTGTTTACAGTCTATGCACAATTCCTGCTCCTTTTGTAAATGCCTGAGTACACAGCCTGTGTAACTATAACCTCAGTTCCTCACAGCTCCAAAGAATAGACAGGCTATTTCACCTTCAGACAGATGGAGAGGAAAGACGGAAAGAATCTGATGGGTTTGTGGACTACACATCTCCACGATCTCCAGTCACTCATAAAATGACCTTTATTTCTACTTCTCAGAGGCAGTTTACATGTCTCTCTCTAACCTTCTGACAACTTCACAAAAAAAATCATCAGTACTTGGAGCTAGATTTCGGAAGTGTTCATGGGAAAACTGCCCCTGCTGTGTTTCTCTGACGACCACGCTAACTCCCAGATGCCTCATTGGTAGCTTTGTAGTTCAAATAGGTGCAAGGGCAATGACAGCTATTTTGCAGCTGCCAGGGATGAAGACTGTTCCGGTGAATGAAGAACATACCCCATCTCTCACACTTCTGACTTGACATGGTCCCCTCCCCAGTATTCTCTGTTTAAAGATAGCTGTCCTCCTGTATTTATTGTTAAGCAGTTCAAGCAGTCTTGGAAAACGTTTGATGAGGCTTGTTTTGTCCCTAAGCAAGGACAGAGGTACTTCCAAGGTCGAGAATGATTCTATCAGCTTGTTAGCCTTAATAAGGAAATGGGTGAGTAAATATTACGGTTTAAATGAAACTCATTCAGAGTTTCAACCTGGGGAAGAAACCTAGAATGAATTTGTAGAGGGGGGGGGGAAAAAAAGCCTAAGCAAGGGAGAGGACAGAGATGATCTGTCATAAATGGCATGAACTTCACTCATGTCAGAAGTAACTGGAGGATAATTACTGCCTTCTCAGGTAGATGAAAGAGGGTGCAAGATACTGAGGGTTTACATGTTACTGTTCATAACGGATAGATGATATAACTTCAGGTCCTTTGCGGGTACTTGATCTTTAAAAAGGGAGAAACAGTCTTCTAAAATTCACATGAATCACCTCCTTAGTCTTCGTGTACCTGAGAAAGGTTATTCCTCCCAGAATGATCCCTTCATTGCATAACTGGATCCAAACACGTCCGCACGCTCCCTTCCTTGGCAGGCTGAACCCTTCAAACACAGCTCTGGTCTAGGAGCAGCCTGGCACGGGGTATGATGGCAGGGCACGCCACTGGAAGTCCCAAACTAAACACAATGACACCTGGGCTGTGAAGCACACTTAGCTGGGCCAGAAATTTTCATATGTGGTGAGTGCTGCTGGTGATCAGTGAACCGAAACTGGAGAAAAACTAACAAGCAGACTTTTCCCTAAAAACCCAATATGTGATACTTTTGTGTGTAATTACAATAGCTTCTTTAACTGTAGCAACAATTACAATTAAGGAAGATACTGGGCAGTAAGGTAAATATGTAAATCAGTACAGTGAACTTGACATTTCCTCTACTGGCAGACAAAGAGTATGACAAAGTAAAATTGAACTCAAGAGAATTTGTTTTATTGACAAAGATTTCCACAGGAGTACCAGTATAGTATCTGAAAAGTCTTGTACTACTGCAAGTATGCCATCGGACAGAACCGTAAGGTTACATCCCCACCAGTAAATTGGACGGGTCTCGGACTGTCCTCTGGCATCAGTTGTAGTTGGAATGGAATCACATCCAAATTATTAAGTTCTCCTCTAAAACAGGATGCTCATATTCAACCTGATAAGCAGGAATAGTAACTGGCCTGAGTTAATACCTTGAATCTTTCCCAGAATTATTTAGCAAACAGCTAGCTGGCCCAAAGCGAAACCACAGCAGGCACCATTATGAGCTCAACTGCCAGTGGATGTTACCTGGCATCGTGTCGTTTGCTAGTAGTCTAAGGCCAATCTGTGTGGGATGACTTGGTTAACGGAATTATTAAAGCCTTTCCATCAGGAAAACCGGTTCTCTAGACTTTGTCAAGAAGGCTAAGATAACCTTCACTTGTCAGAAAACATTTTGAGAAATGGGAAGGCAAGCTGCTGTACCTAATGCTTCCAAGCATTCAATTTCCAGCAGCAACACACACCACATGGTATCAGCCGTCACCAGAGTTAGTGGGATTTAATTTAGATTTTGTTTAATTAATTAAAATGATTTTGTTCAGCACATTGCTGAAGATACTGAAATTAATTTATTTCATTAAAAAGTCCAAACTGTCTCTGTACTTGAGTTCCTCTGCATTTACAACACGTTGTAAACTGCTCTCAAGTTCTGAGACAAAGAAATACAAATTGTATCTTTATGAATCTTTTGGAGGCACCAATGAGAGCTTTCTGATATAGACGTTTTTCCAGTATAAAGTGAAATTAGATGCCTGGTACAGATAACTTTCAGATCATTATTCCTTGTACCCTAGCCTCTTATGAACCCTGATGTTTGAAAGCATTAATGAACAAAGATTCCAAACTATTAAGTTCTTTCATGTTAGCACTGTCTTCATTGACACTCGTGAAAGGAGATGACCGTTTCAAAAAGCAATATTGCTATTCAGCTGGTTTAAGTCTCAAAACCTAGATCATTAATATTAGCTTCTAATGCCAAATATGAAACAGACTAAAACTAATTCCGCTGCACTGCTTCACAGATCAAACCCTTTCAGATCAAAGCTAAAACTGTAAGTTTGTAAATGCTAACAAAAAATAACCCCCAATTACAATTAGACAATAGTTCAGAATTTCTCTTTGGTAAAATTGTACTTAAAAGACAGTCTTCTGAACGTTTCTGATAGTGACAATAGTCAACAAGGCCAAGTGCAAGGTCCTACACCTGGTTTGAGGCAATTCCCGCTATCAATAAACGCTGGGGGATGAAGGGATTGAGAGCAGTCTGCCGAGAAGGACTTGGGGATACTGCTGGATAAAAAGCTGGACATGAGCCACCAATGTGCACCTACAGCCAACTGTAGCCTGGGCTGAATCATGAGAAGCGTGGCCAGCAGGCTGAGGGAGGGGATTCTGCCCCTCTATTCCGCTCTGGTGAGACCCCACCTGGAATCCTGCGTCCAGCTCTGGAGCCCCCAGCACAAGAAAGACATGGACCGGTTGGAGCAGGTCCAGAGGAGGGCCACAAAAATGATCAGAAGGATGGAACACCTCTCCTATGAGGAAAGGCTGAGAGAGTTGGGGCTGTTCAGCCTGGAGAAGACAAGGCTCCAGGAAGACCTTATTGTGGTCTTTGAGTATTTAAAGGGGGCTCATAAGAAAGATGGGGACAAAATTGTAAGCAGGGCCTGTTGTGATAGGACAAGGGGTAATGGCTTTAAACTAGAAGCCTTCATTGAGCAACAGTCCCATAAAGTCATAACGTGTATTTGATCTTTCCTGAATAGAACAAATATGAACTGTTTACACCTGTACTACAGTGAATTCATTCACCCTCGAGGCCTTCTTCTAATAATCAAAGAGTAGCTCCTCCACTCTTGTGTTCTTTTACTGGGCTAGTGTTAAGAGTTTACAGTTGTTGATGTTCTCCTTATCCCCAGATCAGGACTATTTTTTTTTTATTAGGTTTGCAGTCATGTCAAACACACAAAAAGGGTATTGGTATGAATTGTCGTCTCCCTACTGTCTCAGACACATCCTTTCATATTCTCCCCATCATCCTGTTACTTAATTATGTGTGTCTTCCTGTGAAGTTTTTGCATGTGTAATTCATCCTCCTGTCCCTCCTCCTTCATTCTTAAAATGCTATCTAAATTTTCTGGAGATTGGATTTCTTAAAAATAGAAAAGAGACACCTTCCCTTCTCCTGTAACAGAACAGATTTGAGCTGCATGCATACAGATCTACTGAACAGACACATGATTTTGTGTTACAGCCAGCGCTGAGTCTTGCACTGACAACGGGTTAGGAGAAGGCAACTTCACTTTCTGTTCTCTTCCACTTTTCCCTAGCACTGCTTGGCTAACACACTGGATACTTGGTTTGTATATATGAACATAAAGAACACTCTAATTCATTTGCTCTGCAGACGCTAACTGACTGTTGTGAAAACATAAAACTTGTGAATGACCATTTTTGAAACTAATTAAGTGGTTGTGGTCGTGTGTAAAAATTAAAACAACACTGATGTCAATAATAAGTATGGCTGCACTTTTTAGTTCAAAAATGTTGATGGAATTGACCTGTAGACCACACTGGGAAAGGTGGAAGAGGAGTGAGAATATTATAGTCAGGGAACCTCTTCCTCAGATTATTTACATTTAAGTCTCTAACTGTGACTTACACAACAAAATCAAGGCAGTGAACTTAAGCTTTGGGACTTTGAACTACTCTTCAGTAGCTTGAGGAGCTACTGGAGAGTTCAGCAGAGGGCTACGAAGATAATGAGGTATTGGAGCATATGTCCTATGAGGAGAGGTTGAGGGAGCTGGGCTTGTTTAGCCTGGAGAAGGCTGAGAGGGGACCTTATAAATGCTTATAAATATCTTCAGGGTGGGTGTCAAGAGGAAGGGGCCAGACTCTTTTCAGTGGTACCCAGTGACA